>Ga0209373_10003641_pt1 | contig 14031 bp, 8 predicted proteins | sample Higcelweek5metaG_FD_187173 | JGI IMG/M metagenome (GOLD analysis project Ga0209373, IMG submission 187173) | Freshwater pond sediment microbial communities from the University of Edinburgh, under environmental carbon perturbations - High... | ecosystem: Environmental > Aquatic > Freshwater >...
GATTGACCGCCTCAAAAGAGGGGAGGGGCTGTGCGGCTCCTCCCCTTTTGCATTTTTTTTGGGGGGGGGAAAGGCCGTGCCCGCAGTCCGCCTCAGCAATTCCTCCTCCGAGCCAAGGCCGGTCCGGCGTTTGTCCGGCATTGTCGAGGCTGCCCGCTTGGGCTTTCTTCCGGCAGCCGCGCCTGGGCAAACCCAATCCGACCCTTCCGGCCGGGTGACGAGCCTCCCATGGCTGCACACCTGGCTTGCCTGGACCAATGACGAAAAAAGGGGAGAGGCCAGGCGGCTTCTCCCCTTTTGCTGCTGAAAAAACAGTTGAAAAATAAGATGTTGATTGGCGCTAGGGCAACGCCTTCCAGAATTTTTCGCGCTCGACCCGGCACACGCGCAAGGAATAGTCCTCATACCAGTCCGCGGCGCGGGCCCTTGCGGCCGCATGGCGCGGATCGGCCCTGAAGCGGGCTATGGCCTCCAGCGAATCCCAGTAGGAGACCGTGATGCCCTGGCCGTCCTCCTGGCGCACGCTCTCCGCTCCCAGAAAACCCGGGGCGGCCTCGGCCAGGCGGACCATCTCCGCCGCCGTCTCGGCATAGCCGCTGTCGCCGGTCTTGCGCCGGGAGGAGAATATGACGGCGTAACAAGACGCCAGCGGCGCGGAAACGCTCATGCCTGCCCCCTCGAAATACAGTCTAGCGCAGGCCCTTGCCCTTGAGGAACGCGCTGTACTTCTTGTCCGTGCCCATGATGTGATTGACCAGCCAATCCTTGAGGAAACGCATGATGTCCATGGTCACCTTGGCCTGGCCGCTCTTGAGCGCGCTCTCGAAGTCCAGCACCTGCTGCACTAGCTTGGCGTGGATCTCCTTGTGCGACGGAGTTTCCGGGTAGCCATAGCGGTCGAAGTACTCTTCCTCCTGGCCGAAGTGCTTCACCGTGTATTCCTTGAGCCGTTCCACAACGCCCACCAGCACCGAGTCGGACTTGCGGGCGCGCATGCCCGCGTGCAGCTCGTTGATGAGTCCGAGGAGCACCTTGTGCTGCTCGTCGATGAGGCGGATGCCCACGGAGAGATCGTCGGTCCAGGTCATGAGCTGGTCGCTTGCGGTGACGGAGGTGAGCTTGCCGCTGGCCATGGCCTGAATGATGGAGTCCAGCTCCTCTGCCAAGCCGGAGATCTCGACCACCACCTGGGACGACTGCTCGACGCTTTCGGCCGTCTCTTTGGCCACCTGGTTCACCTCGGCCACGCTGCGGTTTATCTCCTCGCTGGTGGCGCTCTGCTCCTCGCTCGCGGTGGCGATGGAGGCCACCTCAAGGGCGGTCTGCTGAACGATGTCGACGATCTCCTCCATGGCCCGGCCGGACTGTTCGGCCATGCTGGAGCTCTCCACGATGTCGCCCGCCGTGGCGTCCACGGCGATGACGTTCTCCCGCGCGCGCTCCTGGATGCTGCGCACGGAGTCGCCCACCTGCTTGGTGGCGACCATGGTCTTCTCAGCCAGCTTGCGCACTTCGTCGGCCACCACGGCGAAGCCCCGTCCGGCGTCGCCCGCTCTGGCCGCCTCGATGGCGGCGTTCAAGGCCAGCAGGTTGGTTTGGTCGGCTATGTCGGAAATGACGCCCAGCACCTGGCCGATGCCCTCGGCCTGGTTGCCCAGGGTGGTCATGGTCTCCTTGAGGGCCAGGATGCGCTCCTTCACGCGGCCGATGCTGGCCACGGCCTCGCGCACGCCGCTTGCGCCCGCCTGGGCGTTGCCCTTGGAGCGCTCCGCGCTTTCCGCCGCGCTGCCGGTGTTGCGGGCAATCTCCAAAATGGCCTCGTTCATCTGCTCCATGGCCAGGGTGGTGCTGGCCACGCGTTCGCGCTGCACCTTCACGTCCTTGCCCACGTGGTCCATGTTCTCGTTCAGCTCGCGCACGGCGCCGAAAATGCGCGTTGCGGCCTCCTTGGCCTTTTGCGAAGCGGCGCTCATGTTCTCCAGAAGATCGCGCACATTGGCCTCGGCCGTGCGGCTTTCGCTCAAGGCCCGCTCCACCTCGGCGGAACGGCGCTCGGCTTCGGATTCCTTGTCGCGCGCAGCGGCGATGGCCCCGTCAAGATGCTGCACCATCAGGCACATGGCCTCGCGCAGGGCGGCATATTCCGCCGGCATGGAGGTCATGGGGCAGACGCTGTCCTTGCCGGTGGAAACCGCGCGGGCATAGTCGCCCAAGGCGGCCAGCGGCAGCATCATCTGCGCGTGCACGGTCCAGAGCAGAAACCCCGCGCCCAGCATGGCCAGGCAAAAAAGAAGACTATGCACCAACTGCGACGACTCTGTCGTGAGGCCGTAGGCGAAGGAGGCCGCGCCACCGCACAGCAGGACAACGGCGGAGACAATAATCCGAATTTTGATGCTGGAACTGGGAATCGGCGCCTGGGACATGGGGGGAATCTCCTTGGCGGATTTGGGGGGCACGCCGCCGCCAGCGGCGGCCTTGCGGCGCGGACAAACGAGTTAGGAACCTCTACCATTTCGGTAGGCGGACCACAACACATTACCCCCAGCCCCCCTTGCGCGGAAAGTTCCTCCGTTGTATTGGCTAAACGTCAGGACCAGCGAAAGCCGATATCACAAAGGATATGCGCCCATGCGACCCGTGCTGTCCATTCGCCTCAAACTGCTGTTTCTGGCGGTTCTGGCCTCGCTGCCCGCCTTGGGCCTGGTGCTGTACACCGGCATCAGCGAGGAGCGGCAGGCCCTGCGCGAGGCGGAAGTAAAAGCCACGCACATCACGCGCGACCTGACCCTGCATCAGCAGCAGCTCATAGCGAGCACCAGGCAATTTCTGGCCACGCTGGCGCTTCTGCCTTCGGTGCGCAGCCTGAACGGCAAGGCCAGCGCGCCGCTCTTCCACTCCTTGCTTGGCGCAAACCCGATTTACAGCGACATCCTCCTCAGCAACGCCCAGGGCAATGTTCTGGCCTCGGCACAGACCCATGCCCAGGATCTCAGCGTGAGGCACACCTTCTACTTCAAGGAGGCGCTCAGAACCTCCGCCTTCACCGTGGGCGGCTACCGCAAAAGCCTCACCACCGGCCTCGACATTCTGGTCTGCGCCTATCCTGTGCTGGGTCCCCGGGGCGAGGTCCAGGGCGTGGTCTCCACCGGCCTGCGCTTGAGCATCTTCAGCGACATGGCCCGCGACATCCAGTTGCCATCCGGGTCCACCATATTCATTGCCGACCGCCAGGGCTTGCGGCTGTTCAACCGCCACTACCCGACCCCCCTGCCGGAGCGGTATCCCCTGGGGGGTCAGGTGACCTTGAGCCAGCGCCAGCGCCTGTACACCGCAGCAAAAGAAAGCCCCTTCTACGCCTTGGACCTGGGCGGCCAGCGCCGCCTGTACGTTGTGCAGGAAGCCCGCCTGCGGCCGGAGGACGCGCCTTGCCTCTACATCGGCGTCAGCCTGCCGGAGCGCACCATCATCGCCGAGGCGCGGGCGGCGCTGGTGTCCGGCCTGTCCATTCTGCTGGTGGCCGCCCTGCTCACAGCCCTGGCGGCCTGGCTGGCGGGGAAAAAGATTTTCGTGGAGCGCATAGAACGCCTAGCCGTGGTGGCGGGCCGCTTCGCCGCCGGGGAGCTCTCCGCGCGCACCGGCCTTTCCGCAAAACGGGCCGGCAGCGATGAGCTGGGGCAGCTTGCCCTTGCCATGAACCGCATAGGCGAGGAGCTTTCCACGCGAGAGGCGGAGCGCGAAGCCACCCTGAAACGCTTGGCGCGCACGCAGTTCGCCGTGGACAACGCCGGGGACGACATCTACTGGACCGACGAGCAGGGGCGCTTTCTGTACGTGAACGAGCGCGCGGCCAAAAGCCTGGGCTATGCGCCGGAGGAGCTGCAAGAACTCACGGTCTTCGATGTGGACCTGGAGACTGACCCGACGCGCTGGACGGAGATGCTTTCCCGGCTGCCGGAGACAGGGCCGCTCACCTGGGAGACGCGCCAGCGCGCGAAACAGGGCGCGGTAATCCCCAAGGAAATAACCCTCAGCATGGTTGAGGGCGGCGCGGAGCGCGTCATTTTCGCCACCGGACGAGACATCCGCGAGCGCAAGCGCCAGGAGGCCGTGCTGCGCTCCCTCTTGGACGAAACCGCAGCCGTCACCGGCCAGGAGTTCTTCCAGGCCTTCACCGCCAGGATGGTGTCCATCCTCGGCGTCTACGCCGCCTTCATCGGCGAGTATCTGGATTCGCCCCCCACGCGGATGCGCACCCTTTCCGTATCCAGCGCGGACGGACAGGCCAAGGCGCAGGATCTTCCCATCACCCAGACCCCTGGCCGGGATATTCCGGACAACGGTTTCTTGCTGATCCCCACGGCCTTGCGGGACCACTACCCCGATACGACGTTCTTCACCGAGATAGGGGTGGACAGCTACCTCGGCGTGCCCATGCACAACGCCGACGGAGCAAGAATCGGCCACTTGTCCATCATGGACCGGCGCCCCATGCCCAACGACCCCATGCTCATCTCCACCTTGCGGCTCTTCGCGCAGCGCGCCAGCGGAGAGGTCATGCGCCTGCGCGCGGAGCAAAGCCTGCGCGCCTCCCTGCGGGAAAAGGAAGTGCTCTTAAAAGAGATCCACCACCGGGTGAAGAACAACATGCAGATCGTCTCAAGCCTGCTCAGCCTGCAGGCCCGCGACGTGCAGGACCCCGCCGTGCTCGAGCTTTTGGCGCAAAGCAGAGCGCGCATCCTCTCCATGGCCCTGGTGCACGAGGACCTGTACCAGACCGGCAACCTGGCCCAGGTGGATTTCCGCCATTATCTGGAACGGCTGGCCCAGCGCATCAGCTCGGGCATTGCCAGCGCTTCCGGCGTCAGCATAGAGCTTGAGCTTGGCGAACTCTCCTTGAGCATCGACCAGGCCATTCCCCTGGGGCTTTTGTGCAACGAGCTGCTCACCAACGCCCTCAAGCACGCCTTCAAGAACCGGGAGGGCGGCACGGTGCGGGTGCTTCTCGCCTGCGAGCCGGGCCAGGCGACGGTCACCGTGCGCGACGACGGCCATGGCCTGCCCGAAAACTTCCGCCCCGGAGAGGGAGCCACTCTGGGGCTCGAGCTGGTATGGTCCCTGGCGGAGCAGCTGCACGGCGCGGTCGAAGCCCGGAATGACGGCGGCGCCGTCTTCACCATGCGTTTTCCCCTGGGTTAAACCGCGCAATGCGCCCCTTGCCCCCAAGATGCTGCCGCTTCCCGGATTGCCGTTCATTGACGCCAATCGCCACGCCACGTAGAATAATACGATGAGCACCATCACCCCAGGTTCAGACGCCCTGGCTCTGCGCGAAAAACATGCCGCCGCCCTGACCTCGGTGCTGGCGGCCCTGGCGTTGACGGGCATGAAGCTCGTCGTGGGCCTCGCCTCCGGCAGCCTTGGCATCTTGTCCGAGGCCGCCCACAGCGGGCTCGACCTGGTCGCCGCCGGGGTCACCTTTTATGCCGTGCGCATCTCCACCCAGCCGCCGGACCGCAAGCACCCCTACGGGCACGGCAAGGTGGAGAACCTCTCCGCCCTCGTCGAAACCCTGCTGCTCCTGGCCACCTGCGTATGGATCGTCTTCGAGGCCGTGAACAGGCTGCTGCATCCCAAGCCTGTGGAGGCCACCCTTTGGGCCGCTGGCGTCATGGCCGTGTCCATCGTGGTGGATTTCACCCGTTCGCGCATGCTTTTGGCCACGGCGAAAAAGCACAACAGCCAGGCCCTGGAGGCCGACGCCCTGCACTTTTCCACCGACATCTGGTCATCGCTCGTGGTGCTGGCGGGCCTGGGCGCGCTGGCCCTGGCCGACAGCCTGGACCCGGCCACGCCGCTGGCCCAGTGGCTGCACCGGGCGGATGCCCTGGCGGCCCTGGCCGTGTCGGGCATTGTCCTGTGGGTCAGCGTGCGCCTGGGCCGCCAAGCAGTAGACGTGCTGCTGGACGCGGGCGTGCAGGAGGCCCAGGACGGCATTGAAAAAACCGTGGCCGATCTGCCGGGCGTGCTCAGCGTGCGCCGGGTGCGGGTGCGCCAAAGCGGCCCGGCCAGCTTTGTGGACATGCTGCTCGGCGTGCGGGCTGGCCTGGGGCTGGAGGACGGCCACCAAGTGGTGTGCCAGGCGCGGGACGCGGCCCAGGCGGTGCTGCCCGGCGCGGACGTGCTGGTGGAGCTGCGGCCGGAGGAGGACGGCGCGGCCGGACTGCTGGACCGCGCAAAGGCCGTGGCCGACGCCTACGACCTCGGCGTGCACGACCTGGATCTGCGCCATGCCGACGGCGTGCTGCTCTTGAATCTGCACGCGGAGGTGCCGGAATCCCTCTCCCTGGCCGAGGCGCACCGGCGCATCAGCGAGATGGAGGCCCGGCTCAAGACCGAACTGGGGAGCGCCTGCCATGTGGTGACGCACATAGAGCCCCAAGGCGCGCACCCGGAACCCGCCATGGACGCCCCGGACAGCGCGGAGACCCTGCGCCAATCCATTGCCGAAGTGGTGGAGGAGACGCCCGGCGTGTGCGACATGCACGGCCTAGTGCTGCTGCGCTCCGGCGCGCGGGTGTCCGCCTCGTTCCATTGCCGCATGCACCCCCAAACGCCCATCACCGTTGCGCACGACCGCACCGTGGCCCTGGAGGCCAGCTTGCGGGCCCGCCTGCCCCAGCTCATCCGCGTCACCATTCACATGGAGCCGGACGAATCCGCGCCCGGCGCGCTGGAGCCTACGATCGTCTGAACGGGCCGCAGCTTGACAGCCCAGCCCCCGCAGGCTAGCCAGAGAATAGTACAACATTCGCCAGACACCCATCGGGTAACGGAAGACGGTGCAAATCCGTCGCAGACGCGCTGCTGTAACCGGGAAAAACGCCGGTCGCGCCCACTGAGCCTCTTCGGTTCGGGAAGGACGCGGCCACCAAGGCCGGGGGACGTGCCCCCGCCCGGAAGCCAGAAGACGACCCGAAACGGACGATAGTGCAGGCCTCGCGACATGGTCCGCAGGAGATTAAACGCCCCTCAAAAGGCGTTTCCGCTGCATTGCGCAGCGCGCTTCCCGCCCCCCTCGCTCCCCCCCGCGCATCGCCTTGTGGTTCTGGCCAAAATTGGACGACCGGAGGTTACCGCATGTTGACGCACACTTTGGGCTTTCCCCGCATGGGAGCGGCCCGCGAACTCAAAAAGGCGCTGGAGACTTTTTGGGCAGGCGAGCCGAACCACGGGCATGACCGCGACACGGATCGCAAAGCCCTGCTCGAAACAGCGCGCGCTCTGCGCCTGCGCCACTGGGCCAGTCAGGTTCAGGCGGGCATAGACCTCGTGCCCGTGGGCGATTTCTCCCTCTACGACCACATGCTCGACATGACGCTGCGCCTTGGCGCCGCGCCGCAGCGTTTCGGCCCGGCAAAATCGGCGGGCGACCTGGAGCATTACTTCCGCATGGCCCGTGGCGGCGGCGAAGGCCAGGACCACGCAGCCATGGAGATGACCAAGTGGTTCGACACCAACTACCACTACATCGTGCCGGAACTGCGCCATGGGCAGACCTTCGCCCCGGACGCGCGCGACCTGCTGGAGCAGCTGGCCGAAGCCGAGGCCGCGGGCTTCCGCGCCAAGGTGGTGCTGCCCGGCCCTTGCACCTTCCTGCACTTAAGCAAAAGTGTGGATGCCGACTTTGACCGCTTTGAGCTTTTGCCCGCCCTTACCGAAGCCTACGCCAAGCTCATCGGCCAGCTCGCCCAACGGGCGGAGTGGATTCAGATCGACGAGCCGGTGCTGGCCCTGGATTTGCCGCAGCACCTGCCGCGCAAATTCCGCAGCGCGCTGTCCAGGCTCGTTCAGGCCGCAAAACCGGCCAAGGTCATGCTCGCCACCTACTTTGGCGGCGTGGGCCAAAACGCGGACGTTTACTCCGGCCTGGAGCTGGACGCCCTGCACCTGGACCTGGTGCGCGCGCCGGAGCAGTTGGCGGGCGTGTACGCCCACTTGGCGCAGGGCACGGCCCTGTCCCTTGGCGTGGTGGACGGCCGCAACATCTGGCGCGTGGACGCGGACAAGGCGCTGGCCCTGCTGGACCACGCAGTGCTGGCCCTGGGCCAGGAGCGGGTGCTTGTGGCTCCGTCCTGCTCGCTGCTGCACAGCCCTGTCGATCTGGAGGGCGAGACGCGGCTCAACCCGGAGGTGCGCCAGTGGATGGCCTTCGCTCTGCAGAAATGCGGGGAGGTGCGCAAGCTGGCGGACTGCGCTGGCGGATTGGACCGCAGCCGCGGCGTTTCCTGCGCGGACTGGCTGGCCGAGAACCGGCGCATCCGCAAGGCCCGCGCCGAAAGCCCCCTGCTGAACAACCCGGACGTGGCCCGGCGCATGAAGGAAACCGGCCCGGACATGCTGGCCCGCCCCCTGCCCTATGCCGAGCGGGCGCGGCTCCAGCGCGGAGCTCTCGGGCTGCCACTTCTGCCCACCACCACCATCGGCTCCTTTCCGCAAACCAAAGAAGTCCGCTCCGCCCGGGCCAGGCTCAAAAAGGGCGAGCTTTCGCCCGAGGGCTACAACGCCTTCATTGAGGACACTATCCGCGACGCCGTAGGCATTCAGGAGCGCCTGGGGCTTGATGTGCTGGTGCATGGCGAGCCGGAGCGCAACGACATGGTGGAGTACTTCGGCGAACGGCTGAGCGGCTTCTGCTTCACCCAGAACGGCTGGGTGCAGAGCTACGGCTCGCGCTGCGTCAAGCCGCCGGTGATATACGGCGATGTGAGCCGCCCCGGCCCCATGACTGTCGACTGGAGCCGCTTCGCCCAGTCCGTGACGGCAAAGCCCATGAAGGGCATGCTGACCGGACCGGTGACCATCCTGTGCTGGAGCTTCGTGCGCGACGACCAGCCAAGGGCCGAGACCTGCAGGCAGATCGCTCTTGCCCTGCGCGATGAGGTCACCGACCTTGAGGCCGCCGGGATCAAGGTCATCCAGATAGACGAGCCCGCCCTGCGCGAGGGCCTGCCCCTCAGGCGCGCGGACTGGGACGCGTACCTCCTCTGGGCCGTGGACGCCTTCCGTCTGGCCGTGGGCGCCGCCGCGCCGCAAACACAGATCCACACGCACATGTGCTACTGCGAGTTCAACGAGATAGTGGAGTGGATCGCCCGGCTCGACGCGGACGTCATCAGCATCGAGGCCAGCCGCAGCCGCATGGAGCTGCTGGAGGCCTTCCGCCGCTTCCAGTATCCCAACGAAATCGGACCCGGCGTGTACGACATCCACAGCCCCCGCGTGCCCGGCACGGCGGAGATGCTGGACCTCTTGCGCCGCGCGGCCGAGGTCATTCCGGCCGAGCGCCTGTGGGTGAACCCGGACTGCGGCCTTAAAACCCGCGCCTGGCCCGAAACCCTGGCCAGCCTGACAAATATGGTCGAAGCCGCTCGCCTGGCGCGCGCAGAGCTGCTTCCCGCCTAACACCATCCGTCCGGCGCGGCGCTCCTGAACCAGGGGCCGCGCCGGGCTTCTTGGAGCCTCATGCCCGGTCCCCCCCGCCTGCCGGATCTGCTGCCTCATTTCGGCCTTGCGCCCGGACGCCCGGCCCCGGAGCATCCCTTGCCGGGCAGCCCGGAACGCGCCATAGAACGCTTCGCCGTGACAGACGCCACGGGACGCCTCTGGATGCTCGAACGCATCAGCCCCGGCCAGGCCGCCCGGCGCGAAGCATTGGGCGGGCTTCTGGCCGCTCTGGCCCGCGGTCCGGCCATGGCTGGGAATATGGACCAGGACGTGGACATGGCCGAGATCATCCCGGCCTATCGGCCCGTCACCGCGCCACAAGCCGCTCCCGACGCCGCAAATCTCCCCGCGTATGTTCTCCACCAATCCGAGCCGCTGCACGCCGGACTATGGCAGCTTTCGCCCCATGTGGCGGGCTTTCCCCTGCCACAGCCGGACTACCTGGACCACGCCTGGCGCGGGCAGGCCCTTGGCCGCGCGCTCTCGGCCCTGCAACGCGCAGGGGCCGCGTTGCCCGCTCTGCCGCAAGCGCAGCAGCCAAGCCTCGCGGAATATCGCGACGATTTCTTCCGCACCGTGGCCAGCCGCGCGCCGCGGCTTTTGCCCCGCCTTGCGCCTGTGCGCCGGGCTCTGGCGCCCCTGGCCGAAGCCCTGGCCGCGTGCCCCAGCGCCCTGGCCCACGGCGATCCGCACCCGTTGAACGTCATTTGGGGGCAGAAAGACGACCGGCCCCTGCGGGCGCTCATCGACTGGGAATTCGCGGGCAAGCGACCAAGGCTGTACGATGCCGCTGTGGTTCTTGGCTGCGCTGGCTTCGAGCATCCATCAGGCCTGTCGCGAGGGTTCGCGCTGGCCTTTGTGCGGGCGCTCAAAGAAGGCGGCCTGCCCAGCCGGGAACTGCGGACTCTGACCCTTGTGCTGGTGGCGATTCGCCTGGGCTGGCTTTCGGAATGGCTGCGCAAGCGCGATGCGGAGTTGCTCGATATGGAGCTTGATTACCTGGCTGTTCTTGTCAATGCGCAGGAGGTGCTGGCCAAGGTCTGGAGCAAAGCCTGACTCGAGCGGCTTTTTTCAGGCATGTGCCATGCCCCCCGCTAATTGGTTGCCATGTGCGAAAGACTACTATACCTTCTAAAATACAAAAGCAGCATTTTCCGCGTTCCGCTTCCAGGCCCACAGCGATGGAGGAAGCCATGTCCCGAAAGGAAACCGAGGAAAAACCCCTATGCGACGCCACTGAACTGGCGGGGTTGGCTCCGGTCTCCATCATGTGCTTCAACTGCCAGGGCGAAATAACCTTCGTCAACGACTGGCACCTGCACAACTTCGCCAAAGACAAACGCCAAAAGGAGGACTACCTCGGCAAGTCCATCTTCGACCTGCCGGGCATCGTCAGCTCCGGACTGGCCCAGCACATCGAGGAAGTCTTCAACGGCCAGCCCATCCAGGTCGAAAACGTCTTCACCTCCGAGTTCAGCGGCGGACAAAGCGGCTATCAGACCATGCGCGCCATCCCGGTCAAGAAGGACGGCAAGCTCATCGGCGGCATCGTCATCCGCGAGGACGTGACCAAGTATGTACTTTCAGAAAAAAAGGTCATCGACTCCGAACGCAAGATAAAGGCCCTTTTGAACGCCAGCCAGGAATCGGCCATTCTTGTGGACAAGCAGGGCGTGTTCCTGGCCCTGAACGACGAGGCGGCCAAACGCCGGGGCAGCACGGTCCAGGAACTCATCGGCACGTCCTCCTACGCCTACCTGCCAGAGGAAAGCTCCCGCATGCGCCGGGACAAGATGCAGATGGCCCTGCGCGAAAAAAGCGCCATCTGCTATCAGGAGGATCTGGAGGACCGCGTCAGTTCCGTGTGCATCTACCCCGTCATCAATGATTCCGGCGAGGTCGACGCGCTGGCGGGATTTTCCCAGGACATCACCCAGCAGCTGCGCCGCGAGAAGGAGCTGGTGAACGCCCGGCTCATGGCCGAAAGCGCCAACGTGATGAAGTCGCAGTTTTTGGCCAACATAAGCCACGAGCTGCGCACGCCGCTGAACGGCATCCTCGGCATGGCCCAGGTGGGCCTGGCTGGCGACCCGAACGAGGAACAGCAGGACTGCCTGGAGGTCATCCGCGACTCCGCGGTGCGCCTCACCAACGTCATCAACAACCTGCTGGACCTTGCGGACATTGAGGCCGGGGCCATAGAGCCCATCATCAAGGAGTTCGACCTCGTCGAGCTCATGCACTCCATCGCCAACAACTTTTCCGTGCAGGCCAAGCTCAAGGGCCTCGCCCTTGTGCTCAGCGTGCGCCCGGACGTGCCCCACCGCGTCTGCGGCGACGAGTTCCGCGTGCGCCAGGTGCTCGTCTGCCTCATGAGCAACGCGCTGAAGTGCACCGGCGCCGGGCGCGTCGAAATGGGCGTGAACATCGCGGAGCCTTCCCAAAGCGAAGCCGAGCGGGTGCGGGCCAAGCGCGATGGCGAAATGCCGGACGAGCACGCTCCGAACGGGGTGGACCTCGTGTTCCATGTGGACGACACGGGCGTGGGCATTGAGGCGGAGAAGATTGAATGCATCTTCGACAGCTTCACCCTGGCCGAAGACGTGCTGACCAAGCGCCGCAGCGGCGTGGGCGTCGGGCTGTGCATCGCCCGGAACCTGGTGACCCTCATGGGCGGTACAATCGCCGCCACCTCAAGCCCCGGCCAGGGCAGCCGCTTTTTCTTCCACCTGCGCCTGGCGCTGCCCAGAGTCTCCGACGTGCTGGACGCCAAGCCCGCCCCGCACCCGGCGATGACAACCGCAGGCAAGCGCATTCTGCTGGTGGAGGACGAAGTGATAAACCGCATGATGACCACCACCTTGCTGCGCCGCATGGGCTACACGGTCTTCCTGGCGGAAAACGGGGTGGAGGCGTTGCGCGCCCTGGACAAGGACAAGGTGGACGCCATCCTCATGGACATCCAGATGCCGCTCATGGACGGCATCGAGGCCACCCACCACATCCGCCAGGGCGAGGTGCCCGGCCTGGACAAGACCGTGCCGATCATCGCGCTGACAGCCTATGCCCGCGAAAAGGACAGAAAGCGGTTTTTGGAGCTGGGCATGGACGACTTTGTGCCCAAGCCCCTGGTGGCGGAGGAACTCGTCCGCGCCCTGGAGCAGTGCCTGGTGCGGCACGCGGCCTCATCCAAAAATTAGCGTCCCTCCGGAGACGAGCGCCCTAGCGCCCCACGCGGCGCTGCAGCAGCACAAAGTCGGCCAGGGTCAAAAGCGCCATGGCCCGGAGCACCGGCACGATGCGCGGAATGGCGCAGATGTCATGCCGCCCGCCGATGGTGATGCGCGCCGCCTCACCCTTGCGGTTCACGGTCTGCTGCTCCAGCGAAATGGACGGAATGGGCTTTATCGCCACGCGGACGACGATCTCCTGTCCGCTGGCCATGCCGCCGAGTATACCCCCGGCGTTGTTCGATAAAAAGCCCTCAGGCGTCATGGGGTCGTTGTTCTGGCCGCCGGTCAGCCTTGCTGCCGCGAACCCCGCGCCCACCTCCACGCCCTTCACCGCGCCCACGCCCATAAGGGCATAGGCCAGGCGCGCATCCAGCTTGTCGAACACCGGCTCGCCCAAGCCCGCTGGCACGCCCGTGGCGCGTATCTCCACAATGCCGCCCAGGGTGTCGCCCGCGCCCTTCACCGTGCGCACGTGCTGCTCCCAAATGGGCACGATGTCGGCATCGGCGCTGAAGAACGGCCGGTCCAGCGCGCCGTCGAAATCCCGCGCCGCGGCGGGAATGCCGCCCAGCTCCACCGTGGCGGCGCTGACCGTGATGCCCTCGCCCCGCAGCAGCTCCTGGGCTATGGCCCCGCCCGCCACCCGCGCAACCGTCTCCCGGCCGGAGGAGCGCCCCCCGCCCCGGTAGTCGCGCACGCCGAACTTGGCGTCGTAGCCCAAATCCGCATGGCCCGGCCGGTACACGTCCTTGATGGCCGAATAGTCGCGCGAGCGCTGGTCCTCGTTCATGACGCTGAAGCCGATGGGCGTGCCCGTGGTCTTGCCCTCGAACACGCCGGAAAGCAGGCGCACCGCGTCGGATTCCTTGCGGGCCGTGGCGGCAAGGCCGCCCTGGCCGGGCTTGCGGCGGTCCAGCTCGCGCTGGAGGATGTCCTCGTTCAGGACGATGCCCGGAGGACAGCCGTCCACCACGCCGCCCAGGCCCATGCCGTGGGACTCGCCAAAGGTGGTGAGCTTGAAAAGGGTGCCGAAGGTGTTGCCGCTCATGGTTCCGTCCTTGTGCTATGCGTCCAAAAAATTCTGGCAGGCCGTGGCCCCGGCCGAAAAATCCGAGCCGCCCGCAAGCTCCAGCACGGGCACGCCGGAAAGGGTCTCCAGGCACTCCGCCGCCGTGAGCCGCGCCGTCTCAAGGGCTCCGGGCAGATAAAACGCTCCCGGCGGCTTGCGCAAAGCCTCCAGCAAATCCGGCCGCGCGGCAAGCTCCACGCGCCGGGCCTGCATGGCTCCGCC
>Ga0209373_10003642_pt1 | contig 14024 bp, 14 predicted proteins | sample Higcelweek5metaG_FD_187173 | JGI IMG/M metagenome (GOLD analysis project Ga0209373, IMG submission 187173) | Freshwater pond sediment microbial communities from the University of Edinburgh, under environmental carbon perturbations - High... | ecosystem: Environmental > Aquatic > Freshwater >...
CATGCCTCCGCCTTCAGCCTGGATTTGATCCCCACCTTCGCCATTGGCTGCGGGGAGGAGTTCAAGCCCGCCGATGAAGGGTTCGGTGCGCGACCGGTGCCGGTAGTGCATGGCCACCCGGAACTGGCCTGGCACATCACCCAGTCAGTCATTCAGGATGATTTCGACCTGACCATCGTCAACAAGATGGATGTGGATCACGGGCTGACCGTACCGCTGTCGCTGATGTTCGGCCAGCCGGACGCCTGGCCCTGCAAGGTGATCCCGTTTGCGGTCAATGTGGTGCAATACCCGCCGCCGTCCGGTGCCCGCTGCTATGCGCTGGGCAAGGCCATCGGCAAGGCCATCCGCAGCTTCGACCAGGATCTGAATGTGCAGATCTGGGGCACGGGCGGGATGAGCCACCAGCTGCAGGGCCCCCGTGCCGGCCTGATTAACCAGGAATTCGACAATAAATTCCTGGACCTGCTGATCAACGACCCCGACGCCGCTGCCCGCATCCCGCATCTGGATTATGTCCGCGAGGCCGGATCGGAAGGGATTGAGCTGGTGATGTGGCTGATCATGCGCGGCGCGCTGGAAGCCAATGTCGACCTGCTGCACCGCTTCTACCACGTCCCCGCCTCCAACACGGCGGTCGGTCATTTGATTTTGAAGAACGGGGGGTGAGGTAACGTGCTTAGCGCGCACTTATCCGTTAGCCAAGTATAGGTCGAAGGCCACACGGTCGCCACCCTCATAACAGTGCCTCCCCCGCGAAAGCGGGGGTCCAGGGGCCAGGGGAACAAAGCGGCGTGATGATCCCCTCCCCCCAACACCATTCCCATCCATCAGAGAGTACAAGCCATGAAGATCATCCTCGCCGGCGCCGGCGCCTTCGGTCAGAAGCATCTGGATGCCCTGAAGCTGATCGACGGGGTGGAGGTCGTCTCCCTGGTCGGTCGCCGTCTGGACCAGACGAAGGAAACGGCCGACAAATATGGCGTGCCCCATGTCACCAACGAGCTGGCCGAAGCCCTGGCCCAGCCGGGCGTGGATGCCGCCATCCTCTGCACCCCCACCCAGTTGCACGCATCGCAAGCCATCGAATGCATGAAGGCCGGCAAGCATGTGCAGGTGGAAATCCCGCTGGCCGACAGCCTGGCCGATGCCCAGGCGGTGGCGGCGGTGCAGAAGGAAACCGGTAAGCTCTGCATGGTTGGCCATACCCGCCGTTTCAACCCGTCACACCAGTTCGTGCACAAGCGTATCCTGGCCGGTGACGCCAAGGTTCTGCAGATGGATGTGCAGACCTATTTCTTCCGCCGCACCAACATGAACGCGCTGGGCCAGCCGCGTTCCTGGACCGACCATCTGCTGTGGCACCATGCCGCCCACACGGTTGACCTGTTCCAGTATCAGACGGGGGAAAAGGTGGTGAAGGCCCATGCCGTGCAGGGGCCGATTCACCCGGAACTGGGCATCGCCATGGATATGTCGATCCAGTTGAAGACGGAAGGCGGGGCCATCTGCACCCTGTCACTGTCCTTCAACAATGAAGGGCCGCTGGGCACCTTCTTCCGCTATATCTGCGACAACGGCACCTACATCGCCCGCTATGACGATCTGATCACCGGCAAGGAAGAGAAGATCGACGTGTCCAAGGTGGACGTCTCCATGAACGGGATCGAGCTGCAGGACCGTGAATTCGTCGCCGCCATCCGCGAGGGCCGCGAACCCAATGCCAGCGTGCATCAGGTTCTACCCTGCTATGAGGTGCTGCATATGCTGGAACAGTCGCTGAACGGCTGATTTAAGGGGCATTCCTGCAGGGTAAGGGGTGGCGTTGTTGCCACCCCTTTTGCATTGGTCAATGATTGAATAAGCCCTGCGTCACGCCAAATAAGGTTATCCATGCTGCGATGGGTTGAACCTTTGCCGATTTCCGGCTAGGTCAGATGCTGTAGAGGTCTTCAAACCAGGAGCGTGCCTTGCTCGTTAACCCGATCCGTCTCGACGAAGAAGAAAAGCCGGAGACCGCGACCAAGGAGCCGGCCAAGGCCCCGCCCAGCGTGGCCCAGAACCTGTTCAAGGCCCGCACGGTCCTGCTGTTCGGCGAAATCAACCAGAAGGTGGCGCAGGAAGTTGTCGCCCAGCTTCTGGCGCTGGCGGCTGAAAACGACGATCCGATCAAGCTGGTGATCAACTCCCCCGGCGGCCATGTCGAGTCGGGCGACACGATCCATGACATCATCCGATTCATCAAGCCGCAGGTGAAAATCCTCGGCACGGGCTGGGTGGCCTCGGCTGGCGCGCATATTTTCCTGGGCGCTGCCAAGGAAGATCGCTACTGCCTGCCCAATACCCGTTTCATGATCCACCAGCCCGCCGGCGGCGTGGGTGGCCCCGCCACCGACATCGCCATTGAGGCGAAGGAGATCATCAAGATGCGCCACCGCATCAATGCGGTGATCGCCCGTGAAACCGGTCAGTCGATTGAGCGGGTAGCCACAGATACCGACCGTAATTTCTGGATGTCGGCGGAAGAAGCCAAGGAATATGGCGTTGTCAGCCACATCATCGACAATGCCGCAGCATTGGAAGAATAAGCGCCAACGGGTAAGGTATTGAAAAAAGGCCGGTGCCCCGCGGGGCACCGGCCTTTTTTGTTTCACCCCCGCTGCTCCACCGCACCGGGGAACCGGTCCACCGTACGCAGGGCCGGGAACAGCACGGCCCAGATCAGCACCACGGCCAGCGTGCCGATACCGCCCACCACCACGGCGGGGCCCGCGCCCAGCCAGGCGGCCATGACACCGGATTCGAACTCCCCCAACTGGTTGGACGCACCGATGAACAGGCCGCTGACGGCGCTGACCCGGCCCCGCATCTCATCCGGGGTTTCCAGCTGCACCAGCGATTGGCGGATGAAGACGCTGACCATATCCGCCGCCCCCATCACCACCAGGGAGGTGCCGGCGATAATAGCAGAACTGGTCAGGCCGAAAATGACGGTGCCGACACCAAACGCCGCCACGCACAAGAACAGGGTGCGCCCCACCCGCCGCCGTACCGGCCAGACGGACAAAGCCAGCCCCGTCGCCAGCGCCCCGACGGAGGGGGCGGCGCGCAGCACGCCGGCCAATACCGGGCCGGCCCCGAACTGGTCCTTGGCCAGAATCGGCAGCAGGGCGGTGGCCCCACCCAGCAGCACGGCGAACAGATCCAGCGAAATGGCCCCCAGCACGATGGGCTTGGCCTTGATGAAGGAGAATCCGGCCAGCAGCACCGGCATGCTGACCTTCTTTGCCGCCTCCTTCGGCGTGCGCGGTTCCAGCTTGATCAGCCAGACAAGCACGAAGGCAGCGGCGAACAGGGCGGCGCTGACGGCGAAAACCGTGTGACCGATCACGCCGTACAGCACGCCGCCCAACGCCGGACCGACAATGCTGGCCCCTTGCCAGGCGGCGGAATTCATTGCCACGGCGCGGGGGAAAACTTCCCGCGGCACCAGATTGGGCACCAGGGCGGAGGCCGCCGGCATCTCGAAAGCGCGCCCCACGCCCAGGACGAACACGGCGATGAAGGCAGGCCAGATGGGTGCGCTGTCATCCCACAGGGCCGCCCACAGCAGCATCATGGCGACGATATCCAGCGCCTGGCAGAAATTGATGATGCGCCGCCGGTCGAATCGGTCGGCAATATGGCCTGTGATCAGCACCAGCAGGATTGAGGGCAGGAATTCCGCCAGCCCGACGAATCCCAACGCCAGGGCGCTGCCGGAAACATCGTAGATACGCCAGCCGGTGGCGACGATCTGTATCTGCAAGGCCAGAATGGCGAAGATACGGGCGAACCAGTAAAGCCGATAGCCAGAATAGGCAAAGGGGCTTTGCGGCTTTTCAAATGAGGCTGCGTCGGGCATGGAACCGGATCGGATAACGGGCAACAGGTTGGAACTATGCGCCAGCCGCGATCCGGGCGATAAGGGCGCATCCTGCAAGGCAGAACATCCGCCGGGGCAGGACAGGAATACAGGGGGAACTGTTATGGCGCTGAAGGATGATGTGGTGGTGCGGATGGCGCAGCGGCGCGACGTGCCGGACATGCTGGCCCTGCTGCGGGAAGACAGCCTGGACGCCAATGCCACAGATGCCAAGGCCACCGACCTGACGCCCTATTACGAGGCGTGGGACGAGATCATGCTGGACCCCAACGCCGAGATCATGCTGCTGGACGTGGATGGGCGGGTGGTCGGCGTAGCCCAGTTGAACTATATGCGCCACCTGGCACGCGGCGGGATGCGCCGCTGTGTGATTGAGAATGTGCGCATCGCCAGCAGCTTCCGTAACCAGGGTCTGGGTGAAGTGCTGATTGAAAATTGCCTGGATATGGCCCGCGCGCGGGGCTGTGCCGTGGTGCAATTGACCAGCAACAGCCAGCGGACCGATGCACACAGGTTCTACCAGCGCTTAGGCTTTCAGGCTTCGCATGTCGGCATGAAGCTGTATTTGTAATGAAGCGGTGGGATAACAGCCCCACCCCTTCGCCTTAGTGTCATCAGAACAGCCCGAGAGAAACGAAACATCATGAGCGTTATCGATCCGTCCGCCCCCGTCCGTGTCGCCATTCTGGGCGCTTCCGGCTATACCGGGGCGGAACTGATCCGATTCCTGCTCCGCCACCCGCGCGCCCGCATCGTGGCCCTGACGGGGGAGCGCGCCGCCGGCAAGCCGGTGGCCGACGTGTTTCCGCATCTGGCCCCCTATGACCTGCCGGCCCTGACCAAGATTGCCGATGTTGACTGGTCAGGCGTGGATTTCGTCTTCTGCGGCCTGCCGCACGGCACCACGCAGGAAGTGATCGCCGGCCTGCCCGACCATGTACGTATCTGCGACCTGTCGGCGGATTTCCGTCTGTTCGACGTGCAAACCTATGCCCAATGGTATGGCCATGCCCACAAGGCCCCGGCCTTGCAGGAAAATGCCGTCTATGGCCTGTCGGAAATCACGCGCGAGGCGGTGGCCAAGGCGCGGTTGGTGGCCAACCCCGGCTGCTATCCCACCGCTTCGCAACTGCCGCTGATCCCGCTGCTGCAGGCGGGCCTGATCGAAATCGACGATATCATCATCGATGCCAAATCCGGCGTTTCCGGTGCCGGGCGCGATGCCAAGCAGGGCAGCCTGTTCACGGAAGTGACCGAGGGCATTCACCCCTATGGCATCGCCAGCCACCGCCACGCGCCGGAAATTGAACAGGGCCTGTCGCAGGCCGCCGGCAAGGATGTGCTGGTTGCCTTCACCCCGCACCTGATGCCGATGGCACGCGGCATCCTGGCCACCACCTATGTGAAGCTGAAGGGCAGCGCCACGGCGGATGATCTGCGCGACATGCTGCGCAACACCTATAAGGATGAGCCATTTGTGAAGGTGCTGGCCGATGGCGTGGCCCCGCAGACGCGCCATGTCCGTGCGTCGAACCTCTGCCTGATCAATGTCTTTGCAGACCGTCTGCCGGGCCGGGCCATCATCATCTCGGCCATCGACAATCTGGTGAAGGGGGCTTCCGGTCAGGCGATCCAGAATTTCAACATCATGTATGGGTTTGAGGAGACGCTGGGCCTGGACCTGGTGCCGGTGTTCCCATGACCAGCCCATTGCACCCCACCATCCTGCCCTTCAAGGGCAAGCTGCCGGTCATCGATCCTTCGGTCTTCCTCGCCAACGCCGTGGTGATCGGTGATGTGGAGATCGGGGCGGAGAGCAATATCTGGTTTGGCGTCACCATCCGTGGTGACGTCAACGCCATCCGCATCGGTCGCGGCAGCAATATCCAGGATGGCAGCGTCGTGCATTGCACGCGCGAACGGTTCAGCACCAGCATCGGCGACAATGTGACGGTCGGCCATCTGGCCCTGCTGCATGGTTGCGTGGTGGAAGATGGCGCCTTCATCGGCATGAAGGCCTGTGTGATGGATGGCGTGGTGGTGGAAGCCGGCGCCATGGTGGCGGCGGGCGCGCTCGTCACCCCCGGCAAGCGGGTGAAGGCAGGCGAACTGTGGGGCGGCAGCCCCGCCAAGTTCCTGCGCCCGCTGACGGAAGAAGATGTGCGGGTACAGATGGGCATCGCGCCGCATTACGCCAACATGGCCAAGCAATATCTGGCCGAGGTCGGCGGCGGGCCATAAGGGGACTTGATCGCAGCCTCCATCGCCCCCCTCCCGGACGTTTTTGCCTCTGAACCGTCCGGTTTTGGTTGATGGGGGGGGCTAAGCCCTTATATTGGCCTGGACCTTCCATCCGAAACCAGAGAGGCCGGCCGCCCCGATGCTGACAGCGATAGGGATGATCTTCCTGGCAGCGGCGCTGGCGCCGACGCTCAACCGCCTGTTCCCCTCCTTTGCCCATTGGCTGCTGGCGCTGGCCCCGGCGGGGGCCTTTGTCTGGTTTGCCGGGCAATTCGCCACCGTGGTGGGCGGGGCACCCATGGCGCAATCCTGGACCTGGGTGCCGGCGCTGGGGGTGGACCTGGCCTTCCGGCTGGATGGGCTGTCGCTGCTGTTCGCCCTGCTGATCACCGGTATCGGCACGCTGATCGTGCTTTATTCCGGCGGCTATCTGCGCGGGCACCGGCATGAGGGGCGTTTCCTGTTCTTCATCATGGCCTTCATGGGGGCCATGCTGGGGCTGGTACTGGCCGATGACATCATCAGCCTGTTCGTCTTCTGGGAACTGACCTCCGTCACCTCCTTCCTGCTGATCGGCTTCAACCATGCCGATGCCCGTTCCCGCCGGTCGGCCCTTCAGGCGTTACTGGTCACAGGGTGCGGTGGTATGGCCCTGCTGGCGGGGTTGATCCTGCTGGGCACGGCGGGTGGTGCCGGCAGCCTGTCGGAAATTGCCGCCAAGGGTGTGGACCTGACAACGCACGGGCTGTATCTGCCCATCCTGGCCCTGCTGCTGCTGGCGGCCTTCACCAAATCGGCGCAGGTGCCGTTCCATTTCTGGCTGCCCAATGCCATGGATGCGCCCACGCCGGTCAGCGCCTATCTGCATTCCGCCACCATGGTGAAGGCCGGTATCTATCTGCTGGCCCGCCTGTCGCCGATGCTGGGCGGCACCGACATCTGGTTCTGGACCCTGACCGGCTTCGGCGCGCTGACGGCATTCTGGGGCGGGGCCATGGCGTTGCGCGCCACCGACCTGAAGAAGATCCTGGCCTATACTACCCTGATGGCATTGGGCACGCTGACCATGCTGGTAGGGCTGGGTACGGATTATGCCATCCGGGGATTCGCCGCCTTCCTGCTGGCGCACAGCCTGTACAAGGGGGCCCTGTTCATGGGGGCCGGATCGGTTGACCATGGCAGCGGCACGCGGCAGGTGGGGGAACTGTCCGGCCTGTTCCGCGCCATGCCGGTGACGGGTGTTTTCATCGCGCTCGCCGCACTCTCCATGTCCGGCATGCCGCCGTTTCTGGGCTTCATCGGCAAGGAACTGATCTATGAAGGGCTGTTGAGCGCCAACCGGCCTGTCTGGCCGGTGCTGGTGGTCTCCATCCTGGCCAATGCCAGTATGCTGGGGGCCGCGGGGCTGGTCTTTGTGAAACCCTTCCTGGGCACACCCTCCAAGGCCGCCGCCCATGCGCATGAAGGCGGGGTGACACTGTGGCTGGGGCCGGCGCTGCTGGCCAGCCTGGGGCTGCTGTTGGGGCTTTATCCCACAGCATTGGATGGGCTGCTGGGGCAGGTGGCGGCATCCGTGCGCGGTGGGCCGCTGGCGGTGGAACTGCATCTCTGGCACGGGCTGACGCCGGCGCTTGGCCTCTCAGTCCTCACCGTGGCGCTGGGGATTGGCTTCTATCTGGCGCTGCGCCCCCTTACCGCCGGGTTGGCGGGGTTGCAGCGCGTCACGCGCTTTGATGCCGACAAGGGCTGGGACCATATCCTGAACGGGCTGGATGCGCTGGCTCGCGCCGTGACCGGCCAGCTTCAGGGCGGGGTGATGACACGCTATATGGCCATCATCTTCACCGCCATGCTGCTGCTGCTGGGCGGCACGCTCTGGTTCCGCCAGGCGCTGGTGCTCCCCACCGCCGATCTGGGCGGGCAATGGGTGGGGCTGCTGTTGGGCATCATGATGCTGGTCGGCACGGCGGGGGCCCTGCGTGCCCGGTCACGGCTGGGGGCGATCACCGCCCTGTCGATCAATGGCTTGTCGGTGGCCATGTTCTTCATTGCCTATGGCGCGCCGGATGTCGGCATCACCCAGCTGATGGTGGAAACGCTGACCGCCATCATCCTGGTGCTGGTGCTGGCCCGCCTGCCGGCTCTGCCCAAGGGGCCGGACCGCAAGCCCCAGGCGGCCTTTCTGCATGGCATCCTGGCACTGGGCCTGGGCGGGGTGGTAACGGCCATCCTGCTGGCCATCATCGTCCTGCCGCTGCCGATGACCCTGTCGCAATTCTTCGGCGATACCTCGTACCTGGAGGCCTATGGCCGCAATGTGGTGAATGTCATTCTGGTGGATTTCCGTGGCTTTGACACGCTGGGGGAAATCACCGTGGTGGCCAGCGCCGGGCTGGGGGTGCTGGCCCTGCTGAAGGCGCGCTATGCCAAGCCGAAAGCTAAACCGCAGACGGGGCCGCAGACGGGGGAGGCCGCGTGATGGACAGCCTGATTCTGCGCACGGCCACGCGCCTGTTGCTGGCATTGATGATCCTGTTTTCCATCTTCATCCTCTGGCGCGGCCATAATGAGCCGGGGGGCGGCTTTGTCGGCGGGCTTATCTGCGCCGTGGCCTTCGCCCTGCACGCGCTGGCCTTTGGCGTGAAGGAGATGAAGCGCCTGCTGGTGGTGGACCCGCGCAGCCTGTTGGGCGGCGGGCTGCTGCTGGGCATTGTGTCCGGCTTTTTCGCCGGCCCCGGTGGCGACCCGTTCATGACGGCGCGCTGGATCATCTTCAAGGATGCCACAGGCGCCAAGGGTTTGGCGCTGGGCACGCCCGTGCTGTTCGATATCGGTGTGTATCTGGTGGTGGTCGGCGCGCTGCTGGCCATGGTCCAGGCCCTGATGGAAGAGGATTGAGCCTATGGAAACCATCATGGCCTTCGCCGTCGGCGGCATGGTTGCCGGGGCGGTCTATCTGTTCCTGTCGCGCCAGTTGCTGCGGGTGCTGTTCGGGGTGATCCTGCTGTCCAACGCCGTCAATGTCGCCATCCTGTTGGTCGGGCGGCTGACGCCCGGTCAGGCCCCCCTGATTGGCCAGGGGCAGGAGGTGCTGGGCCAGGGTCTGGCAAACCCCCTGCCCCAGGCGTTGATCCTGACCGCCATTGTCATTGGTTTCGGCCTGCTTTCCTTTGTGCTGGCCCTGGTCTATCGCGGCTATCAGGAACTGGGCACGCTGGATAGCAGCCAGATGCGCACGGCCGAGCCGGAGGATGCGGTATGATCGCCTGGCTGGTTGCCGCCCCCATTTTGGTGCCGCTGACCACGGCGGCCCTGTGCGCCGTGTTCTGGCATCGCCCGGCCCTGCAGCGCGTGCTGTCGCTGGGTGGCAGCACGCTGCTGCTGATCCTGGCCGGCCTGTTGCTGGCGCGGGTGATGGAAGGTGGGGTGCAGGTGGCCCAGATGGGCAGTTGGGCCGCCCCCTTCGGCATCACCCTGGTGGCTGATACGCTGTCGGCGCTGATGATCCTGATCGCCGCTGTGATGGCGCTGGCGGTGGCGGTCTATGCGCTGGGCGATGTGGATGCGGTGCGCGAACGCGGCGGATACCACATTATCTTTCAGGTGCTGATGGTCGGCGTCTGCGGCAGCTTCATCACCGGCGATCTGTTCAACCTCTATGTCTGGTTTGAGGTGATGCTGATCTCCTCCTTCGTGCTGCTGTCGCTGGGGGGCACGAAGGAACAGATCGACGGCGCCATCAAATATGCCGCCATCAACCTGATCGCCACCGCCTGTTTCCTGCTGGCCGTTGCCCTGCTCTATGGCGTGACTGGGACGCTGAATATGGCCGATCTGGCCGTGCGCGTGCCGCATGTCGCCAATAAGGGCCTGGTCAGCACCATTGCCGTGCTGTTCATCATCGCCTTCGGCATGAAAGCGGCGGTCTTCCCCTTTTTCTTCTGGTTGCCCGCCGCCTATCACACGCCCGCCGTGGCCGTGCAGGCGATTTTCGCCGGCTTGCTGACCAAGGTGGGGGTCTATGCGCTGCTGCGCTGTTTCACCCTGATCTTCACCGGCGATATGGGCTGGACCCATGGCATCCTGATGTGGATTGCCGGGGCCACCATGCTGACCGGTGCCTTGGGATCGCTGGCCGTGCGCGACCTGCGCCGGGCGCTGTCCTGGCAGGTGGTGGCGCATATCGGCTACATGATCATGGGGCTGGCCATCGCCACCCCGCTGGCCATTGCCGGCACCGTTTTCTATCTGGTGCATGACATTGTGGTGAAGACCAACCTGTTTCTGGGGGCCGGCGTGGTACGGCGGCTGTCGGGCGGGGATACGTCTTACGCCCGGCTGGGTGGGCTGTTCACCGCCGCACCGATCCTCTGCGTGGTGCTGTTCGTGCCGCTGGCCTCGCTGGCCGGCTTCCCGCCCTTTTCCGGCTTCTGGTCCAAGCTGCTGCTGGTGCGGGCCGGGCTGGCGGTGGAGAATTGGGCCATCGTTGCCGTGGCACTGGTCACGGGGCTGTTGACCTTCTGGCTGGTCGGGCGGCTATGGGCGGAGATGGTATGGAAGGCCAACCCGGCGGGTGAGGCGCTGGGCACCGCCAGCCTGGGCGGTGCGGCGCGCGTGGCGCTGATCGCACCGCTGGTGCTGCTGTCTTCCATCACCGTCACCATCGGCCTCTATGCCGAACCCTTGATGCGGCTCAGCGCCATGGCCGCCGATGGGCTGGTCGATCCGCAAGCCTATATCGACGCAGTGCTGGGGGCGGTGCCGACGACACCCACCCTGGTCGGGGCCGCCGACACGGTAGCAATAGAGGTGCAGCCATGAACCTGCTGGTGCTGAACCTGCTGCTGGCCCTGGCCTGGATGGGCTTCAACGCCGATTTCAGCCTGGGGGCCTTCACGGCGGGGTTTGTGCTGGGCCATGGCGTGCTGTGGCTGGGCCGCCCGCTTTACCCTGGCCAGCGTTATTTCCGCGTCCTCTGGGGCTCGCTGGGCTATTTCCTCTGGCTGCTGAAGGAAATCGTCACCTCCTCCCTGAAGGTGGCGGCCAGCGTGCTGGGCTTTGGGCAAAAGCTGCAGCCGGCCGTCATCGCCATCCCGCTGGATGCGCGGACGGATCTGGAAATCACCCTGTTGGCCTGTTCCATCACCCTGACGCCCGGCACGCTGACCCTGGATGTCGCACCCGACCGCAAGCATCTTTATGTCCATGCCATGTTCGGGGGGGATGCAGCGGCCCTGTGTGCCGAAACCAAGGACAGTATGGAACGCCGTATCCTGGAGGTGCTGCGATGACCCCGGCCATCACCCCCTTCCTGTCCATCTGCCTGACCATCGCCATGGTGATGCTGTTTACCGCCTTTGCGCTGACCATCGTGCGGGTGCTGCGCGGACCGACCACGGCGGACCGCATCATCGCCATCGACCTGTTCGGGGTGCTGGCCGTGGCCTTCATCGCGCTCTACACGCTGTATGTGAGCCAAGTGGTGTTTCTGGATGCCGCCATCGCCCTGGCCCTGGTCGCCTTTTTCGGCACCGTCGCCTATGCCCGTTTCCTGGAACGGCGCGTGGTGGAGAGGCCAGAGGAACGGGAGGCCGCGCAGCAGGAGAAGGAGGAGCCCCATGCTTGACCAGATCACGCAGGCCATCGTCGGCATCCTGGCCGTCGCCGGGGCGTTCTTCTGCCTGGTGGCGGCCTTGGGCGTGGTGCGTCTGCCCGATGCGCTGACCCGGATGCACGCCAGTTCCAAGGCCGGCACGTTGGGTTGCGGGCTGGTGCTGCTGGCCGTGGCCCTCTTCTTCCCTGGCCTGGATGTGGTGGCGCGGGTGGTGGCGGCCATCCTGTTTTTGCTGCTGACCACACCGGTTGCCGCCCATATGATTGGCCGGGCTGCCTATGCCAGCGGGGAATCACCCGCCGCCGGTACCGTGCGGGATGATCTGGCGGATGGGCCGGATAACCCCCGCCGCCGCCTGTTGGAGAAAGCTGGGAGACGGTAATCGCTGGCCATTCGCCCTGCCGGGGTGGGGCTTGCAAAAAAAACGCTTGGGTGACGTAACGGAAGGCGGAAGAAACGCTTGAGGTTCCATTTGCCCTCCCGATATAGGAGATTCAAAGGCGTCGCGCTGGAAGGCGCCAGCAGTCCATACCGGGAGGAATAACATGGCCGAAGCGGTCGCATCCGTGCAGCAACAGCAACAGGGTCGCCAGCCCTTTCTGTGGGAAGGCTCATACCCGCCCGGTGTGAAGTGGGACAGCCCCATCCCGAAGCGCACATTGCCGCAATTGCTGGATCAGGCGGCCCAGCGTTTCCGCGATCGGCCCTGCGTCGATTTCCTGGACAAGAAATATACCTATGGCGAGATCACCGATCTGGTGGATCGCTTCGCCAAGGGTTTGCAGGATATGGGCCTGCAGCGTGGCCAGAAGGTCGGCCTGTTCCTGCCCAACACCCCTTATTCGGTGATTTGCTATTTCGGTATTTTGAAGGCCGGCGGCGTGGTGGTGAATTTCAACCCGCTCTACGCGGAACGTGAAATCTGCCACATGATCAATGATGCCGAGGCTGAATGGATGATCAGCCTGGACCTGAAGGTCACCTACGACAAGCTGGCCAAGATGTTCGGGCAGAGCCGGCTGAAAAAGATCATCGTGGTGCCGATGGCCGGCATCCTGCCCTTCCCGAAGAACCTGCTGTTCCCCTTCGTCAAGAAGAAGGAAATCGCCGCCATCCCGCGCGACGATCGGCATGTCTGGTTCAAACAGCTGGTGGCCAATGATGGCAAGCCGCGCCCGGTGGCGCTGGATGCCGTCAATGATGTGGCGGTGCTGCAATATACCGGCGGCACCACAGGCGTGCCCAAAGGTGCCATGCTGACGCACCAGAACATTACCGCCAATACCGCCCAGGCCTCCTATTGGTTCAGCGCGATGGCGGAACCGGGGAATGAGCGGATGCTGGGCGTGCTGCCGCTGTTCCACGTCTTCGCCATGACCTGCGTGATGAACCTGACCATCCAGAATGGCGGGGAAATGATCCTGCTGCCCCGGTTTGAGCTGGAGCAGGTGCTGGAGACGATCCAAAAAAAGAAGCCGACCCAGTTCCCGGCGGTGCCCACCATCTATACCGCCATCAATAATTACAAGGATGTGGGCAAGTACGACCTGTCCTCCATCAAAGTCTGTAATTCCGGCGGTGCGCCCTTGCCGGTGGAGGTGAAGGCGCAGTTTGAGAAGCTGACCGGCTGTGCCCTGGTGGAAGGCTATGGCCTGTCGGAATCCGCCCCCATCGCCACCATCAACCCGACCCATGCCAGCCGCGCCGGCTCCATCGGGCTGCCGGTGCCCGGCACCGATATCCGCATCGTCAGCCTGGAGGATCGCCGCACGGAGGTGCCGCGCGGGGAACGGGGGGAAATCTGCATCATCGGCCCGCAGGTGATGAAGGGGTACTGGAAGAAGGACAAGGAGACGGCGGAGACGCTGGATGGCGGCATGCTGCATACCGGCGACGTCGGCTATCTGGATGAGGACGGCTATATCTTCATCGTTGACCGCATCAAGGACATGATCCTGGCCGGCGGCTACAACGTTTATCCGCGCAATGTGGAAGAGGCGATCTATCAGCATCCGCAGGTGGCGGAATGCATTGTGCTGGGCGTGCCCGACCCTTATCGCGGCCAGACGGTGAAGGCCTATATCAAGACCCGCGATGGCGCGGTCCTGACCAAGGATGATATCAAGGCCTTCCTGGAGGACAAGCTGTCCACCATCGAACAGCCCAAGCTGTATGAATTCCGCGATGAGTTGCCCAAGACCATGATCGGCAAACTGTCGCGCAAGGCCCTGCTGGATGAGCTGG
>Ga0209373_10003643_pt1 | contig 14022 bp, 5 predicted proteins | sample Higcelweek5metaG_FD_187173 | JGI IMG/M metagenome (GOLD analysis project Ga0209373, IMG submission 187173) | Freshwater pond sediment microbial communities from the University of Edinburgh, under environmental carbon perturbations - High... | ecosystem: Environmental > Aquatic > Freshwater >...
TGCAACTAATACACCTCCATGTGTTCCAGCTTCTGGACCAATATCGATAATCATATCAGCAGCTTTCATGATGTCTTCGTCGTGTTCAACTACAATAACAGTGTTGCCTAAATCACGAAGTTCTTTCAATACTTCGATTAATCTTTCTGTATCTTTTGGGTGTAAACCAATACTTGGTTCGTCTAAAATGTACATAGAACCTACCAAACTACTTCCTAACGAAGTTGCCAAGTTAATACGCTGCGATTCGCCTCCAGAAAGTGAGTTTGAATTACGATTTAATGTCAAATAACTCAATCCTACATTGAATAAAAAGTCTAAACGATTGTTGATTTCGATTAACAAACGTTTTGCTACTTTAGTGTCGTATTCGTTTAAATCTAATTTTTTAAAGAAATCAATCAAATTTATGATTGGTAAATCTACCAAATCAGAAACCGTTTTTCCGCCAACTGTAATGTAATTGGCCTCTGGGCGAAGTCTCTTACCCTTACACGTATGGCATTTTGTTTTTCCTCGGTATCTCGAAAGTAAAACGCGGTTTTGAATTTTATAATTTTTCTCTTCTAATTCCGAAAAGAAATCGTTTAATCCTGTGAAATATTTATTTCCGTCCCAAATCAGTTGTTTTTGTTCATCTGAAAGTTCGAAAAATGGTTTGTGGATTGGAAAATCAAATTTATACGCATTGTTTACCAATTGATCGCGGTACCAACTCATACTTTCTCCACGCCAAGGAAACACAGCATTTTCATAAATAGATAAAGCCGTATTAGGAATTACTAAATCGGTATCAATTCCAATAACACTTCCGTAGCCTTCACATGTTGGACAAGCTCCGTAAGGATTATTAAAACTGAATAAGTGAATATTCGGTTCTAAAAACGTAATACCATCCAATTCAAAATTAGCACTGTATTCTATACGTTTTTTGGTGTCCACTTCTTGCAAATAACAAACACCTTTACCTTCATAAAAGGCGGTTTGCACAGCATCAGCTAAACGATTGAAGAATTCTTCCTCGGTTTTAACCACTATTCGGTCAATGATTAGTAGAATATCTTTGTTGTCCAATTGGTGTTGGTCTAACGTATCCAGACGCACCATTTCGTTATCCACTAAAATACGTGAAAAACCTTGTTGTAATAAAACTTTTAGCTTGTCTTCCAAAGCTCTTCCTTCTTCCAAATGAATAGGAGAAAGCAGTAGCCATTTGCTATCTACAGGAAATTCTTTGATGTCATTGATTACATCGGACACAGTATCTTTTTTAACTTCTTTTCCAGAGATAGGAGAGTAGGTTTTACCAATTCGTGCAAAAAGAAGCTTTAAATAATCATAAATTTCGGTTGATGTTCCTACAGTAGAACGCGCATTGCTGGTGTTTACCTTTTGTTCAATGGCAATAGCTGGCGCAATTCCTTTTATGTATTCAACTTTTGGTTTATCTAATCTTCCTAAAAATTGTCGTGCATAAGAGGATAAACTTTCAACATATCTACGTTGTCCTTCAGCATAAAGTGTGTCGAATGCCAAACTTGATTTTCCAGAGCCCGAAAGCCCAGTAATTACTACCAATTTGTTTCGTGGAATGGCTACATCTAAATTTTTAAGATTATGCAATTGAGCACCTTTAATTAAGATATTTTTTTTTGGTTCTAACGTTGAAAAATCGGGTTGTATCATTGTTGATTTTAATAGAACTGCAAAGATAATTAATCTATTTTAAGTTATAGTATATCTTTCATTTCAATATTGGTTTTTAACTTAAAGTAGACATTGTTATATCGTTATGGTAATCAAAAAAACATAATTTTTAAACTATACATCAACTATACATTTTGCTTATTAGATAAGTTATTTAATTTTTAAATTACTGAAAATCAATATTTTATACTTTTAAATAATCGCCTTAAAAAATATAATATAAAAAACGCAATGTATAGTTTGTATATATGGATTGTGAATTGTTTAAAAATTTTATGGATTAAATTTACAATCGATAAGTTTTAACTAAATAAAATACATAATTATGAAAAAAATTACTTTCTTTCTATCATTAATTTTTTGTGCACTGGGTTATTCTCAGAATTTGGTGACCAATGGTGATTTTCAAACGGGTACAGCAGCGCCTTGGTATAATAACGCTGCAAATGTTGTTGATCTTGGAGCTTCAAATTTTGTAAACCAAGCTAATGTATTAGCAGCAGGTAATCCTTATGATGTAAACTTGAGTCAAAATATTAATTTGACTAATGGTTTAACTTATGAATTAACTTTTACTGCATTTACAGATGCAACAACAAATTCAAGAACAATGATTGTAGGTTTAGGTCAAAATAATGCTCCTTGGGCAGCTTTAACTGCAACTACAACTTTAACAGCTTCGCCACAAACTTTTTCATATCAATTCACAATTAATTACGGTGATGCTGTTGCTGATAGAGTAATTTTTGATTTAGGTGCTGCTACTGGTTTCGTATTTATTGATAATGTTTCTGTTGTTCAGGTTGTAAATACATGTGCAAACGGAATTCAGGATGGAACTGAAACAGGAATTGATTGTGGAGGTACATGTGCTCCATGTATTGTTTCTCCTACTGTTGCTGCTCCAACACCTCCTGCTAGACCAACAGCAGATGTTGTTTCTATTTACAGTGATGCTTATACTAATATTGGATTTGATAATTTTGACGCTGGATGGTGTGGTGGCGCTGCAACAACCCAAGTTCAAATAGCAGGTAATAATACGTTAAGAAAGAATACAGGTGTTGTTTGTCAAGGTATAGATTTTCAATCTAACAGACAAAATCTAACCGATTTTACTCACATTCACTTTGATTTTTATATTACTGATACAAATTTAACAGGTGATGTTTTTAATGTAAAATTAGTTCATTTTGGAGGAACTGGTGCTGAAGTATCAGCTTTAGAGGTTAACATTAATGGAGGTACTACTCCACAATTAGTAGCTAATCAATGGGTTTCAGTTGATGTGCCAATTACTGCTTTAGGTGGTGTAGTTGCAGGTAACTTAAATAGAAGTGATATTGCTCAAATAGGTATTACAACTGCTATGGTTGATAATGTTTGGTATGATAACATCTATTTACATAAAAACACTGTTTTATCTTCAGAAAGTTTCAATGTATCTAAAGTTAAATTATATCCAAATCCAACATCAAATATTTTAAATCTTGAATCAGTTGGAAATATTCAAAATATCGCAGTTTACAATGTTTTAGGACAAGAAGTTTTAAATAGAGAAATTAATGCTACTTCTTTCCAACTAGATGTTGCTAGTCTTAATGCAGGTGTTTATGTTATTAAAACAAACATTGATGGAAATGTTTCATCAACAAAATTTATAAAAGAATAGTTTTTCAATTCTAGTAAACTAAGACTGTCAGAAATGGCAGTCTTTTTTTTAAATCATTTTTTTATAAAATTTATATTACATATCTTTATTTTTTAATATCATAGAAAATGCAATTTCATAAAATTCAATTTCAACTTTTATTCATTTTATTTTCTTTACTAGGTGTAGCACAACAATTGCCTCCAATTGTTAAGTATTCTAAAGATGTATATGGTGCTGGAATTCAAAATTGGATGATTTCTCAAGATAATCATCGATTTATGTATTTTGCAAATAATGAAGGCTTACTTGAATTTAATGGTTCAAAGTGGATTTTAAATCCTTCTCCTAATGAGACAATCATTCGTTCGGTTAAGTGTATAAATGATAAAATTTATACAGGTTCTTTTATGGAATTCGGCTATTGGCAACGCGCTATAAATGGACAATTATCATACATTTCACTTAGTCATTCAATTAAAGATAAAATTAATGATGATGAACAATTTTGGGGTATCTTTCCATTCGATAATTGGATACTTTTTCAATCATTAGAAAAAATTTATGCTTACAATACAAAAACAAAAGCGTTCACTATAATTAACCCAAATAGTACCATTAATAAAGCATTCAAGACTGCTAATGGTATTTATTTCCAGACTACAAAAGGGTTGTATGAGATTGATCAAGGTAAAAGTAAAATGTTTTTAAGCAACGATATTATCAATCAAAATAAACTAATCAACATTTTTGATACAAATGATGGATTAATCTTAGTCACTCAAAAGCAAGGAATTTTCAATTATAAGAATGGTGTTTTAAGTAAATTCTCAACTAATGTTGATGCCGAAATTCAGCAAAGTAATATTTACAGTAGTCAGATGTTGTCTGACGAAAGTATAGCTTTAGGTTCCATCTCAAACGGAATATTTATTCTGTCTAAAGAAGGCAAACTAATCTATCATATAACGCAAAATTCAGGATTAAGTAATAACACGGCACTTTCTCTTTTTGAGGATATAGATAAAAATCTTTGGATTGGGCTCGATAACGGAATTAACTGTATCAATCTTAAATCGCCAATAAAAAGTTATTTAGATAATACGGGAATTTTAGGAACTACTTATGCTTCAATAACACACAATAATAAATTATACATTGGAACTAATCAAGGTTTGTTCTGCAAAGACTTAAATTCAACCTCTAAATTTGAATTTGTTCAAAATACAAAAGGACAAGTTTGGAATTTATTTTCTTATCAAAACACGCTCTTTTGCGGACATGATTCAGGGACATTTATTATTAATGATAAAAATGCAATTCCTATTTTTGCAGCTTCTGGAACCTGGAAATTTGTACCTTTTGGAAATACCAATTACATTTTACAAGGAAATTATAATGGAATTACTGTTTTAGAGAAAAAGAATAATACTTGGGTTTATAAAAATAAGATTAAAGGATTTAATTATTCTTCTAAACATTTTGAGATTTTAAATACAAATGAAATTTATGTAAGTCACGAATATAAAGGGGTTTATAAATTTAAAGTAGATAATTCCCTACTAAATGCTTCTGATATTATTAAATTTGATAACCTTACAAAAAGTAAAAACGCAACCTTAGCCAAGTACAATAATCAAATTTATTATGCTTCTAAGGATGGTATTTTTAAAATGAATAATACAACAAAGGTTTTTGAGAAGGACAAATCACTGAGTGTAATATTTCAAAATGACGAATATGTAACTGGAAAAATGATTGTAGATAAATCAAACAAATTATGGTTTTTTACTAAAAATTACATTCACTACTATTCCTCTGGAAAATTATCTCCTGAATTGAAGAAAAGTAGTTTGCCAATTCCTTCGTCTTTAACCAATTCAATGCCTGGTTACGAAAATATTCTGCAGTTAAGTGATGAAACATATTTAATTGGTACAACAGATGGTTATTATGTCTTAAAAAACAATGAGTTCAAATTTAGTAATCACAAAGTTTCGCTTTTCGGAGTTTCCAATAATGTCATCAATTCAAAATCAACAAGTATTTCATTAACTGAAAAAGGAACGTTCGATCATGATGAAAATAATTTAGCTTTTAATTACACCGTTCCAGAATACGATAAATACATTAATGCAGAATACCAGTATAAATTAGAAGGACTTCATGACGAATGGAGTGAGTGGTCGTTTAATTCTCAAGTTGTTTTTGAAAATTTGCCAGCAGGCGATTATGTTTTTAGTGTTAGAGCCAAAGTAGCAAATTCTGTAACAGACAATATCGCTACCTATTCTTTTGTGATAAAAAAACCTTGGTATGCTAACAACTGGGCTATGATGTTCTATTTTATTTTATTGATAGTTTTAGGATATTACATCAATAAATTTTACACTATTTATCACGAAAAAAGACATCAACGCATTATTGCTGAAAATAATATTCTTTTAGAATTGAAGGAATTAGAGAACGAACAGCAAATCATGAAAATTAAAAACGAACAGCTTACTCAAGATGTTGATAAAAAGAACAAAGAACTTGCTGTTTCTACTATGAATCTTATCAAGAAAACAGAACTTTTAAACATTATTAAGGGCGATTTAAAAAACTCAACAGATAGTACAACAAATAGAAGTATTAAATCGGTGATTTCTACAATAAATAAAAATGTCAAAGAAGAAAATACTTGGAATATTTTCAAAGAAGCATTTGATAGTGCCGATAATAATTTCTTGAAGAAAGTTAAAGAAAATCATCCTAGTCTAACTCCAAACGATTTACGTTTGTGTGCCTATTTACGTTTGAATTTATCTTCAAAAGAAATAGCACCTTTACTTAATATTTCAGTTCGTAGTATCGAAATTAAGCGATATCGTTTGCGAAAGAAAATGAATCTTCCTCATGAAATGGGACTAGTAGAATACTTATTAGCTATATAATGTTCTAAAAGCGCATTTTTCTTACCTATACATTACCTATACAAACATTCTTTAACGGATATTTTAAGATATTATAAAAATCTTTTTTTATTCAGTTAAAATGATGTTTTATTGGCATTTTTCAATACTTCCAGCGTTTTTTTTACGATGTATATTTTTTGTTGAGGTTAATTTTGTCAAAAATGTAATATTTACTCGCTATTTTTATGAAATCATTAACAAAACCAATTTTTAATACGATTATTAATTATTTAAATCCAAACAGCAAATGAAAAAAATTATTCTGATACTAATTTTTTGTTATTCATTTACTACCTATTCACAATCTGAAAAAGTAGTAGTTGAAAATAATAATTCGGAATTGAAACTTAAAGTCGACGGTAAAGATTTTATGGTAAATGGAATGAATTGGGATTATTTTCCAATCGGTACAAATTACTCATACAGTCTTTGGAATCAATCAGACGATTTTATTCGTCAGGCTTTAGATGATGAAATGGGATTACTTCAAAATATGGGTGTGAATACTATACGTGTTTACTCGGGTATTCCAAAAAAATGGATTGAATACATCTATACAAATTATGGTATTTACACCATGTTAAATCATTCTTTCGGTCGATATGGTTTAACAATTGATGGTGTATGGAAGCCAAATACAGAATATTCTGATGCTAAAACCCGCGAGCTTCTTCTTAAAGAAGTAACTCAAATGGCTTCAGAATATAAAGATACTAAAGGGCTTCTTTTATTTCTTTTAGGAAATGAGAATAATTACGGTTTATTTTGGGATGGAGCCGAAACAGAAAATATTCCAATAGAAGATAGAAAGTCAACAGCGAGAGCACGTTCTATGTATAAGCTATTTAACGAAGCTGTTGTAGCAATGAAAGCGATAGACGCAAATCATCCAATGGCAATTTGTAATGGTGATTTACTTTTTCTTGACATAATTGCTCAAGAATGTAAAGATGTAGATGTCTTTGGGACAAATGTATACCGTGGTGTTTCTTTTGGTGATTTATTTGAAAGAGTTAAGAAAGAATATGGTAAACCAGTTCTGTTTACTGAGTTTGGAGCTGATGCTTTCAATGTTTTAACGAATCAAGAAGATCAAAATGCACAAGCTTTTTACTTAAAAGGAAATTGGAAAGAAATCTACGAAAATGCTGCAGGATTAGGTAAATCTGGTAACTCAATTGGAGGATTTACATTTCAATTTAGTGATGGTTGGTGGAAATACGGACAAACTAAAAACTTAGACGTTCATGATTCAAATGCTTCTTGGTCAAATGGTGGTTATCAAAAAGATTTCACTGAAGGTCAAAATAATATGAATGAAGAATGGTTTGGAATCTGTGCAAAAGGTCCAACAGATGAAAAAGGGCATTATCAATTATATCCAAGAGCAGCTTACTATGTTTTAAAAGACATTCACAAATTAAATCCATTCAAAGAAGGAATTAATACGCAAGTTGTAAATACTCATTTTGGTGAAGCTAATTTAATGGATGCCGCTTTAAGAGCTAGAGGAGATAAAGCAGCTTTATCAAGTAATGATGGAGGAATGATTAAATTAAGCAATCTTAGAGCAGAATTTACGACATTCAATACAGGTGGAAGTTTAATTACTACTCCAAAAGCTGATGATCCTGATACAAATGGTTATCCAAATAGATTAGGTTTTGATCACATGCAATCGTATTTTATTGGTGTTGAAGGAAATCCATCAGCAAACATGAAAGCTAACGTGAATTTCAATATTTTAGGTCACGTAGCTGAAAATCCAATTAATGAGATTTTCTATGAAAATAGAGGTAGAGCACAAACTGTCTTAACAAATGAAGGCGAAGTTTTATCTACAGATGTAAATAGAGTTCAAATTTACAATGCATCCTACAAATGGACAGCTAAAGATTTTGAATTAAGAGGATTCTATAGGACTGGTCACTATCACTGGGGCTATGAAGGCGATTTCTTCGGACTATATCCAGAAGCAAATTATGGACCAAACTTAGATATTTATAATGGAGAAACTCTTGGTTTCGAAATAGACGGAAGAGGAGACTTAGACGGACTAAAAGCGGCTTTTGGTCCTCAATTATGGTGGGGAGCCAATCCAGCTTACTTATTAAAATACAATACAAAATTCGGGAAATTTAATTTTGCTACTGTTTATCATGAAGATATTAATCAAGCAGAAGTTTCTGAATCGGTTTCATCAATTGCATTTCCAATACCAAAAACAAGAAGAGCTACAGTTTATCTTCAAACTAAATTAGGAAATTTAGGAATTGAATTAGGAGGTATTTGGGCTGGTCAACCATTAAATGGTAGAGAATTCCAAATGATGGATGGAGATGTTGTAAAAGTTGATAAAATAAACAATAAAGATAATTGGGGAGGAAAAGCAAAGCTTACCTTTTCTAAAGGAAGATTCAACGCATACACGCAAGGAGCAATTCATGGTTTAGTTGCAAACGGAGGTGCAGATAATACCCAAACGTTTACAGGTTGGAGATTGAAAGATACAGGAAGCGGAAACCAAATGAACTTTTTAGCGGGTTTTACTTATAATGTAAATTCTAATTTACAAATTGCACCAAACTTCCTATGGCAAAAACCTTTAGTAGAAGCTATGCCAAATGGTGTTGATGCTCCAGGAAGATTAAGAAATATTTTAGATGATCCATTTATCGTAAGAGCTAATCGTGAAACTGTTGGTGGAGAGTTATTATTGACTTACGACCCAACACCAGGAACATGGATGTATGAATGGAACAATGACATGGTAGAAGATGCAAAATTTGCATTCAGTACAGGATTTGTTTACCGTCATTTACCAACAACTATGGATGCTGCCATCGGGTTTTTATCCAATAGATCTTCTTTTGCATTTGAGCGCTCAGCTCCTGCAAAAGATTTATGGGAATCAAATACACGAATTGTTTCAAAAATTTCACCTGATTTAGGAATCATAGCTAACCTATACTTTGGTAATGGTCAAGCAAATGGCGATTCAGAAAGAACAATCAACAGAGCAGGTGGAGATGTAAGAATGATTTACAAAAAAGTAAAGGTAGTTTCTTCACTTAAATTTAATGATTGGGGACCTTTCGATTACCACAGAGATTTTAACTTAACTTACCCAGTTCAAAGTGCAATCGATATTTCAACTTCTGTTGGAAAACCAAGTTGGTTCATTTTACCAGATACAAGAATTGGAATCATGGGAATTTGGCGCTCATTAGACCAATATTCACCAAGATATTCACCAACAGCAGTTCCAGAAAACACATTTCCGCCAGAACCAGTTATAAGTCCAGTTGGTTTTGGAAACGGTTCAGAATGGGAAATTAGAACATACATTCACATTAATATTGGAAAATAATAAAAAAAAATTGAAGATATGAAAAACTTAAAGTTTAATTGTTTAGCAGGCTTTTTGCTTCTAAGTACGATAGTAATTATCAATACTAGTTGTGAGAGAGAATTATCCGATGACGCTACAGAAGCAACTTTTCCTAAAGTTGCAGAAATCTTTATAGAAGATTTTGTAGGTATGGGATCTAATTTTTACTTTCCATACGGTGGTTCTAAACCTACTGCATGGTCTGTAGATCGCGAAGAAGGTTATAATAGTAACGTTTCAATGCGATTTGATGTTCCTAATGCAAACGATGCAGAAGGTAATTACGCAGGAGCCATTTTTAGAATAGATGGTGCTGGTAGAAATTTAACAGAATTTGATGCCTTAACTTTTTACGTGAAAGCTTCTCAAGGTGTAACCATTTCTGAGTTTGGTTTTGGAGAAGATTTTGACCAAAATAAATATATGGCAACGATTACAAATGTTAGCGTTGGTACCAATTGGTCTAAAGTAATTATTCCAATTCCAGATGCATCAAAACTTTTACAAGAAAAAGGTATGTTTCGATATGCTGCTGGAACACAAGGTACTAACGGAATGGCTTATACCTTTTGGATTGATGATTTAAAATTTGAAAAACTAGGTACAATTAGAACAATTGGTGCAGCTATTATGAACGGAAATAATGCATCGGTAAATACATTTGTTGGCGTAAACTCAAATATAACTGGAATTATTTCAACTTTTAATTTACCAAATGGACAAAATCAAATTGTTAATTTAAGTACTGCTTATTTTGAATTTACCTCTTCTAATCCAGCTGTAGCTTCAGTTGATTCTAATGGTTTAGTTACTTCTTTAAGCGCAGGAACAACTGTAATTACGGCAACTATAAATGGTGTTCAAGCAAGCGGAAGTTTAACAATAAATTGTTCTGGTAATTTTACTCATGCGCCAACACCTACAAGAAATCAAGCGAATGTTATTTCTATATTTTCTGATGCCTATAACAATGTACCAGTAAATTATTATAATGGATATTGGGCTCCTTGGCAAACCACAGTTTCAAGTGATTTTACAGTGGCTAACGATAATATCTTGAATTACACCATTTTTAATTTTGTTGGAATCGAATTTAGTGCGCCAACTGTAAATGCAAATTCAATGACGCATTTCCATTTGGATGCTTTTATTCCAGGCTCAATTGCTCCTGGTAGACAATTAAGAGTAATTGTTGTTGATTTTGGTGCAGATGGTGCTTTTGGAGGTGGAGATGATACAAGACATTCTACAACATTTACAGCTCCATTTTTAGTGTCTCAAAATTGGATGTCAATTGATATTCCTTTTTCTGCGATGCCAGGTTTAGCAAGTAGATCTAATCTAGCACAAATAATCCTTGAAGGTGGTGATGGTTCTGTAATTTATGTAGACAACGTTTACTTCTACAACTAAGAGCATCTAGTAACTAAATTTAAAAAGTAACAATCATGATTTTAAAATATAATACGATCAAATATTTAACTCTAACAACTTCAATGTTTGTAATTATGGGATGTTCTTCAGATGAAAAACAAACGGTTACCACTATGAATCAATTAGTAATGCAAGATGAATTTGATGAAGATGGTGCGCCAAATAGTACTTATTGGAGTTATAATATCGGAACAGGAAGCAACGGTTGGGGAAATAACGAATTGCAATATTACACAGACCGACCTGAAAATGTTGTAGTAGAAGATGGAATGCTAAAAATTACAGCTCGTAGAGAATTGTATATGGGTTCTAATTACACTTCTGCAAGAATTTTGACAAAAGGAAAAGTTGAACAAAAATACGGTAGAATAGAAGCCAGAATAAAGCTCCCATTAGGACAAGGTTTATGGCCAGCTTTTTGGATGTTAGGTTCAGACATAGACGAAGTGGGGTGGCCAGCTTGTGGTGAGATTGATATCATGGAATACTTAGGGAATAATCCAACAACAGTTTTAGGAACTGTTCATGGTCCTGGTTATTCTGCTGGTGAATCAATCTCAAAAAGTTACACATTACCTAATAGCCGATTTGATACAGATTTTCACATTTTTGGAATTGAGTGGGGAGAAGATTACATCAATTATTATATAGATGATGTATTGTACAATCAAATAACACCTGAAGATGTTCCTGGAGAATGGGTTTTCGACCAACCTTTTTATATTATTTTAAATATGGCTGTGGGTGGAAATTTGCCAGGTTCACCAAATGCAGAAACGGCTTTCCCACAAACTATGCTTGTTGATTACATAAGAATATATCAATAATAGAATTAAATAAATTAGAGTTAAAACCAATTCAGAATTAAATATTAGACTTTTCACTTGAGAAGTCTAATATTGATTTTGTTATGGATTTAAAAATGCAACAACCAAATCATGAGTAAAAGCACTGAAACTTTTGTTGATAATGAAACGAAAACCGAAAACAAAACGGTTTCAATGGATATTGTTACCATCAAAGGAGAAAAATTTTATAAAATAAATAATAACGATGCAATGCGTCCATTTTTTATGAGCATCGTTTCCGATTCTAATCATTGGATGTTTATTTCCAGTAATGGCGGACTTTCCGCTGGTAGAAAAAATGCTGAATTTGCACTTTTTCCGTATTATACCGATGATAAAATTACCGAATCGGCTGATATTACAGGAAGTAAATCTATTTTTCAAATTTCGTTCAACAATCAAACTCTAATTTGGGAACCTTTTTCAGAACGTTTTACAGATAAATACAATATCAGTAGAAATTTATACAAAAACTTCTATGGTAATAAAATTATTTTCGAAGAAGTAAATCATGACTTAGAACTTACGTTTAGTTACGAATGGAATTCAAGTAATAAATTCGGATTTGTTAAAAAATCGAAACTTCAAAATCATTCGAATAACCACTATCAAATTTCAATTTTAGACGGAATACAAAATATTATGCCACATGGTGTAAGTAGCGATTTACAAGCGTCAACAAGTAATTTAGTCGATGCGTACAAACGAAGCGAATTACATCAAAACAGCGGATTAGGAATTTTTGCTTTAAGTGCCATCATTGTTGATAAAGCCGAACCAAGTGAAGCTTTAAAAGCCAATATAGCTTATGCTTTAGGTTTTGAAAATCCTTCTTATTTAGTGTCTTCTTTACAAGTAAATAATTTCAGAAGAGGAAATTCAATTCTTCGAGAAGATGATATTAAAGGCGAAAAAGGCGCTTATTTTATAAATAGCGAAATTTCTTTGGATGCAGATTCAGAAATAAACTGGATGATTGTTGCCAACGTAAATCAAAATCATGCCGATATTGTTCAAATCATTCAAACAATTTCAAATGATGCCGATTTAGTAAGGCGTATCAAAGAAGATATCGAATTAGGAACCAAAAAATTAATTGAAATCAATGCTTCTTCTGATGCACTTCAAGCTACCGAAGATAATTTAAGAGATACAAGACATTTCTCAAACACGCTTTTTAATATCATGCGTGGTGGAATTTTTGATAACAACTACCAAATTGAAAAACACGATTTTTTATTATACATTAAAAAAGCAAACAAAAAGGTTTTTGACAAATTAGGAAATAAAATCAATCAATTACCAGACATATTTTCGCTTCAATCGTTAAAAGAGTTTGCAAAACAACAAAATGATGCTGATTTTGAACGTTTAAGTTTCGAATATTTACCTTTAAAATTTAGTAGAAGACACGGAGATCCAAGCCGACCTTGGAATAAGTTTTCTATCAATACTACCAATGAAATTGATGGTTCTAAAATATTAGATTACGAAGGAAACTGGCGTGATATTTTCCAAAATTGGGAAGCACTAGCGAATTCGTTTCCAGAGTTTATAGATAACATGATTCATAAATTTCTAAACGCTTCTACTTTTGATGGGTATAATCCTTATCGTGTTACCAAAGATGGTTTTGATTGGGAAGCCATTGAACCAGATAATCCTTGGTCGTACATTGGGTATTGGGGAGATCATCAAATCATTTATTTATTGAAATTCTTAGAATTCTGTGAAAAATACGCTCCAGGAAAACTAAACAATTATTTTGAAACCGATTGTTTCGTTTATGCAGCCGTTCCATATATCATCAAACCTTATGAAGAAATCCTAAAAAATCCAAAAGATACTATTGAATACAGTCATTCTTGGGAAAAATTAATCAATGATAGAAAACAACAGATGGGAGCAGATGGTGCATTATTACATAGTAATGATAAAAGCATTTACCACGTTAATTTCATCGAAAAAATATTGGCAACTGTTTTATCAAAAATGTCTAATTTTATTCCAGAAGCTGGTATTTGGATGAACACA
>Ga0209373_10003645_pt1 | contig 14017 bp, 9 predicted proteins | sample Higcelweek5metaG_FD_187173 | JGI IMG/M metagenome (GOLD analysis project Ga0209373, IMG submission 187173) | Freshwater pond sediment microbial communities from the University of Edinburgh, under environmental carbon perturbations - High... | ecosystem: Environmental > Aquatic > Freshwater >...
GACATCGGCGAAAAGCCGCTTACCGAGGGCGAACTCAAGAACATCGCCGCGGGCCGCGATCCCGCGGCGCTTCTCGACACCGGGTCAAAGTCGTATATCAAGAAGGGTTTCGCGTTTATGGAGTTCGACGCCCTCGAGGAAATCCTCGCGAACCCAGGACTCCTCGTGACGCCGATCGTGCGGATCGACCGGAAGTATTTCATCCGGCCGACTATGGAAGATCTATCCTTATAGTCTCTCGCATATTCCCGCGAGTCGCCTGATTCCCTCGTTGATCAGCTCCGGGGTTGAGTTCGAGAAATTGAGGCGCATGTTTCCCTCGCCGCCGCCTTCCGGGAAGAAATCCTTGCCGGGCACGAAGGCGACTTTGCTCTCGATCGCCTTGGGCAGAATGCCCGCCGCGTCGAAGCCGCGCGGCCCCTGAACCCACAGAAAGAGCCCTCCTTCCGGATGCGTCCACGAAAAGCCGCTTGGCATGTATTTCTCGAGCGCCTCATCCATGACCGCGTACCGCGCGCCGTAAGCCTTGCGAACTTTTTCCACGTGCGCGTTTGAGTCGAAATCGCGAAGGTATCGTTCGAGCACCATTTGGTCGAAGCTCGACGTGTGCAGGTCCGCGGCTTGTTTCGCGATTATCAACTTCTCGCGGATCTTCCCGGACGCGACGATCCATCCCGTGCGGAACCCCGGTGCGACCGTCTTTGAGAAGGTGCTCAGGTAGATAACCCTTCCCGAGGCGTCGAACGATTTAATCGGCGGTATGTCCCTTCCCCGATAACGGATCCTTCCGTAGGGATCGTCCTCCACAATAATGAGATTCCGCTTTTCGGCCACGTCGTAGAGTTTTCGCCGTCGCGCGGCCTCGAGCGTGCGGCCCGTGGGGTTCTGGAAGTTCGGGATCACGTAGATGAATTTAACCGAGCCGTCCGCGGCGAGTTCGTCCACCGCCTCGGGGATGATTCCGCCGTCGTCGGTCGGGACCGCGCGGAACCTCGCCTGAAAGCACTGAAACGCCTGGATGGCCGCGAGGTATGTCGGGTTCTCGGTGAGGATGACGTCGCCCGGGTCGAGGAATACCTTGCCGATAAGGTCGAGGCCCTGCTGCGAGCCCGTGGTGACGAGGATCTCGTCCGTCGTGGACGCGGTGCCTCGATTCGCCATGTCGCGCGCTATCCATTCGCGCAGGGCGGGAATGCCCTCCGTTATGCCATATTGAAACGCGCGCGGTCCGCAGTCGCATAGTACGCTCTCCGCCGCTATGCGGATATCCTCGACGGGAAATAGTTCGGGCGCGGGGAGTCCTCCCCCGAAAGAGATGATGTCGGGGCGTTCCGTGGTCTTCAGAATCTCCCGAATCGATGAGGGCTTCATTACCGACATGCGTGTCGCGAATCGCGTTTCCATGGCTTCTCCTTTTGGCGTTCGTAGGATCGACACCATTCTAGTAAGGTGTTATAGTACAGACAAGCCTAAACTGGGGGTGCTTGTATGGGTTCTGTAGTAGTACAGGTTAATCATCGCTCTGACGTACCGATTCGATCGCAGATCGCGGACGCGTACGCCGCGGCCATTCGGGACGGCAAGCTGAAGGGCGGCGGCAAAATGCCCTCCATCAGGGCTCTCGCCTCCAGATTGGGCATCAGCCCCGCGACGGTCGTCGCTGCTTACCGCGAGCTTGTCTCCCGGGGTCTCGTGACGGCGGCTCCGCGTTCCTCGTTTTGCGTCGCCGGTAAGGCTCCCTCCGAGGGAGTCCCTCGCGCGATTCTTCCGCTTAATAAGATTGAGCCGAACCTACGATTGCATCCCGTCGCCGCGATGGGCTCGCTTATCGGGCAGGTCGCCGGGGAGGACCCTCTCGCCGGCGGATACGAGGATTATCGAGGCAACGCGCGGCTCTTGGAGGCGATCGCCGACCTTGACCGCGAGCTTGGGATCGAGTCCGAGCCGAAAGGCGGGATGCTCGTTACTTCGGGATGCCAGCAGGCCATATCCCTTACGGCGCGCGCGTTTCCGCGCGGCACGCGGATCGCCGTCGAGGATCCCTGCTATCCCGGGGCGCGTCTCGCGTTCGCCGGCGCGGGAGCGGAGATCGTTCCCGTCGCGATGGGCGATGACGGTCCGAGCGGCGCCGCGTTGAGAGAAATAAGCAGGGCTGGAAAGGTCGCGCTGTTTTACTGCTGCCCCACGTACGGAAACCCGTCGGGTCGGTCCTGGAGCGTAGACGCTCGATCGCGCGTGCTCGCCGCGGCGAAAGCGGGCGGGTTCATGATATTCGAGGACGATTTTTTAGGGGACCTTGATTACGAGGACGAGGGCCTGCCCCGGCTCGCCGCGATGGCGCGCGAGTACCCGGGCGTTCGCGTCATTCGCGCGCGCACGTTTTCGAAAACGCTGCTGCCGACTCTGAGAATCGCCGGCGTGAGCGGCGATCCCGATTTTATCGCCCGGCTTCTCTCGCTTAAAATCCTGGATGACGTGGGGTGCTCCGCGTTCCTTCAGAGGGCATTAGCCCGGTTCATCGGGGACGGTCTCTACGAGGAACACCTCGCGCGCGTGAAGCCGCATTACCGCGAGCTGCGAAAGACGTTACGCTCGGCGCTCGCTGCGTCGCCCGGCGGTTTTGCGTTCGGCGACCCCAAGGCGGGTCTGTGCCTTCTCGCGCAAATCCCGGAGGGCGTCGACGCGACGCGACTCGTGCCCGAGTGCGCCGCGGCGGGAGTCCCTCTGTGCGCGGGCAGCGACTATTTCGCGAGGCCCTCGGACGGGGCGGGCCTAATCCGGATCGGATTCGGCGCGCTCGACGTCAACGAGGTCCCGCGGGCCGTAGCCGCGCTAGAGCGCGCGGTCATCGCGTCCCGCGGATTCTCGCAGATCCATTCCGTGGTGTAGCCTTAATCCGTCTCGATAATGGCTCCGTACTTGTTGCAAAGATAGTTATTAATCGAACCGATCTCCCCCGGTTCGAGCGGCTCATTGTACATGATGATCTCGGATATCTCTCCCTGGAAAGGCGCGGCCGCTCCGGACGCAGACCCGATGTATAGTAAGTAGATGTTGTTGTTGTATCCCGTGCTTCCCGTGGCGATTCGGTTCTGTAGGTAATAGGAACTGCACGCCGCCGACCGCGCCCAGTCATTTGATTTGGTGAGCGGGTTCACGATGCCTGGTTTACTGGGGTCGTCGACGCGGAGTCCGTAAGATCCGTAAGTCGGGTATGTCGCGCTCGTAATGTTTGTTCCGCTCGCGTAAAAGAACGTAAGGTCCTTTTGCTTGTTGTTGATAACCATGCTTACGTTCGCCGCGGGCGACACGACGCTCTGGTTGTAGTACATGCAAAACGCGTAGGTCGTGTTTGCCTGTACCTGCTTAGCGAGCGAGTCGACCGGCGAACGGGCGATGGAGCCCGCCGCGGTATAGCCCAATACGTTGAACTTGTACTGGAGTCGCCTGTTCGCCGACGACTCCGATCCAGTCGCCGTGTAGAAGCCGTCATCCGTATCGAGGTACCAACCGCCCCAGCCGAGGGTCGGGTAGACGTAGCTGCTGCCATAGTACGCGGTTAAGACGTAACGCGAGGCTTCTATGCTCGAGGTTTTAAACGCGACGAAGGTAGTCGTTCCCGTGGAGGTCGTAAGGAACTTCTCCGTCGAGGTTCCTACGACCATGCACTCCTTGTTCGCCGTGCCAGACCAGGTCAGCGACGGTCGTCCGTTGATGCCGTTCGGGTTGTACGCGGGGTTAAGCCCGCTTACGGAGCCCGCGTTGTTGCCATTACCGCTCGAGTCCTTCCACGCGTTGACCGTTACCGTCGAGCCGACGATGAGCGTGTCCGCCGCGTCGATGCGGTCGGCGCGAAGCCAGAGCGTAGGCGTCCTGTTAAGCGAGCTTGGTTGGGCGAATCCCGAGCCGGTCACGTACAGGTCGTACGCTCGCCCGAATTTGTCCGCGAGGACGAGATGCGCCTCGTCCCAGTTACCCTCAGGCGTGTAGGAAAGGGTGAGATTGCCGGTACCGCCCGCGGCGATCGTGAGCGGGTAAGTCGTTTTGTCGGAGTACGCTGAAGAGCCAGTAAGCGCGCCCGATTTAATGACGATCGGCGCCTTGCCGTTGTTCGTGAGCGTAATCTCCTTCTCCGTGGATGCCGTTACGCCCCCGAAGTCGTATCCGCGCATCGTGAGTTTGTACGCGAAGCTGTTCGCGAAGCTCATGTTGATCGACGCGTTTCCTCCCGCGACGTAGAAGGTCTTTGAGCCGTCTCCCGTCGTTATCGTTATCTTCGCGGACGCCGACGCGGCCCTGTCGGATTGAACGAGCGTAAACGTGGTAGACGTGTTGCCCGCGAGGACCATGCCCTCCGCGGGGGCGTCCGCGACGGAGATCGCGTCCTCGTTGCCGGAGACGATCGTCACGAGCGTAAGATTGCCCGCGCCTTCGTTCTTAATGGTGAAGGTTCTCGAAAGGGTTCCCGAACTTACGTAGCCGAGGTCGAGATAGCCTGTTGCGGGTACCTCGACCGATTCGAAATCGTATACCTTGAGTATGCCGTTCTGCCTGTCCTTCGAGGATAGCTTCAGCTTGAAGCTCGCATTGTTCGAGGCGTTAGAGATAACGCTAAGCGTCGCGGTCGCCGCCTTGGTTCCGTCGAGCCGCTTGATCTTGAGTATCTCCGAGCCGCCCGGCGCGATGGCCTTGCCCTGCGGATTAGTCGAGATGGCGAAGTCGCCCTCGTTGCTCGATATGATGTCGCCGAGCGTGAGCGTCTTCTGCCCGACGTTCTTGACCGTGAAGGTTTTCTCTATCGCCACCGCGGTCTCCGCGTAGCCGAAGTCGTAAGCCTGCGTGTCTCCGCTGACCATCGTCGTCCCGTCCGCGTCGTACACGGCGATGATCGGTGCCGCGTTATCTATTACGCGCGTGCATTTGAGCGTGAGCGATATATGCCTCGTCTTGCCCGAGGCGGTATAGGCCACGTCGAGGGTCGCCGTGGAGGTCTCGGCCGCGGTGTCGGAGAACGCGACGTAAAGGCCCGTGGAGTCGGTCGGGGCCAGCGTCGTATCCTCGTAAAAGCCCGTTACGGGGAATCTCGCGGGGTCGCTTGAGGTTACGGAGTTAATGACGATATCGCTCGACGCGGACGAGTTCCTGATCACGACGCTTTCGCTGTCGCCTTTATCCGCGTAGGTCTTCGCGAGCGTTATCGTCGTTCCCGAGGCGTATTGATTGTCGGCGTACCATATTTGCGCTTGGTCCGGCGGCGGATAGGTCGAGTCGAGAACTTCCTGATTAGGCGTTACGGAACACCCGGCCGCGAGCGCGAGCGTCGCCAGGGCGGCGATCGAGCGGGCGATCTTCGCGAGCTTAATGGCATGATTCGTGGTTTGCATGTCTTTCTCCCTACACGATGTTGTCGAGGATCTTGACGATCTCGGCGTCGTAGTGGTTGGCGTGCTCATAGAGCTCGCGGATCGCCGAATCGCGGTCCTTGATGTCCTTATAGTTGCGACTCGAGACGAGCGCCGTGTATGTCTCCGCGATGCGAAGGACGCGCGCGATGTACGGAATGTCGGCGTCCTTGAGACCCTTGGGGTATCCCGTACCGTCGAGGTTCTCGTGATGCATCGAGACCCCGTCCTTGAACAGGTTCCTGTTTTTCTCATCGATGAAAAAAACCATGTTGGTGCCGATCGTCGTGTGCGTCTTGATCGTCGCGAACTGTTCCTCGCTGATGTGCTCGGATCGAAGTATGACGGGGTCGATGTTAAGGAACCCGATGTCGTAGACGAGTCCTACCGTATAGAAAAGCAGGCTATCCTGCTCGGAATATCCGAGGCTCTTCGATATTTTATAAACGAGTTCCGCGACGCGCTTAGACGCGTTTTTCCGGTTGGTCGCGACGTCGATCTGCTCTGCGTACGTGAGGCATTTCTCGTAGAGTGCCTTGATCTCCTCCGGGCTATTGCCATCCGGGGGCGAACTCGCGTCCTTTCCCGTTTTTTGCTCGAGCATTCGCGCGCCCGCTCCCGCGCTCGTTCCCGGCAGCGCCTGCGTGCCCTGAGAGGCGAAGGGCAGGGCCATCGACGAGAGATCCTGCGCGTTGCGGAGGTTCGTCATCGCCGCGATTGTGCTCTGGAACTGCTCGTGCTGTATTGCCTGCTGCCTTAGGCTCATCATCACGACGATGACGACGCCCGCGAGCACGACGAAGGCGAGGATCGCGAGCCCGACGATAACCGAGGCGCTCGTTTGCGCGACGGCGCGAAACGCCTGTTCCCCGCTTTTATTGCTGAGCTCTATCATGCGCGTCATTTCGTCGCGGAATTTCTTATCCGACTCCATTCGCTGCGTCTCGAGCTCGACTTGGAGGTTTTGCGAGGCGATGCGCTCGTCGGCGCGCAATTTCTCCCTTCGTTCCTCGAGGCTTCGGTTTTCCGATATGATCTTGTCGATTTCCTTTTGCTGGTCAGCGGCCATGCGCTCGCGCTCGGCGCGGAGAGTCGACTCTTTTTCCTCGAATTCCTTGCGCTCCCGTTGGCGCGCGAGCTCGCGTTCCGCTTCCTTCTTGCGCTCGAGCTCGATGGATTTCTGGATCTCGTCCTGTCGCTCCCGTTCTGCCTCGGCGAGCTTTTTCTGCTCGTCCGCGCGCTTTGCCCAGGAGACGGCGTCCGCGGCCTTTGCCTTGACGGATTGCGGCGCGGCCGATAGGCCTTGCTCAAGGGCAAGGATCCTTTCGGAGTCCTCTTTTTGCCTTAACTCATCGGCCCATCCCGAGACGGCGCGTTCGCAGGCGTCCAAGGCCTCGGCGGGCATTTCCTTTCCGGCGTAGTACCGGACGAGGAACGCGGCGTATGAATAGGCCTTGTCGTATTCGCGTACTAAGACGTGATTATTCGCCGCGGTAACGGCCTTGGCGACGGCGTCCTGGCCCCAAGATGCAGAGCAGGCGAGAACGATCAGAAACGCGGACGCGAGAAACTTTTTAACGATATTCATTTATTAGCACTCCTGCGAATACTCCGGGCATGAGGAACCATTCGGATTTCGCCCCCGAGACCGAAAGTATTCCGGTAACCGAGGGCGAGACGTAGAATCTCAGCGAGCCGGGACGCCCGAGGAAAATCCTGGACGAGAGTTCCCCGGTAAAGGCCGCGTTGAGGTAGGGCGCGTTCGTCGAGGCCGCGAGCCACTGCACGGACGCGGTTAGGTCTATCGAGTCTCGGAGCTTAACGTTCTCAAGCGATATACCGATCGACGGGCTCACGATATTCCCGAACAGCGCGGTTACGGACGGCATGCCGTCGTCGCGCGTAAGCGAGTATCCCGCGATGCCCCCCGTGACGCAAATCGGTATGCCGGTAAGCGGGGTCCCGACCGAAACGCGCGCGGAGAAATCGGTAAGCCGTTCCGCGGAATCAAGCGGCGCGACCGTTAGGCCGCCGCGCGCCTTGAGCGATGCTATGACGTAGGGGTGGGTGAAGCGCGCCGAGAGCTCCAGCGGGAGCCTAAGGCCTTTCTGCAGCGTCGAGTACCCATTGTAAGCGTCCGCGAAGGGGCTTGAGTAAAGCGCCATCGACGCGCAAGGGCTAATCGCGGCGCTTGCCGAGAAATTCCCGATCCCGATATTGGTGACGGACTCAAGAAACTCTTTATCCTTTTTTTGCCGTTCCGCTTCTTTTCTCGCCAGTTCGTCGCGAGCCTCGATGGCCTGACGCTCTTTTTCCCGTTCCTCGGCCTCGGATTTCTTACGTTCCTCAAGTTTCGCGCGCGAGGTCTTTTGGTCTTCTATCGACAGAAAGAGTTCCTGCGCGTCGGCGTTCATAAAGTCGTATAACAGTACCGTCTCCGCGAATTTAGAGGCCGTGTCGATGTCTTCCTTGAATACGAGATTCCGCGCGGCGTCGAGAATCAGTTTCTCAGCTTTTGCCTTCTGCGCATCGTCGGTGATCGCGTTCAGGGCGGAAAGCATGGCGTTGGTGTCTTTTGAGGCGATTGCCGCGTCGATCGCGAGTATCTGCGGCGGCTGTTCTTCCGCGAAAGCCATGGCCTGCGGTAGGACAATCAGAGTGATCAGCAGAAAAAGCCCTATGTATTTCTTCATACATAGTATATCGGTTAGTTAGTAATGATATTAAGAAAAATATCAATTCCCTCTAATCCGTCTCGTTTTTTTCCATTTTTCGCAGCGTTTCATCGCTCATCGCGGCCGTCTTCTCGAATTCTTTTTCTATCGAAAGGAAGACATCGACGAGTTCGGGGTCAAAATGAGTGCCCGCGCCTTGTCGAATGATCTCCATGGCTTCTCGGTGGGTATAGGCTTTTTTATAGGGACGGTCGGATCTCAGCGCGTCGTAGACGTCGGCGATGGCCATGACCCTGGCCGTTAGCGGAATCTCCGAACCGGTCAGCCCGGAAGGGTATCCCGTGCCGTCCCATCGTTCATGATGCCTTTCGGAAATCTCGAGCGCGAAAGAAAAGGTACTCGCGGAGCCCAGGTAATTCTGGATTTGACGGAGCGCTTTCCCTCCCTGAATGGTGTGCCTTTTGATGATGGAGAATTCATCGTCGGTAAGTTTGTCGGGCTTGAGCAGGATGCTGTCGGGAATGCCGATCTTGCCGATGTCGTGCAGCATGGCTGAATTCGATATGAGCGTGACGGCTTTGCGGGAGAATACCTTCCCGCCATCGTAGTTTTCCAAAAGCAGCTTAACGTATATGCGCGTGCGCAATAGATGCTCGCCGGTTTCGCGGTCGCGGAATTCCGAGAGTATGGCGAGCGACGGGAAAAGGGCTTCTTGGATTTCCTGTTTGTCGAGCATGATCTTTTTCCGCTCTTGTCGGCGTTTGCTGATGTTCTCAACCATGATGACATGAAGCCTTCGACGATTATAGTCGGATACCCTATTTCCCGTGACGGACGCGACGCAGACCGTGTTGTCGGGCTTAACGTAACGCTTTTCCTTGACGAATCTCGACGTGCCGCTTTCAAGATGCCTTCGTATCGTTGATCTATCGTCTTCGACGTCGTCCGGGTGGGTGAACTCCATCCAGGTTCGCCCCTGAACGGCATCGCGCTCCCTTCCGAGCATGTCGCAGTATGCGTCGTTCGCGAAGCATATCTCGCCCGTGTCGGAGTCGATGACGGCGAGCCCGATCGGGAGCGACATGAAGATAAGCTGTGTCAGTTCAATATCCGTGTCTTTTGGTAAATTACTATTCATATTTAATCGATATTTCGACGGAATGACAGCGCAAACATGAAGTAATCTTTCTAGTTATATTTACTTCATCCCTCAACTCAATGTAGGCAATATCCCCGCCAATCCGTTTTTGGCAATCGACGGGGAAACGTAACGTATAGGCTAACTCTCAGCGCTTACCGAGTCGGCCGGTTTGTCCGCCTCGGCTTGCGCGCTTTCGATCTCCTTGGCGGTGATGATGCCGTTGACCGCGAGAAGGGTGATGAAGCCATCGTCCTGCTTCGCCATGCCCTCGATGAAAGACGAGTCTATCGAAAGCCCGATCGTCGGCGTCGGCTCGACGCTTTCGCGATCGATCGTTATTACCTTATGGACCGCGTCCGCGTAGATGCCGATCGTTCTCGTTTTTTGCCCGTCATCCCCGTCGTGGGGAACCTCGACGACCACGATCGCGGTTTCCGTCGAGACGTCCGTCGCGCCAAGCCCCAGCTTCAGCTTGAGGTCAACGAGCGGGACGACGCTGCCCCTTAGGTTGATGACGCCCGCCATAAAGTCCGGCATTCGCGGAATCCTCGTGACGCGGGGAACCTCGAGTATCTCCCTGACGTTCGAGACGCAGAGCGCGTATTCCTCGCCGGCTATCCTGAACGTGAGGTATTGCCGTATCTCATCCATGCTGTGCCTCCCTTCGCTCAGAATTGCTTGAAGTGATCGTCGTTGTCGTCGCGCGCGGGCGTCTGGACGTCATCGTCGAGATTCAGCTTGATTCCCCTCGACGCGTCGGGTTTAGCGAGCGATCGGGGCTGCTGCGCCTTGCCGGCCTGCGGTTTAGCGGCGGACGGCCTTTGCGCGGCCTTCGCATGCGCGTCGCGGGCGCGTCCCGCGCGGTCCGCGGCGTTTGCGGCCATCTTGAAATAGGATATCGTCGCGTCCATTTCCTCGGCCTGGCCGGCGAGTTCCTCGGACATCGACGCGGATTCCTCCGACGCGGACGCGTTCTGCTGAACGACCTGGTCAAGCTGCATGATCGCCGCGTTGATCTGTTCGGCGCCGGAGTTTTGCTCGTTGCTCGCCGCGGAAATCTCCTGCACGAGCTCGGCCGTCCGCTTGATCTCCGGGATCATGCCGTTGATGGTCGTGCCCGCCTTTTCGGCGATGACCACGCTCTCGCCCGAAAGCTTGTTGATCTCGCCCGCCTCTTTCTGGCTGCGCTCCGCGAGCTTTCCGACCTCCGAGGCGACGACCGCGAAGCCCTTGCCGTATTCGCCCGCGCGGGCGGCCTCGATGGAGGCGTTGAGCGCGAGCATGTTGGTCGAACGAGCGATCTCCTCGATGATGTTGATCTTGTTCGCGATGAGCTTCATCGCCTCGACGGTCTCGTTTACGGCCTTGCCTCCCTCTTCGGCGATCTGCGCGGATTTCTGCGCGATCTTTTCCGTGGTAAGGGCGTTCTCGGCGTTCTGCTTGATGTTGCTCGTCATCTGCTCCATCGACGAGGAGATTTCCTCGAGCGACGCCGCCTGTTCCGTGGCGCCTTGGGACATCTGCTGGCTCGTCGAGCTTAGCTGCTGGCTGCCCGAGCTGACTTGGCCCGCGGCCGACTGGATCTGCGTGACGATCTCGAGGAGCTTCGCCCGCATCGCGTCGAGCGATCGCGCCAGGATACCGATCTCGTCCCCCTGGTCGATGCCCGTCTCCGCGGTAAGGTCGCCCTCGGCCATCTTCTCCGCGAAGGCGACGCCTTTGCTCATCGCGCCCGTGATCGCGCGCGTGAGGAATACTCCGATGATGATGCCGCAGAGGAGGCTGATGACGCTGAAGAGAAGGACCATCGTCTTCGTGTTTCGTTCGGCGGCCTGAATGAGGCTCGTTCCGCTGTCGTTAAGCTCCTCTGCCTTGGAGATCGCGAGGGACGAGGCTCCGACCGCCGCGCCCTGAGCCTCTTTCTGGGCTTCGGATTCCTTCAGGTAACCGTCGGCGGCGTCGGCGTATTCCGTCGAGCGCGTCGCGATCTCCCCGAGCGCCTCGCGGGATTCGCCGTCCTTCGCCGAGGAGGCAAGCCTTTGCGCGGCTCTGTCGAGTTCCGCCATATAGGTCTTGATCAACTCTACGGATTCGGCCTTTCCCGACACTATGAACTTGTATCCCTCAAGGCGCGCCTTGAGCATGGTGATCGAGAGCGAGGCCTTCTGCCCGTCGCTGAGCGAACCGCGGTCGAGCCGCGCGATATAATCGTCGATCGCCGCGGAAACCTTGACCATCTGCGCGAGCTTGGCGCTTTTCGTCGTTTCCCCGTCGGCATAGGCGACGAAATACTTCTCGTAGTCGCTCGATCCCGAGACGATGGCGTCGATTCTCGCGATGTTATTCTTGTCCTTAACCTGGGATCGGAGTTCCCCCGCTATCTTGCGGTTGTTCTCCATATTGTCGCGAACGGTCTGAACGTATTTCGTGTCCTTCGTGATGACGAAGTTCTTGCCCGCGACCATCGCGCCTTGCGTGTTTTTGACGATCTGGTCCGCGATTCCGTTGCGGGCGATGCTGCCCGTGATTGACGAGAGTCCGTTCAGGGTGATGAAACAGGTAATGAGCGAGAACGCGAGGACGACGGCAAATCCGCCGCCTATCTTGATCGCGAGTCGTACGTTTTTAAGCATAATCGTGGCTCCTTTATTGCTATCTGTGTGTTTTAATTCGCCTGTCGCGTCGCGGCTGTTTACGCCGTGACTTTCTTTACCGTTTCCATAAGCTTTTCGCTGTTGAACGGCTTTACGATCCATCCCGTCGCGCCGGCCTTCTTGCCTTCCTCGACGACGGAGCCTTGCGACTCGGTCGTGAGCACGAGGACCGGCGTGAATTTATGCTCGCTCGTCTCGCGGATTTTCTTGACGAGGGTAATCCCGTCCATGTTTGGCATGTTGACGTCCGTGATGACGAGTTTAGGTTTGTTGGTCTCCATGACCTTAAGCGCCTCAAGGCCGTCCGAGGCCTCGAGAACCGCGTACCCGCCCTGCTCCAAAATGAAACGAGTGCTCTGCCTGACCGACACGGAGTCGTCGACTATGAGAACCGTTGCCCCCATCTTATTTTCCTCCTTGAGATGCGTAGACCCGAATTATCTGCTCGACGTCGATAATGAGCGCGATGGACCCGTTGCCGCGGATGGTCGCGCTCGAGATTCCCTTCGCGCGTCGGTACATCGCGTCGAGCGGCTTGATGACCGTTTGGTTGCTGCCGTAGATTCTGTCGACAAGCAGCCCGACGCTTTCGTCGCGGAGCGTCACGACGACGATCTGCTCGATCGTCGGGCGCTTGCCCCGTATGCCGAAGAATGAGCGGAGATCGATGAAGGGAAGCTGCCTGCCCTGCCACGCGACGATGTTTCCCTGCCCGAGCCTCATCCCCTCGCGGTATTCGGCGCAGCCGGTGACGCACGAAAGGGGAATCACGAAGTATTCCTCTCCCGCGCTTACCATGAGCCCGTCGATGATGGCGAGCGTCAGCGGTATGGAGAGCGTCATCTTGGTGCCGTGCCCCTCCGGGCTCTCGATGGCGATCTTTCCGCCGATCGCCTCCATTTGCCGGTTGACGACGTCCATTCCGACGCCGCGCCCGGAGACGGCGCTTACCGTCTTCTTGGTGGAGAATCCGGGAAGGAAGATCAGCTTGAAGATCTCCTCGTCGGTCAGCTTATCGCTTGGCTGTATAAGGCCCTTCGATAGGGCTTTGTCCTGTATGGCCTTGCGGTCGAGCCCATTGCCGTCGTCCTCGACGGTGATCTGCACGGCGGCGCCCGCCTGGGACGCGTGTAGCCTGATCACGCCCGTCTCGGGCTTTCCCCGAGAGGCGCGAACGTCGGGGGTCTCGATTCCGTGATCTATGCTGTTTCGGACTATGTGCACGAGCGGGTCGTGAAGGCGGTCGATTACCGATTTATCCAGCTCGGTCTCGCCGCCCGAGGTCTCGAGCTCGATGCTCTTGCCGAGCTCGCCGGAAAGGTCGCGCACGAGCCGCTTGAAGCTCGAGAAGGTCGGGCCGACGGGGACCATGCGGACGTTCATCGCGAGGTTGCGGAGGCTTTCGGTAAGGCGCCCCAGCTGCTCGACGACGGACTCAAGCTCGCCGGATTTATCCACCGCCTTCGTGGTTTCGCCAATGCGCGCGTGCACGGTGACGAGTTCGCCGACGAGGGCCATGAGCTCGTCCAACCGCTCGGACTTTACCCTGATGCTACCGAGGTCGGTCTGCGTCTTGCGTTCGGTCTGTATCTTCTGCATCTGCCGCTGTTCCTCGAGCGCTGCCTTTACCTCGACAGGGGACACGAGCCCCTCGTCGACGAGGGCTTCGCCGATGCGCTTTCGGGAGGAAAGTACCTTGGATAGTTCCTCGTCCGTGATACGCCCTTTTTCCACGAGGATTTCGCCGAGCTTCTTCGCCTCGCCGGATTCCGCCTCCGCCTTCGCGGACAGGCACGAAACGGAAAGTTCGCAGTCGCCTTCCACGAAGATAAATACGTCCCTAATGCGGTTCTCGTCGGCGGTAGTCGTAAGGAATACGGTCCAGCCACCCGCGTAGGCGTTTTGATCGATGGTTTCGATCGAGGGAATCCCCGTAAACTCCGGAACGCAAACCGCCTCGCCGAGGCACATAAGCTCGGACAGCAGATTGAACGGGTTGATGCACCGCGCGTAGATTTGCGGGCTAGGCTTGAACTCGATCCGCCAGGTTTTCTGCGCTTCCGTCGCGGTCGCCGGCTCTGAGGCGGGCGTGGTGGGTGCCGCCGTAGCGGCGGGAGATGTTGCCGTCTGGGTCAAAAGACCGCA
>Ga0209373_10003646_pt1 | contig 14016 bp, 13 predicted proteins | sample Higcelweek5metaG_FD_187173 | JGI IMG/M metagenome (GOLD analysis project Ga0209373, IMG submission 187173) | Freshwater pond sediment microbial communities from the University of Edinburgh, under environmental carbon perturbations - High... | ecosystem: Environmental > Aquatic > Freshwater >...
TCCCGGGGATATTGGCGTTGCCGGTTGGCCTCGAACACTTCGTCGACCCAGGCAGCCGGCATCGCCCGCTCCAACGCCAGCCGTGCCATGACACTGGCCGGTGCCTGCTTTTCGAATCGCGCCAGAACCTCGTCCCACATCGCCTTGCCCCCTCGCTGGTTTTCGGGAAGGGAGTTTACGCAAAGACCTTGAAAGGGGTGGCCTTCATGGCCGCAGCCCCTGGCCGCCCGCGGGCGTCGTGCCGGTCCGGGTATCGATGGTGGCGACCACCGACATGCCGACCCGCAGCCTCTCCAGCAGCGGCTGGCCGGGTTCGAGGAGGATCTTCACCGGGATGCGCTGGACGATCTTGGTGAAGTTGCCGGTGGCGTTGCTCGGCGCGATCGGCGCGAAGCTCAGGCCGCTGGCCGGCGCCACGCTGTCCACGTGACCGCGCAGCTCGGCATCGGGAAAGGTGTCGACCCGCACGCTGACCGGCTGCCCGGCCGCCACCTGGGTCAGCTGGGTTTCCCGGAAGTTGGCCACCACGTAGGCGCTCTGCAGCGGCACCACGGCGAGCAGCGCTTGGCCCGGCTTGACGTAGGCGCCGATCCGCACCGCGCGCTGGCCGACCATGCCGTCGAGCGGCGCGAGGATCTCGGTGTAGGACAGCCGGAGCCGGGCCTGCTCGAGTTCGGCTTCCCGGCGCTGCAGGTTGCCCTGCGCTTCGTCGCGTCCGGCCTGCAGTACCGCCACCTGTTTCTGCGCGGTGGCCAGCGTCGCCTCGGCCCGGTCGAGCCGGGCCTGGCTGGTGCCGATCCGCGAGCGCGCCTGCTGGGCCAGCTGCAGACTGCCGGCGCCCTCGTGCGCGAGGTTCTCGTGGCGGGTCAGCTCCTGGCGGGCGAAGGTGTGCTCGGCCCGGTCGGCCGCGACCTGGGCCTGCGCCGCGGCGATCCGCGACTGCTGCTGTTCGAGGTCGGCCTCGATTCTGTGCAACTGGGCGCGGGCGGCGAGCACCTCGGCCTCGGCCGCGGCCTCGGCGGCTTGGTAGTCGCGCGGGTCGATGCGCACCAGCGGCTGGCCCTTGCGGACGATCTGGTTGTCCTCCACCAGCAGTTCGACGATCTGCCCCGGGACCTTGGGTGCGACCAGGGTGAAGTCGGCGCGCACGTAGGCATTGTCGGTGCTCTGCCGGTCGGCCGGGCGCAGCAGGCGGAAGCCTAGGTAGCCGAGCAGGGCAATCACCAGCACGGCGACCAGCGCCAGGGAGGTCCGGCGCGAAATTTGAAACGACATGGCAGTACCTCGTTACTGAGCGGGGGTGGAGCGCGGCGGATGGATGCGCAAGGGAAGGATCGAGGTCAGCGCCAGTACCACCAGCGCCAGACTGCTGGCAGCCAGGAAGATGTCCGCTACGGTGAGCACCGTCACTTGCTCCTGCAGCTGGCGCGACACCACCTCGAGCAACTCGCTCCTGCCCAGGTGCGGCAGGGTCGCCTGCAGTTGGCTCAGGTGCGCCTCCAGTACCTGCATGGAATCGCCCATCTGCCCCACCAGCACATCGGAATGGAAGCGTCCGCGCTCGGTGAGCAGGAGGTTGACCAGGGCGGTTCCCAGCACCGACGACAGCGCCCGCGTGGTGTTGAACCAGGACGAGGCGAAGACCCCCTCGGCCGGCGTCACGGCGCTGGTCGCCAGCATCAGGATCGGAATGATCGCCATCGGCTGGCCGACGATCTGCAGTGCCATCAGGAGGTAGAAGTTCTCCCGCGTCCACTCGCCGGTGACGAAGCTGAAGCCCAGGCAGGACGCTGCGCAGCACAGTGCGCCGGCCACCAGCACCCAGCGGCAGTCGATCCGCGGGCTGTTGCACAGGGCGGCCACCAGGACCAGCGCCAGCAGCTGCGGCAGGGCGACCAGCAGGGTCAGCGGAGCGCTCTGCAGCGGGCGATACTCGTGCAGCTCGGCCAAATACCTGTTCGGCAGGCCGATGATCACGCTCATCATCACCAGGATGCAGACCAGGGCGATCAGCCCGAAGGTGAAGTTGCGCCGCTTGAGGATGTCCAGGCGGAAGAACGGCGCCGGATGGGTCCATTCGTTGAGGAGGAAGGCCACCAGCAGGCCGCCGCCACCGATCAGCAGGGTGCCGATCAGGGGCGACTCGAACCAGTCGTACTTGTCCCCCTGCAGCAGCCCGACGACCAGGGCGGCGAGTGCCGGCACGCCCGTCAGCAAGCCGACCGTATCGAACGTCCGGAAGCGCTCCAGGTGCAGCGGGTCCTGCGGCAGGCCGTAGCCGACCGCGCTACAGCAGATCAGGCACAGGGGGATGGCCTGCCAGAAGGCCCATTCCCAACCGACGTACTCGGTCCACAGGGCCGCCAGCGGCAAGGCGAGGTTCGGCGTGAAGGTGGCGGTCAGCGCATAGGCGCCCAGCCCGTAGAGGCGAACGTCCAGCGGCAGGAAGCGCAGCGCCACGGTCATCAGCATCGGCGGTATGCAGCCGCCCATCAGGCCCTGCAGGATGCGCAGCGCGTACAGGCTTTCCAGATTGGGCGCAAAGGGACTGAGCCAGCCGAGAAAAGCGAAGGCGACGATGGCGAACATCGTGAAGCGGCGGATCGAGAAGGTATACGAGCACCACGGCGCGAAGGCCATGCCGATCACTCCGGCGGCCGCATACAGCACGGTCAGCCAGGTGCCTTCGTCGTAACCGATGGACAGGGCACCCTTGATGTCCATCAGGGCGTTCGCCGTCACGTATTCGTTGAGTCCGGCGGTGAACGAGGCGATCAGCACGCCGACCAGCCCGACGGTCAGGCGCAGGTCCAGGGTGTTCGCTGCCGCAGCGGGAGCAGCCATCGCGTACCTCCTGAGCGGGGGCTCCGCGCTGCTCGCCAGCTTGGCGAGGTCAGACGAAACACCCCTGGAATCATTGGCTTGCGTGGATTCTAGGGGTATGCAGATGTTGCGAAAATTGAAATAAACGGAACTGACGATTGCGTCCGGCGCACGGATCGAGGCAGCCCGTCAACGACGGGGATGATCGTGCCCCCGCTCCTGCGTGGGCACGCTGCAGGGGACGCTTCGGCGCTCCCGGGGTGCCGGAGCGTCCGGCCCAGGGCTCCCGCGCAGGAGCGTGGGAGCCATCAAAACGGGTCGGGGCGTCGGAGGCGGCGTCCCGCGCTCAGACCAGCGGGGCGGAGCTGGCGCACAGGTCTAGGCAGACCTGGGCGACCGTGCGGCGCAGCCAGCGGTGGGCGACGTCGTTGTCGAAGCGCGGATGCCAGGCCTGGATCACCTCGAAGGGTTTCAGCGGCAGCGGAATGGCGAACTGGCGCAGCCCCAGGCCCAGGCGGTCGAGGCGCCACAGCGCGTGCTCGGGGATCGGCAGCAGCAGGTCGGACTCCAGCAGGCAGAAGATGGTGCCGTGGAAGGACGGGGTGACCAGCCGCACGTCGCGCTGCAGGCCGAGCTTTTCCAGTTCCTCGTCGATCGGCCCGCGGGCGCGGCCGCGCCGCGACACGCTGACCTGCGGGTAGGCGGCGAAGCGCTCGGGAGTGATCTCGCCGTCGAACAGCGGATGGTCGCGCCGCGCCAGGCCGACGAAGCGGGTCGCGAACAGCCGCTGGGTCTTCGCCTCGGGCTCCAGCCCCGGCAGCGCGCCGATGAACAGGTCGATGCGGTTGCGCCGCAGCGCCGCGTCGTCGTGCTCGACCTCGGGAACGAAGCGCAACGTGCAGCGCGGCGCCTCGCGGCCGAGTTCCTGCAGCAGCCGGGCGGCCATGTCGCCGACCAGCACGTTGTTGGCGCGCAGCGTGAAGCAGCGCTCCAGGCCGGCCAGGTCGAAATGCTCGCCGCTGTGGAACAGCCGGGTGGCCTGCTCGACCAGCTGGCGCACCTGCTCCTGCAGCTCCAGGGCGCGCGGCGTCGGCACCAGGTTGCGGCCGGCGCGGACCATGATCGGATCGCCCACCGCCTCGCGGATGCGCCCCAGGGTGCGGCTCATCGCCGGCGCGCTGAGGTGCATGCGCCGCGCCGCCGCCGCCACGCTGCCTTCTTCGAGCAGGACGTTGAGGGCAACCAGCAGGTCCGGATCGGGCAGGGACATGGCAGACTCCGGGCGGGACGGCCCCCATGCTTGCCAATTCCGCCGCACCCGGCAAGGCCGACGGCCGGGCGCCATGCCCCGGGAGACTCCTCCGATGATCGACCACCTCGACCACCTGGTACTGACCGCCACCGATCCGCAGGCGACCACGTACTTCTATACGCAGGTGCTCGGCATGCACCTGGAAACCTTCGGCAACGGCCGGGTGGCCTTCCGCTTCGGCAGCCAGAAGATCAACCTGCACGTGCGCGGCCGCGAGTTCGAGCCCAAGGCGCACCTGCCGGTGCCCGGCGCGCTGGATTTGTGCTTCATCGCCAGCCAGCCGCTGGAGGCGGTGATCGCCCACCTGCAGCGGATGAACTGGCCGGTCGTCGAGGGGCCGGTGATGCGCACCGGGGCGACCGGGCCGATCCGCTCGATCTATGTGCGCGACCCGGACCTCAACCTGATCGAGATTTCCGAACCGGCGCCCTGACCAGAAGGTGTGGGGATGGCCACGGGCGGCAGACGCTAGACTCCGAAAAAACCGGACTCTACGCAGAGACGACCCCATGACCGCCCGCACCCTGCTGCTCACCGCCCTGGCCATGCTGGCCTTCGCCGGCAACTCGCTGCTCTGCCGCCTGGCCCTCAGGGACACCGCCATCGACGCTGCCAGCTTCACCGCCGTGCGCCTCCTTGCCGGCGCGCTGATCCTCGGGCTGCTGCTGCGCCTGGGGGCGAAGCGGGGCAGGGCGGGCGGCAGCTGGTCCGGCGCCGTCGCGCTGTTCGTCTACGCCGCCGGCTTCTCCTTCGCCTACCTGCAACTCGATACCGGCGTCGGCGCGCTGCTGCTGTTCGGTGCGGTGCAGCTGGGCATGCTGCTCTACGGCCTTTCGCGCGGCGAGCGCCTCGGCCCCGGGGCGAGCCTCGGCCTGCTGCTCGCCCTCGCCGGGCTGGCGACCCTGCTGCTGCCGGGGGCCCACGCGCCGGCACCGGGCAGCGCCGCGCTGATGCTGCTTGCCGGTCTGGCCTGGGCGGTCTACTCGCTGCTCGGCCGCGGCGCCGCCGATCCGCTGGCCGCCACCGCCGGCAACTTCCTGCGCGCCGTCCCCCTGGCCCTGGGGCTCGGCCTGCTGCTGCTGGCGCAGCGCGAGCCGGACCCGCTGGGGCTGGTTTATGCGCTGCTCTCCGGCGCGCTGACCTCGGGGCTCGGCTACGCCGTCTGGTACAGCGCCCTGCGCGGCCTCGGCGCCCTGCAGGCGGCGACCGTCCAACTGAGCGTGCCGATCCTCGCCGCCCTGGCCGGCGCCCTGCTGCTCGGCGAGGCCCTGACCCTGCGCCTAACCCTTGCGTCCCTGGCCGTGCTCGGCGGCATCGCCCTGGTGCTGACCGCGGAGCGCGTCGCGCCGGCGGTGCGGCAGGCGACGCGAGGGGCGGGCGTCGAGCGGTAGGGCGGCAAAACCCGCGCAGCGGTTCTCCACCGCTGGATTTCCAGACAGGCTCGCGCGGACCCCCGCTTACCTCGACGGCCCGGCAGGATGGGCGAGGAAGAAGCGCAGCATTTCCTTGCTCGCATCCGGGCCCCGAGGATCGGTATAGGAGCCGCGGGCGCTGCCCCCGGACCAGGCATGACCCGCACCGTGAATCGTCCACTGCTCGACGTGCGGCGAGCCGCTCGGGTGATGGTAGAGGGTGCGGGTGTAGGCATGCCCGTTCGGCACCTGGCCCCGTTCCACGTTCACATCCGGGTTCGCGCCGGTTTTCGGCTGGGCGGCGTGGCGGGAAGCGGTCGGCGCAAACTGGACGATCACCTGGTCGCCATTGCCGGGATGCACCGTCGTATCCTGGTCCCCGTGGAAGACGATGATCGGCACCGGACATGCGGGCGCCCGGCCCTTTCCGGCGTGTCCGGCGCCGCTGGCGCCCTGCTGCATGGCGGCGAACGCGGAAGGCAGGTCGTGCGCGGCCGCGTGGGGCAGCCCGGAATGGACGCCGGCCGCGGCATAGAGGTCGGGGTGGGTCATCGCCATCGTCGTGGCCATGGCGCCGCCGGCCGACAGACCGGCGACGTAGATCCGCCGCGGATCGGCCTGGTAGCGTGCCGCGACGTCGCGCGTCATGCCGGCGATCAGCGACGGCTCGCCCTGGTCGGCGTGCTGGTCCGCCGGATTGAACCAGTTCCAGCACTTCGAGCAATTCGCCGCGCTCGACTGGGCCGGATAGAGCACCAGGCAGGATTCCTGCTCGGCGAGCTTGTTCATCCGGGTGCCGGCGGCAAAGTCGTCCGGACTTTGCGTACAGCCATGCAGCATGACGATCAGGGGCAACGGCTGCCCCTCATGGCCGCTCGGGACATACAGCTTGTAGCTGCGGGTACCCGCGGGGTTGCTGTACGAGCCGGCAATGAACCGGGCGCCCTCGGGTATCGCCTCGGGCGCTGGCTGGGGGAGGATCGGTTCGAAGACCGGCGCCGGTCCGCGGAACCTGGCCAGTTTCTCGCGCAGGACCGCCGCGAGGCGCGACGACGGGAAGAGCGGTTCGCCGACGGTCTCGGGCGCGTCCCGGCCGCCTGCCGCGTCCCGCTCGGCGTCTGGCGCCGTGCTGGCCGGGGCAAACGGGCCGCTATCGATGACGCGGAAGCTGCCTTCGATCACCGTTCCCCCGGCATTGTCCTGCGGGCAGGCCTGGGCCGCGGGCCGTGGCGCCGGGCGGCCCCCCAGCGTGCGTTGAATGAGCTCGGTGGCTTCGAGGAGCCGGCCGGAGCGGGTCAGCTGCGTAGCTTCGAGCAAAGCGGAATCGCGTTGTGCGTTCATGCTTCGAATCTCCTTGGGCCGCTCTTGCGGTCACCGGATTCGGTCCGCCAGTGCGGCCTTCACCGCGGCGCTGGCATGGAGCGCGCCGAGCACGACGATCGAGTCGATCGTCGCCAGCGCGAGTTCGGGAGGCACGTCCGTGGCAATGCTGGCCAGTCCCAGCACCTGGATCTGGAGCCGTTGTCCGGCTGCCTGCACGGCCTCCAGGTCGCGGCGGCTGTAGTGCTGCAGGCCGAGGACGAAGGTCTTGCGGGCGACCGTTTCGCGGATCACTTCGGCATGGGTCGCCAGCTGATTGCGGATCGCCGTGCGAATCAGATCGGTTCGATTCGAATAGAAGCCTTCCTGAACCAGCAGGTCGATCTGTCCCAGGTCGACGACCCCCAGGTTGATCGTGATCTTTTCCGTCGTGTCTCCGGCCTTCGGCCGCAGTTCGTGAATGCTCATGACCATCCCCTTGCCATCTGTATGGATGGTAGATTGGGCTGAACAACAGCCAAGTCAAGGCCGGACTCGAGGAACTCTCCCCAACGGTCGGGGCAGCGGATGAGCGGTACCCGCAGCCTCGGCCCGGCTTGCGCGTCGAGGACTGGATCGGTCCAGTGCGTGAAGAGGAACGGCGCCAGGCAATAAAATCCGTTCATTTCCCCCATCAAGGAGTCCTTTCATGCGCGATCCCTTCCTCGTCCGCCTGTTCGGCGTCACGCTGGCCGCCGGCCTGTTGACCGTGCTCTGGCGCGGCCTGCCGGACTTCCCCGGCGAGAACGCCGCGCCGCGGCTGGTCGAGGCCCGCGGCGACCTGGCGGCGGACGAGAAGTCCACCATCGCGCTGTTCGAGAGGGCCCGCGGCTCGGTGGTGTTCATCACCACCAGGGCGCAGGTGATGGACGTCTGGACCCGCAACGTCTTCTCGGTGCCGCGCGGCACGGGCTCGGGCTTCATCTGGGACGCCGCCGGGCACGTCGTCACCAACTTCCACGTGGTCAAAGGCGCCAGCGAGGCCACGGTCAAGCTGGCCGACGGGCGCACCTTCGGGGCCGTCCTAGTGGGCGCCTCCCCCGAGCACGACATCGCCGTGCTGAGGATCGGCGTGGACTTCAAGCGGCCGCCGCCGGTGCCTTTGGGGGCCAGTCACGATCTCAAGGTAGGACAGAAGGTCTTCGCCATCGGCAACCCCTTCGGCCTCGACTGGACGCTGACCACCGGCATCGTTTCCGCCCTGGACCGCACGCTCTCGGGCGAGGGCGGCCCGGCGATCGACCACCTGATCCAGACCGACGCCGCGATCAACCCCGGCAACTCCGGCGGGCCGCTGCTGGACTCGGCCGGCCGGCTGATCGGCATCAACACCGCGATCTACAGCCCGAGCGGCGCCTCCGCCGGGATCGGCTTCGCGGTGCCGGTGGACACCGTTAACCGGGTCGTGCCCCAACTCATCCGGACGGGGAAATACGTGCAGCCCAGCCTGGGGGTCGAGGTGGACTCGGGGTTGAACCAGCGCCTCGTCGAACTGAGCGGCATCGAAGGCGTCTTCGTCCTCGGCGTGCCACCGGGCTCGGCCGCCGAAGCGGCCGGGCTCGACGGGGCGAACTTCACCCGCGACGGCGGCATCGTCCCCGGCGACGTCGTCACCGCCGTCGACGGCAAGGCCGTCGAGTCGGTCGAGCAACTGCTGGCGATCCTGGACGACTACCAGGCCGGGAATCGGGTACGGCTTTCCGTCAAGCGCGGCGACAAGCAGCGCGAGGTCGAAGTGGCGTTGCAGCCGGGGGCGTGAGGGGCCGACCGGGAAGGACAGTTATTATCTCCGAATTCGACCGCAAGCCCCGGAGTGTCCCGCCTTCTCCCTGGCGCTACAGTGCCCTCTGCGAACACGGGATCGGCGGCCGCAACGTTGCGCAGGGCCGCAGGCGAGGCGAAATGAAAATCACGAGGAAATCGCGGGCGGCGCAGGTGCTGGGCGATCCGCGCTGGGCGGCGCTGCTGGCGCGCGATCCGCAGGCGGACGGGCGTTTCGTCTATTCGGTGAGGACGACCGGGGTGTACTGCCGGCCGAGCTGTCCGGCGCGCTGCGCCAGGCCGGAGAACGTCGCCTTCCATGCCGATGCGGCGGAGGCCGAGCGGGCGGGCTTCCGGCCCTGTCGGCGCTGCCGGCCGGAGCGCGGCAGTCCGGCGCAGGAACGGGCGGCCAAGGTCGCCGCGCTCTGCCGCTTCATCGAGGCCGCCGGGCAGCCGCCGAGCCTGGACGAGCTGGCGCGCCAGGCGGGCTGGAGCCCCTGGCACCTGCAGCGCACCTTCAAGGCGCTGGTCGGCCTGACGCCCCGGGCCTATGCCGCGGCGCAGCGGGCCGGGCGGATGCGCCGCGAACTGGCGCACGGTGCGCCGGTGACCGAGGCGCTCTACGCGGCGGGCTACGGCTCCGGCGGGCGCTTCCATGCCGAGGCCGACCAAGTGCTGGGCATGACCGCCGGGCGCTACCGGAAGGGCGGCGCCGGCAGCACGATCCGCTTCGCGCTGGGCCAGTGCTCGCTCGGTGCGATTCTGGTCGCGCAGAGCGAGCGCGGGGTCTGTGCGATCTTCTTGGGCGACGATCCCGAGGCGCTGCTGCGCGACTTGCAGGAGCGCTTTTCCACGGCCGAGCTGATCGGCGGCGATGCCGCCTTCGAGCAACTGGTCGCCGAGGTGGTGGGCTTCGTCGAGGCGCCGCGGCTGGGCCTCGAGCTGCCGCTGGACATCCGCGGCACGGCCTTCCAGCAGCGGGTGTGGGCGGTGTTGCGGCAGATTCCGCCGGGGACCACCCTCAGCTACGCCGAGGTGGCGACGCTGGCCGGGGTGCCCACGGCGGTGCGCGCGGTGGCCCGGGCCTGCGCCGCCAACGCCCTGGCGGTGGCGATTCCCTGCCACCGGGTGGTGCGCAGCGACGGCGGGCTGTCCGGCTATCGCTGGGGCGTGGAGCGCAAGCGCGCGCTGCTCGAACGGGAGGGGCAGGAATGAGGGACGGCGGGGGCGCTACGCTGTCCAGATCTCCCCGGCAGGAGCGGCCCATGCCCTGGCAGACCTTCCCCCACGAAGCCGACATCGGCGTGCGCGGCAGCGGCGCGACCCTGGCCGAAGCCTTCGCCGGGGCGGCGACGGCGCTGACCGCGGCGATCTGCGATCCGGCCACGGTGGCGCCGCGCGAGGCGCTGGCCATCGACTGCGAGGCGCCGGATGTCGAGCTGCTATTGGTGGACTGGCTGAACGCGCTGATCTTCGCGATGGCCACCCGGCACCGGCTGTTCTCGCGCTTCGAGGTGGCCATCGATGGCACCCGGTTGCATGCCACCGCCTGGGGCGAGGCGCTGGAGGTGGCGCGCCACCAGCCGGCGGCGGAGGCCAAGGGGGTGTCGTTCTGCGAGCTGAAAGTGGCGCGCCAGGCCGACGGCCAGTGGCTGGCGCAGGCGGTGGTGGACGTCTGAAGCGAGGACGTCCGGCTTTCAGGCGGCGCCGAATACTTCGGAGAGGTGCGCCTGGTAGGCGCGGATGTCGCGCTCCACGTCGGGGGCCTTGATCACGTCGGTGGCGAGGAAGGTCGGCAGGGCCTGCAGGCCGAGGAATTCCTGGGATTTGTGGAAAGGGAAGTAGACGCCGTCCACGCCGCGCCCCGCGAAGAACTCCTCCGGCGCGTCGAAGGCCGCCTGCGGGGCGTTCCAGGTCAGCGAGAGCAGGTAGCGCCGGTCCTGCAGCAGGCCGCCGCTGCCGTAGTGGCGGCCCGGGTCCTGGCGGCTGCGCCCGTCGTTGGCATAGAGGCTGCCGTGGCCGGCGGTGAACACCTCGTCGAGGTACTTCTTCACCGTCCAGGGCGCGCCCATCCACCAGCCGGGCATCTGGTAGATCAGCGCGTCGGCCCAGAGGATCTTCCGCACTTCGGCCTCGATCTCGTAGCCGGAGGCGATGCGGGTTTCTTCCAGCACATGGCCCAGCTCGGCGAGCTGGGCGCGGGCTGCCTCGTGCAGGGTGTCGTTGAGGCGCCCGCCCGAGTGGGCGAAGTGCTGGCCGCCGTTGATCAAGAGGATCTTCATGGAGTTCTCCGAACAGGGGGTCGGGGCCGCCGCAGAGCGGGCGGCCGGGATGGCGGGCAGTATCGGGGAAACGACCGGCGGCATTAAGCCGGGGCAGGGGAATAGCAGCTGTGATCCGGGGTCACGAATCGAGGGTTGGTTTCCACTCCGGGCGGTTTCCCGACAAAAGGCTCAGGCCGCGGCCGGCCAGTCGAGCAGGAAGGCGGGCCCGCCGCCGTCGCGCAGGCGGCAGTCGAAGCGCGCGGATTCGCGGTTCAGGGTATCGCGCAGCCACTGGCGGTCCGCGTATTCGGCATGCTGGAGGCTGAACCGTCGCTGGCGGGTCGGCACCAGTTCCAGGGCCTGCAGGCGGCCTTCGCCGTCGAGGTCGGCGAAGTACAAGAGGCCCAGGTCGCCGCGCCAGATATCGTGGTCGTCGATGCCTTCGTAGTCGTCGAGCAGGTCGCCGCAGCCGTAGAGGATCAGCCGCTGGCGGTAGACCTCGATGCCCTTGACGTGGTGCGAGGAGTGACCGTGCAGCAGGTCGACGCCGGCCTCGTCGATCAGCGCGTGGGCGAAGCGCCGCTGCTCGGCGGGGATGCCGAAGCCCCAGTTGCCGCCCCAGTGCAGGGCGACCACGACCCGGTCGCCGGGCCGCTTCGCCGCGCGGATGCAATGGGCCACCCGCTGCAGGGTCTCCGGCGAGAGGTCCTCGAGACAGGCGACGCCCGGCTGCTGCTCGCCGGCCGCCCAGTGGAGCGGCACGCCGCAGTCGGGGCCGGCGAAGGCGAACACCAAAAGGCGCCCGCCGTCGGCCAGCGGCAGGATCGCCGGCGCCTCGGCGCGCCGGCGGTCGGTCCCGGCGCCGGCGTGGTGCAGGCCGCCGGCGTCGAGGCTCTGCAGGGTGTCGAGCAGGCCCTCTTCGCCCCAGTCCAGCACATGGTTGTTGGCCAGCGTGCAGCAGTCGAGGCCGGCCGCGGCGAGCACCGGCAGGTTGGCCGGGTTCATCCGGTAGTTGATGCCCTTGGGCTGCGGCCAGCCGCGGGCGGTCACCGCGGTTTCCAGGTTGACCAGGCGCACCTCCGGGCGGCGCCGCTCGAGTTCCGCGAGGGCCACGCCCCACACGTAGGCGAAGTCCGCCGGACGGGGAATCGGGCCGTTGCGCCGTTCGGCCAGCGCCACGTAGTCGTCGGCGGATCTGGCATAAGCTTCGTGGAGGAGGGGATCGCCGGGATGCGGCAGGATGCGGTCGATGCCGCGGGCGGTCATCAGGTCGCCGGCGAGAAAGAGCCTGGTGCGGGACATGCGGGTCTCCCGGATGCAGCGAATCCCTTCAGTCTGGTCCGGCCGCCGCCGGGCCGCGGCAACCGGCCGTCGGGCCGTCCCATCCGCGCAAGGAGAACGCCCCATGCCGCTCGCTCCGCCCCGCCTCGCCGCCCCCGGCGCGCTGCTCACCGACCTCTACCAGCTGACCATGCTGCAGGGCTACGTCGAGCGCGACATGCGCGACACCGCGGTGTTCGAGTTCTTCGCCCGCCGGCTGCCGGCCCGGCGCAACTTCTACCTGGCCGCCGGGCTGGAGCAGGCGCTCGACTACCTGGAGACGCTGCGCTTCGAGCAGGCCGAGCTGGACTGGCTGAGCGGGCTGGGGCTGTTCCGCCCGGCCTTCCTCGACTACCTGGCCGGGCTGCGCTTCACCGGCGAGGTGCAGGCGATGGCCGAGGGCACGCCGTTCTTCGCCGACGAGCCGATCCTGCGCGTTGTCGCGCCCTTGCCCGAGGCGCAACTGGTGGAGTCGCGGCTGATCAACCTCCTGCATTTCCAGACCCTGATCGCCAGCAAGGCGGCGCGGGTCGCGCTGGCGGCGCCGGGCAAGCGGCTGGTGGACTTCGGCCTGCGCCGCGCCCACGGCGCCGAGGCCGGGCTGCTGGCCGCCCGCGCCGGCTACCTGGCCGGCTTCCACGCCACGGCCACGGTGCTGGCCGGCGCGCAGTTCGGCATTCCGCTGGCCGGGACCATGGCGCATTCCTTCGTCCTGGCCCACGCCGGCGAGACCGAGGCCTTCGAGCACTTCGCCCGCAGCCTGCCAGAGTCGGTGGTGCTGTTGATCGACACCTACGACACCGAGGCGGCGGCGCGGAAGGTGGTCGAGCTGGCGCCGCGCCTGGCTGCGGCCGGCATCCGCGTCCAGGGGGTGCGCCTGGACAGCGGCGACCTCGGCGCCCATGCCCGGCGGGTGCGGGCGATCCTCGATGCGGGCGGCCTGAACGGGGCGACCGTGTTCGCCAGCGGCAATCTGGACGAATACTCGATCCGCAAGCTGGTGGGGGAGGGCGCGCCGATCGACGGCTTCGGCGTCGGCACCCGGCTGGACACCTCGAGCGATGCTCCGGCCCTGGACTGCGCCTACAAGCTGCAGGAGTACGCCGGCCAGCCGCGCCGCAAGCGCTCGGAGGGCAAGGCCACCTGGCCGGGGCGCAAGCAGGTCTGGCGGCGCTACGACGCCGCCGGGCACTGCTGCGGCGACAGCCTGATGCTGGAGGACGAGGCGGGCGAGGGCGAGGCGCTGATCCGCCCGGTGATGAGGGACGGCCGGCGCCTGTCGCCCTCGCCGCCGCTGGCGGAGGTGCGCGCCTATGCCTTGCGCCAGCTCGACACCCTGCCGCCGGCGCTGCGCGGCCTGGAGCCGGCGCCGGGCTATCCGGTGACGGTGAGCGAGGCGCTGCGCGCGCTGGCCGCGACGGCCGACCGGCTGGTCGGGCGGGGCTGAAGGCGCCGCCGGCGGGTACGCGCTTGTGTAGGAGCCAGCTTGCTGGCGATGCTTTTCGAGTTTCTGATCGCCAGCAAGCTGGCTCCTACGGATTAGCCCGTAGGGGGATGAAACCCGCCGGACATGGCAAGGGTTTTTGACGCCACCCCTTTCAAGGTCTTTTACTTTTCGAGGCCTTGATGAGGCGGTCAGTGGAGACATGGGCGCGAGCCGTCGCGGCATCGACCCAGGCCTTGGGCTTATCCACCTTGGGGCCGCGCTTGCTGGTGGCCACCTGGCTGGGCTTGATATGCCGTGCCAATGCCAACAGGCGCTGTG
>Ga0209373_10003647_pt1 | contig 14014 bp, 16 predicted proteins | sample Higcelweek5metaG_FD_187173 | JGI IMG/M metagenome (GOLD analysis project Ga0209373, IMG submission 187173) | Freshwater pond sediment microbial communities from the University of Edinburgh, under environmental carbon perturbations - High... | ecosystem: Environmental > Aquatic > Freshwater >...
CTGCCATCAATATAAAAAATGAAGGTTGCCGAATGCTTGGTATAGCCTGATACAAATATAAAACCGTTGGGCAAACGGGGTTAGCTTGGTAATCATACTGACATTAGTTGGTACGTCCCAAGAAGCCCCCACCTCTAGGCGTTAGCATAGGTGGTGGGAGTATGTCACAGAATCCTGATATTCTTTTACTACACCAAACGCCTAATAATTATGTGGAAGAAATTGAGGGAGATGAAAATATCACAAGTATTATTGAAAACTCAAATCAAACACTTGTGTTTTGTGGGCATCAGCATTGGGAAAGACCTTTAATTGAGCTTGTCAATAAAACTCAAGTGCTAAATGTTGATTCGAGAGTAGTAATGCTAAAAAATACACTTAAAACGGGCATGCCTTAATTACTTTAAATTACTTTATTGCACTTGGTTTTGAGTAAATTGATTTTTGAATATCTATCATCCTCTTTGATTGGCATATGTTCAGATTTATTATATACTATTATTAGATTTATTGAATAATGTAGGTGTGGAGGTGTTTTCATGGAAGAATCAAATGAATTAGATTCCACCTGTGGTGTATCAGATGAAGAATTAATGAAAAGATTTAAAAAGACAAGCCCACCGATGATCGGCAGGCTTTGTTTGTCTCTGTAAATTAAATCAGCATGTTTGTCTTTCTAATTTTTTGTTGTCACTACAGTGTTAAACTTGACTGCAAGCAGCATTATATCGGCCATATTTATAGAAGAGTCTCTATTAAAATCATATCTGTCAACAAATCTGGCATCTGCTTTGGAAGTGTTAAATGCGAGAGCTATCAACATTACATCTTGCATGTTTATGAACCCATCATCATTTACATCACAGCTTATTGTCGTTGCAGTTGCTGATGGCGTTGCAGTTTCTGTTGGTGTAGCTGTATCTTTCTTGAAAACAGCAGTTATGCTAATATTACCTGTATGTGTAAATGTTACAGTAGCCGAACCACCCGTAACACCTTCCCAATGGTCAAACACATAACCTTTTTGAGGTATTGCACTTACAGTCACTGGTATACCTGTGAAGTAATTACCAGTCCACAAACTTGGATTAGTAACACTTGGAGTATTTGAATTTATGTCTATAGTATTTATTCTGACATATCCTTTAGTTGAGTCAGTTTCAACAGTAATATCAGCAGTTCCCTTAACACCATTAGTGCCAAATTTGTTTATTATATACTGTTTGATGTTTGATGGACGTACTTTAGCAAAATTCTTTATATTCTGGACATTCTCATACCATGTTGAAGTATCCTCTTTAGTAGTTCCAAAACCACCTGGATTCGTTGTAGTACTTCCTGGAGTTGGAGTAGTCAACCTTATATACTGCCAACGTTTGGAATGTTCTAAAACTTCAGGAGAAAAAGCATTTTCAAATTCACTAATAATCTTGATTACTCTTTCAGAAACAAAGGATGTATTTAGCTGATCTGCAAAACAGTTTATGAATTGGTTTCTAAATTCCGTGTTCTGAAGCAGTGTTCTAAACAAGAACGTAGCCTCTTGAGAATTGGCCCATCCTTCTTTTATCTCACCTGTTGCATATTTTAATGGATCATGGTTTACAGATTTACCATATAAGCCAAAGCCAAAGTCAGTATCTTTTAGCAACCATCTCCACCTTCCGTCCTGCCCATAGGGAGCTTCAGGATGATATTTTCCATCATCGGTTTTATACCTCCAAACAGCCATGTTGTTTCCAGGCCAATCTGTGTTGTCACAGAAAAGTTCTGTAACATAATAATTAATATAGTTATCTATATCAATTTTAGTTTTGATATAGTCATAGGTGCTTTGCGTAGTTATGGAGTTTGATTTGAGGTAGTCAATAACGTCTTTATTATATGCTGTCAAATCTTCAGATATACTTTCACCACCAACAGCTCCACCGCCAAATCCAGACGATTGAGTGATATCAGTAAGTACTACCTTATCATCATCAAGATTGTAGTGTGATTTTAAATAATCTTTGTCAAAACGTTCACGAATATAGTATACACCCCAGTATTCCCCATCTAAGAATAGTATAGCAGGTCTTGCCGATTGGGTATCCAACCCTTTTACATGAGATACAAGACTTTGAGTCATTTCATCTCTCATATATCCAAAAGCCCAGTCATTACCTGCATTTCTTAAAATCAAACGTTCAAAACTTTTCAAGCTCTTTCCATTACCGTTTTTAGTGAGACCTGGGAAAATTTCGTATTTGATTTCGCCCAAATCGCCATAATCTCCGTCAGCATATATCCTCAATGACTTCTGTGGATATTTTTTGGTATATGCTCCATTAAGCCTAAGCCCAATATTTTGTGTAAATCCAAGAGTACCGTCTTTTTCATAGAATTCAATATGTGCAGGTCTTTCCCATTCTTCTCCTGTTTTTTCACAGTTTTTGCTCATATAAATTCCTGTAGCAGGATCAAATAGATTTTTGTATTCAGTTACAACCGAAACTATAGGCAGTGAATATTTTGACTTCATTGAAGGGTCTACAAAAAATGAATGTGTCGCAATATTACTCTTAACTCCATCATTCCTTATAACAACCGCTTTCAATGTAGTACATTTGAAAACCTCACCATCAGGTGCCTTCCATGGATTCTGATAATCGGCAGATACATCCTGAACCATTGAAAGTACATTTTTTTCTCCAGCTCTGCTTTTAATTCTTATGCTGCCGCTGTACAAGCCTGTTCCAGCAGCTCCTGGAACAGGATCTGAACAATCAGTTGTAAAATAAATTTTAGCTGGTGGATCTTCTGATGTAAGCTGTAAATCAAAGGCTTCGGTATATAATCCCCCAGCTTTTGAAAAGACAGGTTCGTTGACAAGCGTGATGCCAGTTTGATTTGCTGTTAAGGGTGTTGATTTTGTAAACACCTTATATTGTGAGGAACCATCCGTCATGCGTCCGAAAGACTGATCATCCATAAGACTTGAATATGTAACCGAATCAATAACAGTACCATTAGGTGCCTTCAATTCAATCTTTTCTCCTGATGAGCTTAACTTGAAGTTTGTATGAAGCTGCCCGTCTTTTGCCACTTTATTCTTATCGGAAGCCCAAATAAGCAAATATTCATTTGCTCCAACACTACATTGTGGAATTGTCCATTTCGCTTCTGAATCGGATAAAGTATATCCTTTCAAATCAACAACTTGTGAACCAGGATTATAGATTTCTATCCAGTCTGAATATGATCCTCCTTTACTTCCATCAGTCGGATCATCTACGTCACCATCTCTAATAGTTTTAGAATTGGATGCCATAATTTCATTAATAAATATGGCCTGTCCACCTTCTGCTGATGCAACTAAAAAATCTGTTGGCAGCATTACGGACAATATCGTAGTAATAGAACAAAATACCGCTACAACTTTTTTCACAATACCCCTCCTCTTAAAAATTTTTTATATGTAATACTTATAAGTGAGCAATGTACACAATATCGTTATATAATACATGGATCTCTAATAATTTCTGCCGCTTATAAGGCTGTTAAAGGAATTATGTTTGAATATATAAATTGTCAGATATGATTTATTGCTTTTAATAGAAGTAAAGGAGTAAAATATTATTAGAATATTACTATTAGGAGTTGATATTTTGCAGATCAAGCCATCCGCATGTATTCGACAGAATTACAATGAAGTTTCAGCATTGTGCAAGTCTACTGGAGAACCTGTGTATCTTACAAAAAATGGTGAGGGTGATCTCGTGGTAATTGATATCGAGGTATTTTACCGCCGAGAGAAAATGCTTAAGCTGAGAGAAGAGTTGCTAGCTGTTGAGGAAGAACGTCTGTCTGGTAGTATAGGTACAACAATGGATGATCTGGATAGAGCCCATCTGCTGCACGTAAAATAAAGAATGAGTTAATGGACGCCATTTGCTCCCTGGAGAAGAAACTTGAGCGTTTTACGTTTCTTCAAACTGAATTTATTCTGCCTAATAAATATCACAAGATGTTTGTTGATAAATGGTATCTGATTTTATATCAAATAAAAGAAAACACAGTCTATGTTGACTATGTTATCGATTGTAGCGCTTAACCCCCAAGTATCGGCTAAAATTGCTTAATTTTTATAGTTATCATTCAAATATTTCAGCCATTCATTGTAGATGTCTCTTTCAGATTTTGAAAAGATGTCATTAAATGTTTTTTCTCCTGTTATCATGTCTAAAACTTTGTCCCAGCCATATTTTTCATTAAGGAATTCAATATAAGTGTATGAATACATATAGCCACCTATATTACCGAATCTTACCTTGTCTTTACTCTTTAAGTCATCGAGTGTCGGGATAGGAAAATCTTTTATGAATTTATCGCCAGGTAAAATTACTGATATAAATTGCGCTACACCGTTGTCATTCCAATATGATAATTTGGGGTTAATCTGATAATTGATTGAATGAACAAGTTCATGAATAGATGCATACAATATACCATCATGGGTATACCCTTTTACTTCTGTATATGGAGAAACCAGTAAAACATTTTTACCTTTATTATTCCCAACAACCCACTTAGGTACACTTAAAAGACTTATAAATCCAGATTCTCTTATTGAAAAAGATTTCTGATTTGAATATACATAAACAGTAGTTGGTTTTGAACTATTAAATTCGAGTTTTTCTCTTATCTCTTTTACATATTTGGTTTCAAACAAGTCAAAAACTTCTTGAGCACCTTTTTCAGCACCTGGCTGGTAAAATACAATAACATCTTTGCCCTTAATCTCCTTGGCACCTAATGGTTTAAGAAAAAATACAGGTAAAGTTTGCAATACAGCCAAAATCAAAATACAGCATATTAGAATTAATAAAAATTTAATCTTTCTATTCATTATGTCCTCCATCTAGGTATTTAATATTGAACCAACCTGATTCTACCCCTTAACCGTAAGAATAGGCTCCAATCGTGCAACCACTTTTGCCATCCCATTATCCACATGTGTTTGAATTATTGGGGTTATATCTTTATAGGCATAAGGAGCCTCCGACTTTATCTCATCTTCCCATTTTTTCAATATGTCTGGTCTGCCCTTAATGTCTGGTCTTTTTGGGTCAATAGGAGTTATAACTTTAAATCGGTCTATGAAATCCCTGAATTCTGCATCATCTGCTTTGATAGCTTTTCCGCGGGATAGGCCTCTACCAGCACCGTGACTCGAGCTGAAGAGGCTTTGTCTATTACCAAGCCCAGCTAGAATAAAACTTGATGATCCCATAGAGCCTGGTATAAAAACTGGTTCTCCATAATACTCAAATTTTGTTCCAGCCATTTGAGTCATGCTTCTTGATGGACAAGCCCCTTTTCTGTGAAGAAAATATTGTTTTCCGTTGATTTCTTCTTTCCACACAAGATTATGAGGAGCATCATATAGCAGCTTGAAATCAAATTCGCCTATGATATCAGTTATAGCTTTGTTCATCATCAATCCGAGGAATAGTCTGTTTGCAAATGCAAAATTGGCAGCATTCGATAGCAATGCCCAGAACATATTCCATTCGCCAAGATACTTATCAGATTCGGGAAGAATAAATATTCCGTTATCAGGATGTTTGAGGATGCTTGGGAATATGTTTTTTACTATTTGTCTAAAATACATACCACTATGGTGTCCTATCATAACTGAGCCTGTATGAATCATTACAACAACCTGCCCTTTTTTTAAGCCCCATGCATTCGCGATTTGGTTGTCAATGATCTCAGCAACTTTTTGTACTTCAACAAAATGATTACCGCCTCCGATTGAACCTATTTGTTCATCATAGGAAAGAGTGTTGCTTCCAAGAAAATCGTCTAATCCTATAGTCTGATCAGTTATCATAGAACCCATATTCATTACATTAAGGATGTCGGCTTCTTGCTGCTTTACGTCATAGTATTTCCAAAGACCTTTCCTAAATGACTGATTGGAGGTTTCAAGAATTCCGAGAAGTCCTTCTTTGAATAAGGCTTCACGTTGCATACGTGTCATAGGAATATCCCTACCGCCTTCAAAGAAAATATGACGTATCTCTTTTTCAAGCAAGTTGAAATTATCATTAACTTTGTCTGCTGTAAGGTCAGTTGTATAAAGGCGCATGCCGCAATTTACGTCATTTCCAATCGCTTGGGGGACTACTAAACCCTGTGTCAGCATGACTGTACCTATAGGAATACCAGCACCTTTGTGAAAATCAGGAGTTATTGCCACTTCAGCAATTTCAGCATTTTTTTCTGCGAAAAAGTCAGCATCATGATCCTTTAATTTGTTAATGGTTTCAGATAGAAGCAGAAGCCTTTGTAGTTCTTCTAAAGCGTTGTTCTCGAATTTGACCTCTTCGTTTCTGAAAAACCTCACAGGTACTTTTGAATTTATAAAATTATCAATATTATTCATTGTTTGTTAAACCTTTCTTATTTTCAACTAAATCTAAATACTTTGCCCTTTGGTATAAATGGTAAATTACTTCCTTTTGGTATTGAAAATGCATGTTCTCTGTGAACCTTCAAAGGTTCGCAGTAACCGTCAGTAATAATCAAAAGTGGTCCGCTTTTAGGAAAATCTTCAGATTTTTCTAGTAAGTCAACACCAGATTGAAGTATTGTTCCTCCACGTCCTTTTACTTTAACTCTGTCGGCTATGGATTCGGGGGACATATATCCTTGATCATAGACGGCAGCATCGCAGAAGACTACCCTTACATATGGAACATCACGAGAAATACTGTAGCTTGAAATAGCACCTAATGCCTTTGCCAGTAGAGAGCGATCCATTGAACCTGAGGTGTCAAGAATCACCCCATATGTTCGACCATCCTCAGCACCAGCAGCGGGTATCCAACGGGGGCGTGCTATATCAGGAGTAGATGACTGACGTCGGCTAGGACGAGCATATGAACGAACTTTCTCTATAGGTGAGAAGTAATTGTCAAACCATTGAGCAAGCTCGACATCCCAAGGTACAGGAGGTTGACTTAGAGCTCTAATTTCTTCTATAAGTCCTGCTGGTATATATCCACGACCTTGTTCTTCATGGTAGTAAAGTCCTTGTGATAGTGAGCGGCGATAGAAGTCATCAAGTGTTATTCCGTCGCCAGTTGCCCACCAATAAGGAGTTTCTTTTTCGAGAATATCTCCAAGTCCTGCACCTCTTAATGTTGCCAGTTTTCTGAATTTTCTGCAATCCAATACTATACGGTCATATATAGCTTCGGCGGATAGTCCTTTGAGGTCAGGATCATAAAGGACTCCTATCTTTGGCAATTCTCCAAGGCCCATTTCTACAAGCCAACCGTTGATTACATAGTCACATGCTACATTCCAAAGGTATGGGTCGCGTCCTTGACACCTTGCCTGATGCCTTAAACCTATATGTAGAAGCTCATGTGCCATGACAAACCTGCATTCATATTCATCAAGTCCAGCAGCAGGATTCATATAAATTTCTTTCATATATGCATTAACAGCAGCAACTGATATATCCATTCTTGCACAAATTATTGGGTCTTCAATGATTGTAAAACTTGCGGCTAATGCACCAAGAAGAGGGTAACTATTTATAAACCAGTTTTTTGCTTTTACTGCAGTTGTAAGGCTTTTCTTATCAGCACCAAGGAAGGGTTCATAACCACCAGCAACATTAATGGCGCTGGTTACTGCCATTGAAAGCCCACTTGCAAAACAGGCTGACCAGTCAATTTTGTGTCCATACCAAGATGTACATTCTTCCGCCATAATCATGTCACCGCAATTTACGCCTGCTGTGCCAAAGTTGGTCAGAGATGCTGGAATGCCTTTTTCAATAAATTCATTATAAAGTTTTTCTTCTGATGGAGCCGCAAAATCAATTTTGTACTGCATTTCAGATGGTGCACGTCCAAGCTTCATATCAGCAAGGAACTTTGCAATAAAGCAATCGCATGCAGTATTCCAATTAATATTATCGTTTTTTTCCTTAAAGTGCCCCAATCCCAAATGAAGAAGGCAGTGGGCTATGACATAAGCCCACTCAAGTGGTTCTCCGCGTCTTTTGGGATGGAGATGAAGATAACCGTTTCTTGTTATAACTGCCCATCCCTTTTCAGGACACAGGTTACCTTCCTTTCTTACTTCTTTTACATGATAGAGAAGTGGTGAAAACATCGGATGATGATTTATAATGGTATAACCTTTAACATAATTCTCGTATGCGATATCATTTTTAGGGATGTTCTTTTTGTTTCCCATAATTTATATTTCTTTCCTTTCTACCAGTCTTGGAAGATCACGAACAATATCAACCATAAACCATCCAGGCAAGCCTTGATCATCGTTCTGTTTTGATACAACCATTTGTGCCATTTCCAGGCTGATTGATGAAAGTTCTTTAATCAGTGCCTTAGCCTCCTCATGCTTTGGAGGCTGTGTCCAGAGATGATCTGGACGCAAATTAATGTACTCTATAACATATGGATGAATTTCATTTGCCAAAGCCCATTCAAGCCAGTCGTGATGTGAGACCTTAAGATGTACATGCATCATACGGTTTATTAATGCAGATGACATTGGCTTAACTATAGCGCTGTCCTGTGCTCTATTACCAGCACCGATAACAATAGACCCCTTTGGAAGTTCATATTCACCAATCCTGTGCTCATGAATAAGGCTATAAAATGCCTTCTGTACCTCCTGTGAACAAGCATTCAGCTCATCTAGGAAGAGGCAGTAAGGTTCTTTTCTTGCTATCATTTTTGGAGGACAAAACTGACTCACACCATTTGAAATTTGAGGCACACCTATAATATCCTCTGGAGCCAACTGGCTCCCAAGCAAAGAAACACAAGGGAGTCCGAGTGAATCGGCAAACTGCTGTACCAAAGTAGATTTGCCAATGCCAGGAGGTCCCCAGATAAAGACTGGTCTCACTACTGCTATATTTAAAAGTAATTCTGATAATTTTTTTTGTGTAACTGTGATTGGTATATTCATATATCCTCCATTTTTATAACCTTATATTTGCTCTAAGCTTAAATCCCAAACCCTCATAAGTCCTTACGGGGTTGCCCCTTTCAAGCTCATTATGCTGCATCCACATAGTTCTTTTATGGGTTGAATCGCCCTCGTCATTTTTTGCTTTAATAAGGTTTGCCAACCTTGCTAAAGCTAATTTTTTATTCATGTACTGTGATCTTTCTTCACTTGCTGTTACTGTTAAGCCTGTTAAAATGTGAATTGCCCTCACAGCACTCTCAACTTTGTTTAAATTAGGTTACAAGTTATATATTTAATAAAAAATCTTATAATGCTTTATTTTAAAGGGTTATAAGATTTTTTATTAAATATTCTAACATTTGAATTTTTATGTGTAAACTAAATGTATTTATGGTATAATTAACTTAGGCGAAGTTATAATTTAGTGTGATTAAAAGTATACGTATCTTTCATTCACGAAATAATTAATCATTAAATTCACAACAGAAAGGGGTTGGTATTATCACTTAATTGCGTGGCATTTTGAATTTTATGCAAATTGTAAAACACGCAGTACCTTTTAAGTAAAGGGTAATTAAAAACACTAAAAGATCGTATAAAAAATTACGCTTAAATGTTCATAATTATGTAATATAGCTGGTCACTATATTACCAACATTAAAAAAATACGGTATATATATACCGTATTTTTTTTTCGCATAATAGCACAAAAACACCTATTCTATTTTTGTCCCTACTTTTTGGTCAGAATTTCGGGCATGCGATTTTTATAATTTAATTGATTTTTAATGGTCAACTTCTTAAAAAATTTTATACTAACTATTTATGTAGGAACCAAGTTGTATACCAAGGGCTGTGAAAATTAGGATTATTTCTATTATTCTAGCATAATAGATTATTTTTTCGTTTTTACTAAATATTGATATTGCTTTGCTACAAGCAACCATCGCGGCAAATGTTAATAATATTAGCATAATTAAGTGCACGTCCTTTCCGAATAGGATGTGCTACCCATAATAAGTATAACATATATTCAATATTTTAGTAACTAGAATCAAGAATTTTATATAATTTCACAGCGTATAGAAACGGTTATAGTGTGTTAAGTGAATTTGTTTAAATAAAATTAGGATAAATAAGAAAGAAATATTTTTATTATAAAATAAAGACAAATTGGTGATTATCAGGTAAAATAATTATGTTAATATAAATAAAGGGGAATATACATATGAATAATAACATCCTTTAGTAAATGTTAATAATACTGCTCCAAATGGGGATTATTATACCGAAATTGAAAGATACTGTAATGATTTTGTAAAATTATCAGGGTGTGATAATCTTGAAATGTTAGGAGATTATATTGAAAATTTATGTAGATTGAAATTAATTGATGTTGATTTTGATAGTGAACTAGTTAATAATGAAGGATATATTCAAATAGAAAAACGACTTAAATTTTATTATAAAGAGATTAAAGGCATTAGCAGTATTGAATTTCATAGAGGTTGTTTAATAATTACTAAATTTGGATGGAATTTTTGTAAAACTTGTATATCCGAGTTTTAGAACGATATATTTTTTACAAAAAGAAAGACCTCTAAATTATCTTAGAGGTCTTTAATATTGTTTTAATATTCTTCAGCTTTCATTATACTTATATATTCATGATTATCAATTATAAATATTTTGCCTGTATAAATGGCTTCAATAGGTACATCAACTAAGTATAGTACTTGCTGAAATTGCGGAATGTCTTGATGATGTATTATTACTTGTGTATGACCTTTAAGATTTTGAAATTCGAATACTTGTAAATAATCACGTTCTATAGTCATTTTTGATATTGTGCCAATCATTATATGTATCAAGTAACTATCTAAATCTGATGCTATACCTTGGGTGCAAACTATTTGTTTCTTATCGAATTCAAACATTATTAGATTCCTCCTGTGTCATTTTAGACTGTTTTATTTGTTTTTTTAATAATCTATATTGCTTCAATTCTTCCTTGAATTTTAATGGTGTTTTGGGATATATTACAATTGCTTCACCTTCGTTAGTTATTTTACGTCCATAAAAAATATTATTAGCCATTTATGTAATCCTTTCTATAATTAATTATGTGTCCCTAGAAGCCAATTTTAAGGATTTATTTATATAAGGTAATATAAAATAATTACTTTATATTCTTGGGAATTCTAGAGGTTCACATTGTTTTTTTACATGAAAAAGAGGACTTTTGGTCCTCTTCATCATCTTAATTATTATTTTGTTTCCTTAATGTTATGTAATTTATTAATGCCGTAGTCAATTGCTTTTTCGAAGAGTTCTGGGAAGTCAACTTTAAGTCTTGTAATTGCCACTAAATTATCCAAATTATACATTATGGTTAACAACATTTGATGTTCCTCTGATTTAGTTTTGGAAGCTTTAGTTGTTGTTGTTTGGACTTCGAGGTTTAAACCTTCGATGTAACTATTTAAGGTTGCTTTTTCTTTGTTGCTTAAGTATTTTGCAGCTGATTTGAAAACTGTTGGGTAAAATTCGTAAATTTCTTTGATGTCGTCTTTGTTATTAATATGTAACTTTAAAGCGTCAATCATTGTGTTATTGTTTATCATTCCAGATGCCCCTTTAGCGATAAAAATACGACATACTTTTTTAACTTCGATTTTTGCTGTTTCCTCTTTAACTGTTGCTACCTCTGCATTTGTTTTTGTTGTTTGATTTTTCATAAAAATCATCCATCCTTTCATTCCTTACATATTAATTTATCAATGTTCATATGGTTAAGTTTTGCGTTGTTGTAAGTATTTACCATAATTAAATTATATCAGGCTTACAATGCAATGTAAACGGTTTATTAATAAATTTTGTCGTATTTTGTCGTTTTTTTTCTGTGACATATAGTGACTTATGTTTTTTCTAGTAAAAAAGCTGCTACACTAATTTCTTAGTGTAGCAGCTCCCTTTTTAATTTATACCAAATTCTTGTACTAACATTATATTTAGTAATAAATTCTTTTCGTGAAATATTATTATTATAATCACTTATCATTTCATATGTTATAGGAATTTTTTTGGCTTCTAAAAGTTTTTGTTTATGTTCTTCTGAAAGTTTTTTACCTTTATTAGTTTTTGATAGTTTATTTTTTGTTTCTTCAGAATGATGTTTACCATAAAATGGATGATGTTTACCTTTTCTTTTTTTACCTTTATTTTTTCCTTTATTTGCTTCAGATATTTTTCTTTTTGTTTCTTCTGAAATTTTTTTACCTTTTTCAGATTCTGATATTTTTTGTTTAGTTTCTTCTGTATGTTTATTACTATTTCCACCTTCGCGAAGATTATAACCATCAGGAGCTAAAGTTTTAAGAATGTTAATATATAAAGTTTCAAAAATATTTAAGTCTTCTTCATTACATTCCTGAACAACTTTAAATTCAAAATTATCTTCACCATATTTATTCCAAGCTTTTTGTAAATAATTATTATAATGATTATTTTTTCTTAAAGATTTTAAGTGTTGTTTCCATCTATCTTCAATATCATGTGCTTGTCCTATATAATGTTTACTATTTACTTTGTTTGTAATTCTATAAATTCCAATCATTTTTTGTACATCCTTTTTTATAATTATAAAATACAAAAAATGTAAAGTTTTTAACAAGATTTACTGACATGTATTTTACAAATGATAATTTATATTACTTTTCAAAATAAGAGAATTGGAACCATCAAAACGGGACTAATAACAAAACAAATTTACATAAAGTTTTCTAATAATTATTCCGATAATATAAAAGTAAAATAAATCAAAGAAATGGATGGTGATAATATTATGGCAGGAAGTTCAAAATATGATGATGCTTTCAAAGAAGAAGTTAAACAAATGGTTGTGGAAGGTAAAACATTTAAAGAGATAAGTGAAGAAAAGAAAATTGCTGTGCAAACCATTAGAGATTGGGTAAATGGTAAAAAGGAAAGGAAATCTAAGAAAGGTACAAATGAAGAACTTGAAGCAGCATTCGAAACTATCCGTAATGTTATCAAATCAAAAGACGATGAAATAGAGCGGTTAAAGAGTAAATTATATAAATTTAAAGAACTTGTTGGTGACCTGTAGAATCAATTTTTAGAATCAAAATCTTGTTTATGCATTTCTTTATTCAAACCTTAAAAACTTAGTTTAAAATCAATCTAGTCCCAAATCATATCACTAGCTTTATTAGTAGTGTGATATGATTAAAAATGATATTTTTATGTCATATTTTAGAAAGGATAGTATCATGATTTATTCTAAAATTATTATAAATGGTGATGAACAATTAGTTTCTGAAGCTATACAGTATTTATTAGATAATTATCCTGATATGGATTTTGAAGAACAAAAATTATTTAATGAATTATCTTTCTACGATAATAGTTTCGCTGAAGATGAAATTGAAAAGTTTGTTGAAAATTTCCAAGATTTAATAATAGAGATTGAACAAGTAACCATTGATGCAAAAAATAAAATTCATAAGAAATACGTTTATAAAAACGGCGAAAATATTTTATTTCAGAAAGGATGATTATCAATGAATAATTGGAAAAAGAATGCAGTTGATAATGAAGATATCTATGAACAAAAATTGGAGTGGGAAAAATTATGGAATAATGCCAATAACTTCATTAATATGTCATTAGCTGAAAAGGATAAATTTATTGATGAAGCAATTGCTTGGAAAGTAGATGAAATAATAATTGAAATAAGCAAAAATAGTAATTTAACTGAAGAGCAGAAAAGGAAAATTGACAATTATTTTAATAAGAGTAAAGACTCTAAATGAAATTTTAGAACGAAAGAACACTTAATTTTAATTTAAGCTGTTATTTTTTATATCAATAAAATTAAAGTGTTGATATAGCTGAATTTTAAGTGTAAGTAGAAATAATTTTAAATTAGTTAAAAATATAATGAACTGCGTTCTAGTGTTCTAGAAAGGGTGATATAATGAATGTTAAA
>Ga0209373_10003649_pt1 | contig 14010 bp, 17 predicted proteins | sample Higcelweek5metaG_FD_187173 | JGI IMG/M metagenome (GOLD analysis project Ga0209373, IMG submission 187173) | Freshwater pond sediment microbial communities from the University of Edinburgh, under environmental carbon perturbations - High... | ecosystem: Environmental > Aquatic > Freshwater >...
AACCGTTACAAAGAAAACATACTGCGATATGCAAAAGAACATGGAATCGACGCATCGCGCATCTTCTTTGCCGAACGCCTCGCCCACCCCGATTACATGGCACGCTACCAAATTTGCGACCTATTCCTAGATACACTTCACTACAGTGCAGGTTCTACAGCAATTTCGGCATTAATGGCAGGCGTTCCGGTAATTACAACAACAGGAACAAGGAACGCCGAAAACATGGGCGCAAGTATTTGTGCTGCCGCAACTATGAAGGAAACAATTTGCAACACGGTCGACGACTACATTCGACTTGCTGTTGAGTTAGCTGCAACACCAGAAAAACTTACTACACTAAAACAAAAACTCACTCAAAAGCCCGAAATACTACCACTCTTTGATGTTCAAAAGTTTGTGTCCGATTTAGAATTTAAAGTGAAAGAGATTATTTGTTAATTTTTGATAAGTATCCATAAAAAATAGATAGGTAAAACAATATACTTTTAAAATTTTAACTCTATATTTGAAACATTAACAATCAATTAGAAATATATTTAGACATATAAAACCATAATACGCATTCCCAATGAAAAAAGTTTACTTAAACATTTCTCCTAAAAATGTTGATTTTCACTCAATTGCATTGAAATTCAAAAACCTTTCAACTAAGATTGATGAGTTGATCAGTAACGGAAAATTTTGGTCTTTCAGTAACAATCAACAAGAAAAATTGGTTACAAAACTCCGTAGCTTATTTGAAAAGTTATCGAGCCTTAACCCTAAATATGCGTTAAAAGTTGCCGGTGCAGCTATGTGCTTCACTCTAATTACAGGTGCAGCTAATGCCCAAACATTCCAAGAGTGGACAGCAGGAACCTGCCCTTTTTCGTTTAACTCTGTCAGGATAAGCAGCGATTATACTGCAACTTCTTTCGAAATCTTCGATGGTGCATTTGCAGATATTGATGGCGATGGAGACAAAGATGCTATTCTTTTATCCGATAGTGCCCCAATTTTCTTCGAGAACGTTAGTGGTACTTTTACTGAAAACCTTGCTGAAAACCCATTTTCATTTGAATGTGGTAGTCACATTTATATTAGCCCAAGCTTTGCACTTGGAATTGACATTGCCGATTTTGACGGAGATGGCGATTTAGATGCAATATTAGTCCGGAACTCTGGTTCCTATTCAACTATTATTGAACACTACGAAATGGTTGATGGGAAATTTGAATACGTTAGTGGCAGTCCAATCAACAATGGCGGAAATTCTGGCTCAAACTTAAGTTTTGGGCCTGGTATCCAGGCCAAGTTTGCAGATGTTGATGGCGACGGCGACTTAGATATTGTTGGTGCCTGGAATTGTGGAATTGGCTCTTTTTTGCAGCAAAGCAACCATAATTTTGTTCTGAGTTACAGCCTTCCTCTTTCTATTGAAGCAGATATCTACGCTGTAAACTCACGATTCAATTTAGCTGACATGGATGGAGATGGAGACAAAGACCTCTTTGTGTTCAGACCTACAGAAGGATCACCAGGGTTGGCTGATGCGACAGAAAACATAAGGTATTTCGAAAATACTCCGGGGTCAGGAGCTTTTGCTAGCAATTCAAATATTCCTTTGCCTGTTGCAGATATGTCCGGTTATTTGGTTCCTCTTCTTGCCGATTTGGACGGAGATGGTGATATTGATGTTTTAATTCCTGGCAATGGCACTGAACAAGTAGCTTTTCAAAACCTAACTGGAAATCCTTCGGTACCAGTAAGCCCAATTGTAGCTCTTTTGGCTTTTGCCGCTTCCGGTTTTGGTATTCTGAAAAGGAACAGGAAAAAGAAAGTAGAATAACCTTCTTATACAATATTTTGAAACAGCCGGAAGATTCTTTCGGCTGTTTTTTGTTTTAGCTGAATTTCAACCAATCTTCCATCTTCACAATTCCCTCCACCGGAACAGTAGGTCGATCGTAATCAATAAGTTGTACGGGAATTCGATCTTGGCATCTTCCCAAATCGATCAAGACTGCCATGAAGGCAATACGATGCACCCCATCGTGTACAAAATACTTATCGGAGTCAAAAGCAAGCACTTTAGGAAGATTCGATTGTATGTCAAAATTCTTTGTCCAGTCGGCAATGTGGCGATAATAATTCAAGGTAGAATGCCCCAAATTCCCATCAATGCAAAAAGCTTCCCAGCTACAATACTTTTCGTAGAAGCTATTTTGGGGAACTGGCGAAAACTCACCAGAAAACGCTTTTTCAAGTATTTCGCGGGCAAAAGAATAGTGAGGGGTGTCACGAATTGGGCAAACACAAGGCGAAATCTTCTGAAAATCAATCCAAAATCGAGTATAAATCTGATTTGAAGTGATGTGTTTCTTTTCCCCGATAATCATTTTTCAGTTCTTATTTCAACGCCAGATGACACTCTTTTAACTGTTCCATAATGTGAATCTTCTGTGGGCATTTCTTTTCACATTTTCCACATTCGATGCAAGCGTCAGCACGAGTACCGGGAACCCATTCATTGGTTCCAATTTCGGCATATCCATTTTTCGAATATTCTTCGATGTTATAAACCCTAAAGTAGTTCATCATTCTGAAAATGTGCGGAATATTAACTCCCTGAGGGCAAGGCATGCAGTAACCGCAACCTGTGCAATAAAGCTGCGAAAGCTTTTCGTTCTCGAGCATAATGCCATTTATTGCATCAACTTCGGCCAAAGTCAGGGGTTCGCGACGCGAAGAAATCTGAGCATTTTCTTCAACCATGCTTAAATCACCCATACCCGAAAGGGCACAATCGATGTTCGGATTTGCAAAAACAAACCGCAAAGCCAACTCGGCATTACTCTGCACCTGAATACCCAGCTTTTGGGTAAGCTCTTTTGGCAATCCCGAAACACGGCCTCCTCCAAGAGGCCCCATTACAATTACACCCAAGCCTTTTTGCTTTGCGTAAGCCATTGCTGCCTCGTTACTCCGATCGACAACACTATATTGGCACAACACCGATTCGAACAACCCAAGGTCAATAAGTTTGAACATGTTGGCAGGTTCGTCGTGAAACGAGAACGAAATATGCTTGATCAGTCCTTCCGACTTGGCGCGGTTTGCCTCTTCAAGCCATCCAGTTCTTTTATCGGTAGCTATAAAGTTATCGTACCCAATACCGTGGAAGTGATAAAAGTCGATATAATCTATGTCGATTTTCTTTAATTGTTCTTCTAAAATGCGACGATAATCGCCAGGTTTCTTAACCAAATGACCCGGACTTTTAGATGAGATTGAAATTTGATTTCGAAACCCTTTAATAGCCTCACCTAAAGCAATTTCACTAAGACCATTGTTATAAAAATAAGCCGTATCGAAATAATTTACACCCAAATCGAAAGCTCGCTTTATCATCTCCGAAACCTTCTCTTGGTCAACCACTTCTTTGTCGCCAGCTTTAACCATAGAGAAACGCATACAACCAAACCCTAACGATGAAATCTTAACATTTGTCTTTCCAAAATCCCTATAAATCATAACTTTCCAGACTATTTAAAGGTTACTAATTTTATTTCAATAATTCACAAAGATGAAAAATCATTAATTCACAAAGATGAAAAATCATTTTGAATTTAATACAAATGCATATTCAACTTTAAAAAACATACACCTGATTATTGCGTTCTTCATTTTATTCACCAAAAAAATATCTTTACTTTCGTTGAAAAGAAATCTTAAGATCAAATTAATAACAACCATTTAAGATGCCAAGTTTCAAAAGTCAAGCTTTCAATTTCATCATCAGAAACAGACATTTACTTCGGGGAAAACTACATAAAGAGGTTTTCGAATCTGAAGATGCAATTCTTCCGTTCAGGGAGATGTGCGAAAAAGGCACAGTACGTCCTTCGTCTTTACCTGCTGGAATTTCAGTCAGAGAAGAAGTAATTGAAGGCATTAACTCCGAATGGATTTCGCCCAAAGGCACATCCACCGAAAAAATCATAATGTATGTACACGGCGGCGGCTATGTATCTGGTTCGTGCAACGACCACCGCGCTTTTGTTGCTAAGTTTGCCGAGTATTGCGGCTATACCTGCCTGGTTTATGAATATGGAATTGCACCCGAAAACCCCTATCCAGCAGCAATCGAAGATTCTGTAAAGATTTATCGGTGGCTTTTGGCAAATGGATACAAACCCGAAAACATACTTATTGCCGGCGAATCGGCCGGAGGTGGACTTTGTCTTGCCATTCTTTTGAAATTAAAGGAATTAAACATTAATCAACCAATTGCAGCCGTTGCCATTTCACCTTGGACCGACCTTACTTGCAGTAGCGAATCGTATAAATCGAAGAATAAAGTGTCGGTTGCTCCTCTCAATTCGTGGTTTATTTTTGGCAAAGCATATTACGGCAATAATAACCCCGAAAATCCGTTTATATCACCGCTATTCGGAGATCTGACAGGCTTGCCGCCAATTTTTATAAATGCCGGTACCGATGATGAACTATATGACGATGGTAAAAGGTTTTATACGAAAGCAAAAAAGTCGGGAGTAGATGCAACATTTCGGTCGGGAGTTGGCATGATTCACTGTTACCCGTTTTTTGCGCCCTTTTTCAAAGAAGCCACCGAAGCAATGACCGAAATTAGCGAATTTATTAAGAAACAATTGAGATAAACAGAGTAAATATGAAGCGTTCAATCTATTTAGCAATTTTCTTTTCACTTTGGAGCGCCAATGTTGCGTTTGCTCAGAGCTACGGAACTTCACTTGGAATAAGGCTTGGCAACAACGACAATTTCCGGATGGGAGGCCTTACACTGCAACAGCAGCTTTTCAACAAAATAACTCTCGAAGGGATTGCACAAACCGATTTCAGCCACAACCATACCCTTCATGCTATGATTGAACACCATCAGAACATCGTTTCCAAACGGCTAAACTTTTATGTTGGAGCTGGACTTTCGGGCGGGATTGAAGAAAATACTTCGACAGAGAAATTGGATAATAAAACGGTTACCACAACTACCTACAACAACAAAACTTTTGGGGCCGACCTAATTGCCGGTCTGGAAGTTACGCTTCTAAAGTACAATATTGCAATAGATTACAAGCCGAACTTCAACTTTACTGGCCGAACTTCGTGGTATCAGGGGCAGATTGGAATCTCGCTCAGAGCGGTTCTGGTTAGTGGCTCGGCATGGAACAAGCGTCACAAGAAAAAGAAAAATTCAGAGCTCGATAGCTTTTTCGACGATCTTTTCAAAAAGGATAGCAAGTAATTTGTTTGAATTTCTTTAGAAACAAAGCAACCATTAGAACAAAGAATTCGTCTATGTTCAAACTTAACAATTAAAAAGATGAACAAACTATTGACTGCTACTTTATTATTGGCTTTTGTAATGGTTGCGTGTGAAAAATCAGATGTAGAAAAGAACGATGGCATACAAATCACAATAGGTTCAGTTTGTGGCTGGTGCGTCGGTTCTGACTCAATCGTTATCACCTCAGATAATATGATTTACACAACCTATTCACCCTGCGACACAAACATTGAGGAAACCAGATATAAAACAAACGCTAATGACTGGAAAGAGCTAACCAATCTTCTTGATTATGAAGAATTCGAAAAAATAGATATCAATACCTGCTACGTTTGCGCCGATGGTTGCGACACCTGGATAACGGTAAAAAATGGAGAATCAAGTCATAGCATCCGATTCGGATATCCCGATTCACTTACCATACAACCAATTATACCATTCATCAACAAATTAGATTCGTTACGAACCGTTTTAAGCCCCAGAAAGGAAGAAGATCAATAAAAGGAAGGCAGGTTGCTGTGTTAATGAAATTATTAAGTAGAACAAAATAAGAGCGCAATGTCGGTTTCGGTTGAAATAATCTTTCTAAATTCGCATTGAATCAAAAAAAGTAACACCATGTTTTCAGGAATTGTTGAAGAAGCCGGCAAAGTAGTTGCCATTGAGAAAGATCAGGAAAATTACCATTTCACACTAACATGCTCATTTGTTGATGAATTAAAGATTGACCAGAGTCTTTCGCACAATGGTGTTTGCCTTACAGTTGTAAAAATCGACAATGAAAAGAAAACCTATACTGTAACTGCAATTAAGGAGACCATTCTTAAAACGAACCTTGGATTTTGGGAAGTTGGTAGCGAAGTAAACCTTGAGCGCAGTATGATGATGAACGGTCGCCTCGATGGCCATATTGTTCAAGGCCACGTAGATCAGACTGCTATTTGTAAAAAAGTTGAAGAAGCCGATGGTAGCTGGTACTTCACTTTCGAATACGAAATTGACAAAGAAAAAGCCAAACAAGGATATATGACCGTTGAAAAAGGTTCTGTTACGGTTAATGGAGTAAGTCTGACTGTTGTAAACTCAAAAGAAAACAGTTTTCAGGTAGCCATAATCCCATTCACTTATGAGCACACAAATTTTCACACCTTTGAGGTTGGTTCTGTAATTAATATTGAATTCGACATTATTGGAAAATACCTTAGCAAGTTGCTTGTCATAAATCAATAACACTTTTAACAATCCAATTTACAATCAATCATTTGTTTTTTGGAAAACTTTCAACTAAATAATTGGAAAATCATTTAGTTATGAGTATCTTAGGACATAAATAATCTATTTATGTCTTATTTAGGTGAGCGATTTGGTTTTGACGAGGTAGATTTGACTGTTGACGAAAGAATTAAAGTCGATGAGCAGATCAAAAATTCAGATCATAAACGATTAGATTTTTTTTCAATTCTTACAGCAATATTAAGTGCTGTAATGCTACTGCTTGATTTTATCTTTTTCGATAATCAAAATCAGGCGTATTACGTTGTTTCTGACCTAATTCTTTTTATCGGTTCGCTTTTAGTGGTTGCAAATTTCACTTTATTGAAATTTAAGAACAGTAAATTCGCTAACACATTCAAATCATTCGCATACAATCTTTTTGTTCCACTCATATTACTGTGGTCAACCACGATAGCTGCAATTGAACCAAATTCAATTTTAAACATTGTAACTTTCTACTTTGTATTTTTCTTAATTACATTTTCAGTGTTTATCAAATTCAAAACACTGATTATATATTACATAGCTATTTTTTCAGCATACGTAATACTTTCTTTAACACTGAAAAATCAAATATTTTCAGAGACACTTCTTGCAATTGCAATTGTGTGCTTAGTAATTCTGCCATTTTACTACTATTTTAAACTATTGAAATACAATTCAAACGCTACCAATTACAAATTAGTATTACTGCATGCAAGCTTAGAAAAAGAAGTTTTGAGCAGAATAAGCGAGTTGCAACATGTTAATAGTGATCTTGAAAATGAAATTGGGAAACGAAAAATAGTTGAATTCAAACTACGCGAAACTCTGAAACAAGCCGAATTAAGTGAACGTCTTAAATCTGAATTTCTAGCAAATATTTCTCATGAAATCAGAACACCACTAAACTCCATAGTTGGATTTAGCCAGATGATAACCGAAGATGGTGTTACGTTGGATATGAAAAAGCAATTTCAAGAGCTTATTGCAAGTAATACAATGTACCTGCTATCAACCATCGACGATATTTTTGACGCATCGCTATTGCAAGCCGACCAAATAAAACCTATAAACAAACCAGTGAATATCAACTCTTTTATCGAGAATATTTTTTACGAAACAAATAGCATTTGCTTAAAATACCAAAAAACACATTTGCAGCTTATTAAAAAACCATTAGATGATAAGAATTTGAAAATTATTACCGACGAATATTATCTTAAAAAAGCTTTCGTGCGACTTATCGACAATGCGTTTAAATTTACAAAAGATGGGTACATTGAAATTGGAATACTCCAAACAATGACAACAATCGAGTTTTACGTTGTAGATACAGGAATTGGAATCAAGGAAAAAGATCAAATAATTATATTTGAGCCCTTTGTGCAGGGAAATGGATCGTTTAGCCGAGGTTTTGGAGGTTCCGGACTTGGACTTACAATTGTAAAAGGAATGGTCAGTGCTCTAGGTGCTAGCCTCAATTTCACATCAAAAGAAAACGAAGGTTCAAAATTCTCTATTGTATTTAACAAGGTGTTTATCGATCGTTCGTAATTTGAAAGATGCTATGCCATCATTAAATGTTCAATTAGAATTTTAACTCCAATAATTATCAGAATAATACCACCAAAAATCTCAGAACTTCCAGCAATCTTCTTACCCGCATTTCTGCCCATATAAATACCCGAAAGAGAAGCAATTAGAGTAACAACCCCAATTATTATCGCAGGCATTAACATTGAATCGTAGAAAAAAGAAAAGCTTATTCCAACAGCAAAAGCATCAATACTTGTAGCAATAGCCATCGTTATTAACACTCTCCATTGTAAAGGATTTTTGACTTTTTTCTTCTCAATAGGTTCTCTTCCTTCAATAATCATCCTCACTCCAAGGAAAACTAACAATCCAAAAGCAATCCAATGATCGGCACTTTGAATTAAGTCTTTGAATGCAGAACCCAGAAGCCACCCCAAAACTGGCATAAGAGCCTGAAAAACAGCAAGTGTCAATGCAATCTTTAATGCATCTGCAATTTTCAGATGCTTTCGACATAAAGACAAACCACTACAAATAGAGATTGCAAAAGAGTCGAATGATAATCCGATCGCAACAAGTAAAAGAGATATAAAATCCATTAAATCTGATCGTTATTAAAAAAAAAAAAAAAAACGGTTACTTCGGTAAAATCTTCTGTATCTCTGATTTGAATGTTTGTTTGTTTTGCTTCTTATTACTCACAACACCCATTGTCTTCGTAGGATTTCCTTTTATTGGACAATACATAAAAGAAGGTATGCTTTTGACTTCCATAACATACATTAATTCTTTTTCCTTTTCAATATTGACTTTATAGAAATCAACTTTACCTTGAAACTCAAGCGCAAGTTCTTCCAAAACAGAAGAAGCAGTTTGACATTTAACACTGCCTTCAGAATAAAAAAAGACGACACACGGTTTACGTCCTTTATAAACCCATGTTTCAGGGTTTTTATCGTAATCCATAACCTTTGCAATAAAATCAGTTTTGGTCAAGGGCATAATCAATGATATCGCAACTGTATCACTTGATGTATTTTGAGCATTCAAACCGATACTCAGAAGTATAACTACCGATAGGATCAAAACTTTCTTCATCATATTTTCCCTCTTTTTGAAAAAGACATTAAATACATCACCTTTTGCTTAGATGAATTTGAAATACAATTATTAACTACTTATCTGTTAATAATCCAGAAGCAAATAGACATAAAAATATTAAGATAAAAAAAGCAACTACTTCTGATCAAAAGCAAAAAAAACCGGGCTCTCACCCGGGTATGTTTTACAATTAAAGATCTTCGCTGTCATCGTCGTCGTCATCGTCCTCAACAGGATCATCATCATAACTATCGTCATCATCATCATCTGCCAAATCTTCAACTTCGAGTTCAGTATACTTACTTGAATACTCTTCTTTTATGCCTTCTTTAAGCATACCCTCGTCATCAAAATCATCATCATCTTCAATAATCTTGATTGCCTCTCCAACAGTCATCCTGACCATGTAGTACTTATCTTCTGTTTCAAAAGGTAAAGCACTTACAATCAATCCATCTTTGTTTGTAAAACGGATAAGGTTATCACTGAATCCAAAAGGATACTCAAGTTTTATTTTTTCTTGTAGTTCAAGTGGTAGTTTGTCGTAATCCTTAATTACCCTTGGTTTACTGTTGTTCATTTCAAAAAAGTTTAAAAGTTTAAACACCCCCAAAAAACTAAAACAAAATCTTTTACTCTTCTGATAATTAGTTGGGATTCGATTCTATCAATCATCAATATTTATGTGGGCAAAATACAAAACTTTTAAATATATATACATTTCAAAAAAAAAATGTACAAAAAAAACTTCGACTCACATTCTTACACAAGCGAAATTACTAATTCACTAGACTTTAATCATGAATTAACATTTTCTGAAATCAAAAGAATAGCTTTTGTTGTTGTTTTAAAGTTGATAATTTTGTCAACGTCAAAAAAATACAAATAAATATTCTAAAATATGGCTGAAAATAAAAAGGCAATGTTGATGATCCTCGATGGATGGGGAATGGGAAAAGGTGATAATGGTGACGTTATAGCCACTGCTCCTACCCCTTTTATTGATTCATTAATGCAAGAATACCCACATTCCAAATTAATGGCTTGTGGCGAATATGTTGGTTTGCCCGACGGACAAATGGGGAACTCTGAAGTTGGACATCTAAATTTAGGTGCGGGGAGAGTACTTTATCAAGATATGGTTAGAATTACAAGAGCCATTAAAGATAAGTCGCTTTGGAACCACCCACAGATTCTTAAAGCTTACAACTATGCAAAGGAGAACAACAAACAAATTCATCTGGTTGGGCTAATTGGCCCCGGTGGTGTACATGCATTAACCTCGCACATGGTTGCACTTTGCCAAATTGCCACCGATATGGGGTTGGAAAAAGTTTTTGTTCATGGCCTTACAGATGGCCGCGATACCGACCCTCGTTCGGGCTATGGCTTCATTGAATCGGCGATCGAAGGACTGAATGGTACTAATGGCAAATTTGCATCGCTTGTTGGTCGCTATTTCGGTATGGACCGAGATAAAAACTGGGATCGCATGAAACTTGCTTACGATTTGTGGCTCGACGGAAAAGGAGAAAAGACAACCGACGTTCTCGCCGCTGTTAGAAAATCGTACGACGAAGGTGTTACCGATGAGTTTCTGAAACCAATTATTGTAACAAACAATGAAGGTGAACCGCTCGCAACATTTGAAGGAGGCGATGTGGTTATTTGTTTCAATTTCCGCACCGACCGTTTACGCCAGGCAACTATTGCTTTCACACAACAAGATCTTCCTGAATTCGGTATGGAAACTCAGGATTTGGAATGGTACACAATGACAGAATACAAAGCCGACTTCAAAGGCATAAATGTAATCTTCACGAAAGACAATGTTAGCAATACAATTGGCGAAATTGTTTCAAGCAAAGGTTTGAAACAAATACGAATTGCTGAAACTGAAAAATATGCTCACGTAACTTTCTTTTTCTCTGGAGGTCGCGAACAGGAATTCCCTGGCGAGAAACGAATTTTATGCCCTTCGCCAAAGGTTGCCACCTACGATTTGAAACCCGAAATGAGTGCTTATGATGTCCGCGATGCTATTGTTCCTGAACTAAAGAACAAAACTGCTGATTTTGTTTGCCTCAATTTTGCAAATGGCGACATGGTTGGTCATACAGGTGTTTATGAAGCTATATACAAAGCAGTTGTTGCTGTTGACGAATGTGTTAAAGATGTTGTAACCGCAGCAAAAGAGGGTGGTTACGATGTTATTATTATTGCTGACCACGGAAATGCCGACAACGCAATCAACGAAGATGGCTCTCCGAATACAGCTCACTCATTAAACCCTGTTCCTTGCATCTGGGTGACCGATCGGAAAGATGGTAAAATCAACGATGGTGTTTTGGCCGATGTAGCTCCTACCCTTCTGAAAATAATGGGGATTGAGAAACCTGAAAGCATGACTGGAAATGTTCTGATCAATTAATTTAGAAGCTCAATTTTCAAAATAAGATAAAACCTTCTGAAATAAACTTCAGAAGGTTTTTTTATGTTTCTAATTTACATTCAAAAACAATAAACTACTATAAATATGATCATTAAACTGAAATAAAGACAAATTGTTTTAATGCTTCAATCGAAGATTCATTTTAACCGACCAAGCTTATTTGATGAGAAAAGAGTGTGTAACATCAATTTTTAACATAGATCTTACTGTTCATTAAATAAACAGAATATTCCTTAAGAGGATAAGTGCCAACACTATCGACAGGATACCCGGTAACAAGCTCATACCTAGCCTTACAACACGGGCATTCGGCATAAAAACTATTTCCCTCGTTAATCAACGTACATTCGGTACTCACCTCATTAGTACAGGTTGCATCAAAAGCATGAAAAACAGAGTTTCCGGGTGAGATAAAATCGTAGTATTCGCAATAAATTATCACCCCGCCATAACCCGGATCTTTAACCAAATAAGAATAACCAGGACTAGCCAAATTGTTATTGATTATTAAATCGATTGAGAAATTGACATACACGTAAGGAATATACTCTTCCCTTTCATCGTCGCACGATTGGAATGTAAATAACCCAATAAATGCGGCAAAAGAAATTATAAATAGAAAGAGCGATTTAATTCTCATTTTTACTAATTTTAACAACATTGCAAAACTAAAATATATCTCACTAAAAATGGATGATCTAATACCTTTATTAATCGTTATTCTGATCTCAATTGTTGGGGCCGTAAGCAATAGTAAAAAGAAGAAACGTGAAGAATCTGAAAATATTGCAGGATCAAAATCTTCGGGCCGTGATGATGATTTATTAGATTGGCTTGACCGATTGGATATCAATAAAGAAGAACAAAGTAACTCTTTTGAAGAACCGATACCTGAAACGAAAACTGTAATAGTAGAAGATATTAAACCAGCTACAGTAAACGTATCGAGACCACAAAAGCCAGCAAATGTGAATATTTTCGACAAATTCAGCGGCTTCATTACTGCTAATGAACGTAAAGACTTAATGGAAAAAGAGGGCGTACCTACAATTGTGAAAAATCACATTTCGGAAGGCGACTTAACCAAACAGCTATCGAAAGAAACAAACACAGATGCAAAACAATCTAAGATTGAACTAGATATGCGAAAAGCTGTTATTTTTAGCGAAATTTTAAAAAGAAAATATTCCTAATAACATGTTTCAAAACACGCTGTTATGATTTAGTGTGTTCTATAATGAAGCCGAAATATTAAAAATTAATATACTTTTGTAATCGACTTGGAGTTCTGGCTCGTTGGCCGGGATTCTATTTTTTTTACCCTTAATACAAAAATATTAGAGTTATGTCTGGTATAAATTATATGACCGCAGAAGGTTTAAAAAAACTGAAACAAGATCTTGATCATCTAGTTAAGGTTGAGCGTCCATCTATTTCGAAGCAAATTGGAGAAGCAATTGAGAAGGGCGATATTTCAGAAAATGCAGAATACGATGCTGCAAAGGATGCACAAGGTATGCTTGAAGCCAGAATTGCTTTATTGCAGTCGCAAGTTGCTAATGCGCGTATTATCGATGAATCAAAAATCAACACTTCGTATGTACAAATAATGAACATTGTCACCATTAAAAATCAAAAAACTGGTGCAACAATGAAGTACACAATAGTATCGGAACATGAAGCCGATTTAAAAGCTGGAAAGATATCGATCAAAACTCCGATCGCTAAAGGCCTTCTGGGAAAGAAAGTCGGAGATGTTGTTGATATTCAAGTTCCATCAGGTGTTATTCCTTTTGAAATTGTTGATATTTCACTCTAAAGAATATTGCCATGTCTTCAATATTTACCAAAATAATTAACGGCGAAATTCCTTCGTACAAGATTGCAGAAAATGAAGATTTTTATGCTTTTTTGGATATTTCGCCATTAGCGAAAGGCCACACATTGGTAATACCGAAGAAAGAAGTCGATTATATTTTCGACCTTGACGAGGAAACTTACATTGAGCTTCAGGCTTTTACCCGCAAAGTTGCCATTGCGTTAAAGAAAGCGATACCTTGCATAAAAGTTGGAGTTGCAGTACTTGGAATGGAAGTTCCTCATGCTCACATACATTTAGTCCCTATGCAAAGTGAAAAAGACCTAAACTTCACTAATCAGAAACTTAAACTGACAAGTGAAGAGTTTGAAGAAATTAGAAAATCAATCTCAGGTTATATCTTATAAGAAAAGCGGTTTATGCCGCTTTTTTTATTTCACCCTATCAGGATTCTTCGCAATAAAATCATTCCAATTTTTAAAGTCTTTTGTATGTACAGGCCTCCCCGACTGTATGAAATGACAAACCGCTACA
>Ga0209373_10003650_pt1 | contig 14002 bp, 10 predicted proteins | sample Higcelweek5metaG_FD_187173 | JGI IMG/M metagenome (GOLD analysis project Ga0209373, IMG submission 187173) | Freshwater pond sediment microbial communities from the University of Edinburgh, under environmental carbon perturbations - High... | ecosystem: Environmental > Aquatic > Freshwater >...
CCAGGGCTGCCCGGTGGAAATCGATATCAAGGGCTTCATCGGCCAGTTGCAGAAGGGCGATTTGCCCGGCGCATACAAGGTGCTGCGTGAATACAACTCCCTGCCCTCCGTGTGCGGCCGCGTGTGCCCCCAGGAAACCCAGTGCGAGGGCATGTGCATTCTGGGCAAAAATCCAGACAAGACCGGCGGAGCCGTGGCCATTGGCCGGCTGGAGCGCTACGTGGCCGATACTTTTGCCGCGCGCTTGGCCGGGGGCGATGCCGCCTGCCTGCAGATCACCGGCGAGGCCGCCTGCCGCATGAGCCGCGACGACCTTAAGGTCGCCTGCATCGGTGCGGGCCCCTCAAGCCTCACCGTGGCCGGATACCTGGCCAGCCTCGGCATCAAGGTCACCGTTTTCGAGGCTCTGCACGAGGTCGGCGGCGTGCTCGTCTACGGCATCCCCGAGTTCCGTCTGCCGAAGGACATTGTGCGCCGCGAAGTGGACGCCATGCGCGACCTGGGCGTGGAGTTCAAGACCAACTGGGTGGGCGGCAAGGCCATCACCGTGCAGGAGCTCTTCGACGAAGGCTACAAGGCCGTGTTCATAGGCGTGGGCGCGGGCCTGCCCCAGTTCATGCACGTGCCCGGCGAAAACAGCATCGGCGTCTTCTCCGCCAACGAGTACCTGACCCGCGTGAACCTGGGCCGCGCGTATGACTTCCCGAACTACGACACGCCCATCTTCAAGGCCGACCACGTCTGCGTCGTCGGCGGCGGCAACGTGGCCATGGACGCCGCGCGCACCGCCCTGCGCCTGGGCGCGAAGAAAGTCTCCATCGTCTACCGCCGCACCAAGGCCGAAATGCCCGCGCGCCTGGAGGAACTGGAGCACGCCATCGAGGAGGGCGTCCAGCTGGAGCTGCTCTGCTCGCCGCTGGCCTTGAACGCCGACGAGAACAAGCGCCTTGTCAGCATGACCGTGCAGAACATGAAGCTTGGCGAGGCGGATGCCTCCGGCCGCTGCCGTCCCGTGCCCATCGAGGGCGATACCAGGGAAATTCAGTGTCAGCTCGTGGTTATCGCCGTGGGCACCAAGCCCAATCCCATCCTGCTTGAGGCCACCAAGGGCCTTGCGCTCAACAAGCGCGGCTACATCGACGCCAACCCAGAAACCGGCGAAACCAGCATCCACAACGTCTTTGCCGGCGGTGACATCGTCACCGGAGCCGCAACAGTCATCAGCGCCATGGGCGCGGGCCGCAAGGCGGCGAAGGAAATCGCCAAGCGCCTGCTCGGCATGGATGCATAGTGGGCGCATAGTGGGCGCATAGAGAAAAGAATATGCTCCGCAGGCCGGGGGGCATGATGCCCCCCGGTCCCCCTCACGCAGAAGGCCAGGGCCAAGCATTCGCTTGGCCCTGGCCTTCTGCGTTGGCGCGGCTGGCATGAGGTGGCGGAAGAGGGGACGAGCCCCGCAGTTGTTTCGCCGCATGGTTGAAGAACAGACCTCCAACGGCGGCGCGACTCGTTTTTTATCGCCACTCAAGCGGAAAGGGCCGTGACGCGCACGCGCGTCCCGGCCCTTTCCGCTTGGAATCAGAGGGCTCGGGGGGAATGATCCCCTCCGGAAAAATTCTTTTTACCCCAAGTGCGACCGGTGCCCGGACACCGCCAATTCAGGCAGTAGGGCAAAAGGTGTGGGCGGCGCCAAAGTCGCGCTAGCGCAGCGGAAGGATTTGCCGCGGGTCAGCTGAGCCAAACAGGCCTGGCAAAGGGTGCCGTCCGAAGGCTCAAAAAAGCGGTCCGTGCGGTTGATGGGGCGTCCGCAGGCGGCGCAGCAGTGGCGGATCATGCTACCTCCCGTGTTTGGGGTGCGATGTATACCCAGATGATGCATCATGCGTGCCTTGTCGGGTTGTCTTATCGGCAGGGCAGAGAAAGACCTTATGCCTCGCATCGGACTTTCCTCTTGGCTCGCCTTGGCGGCTCTGCTATGCCAGCAGCATGCAGCAACTCACACCCATCACCTTGGCACCGCAAAAGGTCCGTCTCACCCAGGGCGTCCGCGCCGCTGGTTGAGCCGCCAAGGTGGCTCCAGGGGACCTGGAGCGGATTCTCGTCGGCCTTTTGACAGGCCAGGACGATCGCATACTCTCGGGACCGCGCGGCGGTGGCGAGGACGCGGTAGTGGTGCGCTTTCCGCCCGGCCAGGCCTTGGTGCAAACCGTGGATTTCCTGACTCCGGTGGTGGATGACCCCTTCCGCTTCGGTCAAATCGCCGCGGCCAACGCGCTCTCCGATGTCTACGCCGTGGGCGGCGAACCTTACACAGCCATGAATGTGTGCTGTTTTCCGGCCCGCACCATGGACCCGGCGATTTTGACGGCCATCCTCAAGGGCGGGCTTTCCAAAATCGACGAGGCCGGAGCCGTGCTTTGCGGCGGTCACAGCGTGGAGGACACGGAGATCAAGTACGGCCTGTCCGTGTCTGGCGCGGTGGACCCGGCAAAAATCGCCACCAACCGGGGCCTCAAGCCCGGCGATGTGCTTCTGCTCACCAAGCCCATAGGCACCGGCGTATTGGCCACGGCCATAAAGGCGGAAAGACCCGGGGCCGACCAGCTGGAGGAACTGCTCCATTTCTGGTGCTCCAAGCTGAACCGGGCGGGCGCGCGGGCCATTCGCGAACTGGAGCTCAAGGCCAGCACCGATGTGACCGGCTTCGGCCTGGGCGGGCATCTGCTCGAAATGGCCGCGTCCAGCGGCGTCACCGCCGAAGTCGTGCTGGCCGCAGTGCCCTTTCTACCGGAGGCGCTCAGCATGGCGGCCATCGGCCTCATCCCGGCAGGCAGCATACAAAACCGCAACCACTACCTGCCGCGAACGCTGGTTCAGGCTGGTCTCGATGAACTTCTCGTCACCCTCGCCTTCGACGCCCAGACCTCGGGCGGGCTCATCCTTGGCGTGCCGGAGGGCAAGGTGGCCCAGGCGCAAGGCATCCTCGCCCAGGCGGGCGACCTTTCCGTGGTCATCGGCCGCGCCGTTGCGCCCCTCTCGTCGGGCCAGCCCCTTTCGCTGATCTAGATCACCCGGCGCAACGCAATTATTGAGGGCGCCCCCCTCACCGCGCGGCGTTCACGCTCCGGGCCTGACGCACAGCGCCCGGTCCTGTTGGGGTAAGGAGCCGCCGCCCCTCGCCCGCGCCGACGAAGAGATACTGCGCGGCCTCGCACACGTGCGAGAAACGGCTTTTCTCCGGCGCGTCGGCGTAGCGGTCCTCGCCGGAGACAGCCAGCCGCCTGTAGCGCCAGGACCCGGCCATGCCCGCGATAAGCGTGCGGCAACGCGGCGAGAGAATAAGCCCCGCCTGGCCTTCTATCTCTCTGGCCAGAGCCGCGGCCACGGCCTCGCGCCGCAGCAGGGGATCGTTGGTGTCCGTCGGCCGGGCGCAAAGACCGCTGGCGCGCAGAATGTCATAGGGCGTGCGCTCGTCAGTCTGGGCCCGGGCCATGCCCGCCGGATCGCCCCAGATCTCCGGCGTCAGGCCGCCATAGCGCGAGCGCAGCAGTTCGTTCAACAGCCCGGCAAAACGCACCATGCCCATGCTCTGCGACACAAGTTCATCAAGAAGGAGCCAGCGCCCGTTCGGCAGGCGCTGGGCCAAGGCCGCCGCAGGGGTGAGGCCAAAGTCCAGGCCAATAAAAAGCGGCAGGCCATCCACTGGGTCCAATACAGCTGATGCGACATGCCGCGCCTCATCGAATTCCGGGTACACGGGCAGGCCGTCCTGCACGAACCCATAACGGCCGCAGTAATACACGCGCACATGACGCACGCTCTTGCCCGCCTTGCGCCGCAGATAGAAGTCCTTGGGCAGGTGCTCAAGGTTCTCGGCCCGCGGATTGGCGAAGAAAGTCCCGCTCCGCTCAATGAGACCGCCCGGCTGCCGGAAGAAGTCCCAGCCCTCAGGCTTGGCCTCCTCAGCCAGGCGGTGCCACCAATGGTCCGTATCCGGCGGATTGGTGTCGAGAATCACCCCGGCCCAGGAGCATCCTCCTTCCCGGCCCGAGGGAAAGCGCTCCACGCGGTCGCCCAAAGCCTCGATGAGCGTCAGCGGCAACTCGCGCGCCTCGTTGACCCAGGCGCCGGTGAGCTCCAAGGACAGCAGCTTGCGCGCGTCCTGCGGACGGTCCAAAGCCCGGAACAGCACCTCCATGTCCACGGTCGTGCCATCCGGGTGGGGCAGTCGCAGCCGGTGCGCCATGTCCGTGTGGCTGAAGGAGCCGAAGTCCTCCTCCGGAAACCACGAGAGCCATGTGCGCACAGTGGTGTCCTTGAGTTCGCGGTAGGTGTTGCGCACCACGGCGAAGCGCGTGCGCCGCTCTCCATGCACATCCGTGGCCTGGGCAAAGGCCTTGGCCATGAGCTCTATGGAGCAGGCCGAGGACTTGCCCGAGCCCACGGGCCCCATGAGCCCCCGGTAAAGCGCGCGCGAAGCCATGAAACGGGCGATGGTGGGTGGGGCCTTGTAGCGTATGCTGATGGATTCCGGCAGTTGGTTCGTCATGGGCGCAAAGTGTAGCACGGCCATTGCCGCTGAGAAAAAAATAGCAACAATTTCGCCGGTAAAAAGACGCGTTTTACCGGTTGACAGCAGGTGCCGCGAATGCGCAGCGCTGTGTGCAGGAGGAAAGCCGGCTTTAATCCTGAACCGAAGCCGATCCACGGCGCGGCCGTCACAATCCGGCGTCCGCGAACGGAGGAAAGGCGGCAGGACCGCGGCTGACAAGCGGCCCGGCATGGGCTATGCTGGCGCAGGAGGAATAGAGGCATGAGCATGACGCTCCGACGACTGGCCATGAGTGTGCAGCCCTCGCTGCGCGGACGCGTGTTCGCGCTGCTCGCGGGGCTCACCATCTGCGCCTGCGCCGGGGCCACGGCCACCTACTGGCTGGCCCAGCACTACCTCTACGCCACGGATATTTTGCGCCAAGTGAACTTGAGCCAGCAGGTGAGCGCGCTCTCGCTTTCGGAACAGCTCTCCGGCCTGGAGGCCGATGCCTTGGCCGCGCGCCAGGACCCGGTGCGCTACAAGGATTTCAAGGACCGCGAATCGAGCATCGCCTTGTCGCTGCTGCAGGTGCGCGCCTCCGAGCCGCTGGAGGCCGGGCGCGAGGCCATCAACCGCGTGGACCAGGGATTCCGCGAACAGGACAAGGCGCTACACGAGCTTGTGGAAAGCCGCCCCGGCGAAGGGGCGCGACTGGCGGCCGTGGCCGCGCAGCACAGGCAGTCGGCGCAAGAGGCCACGCGCGAACTCTTCGACCTGCACACCCGCGACGCGGACCTGGGCGTTTCGGCCATGCGCTCCCTGGCCCGCACAGCCACCACGGCATCGCTTTTCGTCATTCCGGCTGGCGCGGTGCTGGGGCTGCTGCTTGGCTGGGTGCTGCTGCGCCAAGTGCTGGGGCCCATCCGCCGCCTGGCCCTGGGCGCCGCCCTGGGGGCCGGACACGGCCAGGAGACGCCAGGCGCGGAGGAGCCAGCCATCGCCCATGACCCCAGCGGCGACTCCGACGAGGTGCGCGCCGTGGGCGAGCTTGTGGCCGGGCTGCTGCGCGATGTGGACGAGACCCAGGCTTTGCTCAAGGAATCGCGCGAGCATTTGGTGCAGGCTGAAAAGCTGGCCCTGGTGGGCCAGCTGGCGGCGGGCGTGGCCCACAGCGTGCGCAACCCCCTCACCAGCGTGAAGATGCGCCTGTTCTCGCTGGAGCGCAGCCTGGACCTTTCGCCGGGACAGCGTGAGGATTTCGAAGTCATCAGCGAGGAAATCCGCCATCTGGACACCATTGTCCGCAATTTTCTGGAGTTCTCCCGTCCCCCCAAGCCCAAACTCCAGCACGTGAGCCCCTCGGATGTGGTGGATATGACCCTGGTTCTTTTGAAGCACCGGCTGGAAACCTACGGCGTGGACGTGCGCCTGGTGCGCGAGCAGCCCCTGCCGCCGGTTGATGCGGACCCCGAGCAGCTCAAGGAAGTGCTCGTGAACCTCATCCTGAACGCCTGCGACGCCATGGGCGAAAACGGGCGCATTGAAATAGCCGAGGAGAGCGGGTTCATGGATCCCCTGGGGCGCGTGGCCATTCTGCGCCTCACGGATTCCGGCCCCGGCATCCCGCAAGACATTCAGGACCGCGTCTTCCAGCCGTTCTTCAGCACCAAGGAGGAAGGCACTGGCCTGGGCCTCGCCATCGCCAAGCGCATCATGGAAGAGCATGGCGGCTACATCCACATCCGCCCCGCCGACCGGGGCCAGGGGGCCAGCTTTGTGCTGGTGCTGCCCGTTAGGGAGAACGTATGGCTCAGATCCTGATCGTGGATGACGACGCCCAGCTGCGCCAGAGCTTCGGCAAAATTCTGGAGAGCGAGGGGTTCGAGGTGCGGGCCGCGCCCTCCGGCGAAGCCGGGGTGGAGGAGGTCAAACGGCAGCCCCTTGATCTTGTCATCATGGACGTGCGCATGCCCGGCATCACCGGCATCCAGGCCATGCAGCAGATGCGCGCGGCCTGCCCGGGCCTCCCCGTCGTCATCATGACGGCCTACGGCGGAACGGAGACAGCAATCGAAGCCACAAAGCTCGGCGCCTTCGACTACATCCTGAAGCCCTTCGATATTCCAGACATCCTACGGCTCATCGCCCAGGGCCTCAACGCCGGCCGCCTCAACAGGGCCCGCGTGGACATCGCACCGGAGGACAACGCGGAAGACCTGGACGACGCGGGAAACAGCGATGCCCTGGTGGGGCAAAGTCGCGCCATGCAGGATGTCTTCAAGGCCATCGGCCGCACCGCGCCCACCGACGCCCTGGTGCTCATCCGGGGCGAATCCGGCACGGGCAAGGAACTGGTGGCGCGCGCCCTCTGGCAGCACAGCTCCCGCGCGGACAAGCCCTTCGTCATCATCAACTGCGTGGCCATCCCGGAAACCCTGCTTGAAAGCGAGCTTTTCGGCTACGAGAAGGGCGCCTTCACCGGTGCGGGGTCGCGCCGGGTGGGCAAAATCGAACAGGCCCAGCGCGGCACCGTCTTCTTGGACGAAATAGGCGACATGCCCATGAACGTGCAGGCCAAAATCCTGCGCCTGCTGCAGGAGAAGCAGATCGAGCGCCTTGGTGGACGGGAGACCATCCCCGTGGACGTGCGCATCCTTGCCGCCACCAATCGCGACATGGAAGCCGCCGTGGCCGAGGGCCGCCTGCGCGAGGACCTGTACTACCGCCTCAAGGTGGTCACCGTGACCCTGCCGCCCCTGCGCGAACGCGAGGGCGACGTGCCGCGCCTGGCCAAGCATTTTCTTTCGCGCCTGTCGCGGGAGATGGACATGCAAAACCCGGGGCTCACGCCCGAGGCGCAGGACATGCTCACCGCGCACCCCTGGCCCGGCAATGTCCGCGAGCTGGGCAACGTGCTCAAAAAAGCGCTGATCTTCTCTCGCGGGTGCCCCATCGGCCCGGAGGAAATGCGCCAGGCAATCGGCCTGAACCGTGGACCCGGCGCGGCAACGCGCAGCCAGCAGGAGGCGTCTCCGGCCATGGCGGACGACACGCTGCGCGCCTTCATCCGCCGGGCGCTGATGGATGAGGCGGGCAACGCCGCGTATGACCACATTTTGGACGCAGTGGCCAAAAGCACCATAGCCGAGGCGCTGGAGGTCACCGGGGGCAACCGCACCCGCGCGGCCAAGCTGCTTGGCCTCTCGCGGCCCACGCTCATCGCCAAGATCGAAAAGCACGGGCTCAAGGTCATCACCCAGGTGCAATAACTGCCAGCGACGCCTTGGACAGCAGCGTGCTTTCCTCGTAAAGAAGGCGGAGAAGCACGGCTTTAAGCCGTGAGCCCGCAGCCGCACCAGGGTTAAAACTCCTACGGGCAGCGGGCATGCCACTGCAATGACCTGAAGATCCACCGCAACAGCCACCAACCCGGAAGCGAACGCCACGACCATGACGCGCAAAAAGATCATCTCCTTGACTCTTGGCCTCCTGCTCCTTGCGGGCGGGGGGTATTACGTCGTCAAAAAGAACCGCGCCGCCAAGGAAACCAAGGTTCTGGCCACCGCCCGCGTGGAGCGGGGCTCAGTGCGGCGCGTGCTGGAGGCCACGGGCATCATCAAGGCCCAGGTGGGCGCCAGCGTAAAGATCGGCGCGCGGGCCACCGGCGCCATCTCCCGCGTCTTTGTGCGCGTGGGCGATACAGTAAAGAAAGGCCAGGTGGTGGCGGAGATCGACGCCCGCGAGCTGCTTGCCCAGCGCGCAGAGGCCGCGGCCCGGCTCAAGCTCTCGGAGGCCAAGGCCAAATTCGCGGCCGTTACCCTGCCCCGGCACGAAACCCTTGTGCGCCAGAATCTGGAGGCTCAGAGCATCCTCGACGAGGCCGTGCAGAACCACAATGTGGCCAAGGCCGACGCCGCAGCCTCCCGGGCCGTGCTCGATACCCTGGACGTGCGCATCTCCTACACCAAGATCGTCAGCCCCATCGACGGCGTGGTTTCCCAGGTGACGGCCCAGGAGGGCGAAACCATCGTGGCGGGCCTGCAGGTGGCGAACCTCGTCACCGTGCTCGACCCTACGCGGCTTGAAATGTGGATCTACGTGGACGAGACAGACATCGGCCGCGTGAAGCAGGGCCTGCCCGTGGAGTTCCGCGTGGACTCCCAGCCGGGCAGAACCTTCAAGGGAACGGTGGACCGCGTGTACCCCGACCCGGAGATCCGCGACAACATTGTGTACTACAAGGCCCTGGTCACCGTGGACCCTGAGGAAGCCCTGTTCCTGCGGCCAGAAATGACCACCCAGTGCAGCATTGTGGTGGACACTCGCGATGGCGTGCTCACCGTGCCCAACCAGGCCCTCAAATGGGTGGCGGGCAAACAGACCGTGTTCATTGTGGACAAGGCCCAGCCAAACGGCGTGCGCCAAGTGGAGCCCAAGCTCGGTCTGCCGGGCCTGGAAAGGAGCGAGGTGCTGGAGGGGTTGGCCGAGGGCGAGGAAGTGGCCACGCAGATTGTGCTGTCCGGGCAGGAAAAGCCCGCCGAGCCCCATAAGGCTGAGGAAAAGCCAGCGCTCAAACCTGCGGGCTCCGGCGCCAAGAAGGGGTCGTAATGGCGGCCTCGCACTCCGGCGAACCCGTGGTGGAATTGACCGGCATCCGCAAGGTCTTCCGCCAGGTGCTGGCCCCGGAGCAGCAGCCCGGTCTCTTCGCACGCCTGTTTAAACGCCAGCCGCAGCCCGGGACCGCAATGGCCCAGACAAGGCCAGCCGCAGCCCTACCTCTCTCCACGCCCGACGCAGCAGACCTGGAAGGCGGCGTGGAGGTGCTCTCCGGCATCAACCTCACCATTCAAAGCGGCGAGTTTGTGGCCCTGCAAGGCACCTCCGGCTCCGGAAAGAGCACGCTCCTGCATCTTCTGGGTTTGCTCGACACCCCCACCAGCGGCACTTACAAGCTGCTGGGACGCGATGTTTCCGGCCTGCCGGACGACGATCTCTCCGCCTTGCGCAACACGGTGCTGGGCTTCGTATTCCAAAGCTTCTACCTGGTGCCCTACGCCACTGCTCTGGAAAACGTCATGCTGCCGGGCATGTACTCCGCACTCGCCCCGGCGGAATTACGCGAGCGTGCCCTGGAGCTGCTGGGCAAGGTGGGGCTGGCCGACCGCGTGAACTTCAAGCCCGCCAACCTCTCCGGCGGGCAGCAGCAGCGCGTGGCCATGGCCCGCGCGCTTTTGAACCGCCCCCGGCTCATCCTGGCCGACGAGCCCACAGGGCAGCTTGATTCCGCCACCAGCGCCGATATCATGCGGCTGTTCGCCCAGGTGAACGAAACCGGCACAACCATTGTGCTGGTGACCCACGACGAGGGCGTGGCCGCCAAGGCTCGGCGCGTCATCCGCATCGCCGACGGGCACATTCTCTCCGATACCGCAGCCGCGCCGCACCCCTCCCCGGCTTGAGTCCAGCCGTGACCCGCCGCAAGACACCTCCCGACGCATCAACCAAGGAATCGCCAGCAGGCTTCTATGCTGCCCAGGCGGCCGCGCCAATGGCAAAGCCCAGTCCGGGCGGCATCCTGGCCCGTTTCCCGCATCCTGAGCCGCCCCGCGCCGCCCGGACGCACGTTTTGCCTGTGTTCCTGCCTTTCGCGGGATGCCCGCAACGCTGCATTTTCTGCAACCAGCCCGCGCAAACCGGCACGGCGCCAGAGCCGTTGGAAGCCATCCACGCAAGGCTTGCGGCCCACCTCGAGGCCACGGCGGGAGATTCCCCGCAGGAATTGGCCTTCTACGGCGGCACCTTCACCGCCCTGCCCGCGCCCTGGCCCCAGCGCTTTCTGGAGCTGACGGGACGTTTCCTCGCCAGCGGCCGCCTCACGCGCATCCGCTGCTCCACCAGGCCCGACGCGATCACCGCGCCGGTGCTGGCGGAACTGAAGACGCTGGGGCTCTCGCTTGTGGAGCTCGGCGTGCAGAGCTTTGACGACGCGGCGCTCGCCGCCAGCCAACGGGGGTATGACGGCTCGACGGCGCGTGCTGCTTGCGAACTGGTGCGAGCAGCGGGCCTGGGCCTGGGCGTGCAGCTCATGCCCGGCATGCCTAACCAAACCTCGCGGGCTTTTCAGGCGGACATCGCGCAAACGACCGCTCTTGGCCCGGAGCTGACCCGGCTCTACCCCTGCCTGGTGCTGAAGGGCACTCCCTTGGCTGAAGTCTGGCGCGCAGGCGGCTATGCCCCTTGGCCTCTGGACACGGCCGTTGAAGAACTGGCTCTGGCCCTGCTTGCGCTCTGGGCGGCCAATATCCCGGCGGCGCGCATCGGGCTCGCGGAGCAGGAGGGCCTGCGGGTTCTGGCCGGGCCCAGGCATCCGGCCCTGGGCCAGCTGGCCCGCAGCCAAGCGCTTTTTCGCTTTGTGCGCCAGCAGGTGGAACGGATGCGGGAATTGCGGCACGCCAAGCCCGCGCATCTGCTTCTCGTGCCCCAGCGCCTGCAGGGCGAGGTTCTGGGGCAGAAGAATGCGCTGCGCAGGGACTACACCCGCATTGGCCTGGATATCGGCTTGTGGGACGAGACAGACTTGGCCCTGTGCGCGGACCGCGCGTGAAAGCCAGATCATGCTGCCATAACAAACGTTCACGGCTGGGGTTAAAAATCGCGGGGCAAAATGCCTATGGCAGGCCCTATGGAACCAACGGGCAAGGCGTACGATCAGACCAAAACCAGCCCAATTTCGCCGAAAACAACGCGGCTGTCCGGGAAGGCATGACGCACGGGGCTTTGCTCCCAGCGTTAAATCTGATAGGCAGATGCAGTTTTTTGAAGGGGAAAGCATGAAAGCCAAGCAATATTTCGAGGATGCCCTGCGCGCGGCCTTAAGCCGCCTGGACCTGACCTGGCCTGAAAAGACCCTCATCGAGCCCCCGCGCGAGCGCAAGTTCGGCGACTACTCCGCCAACGCGGCCATGCTGCTGGCCGGAACCGCCAAACAGAAGCCGCGCGACCTGGCCGAGGCCATTGCCGCCGATTTGCGCGCGCATGACGCCGAGGGCCAGTTCGAGCGCATCGAGGTGGCCGGACCGGGCTTCCTCAACGCCACTTTTGCTCCCGGCTTCTGGCACACCATTCTGGCCGATGTCCACGCCGCGGGAACCGGCTACGGCGCGTCCGACCAGGCCAAGGGCGAACGCGTGCAGGTGGAGTATGTCTCCGCCAATCCCACGGGCCCGCTGCACATCGGCCATGGGCGGGGCGCGGCCCTGGGCGACAGCATTGCCAGGCTGCTCAAGAAAACCGGGCACGACGTATCCTGCGAGTACTACATCAACGACGCGGGCCGGCAGATGCGCATTCTGGGCGACTCCGTGTGGCTGCGCCTGCGCCAGCTGGCCGGGCAGGATGTTCCTGATCTGGAAGATTTCTACCGGGGCGATTACATCAAGGACATCGCCGCGCGCGTTCACAAACAATATCCAGACATTCTCAACATGCCGGAACCACAGGCCATCGACATCTGCTTCCATGAGGCGGTGGACGAGATCCTGGCGGGCATTAAACAGGACTTGCGCGATTTCCGCGTGGGGCACGATGTCTGGTTCTCTGAAAAAAGCCTTGTCGATGCGGGCCGCATCACCGAAACGTTCAATGACCTCCTCTCGCGCGGGCTGGCCTTTGAGCAGGACGGCGCCTTGTGGTTCAAAACCACGGAATACGGCGACGACAAGGATCGCGTGCTGCGCAAGTCCTCGGGCGAGCTCACGTATTTCGCCTCCGACATCGCCTACCATCATGACAAGTTCAAGCGCGGCTTTGACCGCGTCATCGACATTTGGGGCGCGGACCATCACGGCTACGTGCCGCGCATGCAGGGCGCGGTGGAGGCCCTGGGCCGCAAAGGCGCGTTGACGGTGATCCTGGTGCAGCTGGTGAGCCTTTTGAAAGACGGCGAACAGGTGGCCATGAGCACCCGCGCGGGCAAATTCGAGACCCTGGCCGATGTTGTGGCCTATGTCGGCGCGGACGCCGCGCGCTTCCTGTTCCTCTCCCGCAAGAGCGACTCCCCCCTGGAGTTCGACCTGGAGCTGGTGCGCAAGAAGAGCATGGACAACCCAGTGTACTACGTGCAGTACGCCCATGCCCGCGTGCACTCCATGCTGGCCAAGGCCAAAGACGCGGGCATCACTCCCGCCGCGCCTGGAGCTTCGGGCCTCACCAGCCTTTCCACTCCCGAGGACCTGGAAATTTGCCGCCTCCTGGAGCGCTTTCCGGACGTTGTGGCCAGCGCGGCCCAAACCCTTGCGCCCCATGTGGTGAGCCATTATCTTTCCGAGCTTGCCGCAGCGCTGCACAAATACTATACGCAGCACCATGTGCTCTCGGCCGGGCCGGAAATCGCTTCCGCCCGCCTGCTCCTGCTCTCCTGCGTGGCCACCACCCTTGCGGCCGGGCTGGATCTCCTCGGCGTCAGCGCGCCGGAACGCATGGACCAAGTAAGCGAAGACGCCGCAACGGAAGAAGCTTGAGCCGCCCAGCAGAAGACATCCCAAGGAGTCCCGCGAGATGAATGCGCCGATCAGGATCAAGGACCCCAATTCTTCAGGCAGACAGTACAGCTTCAACCTGACCTTCGGCGGCATGGCTGTGCTGCTCTCTGCCCTCACCCTGGCGCTGACCCTGTTCTTCATCCTGGGCGTGCTGGTCGGACGCGGGCATCGGCCCGAAACAGCTGTTCCCGTGGTGGCGGGCATGATGCCCAAGGAGCCCATGGCCAGACCTGTGCAGGACGTTCTGAAGGCCGAGGACCTGAACTACAGCGAGCAGCTCGGCCCGAAGCACGATGGCCCGGCTCCGGCAAGGACCATCGACAAGGCCGAGCACAAGCCCGGTGACAAGAAGGTTGAAAGGCTGGCGGAAAAGGCCGAGGCCAAGAAGGACCCCAAGAAAGACGCCAAGGCGGAAGCCAAAAAAGACGACAGAAAAGCCGAAAAGCTGGCGGACAAAAAGGCTGCCGAAACAAAGGCTGCGGAAAAGAAGCCCGATCCCGACACGCAGCGTTATGACTACGCCTACCAGGCAGCCACTTTCCCCGATGCGGACTCGGCCAAGTCCTTTCTCAAGCGGGCCAAGGGCATGGGCCTCAAGGGCGATATCGAGACCGGCACCACGAACGGCAAGGCTTGGCACCGCGTGGTCATTTTCTTCCAAGGCACTCCCACCGACACCCGTGGCCTCAAGGAAAAGCTCAGCACTATGGGTGCGCAGAAGCTGGTCATGCGCTCCAAAACGCCCATCTGACCACACCTCATCTCTTTTGACGCGAATGGAGGCGGCCCGGATGTTCGTCGATCCGGGCCGCCTCGCTGCATAAGGAGGGGAGGAATGGAGCTACTGCCTGGGGTGGGATTGGAAGCGGAAATTTTTCGGCAGGCAGCGCTTACCCCATTGCTGCCAGTGCCTGGTGCATAGCTGGCC
>Ga0209373_10003653_pt1 | contig 13999 bp, 11 predicted proteins | sample Higcelweek5metaG_FD_187173 | JGI IMG/M metagenome (GOLD analysis project Ga0209373, IMG submission 187173) | Freshwater pond sediment microbial communities from the University of Edinburgh, under environmental carbon perturbations - High... | ecosystem: Environmental > Aquatic > Freshwater >...
AGCTTGTAACACGTAATATTCGTGTGCCGATTCCTGCCGAGGACGTCGGACTCGACGCGGCGGAACACGGAGAGAACGCGTATCCGTCATTCCTTGGAATGGACTAAAGAGGGTCGTCTCGTATTTTCTCGCTCACTGGTCCTCGGACAAAGTCCTGCGGCGGTGAGCTCGAGAAATACTCGACGCCCCGGCACGCCTAAACTCTGATGTCCGTAATCATATCGAGGATTTGCGGGATTTGACTGGTTGCAAATGAAAGAAGGAGATTTATAAGATGAAAAAGATAGAGACGATTATTCGCCCGGAGAAGCTGGAGCCGATCAAAGAGGGTGTCTCGCGTTTGACTCGCTCCAGGGTCCTCGGCTAACGCCTGCGGAAGGTCGCTCGCCAAATGTGAGCCACCCGGCAAATTCCCATTTGAAGATGGATTAAGGAGATTGGAATCATGAAAAAGATTGAAACGATCATTCGCCCGGAGAAGCTTGAACCGATCAAAGAGGCGCTGCACAAGATGAGCATCAACGGACTTACGGTTTCCCCGGTGATGGGCTGCGGCAACCAACTCGGCTGGAAAGAGGTTGTCCGTGGAACAGACACGGTCCTCACGGTGCTCCCGAAAATCAAGCTCGAACTGGTAGTGTCCGATGACAGGCTTGAGGAGATCGTGACAAAGATCATGGAAGTCGCCCGCACTGAAGAAGTCGGCGACGGCAAGATATTCATCAGCGAAATCATCGAATGTATCCGAATTCGCACCGGGGAGCGCGGATCATCCGCACTCTAAAAGAGAGAAACGTGCGAGAAGACCAGATGTTCCCACACTTCTTGATATTGCCGAGTCGGGTGGACGAATATTTGATGAGATGCACATCCAAAGGAATTAACCGCTCTTGGAAATTTGTTGTGCCGGGTGGCGAGCGCTTGCCGAGCTCCCCTCCGCAGGGTAACCGAGGACCAGGGAGCGAGACAAGTCCGAGACACCCTGTATCCGAATTCGCACCCGGGAGCGCGGATCATCCGCACTCTAAAAAGGAAATGCAAAAAAATCGAGGTTGCCTCAAAAGACTTGATACAAAGTCAGATGAGGCAACTTTTTTTGCCTGACGAATGAATCGAATTCTCGAAAAAATAACACTTAAAATCCTAATGAAGTGCGAGTCCACCCGCAGACGCTTAGCACGAGACGGAAACGATATATATCAACGAAAAGAAACACAGGGGCACCACATAGTTATACATATAAAAATCGTCGGCTTAGCAAATTTTAAAGGTAATCATTAACAAAAAAGAACAATTTTACTCAATGATTACCTACGAAAAGCTACTTTTTCCCGATTTAGGCGGTAATCATTGACAAATAACATCATAATTGCTCAATGATCTACATACGAAAAGACCATTTTTCACGGTTTAGTAGGTAATCAATGACAAATAGTGTCTTTTTTGTTCAATGATGCACATACGAAAAGCCGCATTTTGTCGATTTCGTACGTAATCAATGAGAAGAAATGTGAATCTGCCCTTGCTTTACTCCTACTCCTCAAGCCGAATCATATTAGCTTATTCAAGCGAAAGTCGAAGCTCGGGAATTAGGACATATTGTGGACTTGCTCTGAAACATCAAACCATACTCGCAGGAGGGACGAACATTTAACGCGCGACCTTCCGCAGGCGCTAGCCGAGGATCAGAGAACGAGTCACCTTCATATTTCGAGAATACCACAAAACGATAAGTTACCAATTCAGTGAGCGAGCATTTGACGAGCGTCCCCTCCGCAAGGCGCAGCCTGAGGACTAGGGACGCGAGGCAGATGTGAGATCACTCTTATATTTCTTTTCGAGCCAGCCCATGAAGAGGCCGAGGGATACACCGGCAACAAAGAGGATGACGCTGACAAGGATGACGCTGATGTCCGCCTTGGAATAATCGGTCGGGGCGATGATGGCGGTTGAGGCGATGACGATGCCGAGGATGAAATGGAAGACGACGGCGTAAGCCTTCTTGAGAATCAGGCTCATCAGCTTGGCGAAGGCGAGAACACAGAGAAGTGCCCCGATTCCAAGAGGGATTATTACGGAGAAATCGAGATTCTTAATGCCGGCCGTCATCGGTTCGTACATATGGAAGTACATCAGGAAATTCGAAGGGCTTAGGCCCGGAACAATGACGCCGAGGGCGAAGATCGCGCCGGCGAGAATCCACGTACCGATATTGAGCGGCAGAGCGACATCGAGGTACTGACGGGTGGTCCAGAGGAGGACAAATCCCAGAACAGCCGTCACGACGGTAATGACGATGTGCTTCGGCTTGCGGCCTTCCTTACCGGCCTCCTTGACGAGTGCCGGCAACGTGCCGACGATACATCCGATAAAGCACCAGAGAACCTGAATTTCAGCGTTCTGCAGGAAGTACTCGAGGGGATAGGAGAGTGCGAACATGCCGAAAACACCGCCGAGGCCGACGGGAATGAAGAATATCACATTCTTCACGAAATCCTTGCGAAAATCAGATAGGAACGCGATGATTTGTTCGTAAAGACCGAAAACCGCAGCAAGAGCTCCGCCGCTGACGCCGGGAAGAATCGCGCCGGTGCCGATGAACATTCCCTTAACGAAACGAAAGATCCAATCGATGATTGTTGAAGGCTTCATATAATACTCCTTGTATGAGCGGACTTATTGCCGCGTTCCGTGACGATTATACCGAATTCATCGATGCTTGCATAGGATGATAGCTATGCGAATTCAACGGTTGTTCATAGTTATCGCGTATACTTGAGGCGATAATGGAAGGTATTCGGAGAAAGGCAGGCGAGTATGGCTATACAGCTGATTCTGTTGCGGCATGGAATTGCCGTCGAACCGCAAGAGAACCTCGACGATTTCTCCCGCGAGCTTACTTCGGAGGGCGTGGCGATTCTCGAGAAATCTCTTTCGCATTTACGGTCGCTCCTTCGCCCCGCGGAGAAGGTGATCATTCTGTCGAGTCCGCGTGTCCGGGCCGTTCAGACTGCGCGCATCGCCGCACGGCTTTTAGATTTAGGGGAGGTCGTCATCGAGCCTTTTGTTGATCATGGACTCTTCGGAGACCTCGTGGATTATATCGCGAAGGAAGCTGATGACAAGGAGAAACGCATTGTGATTGTCGGACATGAGCCGACACTCGGTTACTGGACCGGAATGCTGTGCGGCCATCGGAAGTCCTTTTCGAAGGGTGAGGCTGTGTCGATCTCGCTGTCTGGAGACATCCGCTCGTCGAAGATGGATTGGGCGATGAATCCGGAGGATATGATGAGGCTTAGCATTCATCGTTCCACAGGGGACACGCGACTCCGCGAGACCGGCGTTCTGGCTATGCGCTTCACAGACCTGACTGTGGCGCTTCGGGGATACTCGCAGGAGACGGATCAGATGGAGGCTGTGCATCGTATTCGCACGACGTCGCGCCGCGCGGCGGCGGCACTCGCTTTGTATCGGCCGATTCTTTGCGAGGAAGCATATCATGAGGCGTTGCGACTGACCAAGACGATTGGCAAGAGCTTCTCCCATCTTCGTGACGCGGATGTCTTATTGAGTCTTTTCGAGAAGTATCGGGATTACGGTCGCAAAGCCGACCGGCTTACCGTCGAAACTCTGGCCAATGATGAAGAAATGGCACGTCGCGTATCATCTTGGCGGGCATCGCAGGTTGAGATTCTCGCCGATAGGGGAAGGTTGCCCACGATCCTTCGGCGTCTTGAACCACTCTGTGCAGAGAAGGCGATTGCGGAGACCTTTTTCCGTCGGCACGAGAACGCCACCAAGCCCTTTGATTTGCAGGCCAGGCTGATGAAGCACCGGGAACGCCTGAAGGAAACGGTGCGGAAGCTGGACACCGAGGACGACAAGAGCATTCACGAATTTCGAACGCTGGTTCGGCGATTGCGCTACATGGAGGAACTGCTTTTGCCGGAGGAGGCCTTTCAGGGAGAGCGGCTTTTTGATATAACACTCGCGGATCTGCAGGACAGTCTTGGACAGTATTGTGACGCGAAAAGAGGCCTTAGCATCTTGTCTATGCTTGGCTTCTCATCGAGCGGCGCGAGGGAAGAGGAGTCGGAAAGTCCGAATGGGTTTATCTCTTACCTTACTGCGATGGCCGAACTATCGAGGACGCAGTGGAGGAAGACGATTCATCTTCACGAGGGCATTTAAAGAGATCAAAGAAACGCTCCGAATATGAAGCCCCGGAGATCTGCAGTTGCAAAAATGCATAATAATGCGTTTGATATAATAAATATTTGCAAGAAATTCCGCCACAAATTGCAGATAATCCTTGTAACCGGGACCTGTTTTTGGTATCATTAAATCCCGTAGTTGGTGAATTACCACAAGACGGGAGGCGATTATCTTATGCCGATGAAGTACATTTTCGTAACGGGTGGCGTAGTATCCGGTTTGGGCAAGGGCATCACAGCGGCATCTCTAGGTCGCCTGCTCAAATGCCGAGGCATCCGGGTAACGATGCAGAAGTTTGACCCATATCTCAACATTGATCCAGGTACGATGAATCCCTATCAACATGGCGAGGTTTTCGTGACGGATGACGGCGCGGAGACGGATCTCGATCTGGGCCATTATGAACGTTTTATCGATGAGAGTCTCACGCAGAATGCCAATGTGACCGCCGGTCGTATCTATGATACGGTCCTTCGTCGCGAGCGTAACGGCGAGTATCGCGGAGGAACGGTTCAGGTTATTCCTCATGTTACCAATGAGATCAAGGCCCGGATGAAGGCAGGTAAGGACGATTTTGACATCGCACTTATTGAGATCGGCGGCACTGTCGGCGATATCGAGTCACTGCCCTTTATCGAGGCGGCGCGCCAGTTCGCGTTCGACGTAGGCCGCGAGAATTGTCTGTTTCTCCACGTAACGCTTCTTCCCTATCTCTCCGCATCGGACGAGCAGAAGACGAAGCCGACGCAGCACTCGGTCAAGGAGCTCCTGTCGCAGGGGATCCAGCCGGATATCCTCGTCTGCCGCACAGAGATCGGCGTGACGGAAGAACTTCGCAATAAGATTGCGCTCTTTTGCAATGTCCCCGGCAAGTGTGTTTTCGAGAACAAGACGCTGAAGGTCCTGTACGATGTACCGCTGGCCTTAGAAGAGCAGGGTCTGGCTGATGTCGTCTGTGAGCGTTTCGGTTTCGGGATTATCCGTCCGGATCTGCGCGAGTGGAAAGAGCTGTCGAAGAATCTCTCCTGCCCCAAGACCACGACGACGATTGCCTTAGTCGGCAAATACGTAGCGCTGCATGACGCGTATCTTTCGGTCGTTGAGGCCCTGACGCATGCCGGCAGTATGATCGGCACGCGGACGGTTGTCCGTTGGGTCGAGGCTGACGAGGTCACGGACGAGACAGCCGCAGAGGTTTTCGCGGACATAGACGGTATTCTTGTACCGGGTGGCTTTGGCACGCGCGGCACCGAGGGAAAGATCGCGGCGGCGCGATATGCACGGGAGAAGAAGATTCCTTTCCTGGGCATCTGTCTGGGAATGCAGATTGCCGTCATCGAATTTGCCCGCAACGTTCTCGGTCTTACGGGCGCGAACAGTTCCGAGCTTGATCCACATACACCGCATCCGGTCGTCGATCTGATGCCGGATCAGGAGAAGGTCACGGTCCTTGGCGGAACCATGCGCCTCGGACGGTATCCCTGTGAGCTGGACGAACGATCGAAATCATATGTCGAATACGGACGCAAGACTATCGATGAGCGTCACCGTCACCGCTATGAGATCAACAATAACTATCGCGAAGCGTTCGAGAAGAACGGGATTCTCCTCGCCGGCGTGTCACCGGACAAGCATATCGTCGAAATGATTGAGATCATGGATCATCCGTGGTACGTCGCGTGCCAGTTCCATCCGGAGTTCAAGTCGAGACCCAACCGGCCGCATCCGCTTTTCGTAGGATTTGTCCGGTCCTCCAGAGAACAGGCGGATCAACAAGCATCGCGGAATTAATTCGTCGTAAAAATCAAATGAGATTCGTCGCTTACGTCATTGAATGACAAACAAGGCACATGCTATACTTACAAGGGCCTCGTAAAACAAAAGCGTCCCTAGAGTGATCCGGGACGCTTTTTATTTGAAAAAAATCATGCGCAAAGGCGGGTATGAATATGGGATCGATCGGTTTTGACAACGACAAGTATGTCCAGCTTCAGTCACAGAACATCAGAGATCGCATCAATATGTTCGGCGGGAAACTCTATCTGGAATTCGGAGGCAAATTGTTCGACGATTACCACGCCTCCCGCGTGTTACCGGGATTTGAACCGGACAGCAAGGTCCGGATGCTCTTGGAGCTCAAGGACGACGCGGAGATTGTTATTGTCATCAGCGCGGACGCGATCGAGAAGAGCAAGCGCCGCGGAGATCTGGGCATCACGTACGATCAGGATGTTCTCCGGCTGACGGACGCTTTTCACGGATATGGCCTTTATGTCGGCAGCGTTGTCATCACACAGTATCTCTCGCAGCCGGCCGTTGAGCAATTTGAGAAGAAGCTTCGCCTTCTTGGCATTAAGGTCTATCGGCACTATCCGATCAGTGGTTATCCGACCAATATCGCGCATATTGTCAGTGAAGAGGGATACGGCAAGAACGAGTATATCGAGACAAAGAGATCTCTTGTCGTCGTTACGGCCCCGGGACCGGGTTCCGGCAAGATGGCTACGTGTCTGTCGCAGCTCTATCACGAGCACAAGCGCGGCGTCAACGCCGGATACGCGAAGTTCGAGACGTTTCCGATCTGGAATCTGCCGCTGCAGCATCCGGTCAACATCGCCTATGAAGCGGCGACAGCGGACCTCAACGACATCAACATGATCGACCCATTCCATCTGGAAGCCTATGGAATTACTACTGTGAATTATAATCGCGATATTGAGATCTATCCGGTCGTACACGCGATGTTCGAGCGCATTTCCGGAGAGTCACCGTATAAGAGCCCGACCGATATGGGCGTCAACATGGCGGGATACTGCATCACCGACGACGAGGCGTGTAAAGACGCGGCCAAGAAGGAGATCGTGCGACGGTTCTTCCAGACCCGCTGTTCCGTTCGCCAGGGAATGGGTGATCCTTCTGAGATCGCGAAGCAGGAGCTCCTGATGAATAAGCTCGGCATCACGACGGATACCCGTCCGGTCGTCGCGGCGGCGCGAACGCGTGCCGAAGAGACGGAAGAACCAGCCGTGGCTCTGGAATTAGGCGATGGACGCATCGTGACCGGCAAGACGACGCCGCTTCTGGGCGCCTCGGCGGCACTTCTTCTGAACGCGCTCAAGGTTCTCGCGGGGATCAAGCATGAGATTCCCCTCATCTCACCGATCATCATCGAGCCGATTCAGGAACTGAAGACTGCTTATATGGGGAATCGCAATCCTCGCCTGCATACCGACGAGATCCTGATTGCGCTGTCGATCTGCGCGGCGACGAATCCGACCGCAGCACTTGCGATGCAGCAGATTTCCAAGTTGCGGTGCTGCGACGCACATGCGACGACGATCCTGTCACGCGTTGATGAGAACGTTTTCATGAAGCTCGGCGTCAACATTACATCCGAGCCCGAGTACCAGACGAAGAAGCTGTACCATTCCTGATCTCCCCTTTTCGAACCGGAGGAGGATTTTGCTGTGCGAGATCGATCGTTCTTTCTGGGAGAAGTCAAGCACCGCGGCTATTTCGAGGGTTGGTACTTCAAGTGTATCGACCGGAGTAGAAGGCACGCGATCGCCCTGATTCCGGGCATGGCCATCTCCCCGGAGGGAGATAAACACGCCTTCGTTCAGGTGATCCGCGCGGAGACCGGACGTACGTATTACTTCGATTTTCCTTACTCCGAGTTCGATGCGGCGACGGATTGTTTCCGGACGATCGTCGGGGGGAACCGATTCGGACCACAAGGGCTTTCTGTCGATATCGATCGCCCCGGAATCGGTTCGATCTCGGGTGAACTCGTTTTCTCGGACATTCGCGTCTACCCGACGAGTGCTCTGCATCCGGGGATTATGGGGCCGCTGTCCTTTATTCCGAATCTCGAATGTAATCACGTCATTATTCACCTCGCACAACAGCTGTCCGGACAGCTGGTACTTGATGGGGAGACGTTTGATTTCGACGGAGGGTCCGGATATATCGAGAAGGACTACGGCAGGTCTTTTCCGGAATCGTACGTCTGGATCCAGGCCGGACATTTCGACGCGGGTGACGCATGTCTCGTATTCTCCCATGCGACCATTCCTTTCTTTGGCAGGAAGGTTCCGGGTTTTTTCGCGTACTTTACGGACTTCGGGAAGACGGTGAAGCGATTCTCTTCTTATGACCTCTCGCGGCTTACTGCTTTCACGGCAGATAAGAATGCCGGGCAGGTCACCGCGCAACTCGAGGGTCACGGATCGAGGCTGATTCTCTCCGCACAGATGCAAGGCGGAGGGAGGCTTCGCGCTCCCGTCGAAGGCAGGATGGACAGGGAAATTATCGAGAGCATCCACGCGACGGTGGAGGTTCGAATCGAGGACAAGAGGGGCAACCGAATTTACGAAGGTCGTAGCACCGGTTCCGGTATGGAGATCTGTATCGGTTGAATAATTTCTTGGGGCAATGAGAACATCGTCCTTGCGTTTACTTACTCTTCCGGATCGCAATCGAAGACATCGTCGGGATTGATATCGAGCCAGATCGACAAGGTGAGGCCGGCCCAGGCCGCCTCGACAGGCATGTCGAAGAGTGGCGTAATTCCGGCGTCGATGAGCGCGCGCGTCGAGGCGTACATCGTGCGCCGCCGGTCAACCGGGGCGAGGAAGAGCCGCTTAAAGCCCTCCTGACAGCGCTTGTTCAGATAGAGAAGCGAATACGAAGAATCCTCGGGCGCTGCGCATGCAGTTCCCGAATGATAGGTTCGTTGCAGAATATAGCGGAACGCCGGATGCGCGATATTCAAGGCCTTGAAGTTCGTCCCGACCGCCGCGTCCAGAAGGAGGACGCTCTCGTCCGGAGCTTCACCGCGAAAAGGTAACGCGGCGAGGACTTTATTCTTGGCGGTAGCTGACCTTCCGATCGGGCGATACGCGGGATTCTTTATCAGATTCCCGCCATCCATGGTACCGAAAAATAACCCGCCGAAACTATGGAAATCATCATCCTGATGATCCGCCTGCATAACGCGGTCCGCTGCGTGAACATAATCCGTCCCGTTGGACGCGCGACTCACGACATACACGCCGGACTTGACTACGTTGATCAATGCAACGGCGTTGAGGAAATTTGGGAAACCGTCGCTGTCCGGGTCGTCGATCGGCTTCTTGGCTCCGAACAGGATTACCGGAACACTGCACCCGGACAAGATGTATTCCGCCAACTGTGCGGTGTACGCAAGCGTATCCGTGCCGTGTGCGATCAGAATTCCGTCATACAGAAGATTATCCGTCTTCGCCGTGATTTCCGAGAACATCTGATAGAGAAGATCCGGCGTCATATTCTCACTCAATACACGGATCGGTTCAAACGTGTCGACGTGATAGAGATCCTTCGAGATCGCGCCGAGCAATAGGTAGGGCGTCTCGGCGACAGCGAAAACGCCTTCTTCCTCGCGGCTGGCGATCGTACCGCCCGTAAAGGCGCACAAGAGACGTTTCTTACGCCCCATGTCAGGACTCTCCCGCTGCAGGCTTCATCTCTGCGTCGATCTCTGTGATATAGGCATCCGCTGAAAGCGCAGCGACAAGTCCCTCGCCAAGAGCCTTCGCAACCTGAAGCGGCTTGCCGGTACAGTCACCGGCTGCATATACGGCCGGAAGATTGGTGTGCTGGCTCTTATCGGCGACGATGTAGTTGCCGTCGAGGGCAAGGCCGGACAGAAGGGATCCCGGAGCGATCGAAGCGCGAAGGACGAACACGCACGCGACGTCGAGTGTCGTGTCACCATACGCGAGAGCGACAACCTGATTCCCGTCGCCTATGATCTTATACCCGGATCCGTTGACAACGCTTGCGAAGGTGTCCTCCGGAAGCTTGACATCCCAACGCTTCAGGTCGGAGGGACTTACGAAGAGATGAACCTTACAGCCGATGCGTACAAGATGCACCGCTTCCTCCACGGCCTCTTCGGTTTTGGCAATCACGGCGACATCGCGTTCGCGATAGAGCATACCGTCGCAGGTCGCGCAGTAGCTGACGCCGCGGCCGATATACGTGTCCTCGCCGGGAAAGGGGGTCGCGACAGCTGCGCCAGTGGCAAGAACAACGGTCCTAGCCATGAGAATCTGATCGCCGTATGCGATCTGGTATCCGACGACAGAACGGCCGGACTTGGTCTCGTAGGGATAGGGAGCGACCATCAATGCTCGACCGTCCAGCACGTTTGCGCCCATGGCGACCGCGTGGTTGTGGTATAAATCGAGGATCTCAGCACCGCTTCGACCGAGCATGCCGGGGACATTATTGAGTTCTGTCGCGCGGTACAAATAGCTGGAGCGGTAATCTCCGGAGATAACGACGACGCTTCTTCCGCGGGCAAGTGCGTTAATCGCGGCGGAATATCCGGCGGGGCCACCGCCGATCACGGCGAGATCGACCGGCTCCATCGCGTATTTCGCGGCCGCTTCGTCATTGGTTATTCGGGCGACAGGTTCTGCGTATTTCATATAGGAACACCTCCGATACGGTGGGGTTATAGCATTTCTTCTGTTCTTTGTAGGAAAGATCTTGTTATAATGGTAACAAAAAAATCGCAGATGTCGATGATAGGAAAGAAAAAATGAGACTAATCAGCTGGAACGTGAACGGGATACGTGCCGTTGCCAAAAAGGGTTTTCACGAGAAGATGAATGATTTCGGAGCGGATGTCGTCTGTCTGCAGGAGACGAAGATCAGCCCCGAACAACTGACGCTTGATCTGATTCAGGTAGGCGAATTTACCTCCTATTTCAGTTCGGCGGAGCGTAAGGGATATTCGGGTACTGCGGTTTTCTCGAAGACAGCGCCGGCGTCGGTATCGTATGGTCTGGGCGTTGACCGGTTTGATCACGAGGGACGAACCATCGAGGTGGATTTCGGTGATTTCATCCTTTATAACATCTACTTTCCCAACGGTGGTCAGGGAGAGGAGCGACTTGCGTTCAAGCTTGCTTTCTACGACGCTTTCCTCGAGAGGATAGCGAAACAGCGGGCGGAGGGAAGAGGAATCATCGTTTGCGGCGACGTCAATACGGCGCATCGCGAGATTGACCTGGCAAATCCGGCGGCGAACAGTAAGGTCTCGGGATTCCTTCCGGAAGAGCGCGTGTATATGGACCGATTTGCCGAGGCGGGTCTTGTCGACACGTTCCGCATGCTATACCCCGACAAGAAAGAGGCGTACACATGGTGGTCCTACAAGACGTTTGCGCGGTCGCGCAACGTCGGCTGGCGCATCGACTATTTTTTCGTGAGCGAGGATCTGAAGGACCGTGTCAAGGAGGCGGGGATTCTTGATTCCGTCGAGGGATCCGATCACTGCCCGATCTTCCTGGACCTCGTATGATGTCGAGAAATACGGGATTCCGAAGGATTGCCGCGATTTTCATACCATTGACTTGAATCACTGTGTTATAATTCCCCTCGTATTATGTTCGTCCCGCGGCACACAGAAGCGTGTTTGCGGAGACAGTTGAAGGAGTTTATTCATGAAGATGTCAATTAAGAAGATGCTGGCCGGCGTTATCGGTGCCGCCATTCTCCTTTCCGGCTCGGTTTTTCTCGCGGCTTGCGACAATAAGCAGACCGTGCCGGATGTAACCGTGCAGCTGACGGCGCAGACGGAGGCGCCGGTCGTGACTCCGGGACCACGCTTGAGTGCGGCGACAGGGACGATGACTTTCCAGGGTGAGACGATTTCCGCGACGGAGTTCGATTTCTACTACTACACGATGATGCAGCAGTACGAGCAGTATGTGTCTTACGGCTTGATCCCTGCGACGGAATCGGGTGAGATGGATCTCACAGCGCCGGTTTCCGAGACAGATACGCAGACGTGGGGGGACTTTCTTCGTTCGACCGCGCTTACGCAGCTGCAGGATATGCACATTCTCGAGCAGCTTGCAAAGGCCGAGGGAATGACGATTACCGCGGAGAATCTTACGGCTATTACGGCTTTCTTCGACAACATGGCGACAAATGCCACGATGAGCGGGATGGAGCTCGATCCTTACTTCATGTCGGTATATGGAGAGACAGCGACCAAGGCGAATCTTGAGCCTGTGATCAACCGTTACTTCCTCGCGAGCCAGTACATGGAGAAGGTCAAAGAGGCGATTACCTATACGGATGCGGATCTTCAGGCCTTCTATACAGAGAATGCGGATACCTATACGGATACGACTTTACCGATCGTGCGCCACATCCTGTACAAGGCATTTAAGGGTGTAGAAGGCAGCGCAGACGCGACACAAGAGGAGCTCGATGCGGCAAAGGTCGCAGCGGAAGCTACTCTTGCCAAGATTACGAGTTACGATCTGATGGTCAGTGTCGGAGATGCCGCTTTGGCGGACGGATCAGCTGTGGAAGCGGCGGAGTATACCGTACAGACCGGCCAGATGGTCGCGGAGTTTGATTCCTGGTGCTTCGATCCGGCGAGAGTCGCAGGCGACACCGCCATCGTGCAGACAATGTACGGATATCACGTCTTGTACTTTGTCGGCGCCCAGAAGGATTGGTATGCCGATGCGATCGAGAAGGTCAAGAATGACAAGTATGTGGCGTTTATCGAGGAGAAGGAAGCACTTCCCGAGTACGCGCTCACCGTCACCTGATATCACGATTCTGCTCAATTCTTTCAATGTCTTTAAGATTCATAGCGGCTGTGAGACAATGTTCTTACAGCCGCTTTTTCTTGCTTACAAGGTAGACGGCACGCAGTTTTCTTGCATAGATATGGAGGTATGAGTATGAACAATTTTGTTTTCCAGAGCCCGACGAAGTTTGTTTTCGGTAAAGGAACCGAGACGAAAGCGGGAGAGCTTGTTAAGACATATGGTGCCCGTAAGGTTCTGATCCATTTCGGCGGCGGATCGGTCGTCCGGTCGGGACTCCTCGATCGGGTGAAGGCATCCCTGGACAAGGAGGGGATTTCGTACGTTGAACTCGGCGGCGTCGAGCCGAATCCGAAGGATACCAAGGTTTATGAGGGCATACGCCTCTGCCGGGAAGCGGGAGTTGACTTTATTCTCGCGGTGGGTGGTGGTTCGACTATCGATTCCGCGAAGGCGATAGCGGTCGGCGTCCCATACGAGGGAGACTTCTGGGACTTCTACGCGGGCAATGCGCACGCGGTCAAGACGCTTCCCGTTGCGACCATCCTGACGATTGCCGCAGCCGGCTCGGAGGGCTCGGAGAGCTCGGTCATTACAAAGGTGGAAGGAAGCCTGAAGCGCGGATATAGCGAGGAGCTGATGCGCCCGGTTTTCTCCATTCTCAATCCGGAATTGACACAAACGTTACCGGCGAATCAGACTGCAGCCGGAGCCGCCGATATCATGGCGCATATTTTCGAGAGATATTTCACGAACACTCGCGAGGTTGAAGTGACGGACCGTCTCTGTGAGGCCTTGCTCCTCACTCTGGTCCGCGAGGTGCCGATCGCGATCCGCACCCCGGATAATTATGACGCACGGGCGAACATCATGTGGGCCGGAATGGTCGCGCATAATAATCTGGTCGGTGTTGGCCGCGAACAGGACTGGAGCAGCCACGCTATCGAGCATGAACTGTCCGCGCTGTACGAGATCGCCCACGGCGCAGGTCTTGCGGTGATTTTCCCGGCGTGGATGAAGTTTACGATGAAGCAGGATGTGATGCGATTTGCGCAGCTCGCCTCTCGCGTCTTTGGGTGTGAGATGGACTTCATGCATCCGGAGAAGACCGCGGCCGAGGGTATCGCGCGACTGGAAGGTTTCTTCCGTTCACTGGGACT
>Ga0209373_10003654_pt1 | contig 13996 bp, 12 predicted proteins | sample Higcelweek5metaG_FD_187173 | JGI IMG/M metagenome (GOLD analysis project Ga0209373, IMG submission 187173) | Freshwater pond sediment microbial communities from the University of Edinburgh, under environmental carbon perturbations - High... | ecosystem: Environmental > Aquatic > Freshwater >...
GTATCACCCCGTCAGGAGAGTGGAGGCCAGCATTCAGGAACATGCCCGGACTGTTACCCGGAAGATAGAGCCTGGAAAAGCGAAAACGGCCCCTCTCAGATGGGTACAGGTTTTCAGGAAGCATATTCGGAAGAAATCCTGAAGGGGTTTTCACAAGCGCCCTGGCAGCGGCTTCAATTCTTGCAGCGATCACAAAAGGGAGTGCTCCTGAATCGCTTACCGACATCTTTGCATTTGTGATTCCAAAGTGTGTCAGCAGCTCCCGGCATTGCTTTTCGATTGCAATGCCGTACATACTTTTCACCTTTGACTTAATAATGAGTTCAATGCCGCCCGAGTCTGTGAGTTCAAGGGTAACCTCTATATCAGATCTCACCTTGGGGCCGGCGTTTCCGGTTACGCACTGTGTCATCTCCTCTGTTTTAGGTAGTGTTATACAAACTTAAATAAATATTCCGGCATAAAGAATGAGATAGATCACTATCAGGCAGACCGTACGTTTTGTACAGCCAAAAAAAAAGACCGTCGTTTCCGACGGTCCTGTAGGTTAGGGTGATGGACTTTAACCAAGGTAACCCAGAAGAATCCCCGCAGCAATTGCAGAGCCAATTACGCCTGCGACATTAGGTCCCATGGCATGCATCAGCAGGTGGTTTGTCTTATCGAACTTCAGCCCTTCCATTTCAGATACGCGGGCGCTGTCAGGTACAGCTGATACTCCGGCATTTCCGATGAGCGGGTTGATTTTGTCATTCTCAGGCAGGAAAAGATTCATGAGCTTTGCAAAACCCACACCTCCGAATGTTGCCACGCCGAATGCACAGGCTCCCAATCCGAAAATCAGTATGGATTCTTTTGTAAGAAAAATATCAGCCTGCGTGGATGCACCGACAGTCAGACCAATTATAATGGTTACAATGTCTATTAGTGAAGTCCTGGCTGTCTCCGCAAGTCTCTTTGTGACCCCTGACTCCTTCAACAGGTTACCGAAGAATAACATTCCCAGAAGCGGAAGAGCGCTTGGAGAAATGAAACAGGTCAGTAAAAGTCCGAAAATGGGAAAAAGGATCTTTTCAGTTTTTGTAACCACCCGCGGAGGTTTCATGCGAATAAGCCGTTCTTTTTTAGTGGTCATCAGCCTCATTATCGGGGGCTGAATGACCGGAACAAGTGCCATATATGAATAGGCGGCGATTGCAATGGGACCTATCAGGTTTTTCACCGTGGTACCGTCAGGAAGAATGTTTATCCCATTTGCAAGTCGCGAAGAGAGAAAGATAGCGGTAGGACCGTCTGCACCTCCGATAATTCCGATGGCAGCTGCTTCAGGTTTAGGGAAACCGAGGGCAATAGCGCCTAGAAAAGTTACAAATATGCCAAGTTGTGCTGCAGCACCAAGAAGCAGAAGCCTGGGATTGGAAATAAGGGATGAAAAGTCTGTCATGGCTCCAATGCCAAGAAAGATAAGAGGCGGATATACTCCTTTCAGTACCCCGAAATAGAGGTAGTTGAGCACACTTCCATCCTGATAAATGCCTATCTGCAGGTTCAGATCTCCATCCTGTAAAAAGGGTATGTTCCCGATTAGTATTCCGGTACCGATTGGTATCAGCAGCAGTGGTTCATATTCATATCTTATTCCAAGGAAGATAAATACCAATCCCACTACAATCATTATCAGGTGACCCGAGGTGGCATTCCGGAAACCGGTGTAGGCCCAGAACTGTTTCAGGCCCTGTGCCAGCTGAGATTCTCCTGGATCAGGCGCCTGGTACTGAGGTACCACCGAAATATTTTCTATGCCGGCGGCTTTCAATGCCTCCGCCTTTTCTTTCTCAGGTTTTACGAAAGCAGTCCATGCCAGTGAAATTATCACCAGGATCCCCAGCATGGTCCAAAGTTTTCTCCTTGCCATCATCAGTTGATTTCGATTAAAAGTTCATCCTGCAAAACAGACTGACCGGGGTTGACCTTTACTGAAGCCACAGTACCGGCAATGTCTGTTTTAATGGCATTTTCCATTTTCATTGTCTCCAGGGTGCACAGTGTCTGTCCGGCTTTTACCTCATCACCCGGTCTGACAAGTACCTGGAGTATAACTCCTGGCAGAGGAGCTTTAACGCCGGTAGATGGTCCGCCGCTTTTTTTGGCGGGCGCCGGTGAGGCACTTTCCTTCACAGCAGCCCTGGCAGTCGCTACCGGCTGAACAGGTCTGGCTTTTGGGACCTCATGGTGCAATTCAACGCTGTATGTTGTACCGTTTACTTCGATTGTTGCCGTGCTGCCTTCGATCTCATGCACCTCAACCTCGTACTGGTTTCCGTTTATCGTGAATTTGTAGTTTTTCATTTCACTTTCCTTTGTTCTGGACTTCTTATATTAGAGATTTTTCATACTGTAAAGCTTCGAGCTCCATGGAGAATAATTCTTTGATACACGTTTTATAGTAACTATGCCACTCTCCACATCGTGAATCTCGTTGAAATAAAGGTACAGCGCCATTGCGATGGCTGCATTGACCTCTCCTGACATCATTGTTTTGGCAGTAACTTCTGCCGGATCTATCCCCTTTTTACGGGCAAAGCTTTTCAGCCTGAAGTTCAGTATCCATGTAAGACCATACCTGAAAAAAAAGTAAATAATAAGTAGCGAAATAAAAACGATACATATACCCACCAGGACTATTATCCACGTTAGTGAGTCAAACACCTGTCCGTAAACGGAAATAGCTGATAACAGATTCATTGCTCTTCAGGTTAAAGTGGAATATTCGAATGTTTCTTCATTGGTCCCGGATCTTTCTTTGTAGAGAGAGTTCTCAAGGCCCTTATGATCCTGAACCTTGTGTTCCGTGGTTCAATTACGTCATCAAGATAGCCGTATCTTGCTGCCTCATATGGATTTGCAAATTTCAGACGATATTCGTCTTCCTTCCTTGTGACATACTCTTTTCTCTGCTTTGGATCCTCTATCTCGCTGATGGTTTTACCCTCGAGTACCTCTATAGCGCCCTGTGGGCCCATTACTGCTATCTCTGCTGTAGGCCAGGCATAGTTAAGGTCGCCGCGAAGCTGCTTTGAAGACATTACACAATGAGCACCGCCGTAGGATTTCCGCAAGGTGACAGTAATCTTGGGAACATTGGCTTCACCATATGCGAACATGAGCTTGGCGCCGTGAATAATTATGCCGCCGTACTCCTGAGTGGATCCGGGAAGAAATCCGGGAACATCGACAAATGTCACTATAGGAATATTGAAAGCATCACAGAATCTTATGAAACGGGCAGCCTTTCGTGATGCCTCGATATCCAGAACACCTGCAAGAAAGCAGGGCTGGTTGGCAACGATGCCCACAGGCATTCCGTCAAACTTGGCAAACCCGACGATAATATTCTTCGCATACAGTGCGTGTACTTCAAGAAAGTCATTGTAGTCCACCACCCTGCTTATTACGTCTTTGACATCATAAGGCTGGTTGGGACTTTCGGGTATTATCTCGTTAAGCTCATCCTCAAGCCTGTCTATCGGGTCATCACAAACTGTCTGGGGGGGTTCCTCGAGATTATTCTGTGGCATGAATGAAAGGAGCTTCCTGATAAGGTCCAGGCCCTCTTCCTCATCTTCGCAGACAAAGTGAGCTACGCCTGATTTTGTGGCATGCATAATTGCACCGCCGAGGTCCTCAACGGAAATATCTTCGCCGGTAACAGCCTTTGCCACCTTTGGGCCGGTGACGAACATATAGCTGTTCTTCTTATTCATTATAATGAAGTCTGTCAGGGCAGGTGAATACACTGCACCGCCGGCGCAGGGACCGAAAATGGCTGAGATCTGAGGGATAACACCTGACGCCAGGATGTTGCGTTCGAATATCTCAGCGTAGCCGGCAAGACTGCGGACACCTTCCTGGATCCTTGCACCGCCTGAATCATTTATTCCGATCAGAGGAGCTCCCACCTGCATCGCCTGGTCCATGATCTTGCATATCTTCTGCGCAAAAGTCTCGGAAAGGGACCCGCCGAAAACGGTGAAGTCCTGGGCAAAGACATATACTATACGACCTTCGATTGTACCGTGCCCTGTGATTACGCCGTCTGAGAGGTATTTCTTGTCTGCCATGCCGAAATCCTCTGTACGGTGCGTGACAAACATATCATACTCTTCAAAACTACCCTCATCGAGCAACATTGTGATACGCTCCCTGGCTGTTAGCTTTCCCTTTGAATGCTGGTCATCAATACGCTTGTCGCCTCCGCCCTTGCGCGCCTTGACCCTGTAATCCAGAAGCTGTTGAATTCTTTCCTGACTGTTCATTGAACGTTATATTAATTATTTTCTTTTATTACTGTCTTCGCAAAACTCTGTGAGCACACCGAAAGTGGATTTTGGATGCAGGAAGGCAATATTCATCCCTTCCGCTCCGCGACGCGGATGAATATCGATGAGTTTAATGCCTGCTGCCTCTGCCTCTTTCAGACTCTCCTCAATATTCTCAACGGCATAGGCGATATGGTGAATGCCTTCGCCCTTCTTTTCTATGAATTTACCTACCGGACCCTCAGGATCAGTAGACTCAAGCAGTTCGATCTTGGTCTGTCCTATTATGAAGAATGCTGTCTTAACCTTCTGTTCAGCAACTTCTTCAATGCTGTAGCAACTTACGCCCAGCACCTTTTCATAAAAGGGAATTGCCTCTGCCAGTGAATTTACCGCAATTCCGATATGCTCAATATGAGTTGGTTTCATAAAAAAACAGGATTTAAAGTGTTCGAAAAATGACAGCACAAAGTACGGCTGTTTCGCACACCTTAAAAAGATAAATATCATGTTTTTGCATTATTTTAAAAATGCCGCAATACTGCCGGGGCGGAGAAGTCAGAAGGGAAAATCTTCAGTTGTAACCTGAAGTTCTTTTATTTCAGGTTTTTTAGCTGCTTCGTGGTTCGGATTACCATCTACAAATATTGCACGGTAAGGTCTTGTAGGACAAGCATACTCGCAGGCGCCGCAACCGATGCATATCTCGTCAATGACCTCCGGAATTACAAGGGTACCTTCAAAGGGGATCATAGAACATGCTTTTGTGGGGCAGTGTTCAGAACAGGCACCGCATGCTGTCTTTTCGGTTTTTACAATGCAGTTATCCTTAATAAAGACAGCTTTTCCTATCTGGGTGAGTTTTTTTGCCTCAAGTACAAGCGGCATGATGGCTCCTGTGGGGCAGATATCAGTGCAGATAGTGCACTCATAGTTGCAGAAGCCGCTGTGAAAATCCATCCTGGGCTGCATTATGCCGGCGAAACCGAATTCACTGACAGATGGCTGCAGGACACTTGTGGGGCAGGCACTGACGCATAATGAGCAGGCCGTACACCTGTCAGTATATTTTCCCAGACCCGTAGAGCCGGGAGGCGAAACAGGATATAGTCTGTCTTCCTTTACTGTTGAATCCTTTGTAGGGACCGGTGCAGTTTTATTCTGACTCTTTACCAGTTGTGATGTGCCAGCCAGAAAAAGCAGCGATCCGGCGATAAACTGCCGACGTGAAGCATCAGGCTCGGCAGGCGTCGCAGGCTTTTTGAGCCTTACAAGTCCGTATCCCATCGCTTTCTCGGAACACGCATCAAGACAGTTGAAGCAATTGACACATCGTGTCACATCAACGTGGCGGTGGAGAAAATCGATGCACGATGACTTGCAGGCTGCAGCGCAGCGGCCGCAACGGGTACATGCCGACTCGTCAAACCTGATCCTGAAGAGCGATACTTTGCTGAGGAGGCCGAGGAAAGTTCCGACAGGGCAGACTGTGTTGCAGTAAAGCCTCCCGTACCGGAAAGAGAGAATGCCCACCAGAAGCACAAAACTTACAGGCACTGCATATGCGGCAAGCTGGTATGACTTAATATCAACTTTGTAAATTGTGTAAATATCAAATTCCCCCAGAAGTGCAGCTACCTGGTTGTTCAGGAAGATAAGGGCCGGTTTGCCAAAGTAGGTCATAAAGCGGCCGAAGGTGCTGTACGGGTCAAGTATTGTGAGGACATATGCTCCGCCGAGAAGCATTATCCCGGCTGTCATTGCAAGTATGAAATAGCGGACCACTGTATAGGGCTTCTTGAAGCCGTATTTCCGGAACCTTCTCTTAAAAGTGCCTCCTACCCTGCTTATCACATCCTGAAGTATTCCGAGCGGACAGAGAAATGAACAATAGGTGCGGCCCGTAATTACTGTAATCAGGATTATGACCATGAACCCTGTGGCGGCTGCCACGCCGGCGATTGCAAACTTTAGGAACGACGGCACAAACTGCAGGTATAGCAGGGGACCGAATGCCTTCACGGGTACCATACCCCTGAAATCGAGGAAGAGAAGGGCAATGGCGAAAAGAACAATTACTGAAAATACAACCCGGATATGTTTTAGCGCCGAAGACCTCATCAGCTATTACATTTTAATCCTGTGGATATTCATTGTGGTAAGGTCAATCTTGCCCAGGCCCATCGCGGCAGCAATTGGTAAGTAATTGATTTGAGACGGCTCAAGACCCATCATTTTGGCACCGGCGGCATCAATCGCAACCCAGTCAGTTGAAAGCAGTAACGACTGCATGAGTGACAGGTCATCTTTCGATACTCCGCGCGGACCGTTGCGCATCATGACATTATAGGCATCCATGACGTTAAGCTGCGGTTTCTTTGAGAAAAGTGCATAGTCGGCAATACACTGATTAAGGTCATTCTTGTGCCAGAAGCCGCGGTCCCATACAACACCCATCATATTTTTCAGGGCTCCCGTCATTTTGGCTGAGCTGTGATGTTTAAGAATAGGAACATTTATAAATACGTCACTCGAGAGAATGAGCTCGTGGACTTTAGCTTTGGTCAGCTTTTTACCGTTGGGAATCGATATTTCCTGGTAGTAACTCTCGGAATTTGCCGGAACGATCTTGGCGCCGGCGTCTTTTGCGGCCTGCTCGATTCCTGAATTCTTGTAACATCTGATCCAGTTGTCACAGGTGTTGTCAAACACATAAACCTCTTTTGCTCCCGCTTTCAGGCAATGTTCTATAACACGTTTCACCAGTGCCGGATTGGTGTTACCGCCCTTTTCAGGTACGACATCCCAGCCTATATTAGGTTTAATAACGACTTTCTGTCCCTTGCTTACAAATGATCCCATTCCGCCCATAGCCTGGATCCCTATGTCGAACATGGCAGCAGGTTCACCACCTTTTACAGCTATCAGATCATAGCTGGCAGCAGCCGGCACCGGAGTCCCTGCTAACGCTTTCTCATATCTGCCCAGACTCAGGAATGTACCGGCGGCAAGCCCTGCCCCAACGGAATTTCTTAAAAACTGCCTTCTTTTCATACCTTCTTTGTATAGTATTACCCCACTTTAAGGAGCGTGCAAAATACACATTATTTTTAAATTTATCGTAACCAAGTGCTATATTAGCAGGCCCGGGAGAACGACCTGACACAGGGTAAGTAAGCTCCGGGATTAACAGATAAAACAACATCATGAAGATATTATATTACGAATGTTTTTCAGGCATCAGCGGTGACATGAACCTCGGCGCAATGCTTGACCTGGGAGTAAGCCGTGAGACTCTCACCGATGGTCTTGCCAGTCTTAAACTTGAGGGTTGGAAAATAGATATAGTGAAAGATCAGAGGCACGGCATCTTTGGCACGAAGGTCACTGTTATAACAGATGGGGAGAATAGCCAGGAAAACAGCCATGCGGGTCATGATCACTCACATGATGACGACAATCATAATTATCATGACCACTACCATGATCATGATCACGACCACAAGCATGATTTCGATCACAAACATGGTCACGATCACAAGGTTGGTCATGATCACAGCACCGCCCACAACCGCAGGAATCTTTCAGATATAGAGCATATTGTTAATTCCAGCACTCTTGGTCAGGATGTAAAGGATCTGGCCCTTAAGATCTTCGGGGTTATAGCTGAAGCTGAGGCGGCAGTACACAATGTAACTGTGAATGAGATTCACTTTCATGAGGTGGGTGCCGTGGACTCGATTATTGATATCGTGGGTGCGGCTATCTGCTTCAGGGCGTTGAATGTCGCGAAGGTATATGTTTCGGATCTTGAACTTGGAGGCGGCATGGTCAGATGTGAGCACGGGTTGCTGCCGGTGCCGGCTCCGGCTACTGCCCGCATCATAAAGGGTTTCCCGGTGCATCGCGGAGGGGTCGGCTTTGAAGCCACCACCCCCACCGGCGCTGCAATTATTGCCGCCCTGGCTGAGCCGGCACCGGCGGGGTTACGTTATACAATAGAGAAAGCCGGCTATGGGATCGGACAAAAGGACAATCCTTCACTGCCGAACATTCTCAGGGTTTCCCTTGCCGACACCGGTGAGAAAAGCATATCGGGCCATCAGTCGCTGATTGCAGAGTGTAACATAGACGACATGAACCCCGAACTGTCTGAATATATTTCTGCAAAACTTTTTGCATCAGGCGCAAAGGATGTCTGGTTCACCCCTGTCATAATGAAAAAAGGCAGGCCTGCTTTTACAATCAGCATTATATGCGAGGAAGAGAGTATTAGTGACATCCGGGAAATACTTTTCACTGAGTCGTCAACAATCGGACTGAGGATCATACCGTTTATTAAGGAGACCCTTCAGCGTGAGTTTGAAGAGATTGAGACGCGCTTCGGAAAAGTGATTATCAAAAAGTCATTCTTCAACGGGCGTCTTGTCTCTGTGAAGCCCGAGGCTGACAGCTGTGCGGCCATCGCCGCGGAAACAGGACTTCCGATGAAGCAGGTTATACAGGAGATTATGACACTGACTGGCAACATGAAATGAAGAGGGAAGAAAAGCTGCAAAAACTCAGGAACCTGCTGACAGAGGCAGGATCAGCCGTGATAGCACTGTCGGGAGGCACCGACAGTGTTTTCCTTGCCTGGGCCGCCTCGGAGATAAAAGAACTCCGACTGCTTGCCGTAACTGTAAATTCGCCCTATATGTTCGCTTCAGAGGTGAGTGAAGCCATTGCATTCTGTGCTACTCACGGCATCGATCACAGGCAGATCATTATGGGAATTCCCGAAGTGGTCGGAAACAATCCCCCGGAACGCTGTTATCTGTGCAAGAGGGAGGTCATGAAACGCATAACCGGAGAAGCCTTAAAGGCCGGATTCAACTATGTATTTGACGGTACCAATATGGATGATGTATCAGACTACCGTCCCGGCATGAAGGCCCTGAAGGAGTTCGGTGTAAGAAGCCCGCTGCTGGAAGCAGGGTTGACCAAGGAAGACATAAGGGCCCTTTCCAGGGAAGCCGGACTGCCTACCTGGGACAAACCTTCGAATGCCTGTCTCATGACGCGCTTTCCCCACGGTACAGTGATCTCGCCCGATGAACTCCGGAAGGCGGAGGCTGCTGAAGATATTCTGACCGGATTAGGGTTGAAGGGATCCAGGGTAAGAGTTCACGGTGAGGTTGTAAGGATAGAATGCAGAAATGAAAATATGACTTCATTACTCGGTGAAAAACTGAGGACCGATATTACCTCAAAACTTAAAGCACTGGGATACAGTTATATTACGGTAGATCTTGAAGGGTACCGTACAGGAAGTATGAACCGGAAAACAGAATAAAATGAATGCCAGAGAGCTTGAGAATATACTGAACCAAATAAAGAGTGGTTCCCTGCAGGTAAACGAGGCCATGGAAATGTTGCAGAACTTTTCATACAGTGATCTCGGGTTTGCCCGCATAGATCATCACCGTGAACTCCGTACCGGATATCCTGAGATTGTCTACTGTGCCGGCAAGACCCATGAACAGGTAAGAGCAATTTTCGCTGTGATGGAGGGCCATGAAAACAATATTATAGGTACCCGGGCAGACAGAAGCCTGAACGATTACATAAAGATGCATTTTCCCCATTCGGTATATTATGAAGTTGCCCGCATTATCAGCATCAAGAAAAAGGAGATCATTCCGCAGCCGAAGAAGATCGCAGTTATAACTGCCGGGACTTCTGATATACCTGTTGCAGAGGAGGCAGCTGTAACAGCGGAGTTGCTGGGCAACGAGGTGGTAAGAATCTATGATGCAGGTGTTGCAGGAATTCACAGGCTGGTTGACAAACTGCCCGAGATACGTGAATGCCGGGTTGCTATTGTTATTGCCGGAATGGAGGGTGCTCTTGCAAGTGTAATCGGAGGTCTTGTCAACATGCCGGTCATTGCCGTGCCCACAAGTGTGGGTTACGGGGCTTCCTTCGAAGGGATCTCCGCCTTGCTAGCCATGCTCACCAGCTGCGCTGCAGGAGTGACTGTTGTGAATATCGACAACGGTTTCGGTGCGGGGTTTTCAGCCAGCAGGATCAACCGGCTCTGAAATCCATGGCGGCAACAGTTCTGCTTTCCACAGCCTATTTTCCACCGGCAAGATACTTCACCCTCATTGCCGGTGCCGGGAATGTTCAAATTGAGAAGTGGGAGAACTATCACAAACAGACATACCGCAACAGGTGCACAATTCTGGGTGCAAACGGACCGCTTGATCTCGTAGTTCCGGTACTGCGCGGATCATTTCACAAGACACCTGTAAGGGATATTGAAATAGACAGTAGCAGAAGATGGCGTGAGCTTCATCTGCGAGGCATAATGTCAGCCTATGCCACATCACCGTATTTCGAATTCTATTATGACATCCTGAGGGAGGTCATTGCCGGTGATTTCAGATTCCTTCTCGACCTCAATTATACTGCGCTGAAGGCTGTACTGGACGCCATAGGGATTGATGTCGCGGTAAGTTTCACGGGTGAGTTTACCGGTGAAGGTATGGCTGAAGCCGACTACAGATATACTCTCACTCCAAAAAAGCCTGAAGGGGCAAACATGGATATAGGAGTAAGTTATACACAGGTATTCTCTGACAGGTACGGTTTTGTGCCGGGATTAAGCATAATTGACCTCCTGCTCAATAACGGACCGGAGACCAAAGCATTGCTGCTGAGGTCTCCGGCGTGAAAAACAGAATAGGAAATATAATTAAAACTTAAGACCAACTGTCGCTGTAATAAACTTGTCGTTAAAGTCAATCACTGCAGTTTCAAGCCAGGCGTCGGGATACATCAGATAATTCTCGGCATGTATCAGGCCTGCATAAGAAAAGTCTAAAAAGAATCCAGGTTGTCTGTAACCGATTCCGGCACTGTAACCGTTATAATCTGCCTTTTCGTTGAGCGTACCGTCACTGTATGATGAGCCGTGATGGCTCAGACCGCCCCTGAAATAAACCGAACCAAGGCGTACCTCAGCTCCAAGTCTCAGGTTTCCTGCACTTCTCAGTTCAGACCTGATATCTTCATTCTCCATTGAGAAATCATATCCGTCAGACCCGCGGCTGAGTTTTGCACTTGTATAATCAACAAATTCATAGTCGGCACTTACAAGAGCCATCGTTCCTATCTGGAAGGCAATTCCTGTGTTTATCCTGTAAGGAGTTGTTACACGGTATCCGTAACCCATGGGGTCTTTGCTTACTTCATAATCACCGTCGTCAGCAGGATTTGATGGCGTGTCGCCGTCAAAATATGATGTAAGGTTGCTATAGTAATTCTCCGTCACCCTGTAAACAGTCGGAGTAGTGAAACTGAATCCAAGCCTGATTGCTTCAATCGGTTTGAGGATAGCCCCGAGTTTGAAATTCAATCCTGACCCGCTGGCTACAAAATGGTCGGTATATGTAAACCTGACAAAATCAGGCACATTATCTGCGTCATCAGATTCGGTATGAGTATAATGACCTGTAAATGAAAGTGCCGTTATGCCGAACCCCGCACCCAGGTAAAGCTTGTTTCCCACGTTTGCGCCGAAGGCAATCGTATGTTCTCCGGTGTAGCCGCCGTTGTCAATTACCCGCTCGGTCTGCTGACCGTATGCAGGGTCCATCTCACCGTAGTAGGAGAAGACTGAGGCATACTGGGTATAACTGTTTGAGAGCGTGTCAATTAACCATGTTTCATATGCCATAAAGCCGCCTGATGTATTGTCCTCGAGCTCGTCGGTATAATATCCGTTGGCAAGTGAAGCCCAGTAGTCAGACATGGAGCTTGCTCCGCTGGTTCCGGATACTATTGTCCGCTGGCTGAAATTATTTGTCCTGTTGTATGAATAAGCGACGCTAAGGCTTTTCAGTGCTGATCCTTCACCCAGGGTTAGTGCAGAGACCAGGCCTATCTGGCCGATATTGAAATCCGTCAGCCTGCTTTCGCTCGATGTTCCTGTGTAACCTGCCCAGTCGTTTCTGAACATCAGTTGTGGCGAAACTGCAAATTCCGTGGACCTGAAGACAGCTGCGGAAGCGGGATTAAGTGATATGGCTGAGAGGTCACCGCCAAGGGCTGTGAATGCACCGCTCATACCGTTGAAGCGTGCAGTACCCTGATAAAAGAGCTTCGAATATCTCAGTGCATCATCGAGGTTCTGTGCCATCAGTCCGAGAGGGATCAGCAGAACTGTCATCATTATGAATACTTTCCTTTTCATCATTTCATTATTTTGAAGTATAAGAACCCTGCTGCTCCTGCTCTTGCGGAACATGACATTCAGGATATTTTTATTTTATTACCTTCTTCTTCCGCCTGAACCTTCTGATGATGAAGAAGATGATGACGATGAAGAACCGGAGGAAGATCCGGATGAAGATCCGGAGCTATAGCTGCCGGACGATGAGGACCTTGATCCTGAGGAGTAGCTGGAGCTGCCTCCTGAGTATGAAGAACCTCCGCTGCTGCTACGGCTTCCTGAACTTACCGAGGTGCTACCGCTGCTCCGTGATGGGGCTGAATAGGAAGGTGAGGAGGAGGACCTTGAGGGTGTGTAACCTGAGGAGCTGTTGTTATACTGGGTTCTCGTCTGACCTGGTTGACTGCTGTTGCTTCTGACTGCTCCCTGGTTGTTGTAAACGGATGTACCACTGCCTTCTGTTGTACTCCGGCTGTTGTTGTATGACGGCCTGGAGCTCATCCTGGGGTTATTATAGCTGGGAGTGTATGTTCTTTCCGTTGTCTGGTACTGCGGTCTGTTTACGCCCTGGGTCCTGGTTTCTCCCTGTGCCGGAACCTGACCCTGTGTTCTTACCTGAGTTGAGATGCCTGTCTGTTCCCGACGGGTATAACCCGGATTCTGAGTTACGGTATTTGGAGCCGAATAAGTTCTGGTACCGTCAGTAGAAGTCCTTGAGACGCCTGAGCCGGATCTTGTAGTTGTATTTGTGCCGTCGGTTGTACCATATGTTGATCTCCTCAAAGGAACAGTTCCCTGTGAACCTGAGGAAACATTTCCCTGGGTATACGATGAACCGGCCTTGTTCCTGCCGTCACCGGTAGTACCTGGCCTCATCGATGTGCTGAAACCTCCCCTGCGGGCGATATAGTTACTGTTCGCATCATTACTCTGGTAATAGTAGCCGTTGTTATAGTAGCCTGAATACATCCATGGATTGTATCCGTAACCCCAGTACGAGTTATAGCCCCAGTATGGGTTATATGAGTAGTAGGAGTTGTACATATATGGGCTGTACATATATGAGTCATACCAGAATGGATCATACATTCCGCCACCGAAGTAGGGAGAACCGAAATAATTATATCCGAATGAGAGCCTTGTCGAGAAGGGGCTGAAGTAAAACGGGTCTCTCCAGTAGGGGTAGAAATAACTGTCATTGAACAGATATATCTGATCTGAGGGGCTCAGGTAATTATAGTAATTGTTATCTGCTGAACCGTCTTTCAGAATAACTTCCTGTGCAACAGACGCGTCATATGGCACATATTCGTCAGCGATAAGTGTATCACCGGCAAAGATATTGTCATAATATTGCTCCGTTGTCCTGTCAGGGGAGTTCTGCTGTACTGCTACAACCGGCTGATCTGACTCCCTGTAATAGAGATCATCATAAGCATTTCCAGTGAAAAGCTGTGAT
>Ga0209373_10003656_pt1 | contig 13995 bp, 13 predicted proteins | sample Higcelweek5metaG_FD_187173 | JGI IMG/M metagenome (GOLD analysis project Ga0209373, IMG submission 187173) | Freshwater pond sediment microbial communities from the University of Edinburgh, under environmental carbon perturbations - High... | ecosystem: Environmental > Aquatic > Freshwater >...
AGCAGGGCAAGGCCGGGAACGGCCCAGACGTAGATGCCGGTCTTGTCGAGCGTCTTGACGTCGCCTTTTCCTTTCCAAGTCCAGGCCGGGGCTGCATCGTCCGCCGCGGCGGCGATGGCAAGCAGCGCCGCGCACAGGAGTATCGCAAATTTCTTCATGGTTTCACCTTGAACAACAGGGGTTGGCGGTTTTTGAGTTCGAGCGGGAAACGGACTTCCGCTCCGCCGGTCAGCTCGAACGCGGATTTCAGCGGAACGCCGTTCGCCGTCGGCTGGAAGGAAAACGCCGGGCCGTAGTTGATGACGTAGAACAGCAGTTCATCCGGCGCGGTGCGCACACTGCGCAGCTCGATCCGCCCCGGTTCGACCCCCGCCGCCCGGACCGGGCGGGAGACTCCGGCGTCGGTCAGCAGCCGGTCGAAAAGCGCCGTATCAAGCTTTTCTCCGTCCAGCTTGCGCCAGATGTCGAGCGCCGGGACCGGATCGCCGTAGGGGTCGCTCGTCGCCGCGCCGTCGAGCACCGCCAGCTTGCCGCCCTGCGCGGCGAAGCGGTTGAGGGCGTTCACCGTCTCCGCCGGGAGGCAGGTTGCTTTCGGAATTACGATCAGCTTGAGCCGGTCGAATTTCCCCCCTTGAAGCTGCCGTTCGCTGACGAAGCGGACCGGCGCGTCGAGGTTGGTCAGCAGCGAATGACACTGCCGCAGCGACGGGGGATACCCCTTGTCGCAGTAGAGCGCGGCGGGCGAGTAGAGGATGCCAACTTCCGCCAGCGGAATCTGCTGCGGGAAGCGGACGATTTCCGGCGTCAGCCGCCGGATGTCCAGCGTCGCGCGGCCGAGGGCTTCGAGCGCTTCCGGGATATGGAGCATCGCCCCGGCCACCAGCATTTCGGCGGAATATGAATTCTGCCAGGCGTAATATTCGCGCATTCCCTCGCCGTGCAGCACGGCGCTCCAGCAGTCGGTGACGATTTCGGCGGGCGTGATTCCGGAAGAAACGTGGAACTCGGTGTCGGACGCCGGTTTGCCGGGAACCATCGACCGGTAGTAGTCGAGGTGGATCGTCGCGGCGCAGTCGGAGCCGGTGATGTCCATCCGTTCGCCGCGCAGCTCGCGTTCGACGCCGACCGGCGTATACTGTTCCGGATTCAGGTCGGTCACCGCGATGGTCTTGATCTGGCGGAGTTTGCCGGGTGCGTACTTTTCGGCGGTGTCGCGGAGGAATTCGACATTTTCCAGCCCTTCGGCATAACGGAAGCACTCCCAGTCGTAGAATCCGCCCAACGTCCCCCGCTTCAGCGCGGCGGTGTCGATTTCATCGAAATTCGCATAGGAGCTCTTCCACTTCCGGTTGAGCTTGTCGATGGAGCCGTATTTCTCGCGCATTGCGGCGAGGAAGCGCTTCTTCATCTCCGGGTGGAGCTTTCCGCGAAGGCCGTCGGAGAACGACCACTCGTTGACCAGGTTGAGCGAAACCAGGTTCGGTTCGTCCTTCAACACCGGCAGCATGGCCGCCCACATCTCTTCGACCATCCGCCGGGTGGCGGGGACGTAAAGCGAGCTGTTGATCCAGCCGCTGCCGGTATACTCCTCCATCTCCGGGAACGCTTTTTTCCAGTCGGCCGGAATCGGGTGCGGCGAGGGGAGGAAATCGTAGGCGATGTTCCGTTCGCGCATCTTCCGGATATGCCGCCGGATGGTGGTGGCGAAATCGGTGCGCGCCTTGCCGGGGGCCGGAGTTCCATCCTTGGCGATCAGGGTGCCGCCGATCAGGTTGAACCCGGCGTCGGCGATGAGGTCGATGTCGGGGTAGACCTGCCACCAGCCGTGCGGACCGATCAGGATGACCGGGGTTTCGCCGGAATAGAATGCGTCGTCGCGCACGGCGAGGTTGTCCGGCGACAGATTCGGCACCGGGCGGCGGACCGCGCCGCCTTCCTCCAGCGCCTTCAGTTCGGCCTCGGCGCGGTCGAGGCTCTGCTCCAGATACCGGAACTGCCGGTTGATCTTGGGGAGCAGCGCGAATTTGCTCAACCGGTCCGGGGCGGCGAGATCGGCGTCGCGGTGTTTGAGCGTGATGTCGCAGACGGCGGCGGCGACCCGCGGATAATCGACCGGAACGCCGCGCGCGGCGGCTTCGGCGAGTTTCTTCCGCAGCTCGACCGATTTCGCTTTGAGTTCGACCGATTTTTTCTTGAGAATCTCGGCGGAGAGGTTGAGGATTTCGGCGGAGAGTTCGGCTTTTTCGCCTCCCCACGCTGCGGAGACGCGGGCTTCGAGGCCGTGCCCGCGCAGCCGCCCGATTTCGTAGCGGAATTGCAGCTCGACGCCGCCCGGTGCGGCCTCGACCCGTTTCTCCTCGGAGTGGATGACCTTGCCGTCCTGCCGGATGTCCAGCCGCGCGGCGAGCGGACCCTTCGCGTCGGTCGGCAACCCGACGGTGATCACCGCCGGGTCGCCGCTGGAATATTGGGCGCGGTCGGTCGAAATGGTCGCTTCGGATTTGCCGTTCCCGGCGGGGACCAGCCGGACGTTGCGGAACATAAACGCGAGCTTTTCCTCTCCGATTCCCGGCGTCCAATGCAGCCAGCCGCGGCGTGCCTTGCCGTCGTTCGCGTTGTAGAGAATGTTGAAGCCGAAATGGTCCAGCGTTGCGGGGTCGAACGGCGCGAGACGCTTCCACGGAATCGCGACTTCGTAGAACTGGCGCGTCTTGCCAAGCTCAGTCACTTTCACTCTGGCATCGGAGAGTTCACCGGACGATCCGGCAACGCCGCCCACCCAGACGTGGGCGACGTCGCGGCCGTCGGCCAGTTTGCCGAAGCCGAGTTCGATGTCGTTGCCGTCGTATCCCGGCAGAAGCGTGTCGTCGAGCGGGTCGAAGGCGCACTGGAAGCCGCTGCCCCGGTAGAGCTGGCCGCCTTTCTCCTGCCTGACGAAACTGCCGTCGGTGACCAGCCCCGCCAGATAGAGGAAATTGCCGTCGTGCAGCAGCCAGACGGTGGCGGCGACATCGTCCGGACCGCGCCAGTCGGGAATGACCCGGTTCTCTTCGCCGTTCAGGAACAACGGGAGCGCGCCGCGGCCGCGCCAGTCGTCCGGATTCCCCCGGAATTCGAAGGGTCCGGACGTGCTCCGGCACGGGTAGTCGGCCTTCTGCGCGACGACCGGATTTTCGGCGGCGAGAACGATGCCCGCGGCGACGAGCATGGAGGAAACAATCGCTTTGACCATTGTGTTCAGTATCCCAGATAAGAGCGCGTACGGCGTTCGACGGCGACATTTCCCGCCGGACGGAGGAGGTTGAATTTGTAGGCGATTCCGTTGAGCATAGATTCCGCTCCGGTATGCCGGATGCAGGCCTGGAGGACATAGTCGTTGCTGCTCTGGCCGCTGAAGAAACGGCTCAGTTTGGACTCGCTTTCCTGCTGGGTCGGATTGCCGCCAAGAAACCAGATATCCTTGATGCCGCGCTGAACGTAACTGCCGTAATAGTTGGTCGTCGAGGCGTTGAAGGAGGCCGGCGGCGGGCCGCCCTGCACCACGGAGTCCCACTGTTTCGCCTTGGCGTAGGTCGTGTCGCTCGGGCAGAAGAACATGTTCGCGTCGGTGATGTACTTCCGGTACCAGAGACGGCTCATCCCCTGCATGCACCAGTCGGCGCTGGTTCCGGCGATGAACAGCCGGGCGTTCGACCAGCCGTACTGGCCCGCCCAGGCGGCCCCCGGCGCATAGCGCCCGTTGATCGCCGCGATGTTGGGGATGCACCCCTTCTTGTCGTTGGCGAACATCGCGTAGGCGGCTCCGAACTGTTTGAGGTTGCTGATGCAGCGCGTTTCCTTGGCCCGTTCGCGCGCCGTTTGGAGCGCCGGGAGCAGCATCGCGGCCAGAATGGCGATAATCGCGATTACAACCAGAAGTTCGATCAGGGTAAAAAATCTTCGTCTCATTTCGCGTTCTCCTATTTGGTTATCGCCGCTTCCGGCGACGTGGAATTGCGGATGGCCAGTTCGGGAATGATCGTCAACGGTTCCGGCATCGGGTTGGCCGGGTTGATCGTGTGCATCAGCACCTGCACCGTGTGAACCGCGATCGGTTTGATCGGCAGGCGGATCGAGGTGAGCGGCGGCGAGGTCATCGCCGCGAGGGGGGAGTCGTCGTGACCGATGATCGACATCCGCTCCGGCAGCCGGATTCCGCGGGCGTTCGCCCACTGGATCAATCCGGCGGCGATGGCGTCGTTGCCGGCCAGAACCGCGGTCGCGTCGCTGCCGAACAGCGTTTCGGCGACGGCGATTCCGGACTGGATGTTCCCGCCCGGCGCGGGGAAAATCAGCGGAGGCGACTTCCGCAGCGCCATCTGCTCGCGGTAGGCGGCCAGACAGGGATCTTCCTCGTGATGCCGCGCCCGGGTTTCGGCGGGAATGATCGCAATCCGGCGATGCCCGAGTTCTTCCAGGTAGACAACGGCGGCGCGGACTCCGGCCGCGAAATCGATCACCAGCGGCGCTTCGCGGTGGCGGCGGTAAGTGACCAGGGGAACGCCTCCGGCCAGCTCCTGCGCCTCATTTTCGTCGAGATCGGGGAGCGTGTTCAGGATGCCGTCCACCATTCCGTTCGAGAACTTCGCCAGCAGCGTGCGGCCGTCGTCCAGCCGGTCGGTGCTGCCCAGCACCATCTGGATCGAATGGTGCGACAACTCCCGCCCGAACTCCTCCAGCAGCGTTGTGGTGTGCGGGTTGGTCAGGCTGTCCACCAGCACGCCGACCAGCCCGGTCTGCCGGGTATTCATCACCTGGGCGGCGAAGTTCGGGCGGTAGCCGAGCTCCTCGATGGCGCGCTGCACCCGGCCGCACACCTCGCTGCTGATCCGCCGCTTTCCGCTCAGCGCATGGGAAACCGTACTCTTGGACACGCCAAGGTAGTTCGCCACATCCGCTATCGTCACATGTTCGCCCATGATTGTTTTTTTGCTCCTGTCAAAACCTTTTCAAACCGGTTTGACTATATTATGGCAAACCGGTTTGATTTTGTCAAGACCGGAAGTGGAAAAAAGTGAAAAAAAGAGGGATTTTTGAGATTTCCGACTCGTTTCGAGGGGTGCCGCCGGATCTGGCGGCAACCGTTTCCCGGCACCGGTACGTTTGCCGGTCGGGTTCCGAAAAGAAAAAGTACCTTACTCGCAGGCACGAGTACGGCAACGGCAATGAGCGCCAACGGCGGGGTTGACCGCCAGGTCGCCTCACCCGCTCGCGCCGATTTATCCTCTGTATCCTTGGCGAAAGAGGAAGGCGGAGCTTCTCCCATTCCGGGAAACGATTGAAACATGCGCCCTGTGGTTTTTATAGAGGGGGTGTCCGCCCTTCCGGGCGGACCGGCGAGTTGACCTGTCCGGTCAACTCCGCCTCGGCGCTACGCGCCGGTAGCCTCCGGCGGCCAAGGCGCCCTTGGAACCCGACCGGCAGGGTGCCGGTGCCGGGTAACGGTTGCCGCCTGTCCGCCGTTTTTCCGTTATTTACGGATGGAGTCCGTTACTTCGCCGCCTGGCAGACGGAGATCACCACCTGGCCGAAGATGTCGTCGGAACTGCATCCGCGCGACAGGTCGTTGAGCGGCTTCGCCAGACCCTGGAGGATCGGCCCGTAGGCGTCCGCCTTGGCGAGGCGCTGCACCAGCTTGTAGCAGATATTCCCGGCGTTGAGGTCCGGGAAGATGAGGATGTTCGCGCCGCCCGCCAGCGGGCTCCCCGGCGCTTTCGACGCCGCCACGCCCGGCACGATCGCCGCGTCGGCCTGAAGCTCGCCGTCGGCCACGATGTCCAGCTTGTCGGCCTCGATCTTCGCCTTCATCAGCGCCGCGGCCTCTTTGACCTTGTTCAGAATCTCATGGTCGGCGCTGCCCTTGGTCGAGAACGACAGGAACGCCACCTTCGGCTGCCTGCCGAGCAGCGCGCGGTAGGTCGCCGCCGTGCTGAGCGCGATGTCCACGAGCTGTTCCGCGTCCGGATTCGGGTTGACGCCGCAGTCGGCGAAGAGCAGCACGTCGTCGCCCGAAGCGGTCGGCGTCTTGAGGTCCATCACGAAGCAGCTGCTGGCGATCTTGATCCCCGGCGCGGTGCCGATGCAGTGGAACGCGGCCCGCAGCATGTCGGCGGTCGAGGCGATGCTCCCCGCCACCAGCCCGTCGGCCAATCCGCGGCGGCACATCATCGCGCCGAAGTAAATCCGGCTCTTCATCGCGGCGGCGGCCTTCTCCGGGGTCATCCCCTTCTTCTCGCGCATCTTGAAGAATTCGTTGGAGAAATCGGCGTAGAGCGGGCTCGCCAGAAAATCGAGCGACTCGAATTTGCGGACGGCCACACCGCTTTTCGCGCAGGAATCGGCGATTTCCGCCTCGCTGCCCAGCACGATCGCCTTGACCACCACGCCGGATTCGACCGCTTTGTTCGCGGCGACCACAACGCGGGGGTCGTTGCCTTCGGGCATGACGATGATTTTGGGATTCTTGCGGGCGCGTTCGATCAGGGTGTTCAGAATCGACATTTCAACAACTCCAGTTCAAAAAATTCAGGTTATTCAAAGGGGGAATTCCCCGCGGTTGTCAAATTCAACCGCCCGCCCCGGTTCCGGGACGGGCGGGCCGGAAAACCGGCTGGAATCAGGCCTCCTTGAGGCCCAGAGTCGAAACGGTGTCGCGCGCGATCATCAGCTCTTCGTCGGTCGGCATCACGATCATCTTCCAGGCGCTGTCGTCGGTGGAGATCACGCCGGCCTTGCCGAAGCAGGCCTGGTTGCGTTCGGGGTCGAGCCTGACGCCGAGCGCTTCGATCTGGCCGGTGATCCGCCGCCGCATCGGCACCGAATATTCGCCGACGCCGCCGGTGAAGACCAGCGCATCGGCGCCGCCGAGCAGCACGAAGTAGGCGCCGATGTATTTCACCACCCGGCGGGCGAACATCTTGAGCGCCAGTTCGGCGCGCTCGTTGCCGCTTTCGGCGGCGGAGATCATGTCGCGCATGTCGCCGGAATTGATCCCGCCCACGCCGAGCAGCCCGGATTGCTTGTTGAGAATCGTGTCGATCTCCTTCGCCGTGTGGCCCTGCTCGACGAGGTGCACCACCACCGCCGGGTCGAGATCGCCGGACCGGGTGCCCATCATCAGCCCTTCCAGCGGCGTGAGGCCCATCGTGGTGTCGATCACCTTGCCGTTCTTCACCGCCGCCATGCTGCATCCGTTGCCGAGGTGGCAGGTAATCAGCGTCACGTCTTCCTGCTTCTTCCCGAGGAAATCGGCGGTCGCCAGCGTGACGTAGCGGTGGCTGGTGCCGTGGAATCCGTATTTTCGAATGCCGTATTTTTCGTAGTATTCGTAAGGAATCGCATAGAGATACGCTTCGGGCGGCATGGTCATGTGGAACTGGGTGTCGAAGACCGCCACGTTCGGAATGCCCGGCATGGTGACTTCGCAGGCTTCGATCCCGGCGAGGTTGGCCGGGTTGTGCAGCGGGCCGAGCGGAATGTATTCGCGGATGATCTCCTTGACCCCGGCGTCCACCTTGACCGGTTTGGTGATCTTTTCGCCGCCGAGCAGTACGCGGTGGCCGATTGCCGCGATCTCGTCGAGCTTCTTGAGCACGCCGTCGGCCGGATCGATCAGCTTGGCGCAAACCGTCTTCAGCGCTTCCTGGAGGTTCTTCACCGGGACGATCCCCTCGAATTTCAGCCCGTCCGAGGTGCGCTTGTAGATCATATTGGGCTTATCGGTGCCGAGACGTTCGAACTGCCCTTTCGCCAGAACCGTGTTGTTCGCCATCGAGAACAGCGTGAATTTCATCGAACTGCTGCCCGCGTTGATGACCAGTACCTTCATTTCTTTCCTTCTCTTTCTTTCCCTGTTTTGTGATGATTGATATGGTTATGTGAATAGAAAATCCATTCCCGTAAAAATCGGAAAGGAGCCTTTGCAAGCTCCTTATCTCCGGTCTATTTTTTACGGAACACGATTCGTCCCTTGGTCAGATCGTAAGGGGACATTTCGAGCGTTACCGAGTCCCCCGGCAGAATCCGGATGAAGTTCATCCGCATTTTACCCGAGATGTGGGCGTGACCATATGACCGGTCTGAATCTCCACCCTGAACATTGTATTGGGCAGCAGTTCCCGGACTACCCCTTCCACGCGAATCACGTCGTCTTTGGCCACGTTAAAATCTCCGGTTCGTTTTCAGTAATTAAAACCATATGTTCAAAATGAGCGGCGCATTCGCCGTCCCTGGTTCTCACCGTCCAATGGTCGTGCGAATCGGTCGTCACTTTGTGAGTCCCGAGGTTCAGCATCGGCTCGATGCAGAGCACCATGCCCGGCATCAGCAGCGCGCCCGGGCCGAAGCCGACGAAGTTCGGCACTTCGGGCGGTTCGTGCATCCGGATCCCGCAACCGTGGCCGACATATTCGCGGACCACGCCGAGGCGGTGTCTTTTGGCGACGGTTTCCACCGCCAGGCTGATGTCCCGCACATGGTTGCCGCGTTTCGCCTGCTTGATTCCGGCCGTCAGCGCCTCCTGCGTGCCGTTGACCAGCCGCTTGAGGTCGGGAGTCAATTCCCTGAAACCGAATGTCCGCGCCGTGTCGCCGATCGCCCCGTCGATTTCGACGCCGACGTCGATGCTCACCAGGTCGGCGTCCAAGAGGATGCGGTCCGGCCGGCCGATGCCGTGGACCACCTCGTCGTTGACCGAGATGCAGATGTTGCCGGGGTAACCGCGATAGCCGAGAAACGCGCTTTTCCCGCCCGTCGCGCGAATCAGCTCCCCCGCCACCTGGTCGAGGTCGAACGTCGTCATTCCGGGCCGCGCCCGGGCGGCGATTTGATCGCGCACCTCGGCGGTTATCGCCGCCGCGCGGCGGATCCGGGTAATCTCCTCGGGAGTGTGGATGACCTGATCGCGCGGCATGGTTATTCCAGCTCCGCCGTCAGCACGGCGCCGATTTTGTCTTTGTCGAGCTCGGCGATTTCAAACAGCAGCCCGCGGTCGCGATAGTAATCGATGAGCGGGCTGGTCTGCTTGTAGAACACCTCAAGGCGCGCCTTCGCGGTGTCGAGCGAATCGTCGGGGCGCTGGTACAGCGTGTCGCCGCAGGCGTCGCACACGCCTTCGACCGTCGGCGGCATGAAGAGCTTGTTGTAGATCTTTCCGCACTTCTTGCAGTTCAGCCGGGCGGTCAGCCGCTTGAGGATGGTGTCGTCGTCCACCTTGAAGTAGACCACGCGGTCAAGCTGTTTGCCGAGCGAGGCGAGGGCTTCTTCGAGCAGCTCGGCCTGGCGGATCGTCCGCGGAAAGCCGTCGAGGATGAAGCCGTTTTTGCAGTCGGGCTGCGCGAGGCGGGCGCGCACCATCCCGGCGATGATTTCGTCCGGAACGAGCTTGCCTTCCTTCATCAGCCCCGCCGCTTCCCGGCCGAGCTTGGTGTCGCGCTTGACTTCGTCGCGCAGCAGGTCGCCGGTCGAAATGTGGGCCATCGGGTGGTTTTCGAGCAACATTGCCGAAAACGTCCCCTTGCCCGCGCCGGGTGCGCCGACGAAAATCAGATTTTTCTTTTTCAGCATTTCCGTTCTCTTTTCTTTCCTTTATAATCAGATATGATTGAACAAAACATCAGAGGTTGCGGGCGAAGCCGATCAGGTAACCGGCCAGTTCCGCTTCCTTCATCTCGACCTGCTCGCCGGTCGCCATGGTTTTCACCGCGGCGACGCCTTTCTCCAGCTCGGATTCGCCGCGGATCACCGCGAGCAGCGCGCCGGATTTGTTGACGTTCCGCAACTGCGCCTTGAAGGAGCGCTCCTCGAGCTCCAGCTCGACCGGAATCCCCGCCTCGCGCAGGATTCCCGCCAGCTTGAGGTTGGCGATCCGCGCCTCCGCTCCGAGGCCGACCAGGTAAACCGGCAGCACCGGGGCGGCGCAGGCGGCGACGCCGAGCGCGTCCTGCACCATCAGCAGCCGCTCCATGCCGGCGGCGAAACCGACGCCGGGAACCGGCTTTTTCTGCCCCGGCTGGAACAGTTCGTAACGGCCGCCGCCCGCGATCGCGGTCTGCGCGCCGAGGCCATCGTGCGTCACTTCGAAAACGGTATGCACATAATAATCCAGCCCGCGCACCAGCAGCGGATCGACCGTGAACGGCACGCCGAGCGCGGTGAGCGCCGCCTTGACCTCGTCGAAATAGGCCCGCGAAGCTTCGGTGAAGCTCGCCACATAATCCGGCGCTTCGGCGACGACCTTGCGGCACTCCTCCTGTTTGCAGTCGAGGATGCGCCAGACGTTGCGTTCCAGCCGGTTTTTGCAATCGTCGCACATGCCGCCGATGCGGCTCCTGAAATAATCGGCCAGCAGCTTTCCCGCCGGGCCGCGGTCTTCGCCGACGCCGCGGGTGTTGATCGCCAGCTTCGCGTCGGTGATCCCGATCGCCCGGAGATAGTCCATCAGCATGGCGATGCATTCCGCGTCGATCAGCGGGGCGACCCGGCCGACGTTCTCCACGCCGACCTGGTGGAACTGGCGGCGGCGGCCCGCCGCCGGACGCTCGCCGCGGAACATCGGCCCGTAATAGTAGACCCGCTGCTCGACGCCGTTCATCACATCGGTGCAGGACAGCGCCCGCATCACGCCCGCCGTTCCCTCGGGGCGCAGCGTCAGGCTCCGGCCGCCGCGGTCCTCGAAGGTGTACATCTCCTTCTGGACCACCTCGGTTTCGTCGCCGAGCCCTTTCTGAAACACTTCGGTATATTCAAAAATGGGGGTACGGAGCTCCCCGTAGCCGTAACGGGAGAATACCGCGGCGGCGGTGTTTTCCAGATTCCGCCAGCGGCGCGCCTCTTCCGCGAAAATATCCGCCGTACCCGGCGGCGGGGCCATGGTTGCCATTTTTTTGTTTCTCCCCAATTCAATACGGGTTCCGGATCGAAATCCGGGGCCCGGCAAAACAAACCACGCCCGACGAAAAAAAATCCGTCAGGCGTGCAATCGATTCATAGCAAAAAGCCAGATTACTTGAACTGTTTCGGGTCAAGCTGCTCGACGGCTTCCTTGAGCTCCTTGCCGGCGCGGAACTTGACCACGGCGCGCTCAGGAATCACCACTTCGTTCTTCGGCTGGTTCGGGTTGCGGCCCTTGCGGCTCTTGCGGACCTTGATTTCGAACACGCCGAAATTGCGCAGCTCGATGGTGTTCCCGGCAATCAGGTCTTCCGCAATATAATCGAGGGTCTTCTGAACCACCTCGGCAACGTCATTCTGAATGAAGCCGGTCTCGCGGGCAATCTTTACTACCAGATCACGCTTGGTCATTTTTCATCTCCAGTTTTATGAATGAAAGGTTTTTAAGTTTCTCTACTTTTTACAGTTAGATAATATTGCGCCAAAACCGTCCTTAGTCAATATCGGCAACCGGAAAAATGGCGCATTTTTTTAAAAATCATCCCGCCCGGCGCGGACCGAGGCGGCGCGGACGGCCTCTTTCAGCGGAATTCCGCACCTTTCGGCGATTTTGCGGCAGTCTTCGAATTCCGGCTTCGCCGAGAGGACCGCGCCGTCTTCGCCGCGGGCGATCTTGACTCGGATCGGGCCGTAGGGGGTGGTGACCTCTTCTTCGCTGCGCGCCAGCGCCCGGCGGCGGAGCGGCGCGATGCGCACCCCGAGCGTCGTGCTTTCGCGAAAAATCAACCCGAGCATCGCCTCCCGGTCCGCCGGGCGCGCCAGTGCGCAGAGCTTTACGCCCGGCCGCTGCTTCTTCATCTGGATCGCCTCGGTCCAGACATCGAGCGCCCCGGCTTCGAGCAGCCGTTCAGTGAGGTAGCCAATCACTTCGCCGGTGCAGTCGTCGAGGTTGCAGGAGAGCTCTTCGACCTCCTCCTCGGTCCCGGCGGTTTGGGCCGTCTCGACCAGCATGGCGCGCAGCAGATTGGGGCGGTGCAGCAGTTCCCGCCGCCCGAACGCATTGGCGACCCGCCGGATTTCCGCCCCGGCGGGAATCTCCCGCTTCGGCCACGCCGCCAGCAGCGCCGCCCCGGTCGGGGTCAGGAGCTCGAACGGCTCGTCGCAGGGGGCGACCGCCAGGCCGCGGGTCAGCAGCTCCGCCGTGGCGGGCGCCGGAACCGGCAGCAGCCCGTGCGCGCATCGGACGGTTCCGCACCCGGTGGGCAGCGGAGAAACCGAAATCCCCTCCGCCCCCAGCAGATGGAGCGCGAGGCAGCTCCCGACGATATCGACGATCGAATCGACCGCGCCGACTTCGTGGAACGACACCTCTTCCGGCGGTTTGCCGTGGATTTTCCCTTCGACCTCGGCCAGTAACGAGAATACCGCGACGCTCGACGTCTTCACCGCCTCCGGCAGCGCGGAGCTTTCGATCAGCGCCCGGATTTCCCGGAACGCGTGGTGGTCGTGATGATGATGGTGGTGGTCGGCTTCCGGCGCGGACACCGTGGCGCGGATCCCGGCGATGCCGTGCGAGGAGCACTCCGCCACGTCGAGCGTAAAGTGCCCCGGCAGCAGCGAATCGAGTTCGCGCACGACGGTTTCGCGGTCGGCTCCGAGGCCGATCAGCGCCCCGAGGATCATGTCCCCGGAGGCCCCGCCGATGCTGTCGAAACGGATGAATTTCATCTGGGAATCCGAATATGTTTGAGTTGAATTTTCATACTGTAGCGCCGAACATCGGGAAAGTCAAGCCGTCTCCCGGCTTTGCCGCCGTCGCATGATCGTGGAAATCCCGAAGGAAAGAGCCGTTCCGGCCAGCAGAAATCCCCACGGAATGCCAAGCCCCAGCGCCAGCCCGACGCCGAACGGGAATCCGTTTGAGCGTTCCGCGGCATGAATCAGCGACATCGCGGCAACATAAATAACGCCCGATATCCCATCCTGGACGAGCAGAAAAAGGAAGAGCATTCCGCACCGCCCGCTTCTGCCGACCTCCAGAAAGTGGGCGAGATGCAGGAGAATGAGAAGCGCAATACCGATCCCGAGCAGGACAGACATCAAAACAGGCCCCTCTACCAGAATGGGCAGTGAAAACTGAATCCATGCCAGAGTGAAAAGCAGAAAGGCAACCACTGAGAAAAGACGGTTGCGCCTCAGAAAACAGCGAACTCCGATATCAATGCTGAACAAGGAAAGCAGGATGAACAGGACCACTACCATGTTGATCGGTCTACCCGCCAGAAATACCAGTCCCAGCATAACCGGCACTTGCAGCAGAAGCCAGTAAGCCTGCCGGACGCGCAATTTCCGCTTTTCTTCGGTCATGCCTTCTTCTCCTTAATCATGTTGTTTTGCCGCCGTCGCAGCCATGCGCCGATGAAGAGTGCAGCGACGGTTCCGAGGACGAGCGGCCCCCATGTTGAAGAATAGCCGATCAGCATTGCTTTCCATAACGGTTCGTCCGGTTCCATTGGGTACGTGCTGAACCCACACCCCCAGGTTAACCCCAGCACGATCATTTCATCTGCGATCACCAGAAAGCGAAACAGCATGCCCGGCCGTAAATAGAGCCCTGCCTCCCAAAAAGAGAGGAGATGTAACACTCCGATGAGGATAATCGCGCCCAAAAAACAGACATATATCTCCAATAGCGTTCCCGAAAGAGCTGCGCCCCAACAGAAAAGCGCGATGCTTGCACAGATCGAAAATACACTGTTTTTCCGGTAGAAATACCATATGCCGAGAGCAAAAGAACAAGCGGAAAGCGTCGCAAACAGTACCTGCAGCAAGCGAGTGTTCATCACAGATAAAAGTGCCAAACCAACCAGCGCAACCGCGGGCATCCACAGGAAGGCAATCTCCATCTCCCGCCGGACGCTTCGTTTCTTCTCCGCCATATTCCACCTCTCCGGATTATGCGAATTCGCGGCGCAGTTCTTCGAACGTTCCGTCCTCGATCGAGGTGCGGATCCGTTTCATCAGGTTCAGAAAGTAATGCAGATTGTGCATCGTCACCAGCCGCAC
>Ga0209373_10003657_pt1 | contig 13991 bp, 14 predicted proteins | sample Higcelweek5metaG_FD_187173 | JGI IMG/M metagenome (GOLD analysis project Ga0209373, IMG submission 187173) | Freshwater pond sediment microbial communities from the University of Edinburgh, under environmental carbon perturbations - High... | ecosystem: Environmental > Aquatic > Freshwater >...
CATATCAGGCCTATATTGTTGATGAAGAAATTCCACGTACCATATATGAAATTGAAGGTGCCGAAAAATGTGCCATCGAATTCCGAAGTTTCTCAAAAACTGCCGGTTTTACTGGAACTCGCTGTGCTTTTGTTGTGATTCCCGATGGCGTAAAAGCTTTCGATAAAGCAGGAAATTCATACCCGGTTAAACCTCTTTGGAACCGTAGGCATACCACCAAATTTAACGGTGTTTCGTATCCAGTGCAGAAGGCTGCTGCAGCTATTTATACCGAAGAAGGCAAAAAGGAAACTGCTGCCGTAATTGCTTACTATCTTGAAAACGCGAAGATTATGCGTGCGAGCCTTCTCGAAGCAGGTTATACTGTTTTTGGAGGGGTAAATGCTCCTTATGTGTGGGTTAAAACCAAAGGGAACCTCAAATCGTGGGACTTCTTCGATAAACTGTTGAACGAGGCAAATGTGGTTGGCACACCGGGTTCGGGCTTTGGTCCTTCGGGCGAAGGGTATTTCCGCTTCTCGGCTTTTGCCGACAGGGAGAATGTGCTTGAAGCAATGCAACGAATAAAAGATCTTAAATAGAGATAGATAGAACCTCGCTACAATGCGGGGTTTTTTTATGCCTTTTTTGCAAGAAGCTTAAACTCTGTTAAAAAGCTGGTTAATTATTGTTACGGTTTTACGTTCAACCTGACAAATGAATTACTTTTGCGCTGTTATAATTTTTATGCGAATACTGAAACTAACCATATCGTTTTTACTTTTTCTTCTGGCGTTTAATGTTAACGCTCAAGAGGTTGACCTTTATGTTGTGAACATCAAAGGGAAAATTATTAGCGACGATGGGGGAGAAGTTGTTCCTTATGCCCACGTTATTAATGCACGGGTACACGGCGGAACAACTTCAAATGCCGACGGGATGTTCTCAATATCAATGTTTACTGAAGATACGTTAACGATACGCGCCATCGGCTATGTCGATTACCTGTTCACCGTCAATGAATTTCCACCGAAAGAACTTTACGAAATTAAATTGAAACCTGTACGATACCTGATTAACGAGGTTACGATTTCGGACAATACACAGTTGAAAAAACGGTTGGGCTTGCCAAGTGCCGAGCCTCTTGATATTCCAATTGAACTGAGGGCAAATTCGTTTAATGAAAAACCGACGGTATTGGCAGCGTTGCTTTCGCCAATGTCGTTCCTGCAATATCATCTGAGCGATAGCGAAAAAGCTAAGCGTACTACACTGATTGCCATTAAGAACGAAAAAGAGTGGGCCGAATTCTCAAAGTTCCATAACCTTGACAATATTTCGCGAATAACCGGGTTGAAAGATGAAGAGGCCGATAAGTTTATGATTTATTGCAACATGAATAATAAGTTGCCCTATTTTGCAAGTCAAATGCAGATCGAATTCCAGATTATGGATCTCTATTTTCAGTACAAGCAAATGCAAAAAGCTGCTGCTGAAACCGACTCAACCAAAACCAATTAATCTGTATTGATCTACAGCAAGTGTCTGTAATTTTCGGCCGTTTGGCGCACATACTTTTGAATAATAGTTTGTAGCTCTACGGGCTTTTCAACTTGTGCAAAACTCCCTGTATTGAGTATCCATGCCGCAAAGCCGTTTAGTTCATCGTTCGAAAAATGCACACGCACAAAATCGCCGGCATCTTCTTCCGATAGAAAACCGTACCAGTATTTGGTGTCTTCCATCAGTTTCTTCCTCTTTTTCTGAACCAGTAGTGAGATGTTGGGCTCGTTGCTGATTGGGTTAGTCTGTTTCATAAACTCTTCAATAGAAGGGTGTTGTTTTCCTTTGAATGTTTCGTTTGTTGTGCGGAGCGAAACAATACGGTCGAGCCTGAAATCGCGGTAATCGCTTCTTAGTCGGCACCACGCAAACAAGTGCCAGCGCGAACTATAGTTGCACAACCCAATGGGTTCAACACAGCGGCATTCGGCCTGGTCGTTGTATTTTGTTTCGTATTCAATTTCAAGTACATGCTTGTTGACCAACGCATTCTGAATTTCGTTCAGGTAAAGCTGGTTGAATCGTTCGCTCATGGCGTTCATGTTAAACACGGCAACTTTTTCGTGCAGTTTCTCAAGGTAATCTTTCTCTCCGGGTTTCAGAATTGCCTTGATTTTGTATAGTGCCGAGCAGAAATCTTTCTTCATCCGTTCGTCCGACATTTTTCCGATCAGTTTCTCGCCAAACAGCAGTGCCGATGCCTCTTCGCTGGTGAACATCACCGGCGGCAGGTGGTAGTTTTCCATCAGGTAATAACCAATGCCAGCTTCGGCACCAATAGGTACACCACCTTCTTCCAACGCCCTGATATCGCGGTAAACAGTGCGCAGGCTAATTTCAAAGCGGTCGGCAATTTCTTGTGCTTTTACAATGCGTTTGCTTTGTAATTGAATAAGAATGGCATTCAGACGGTCTATTCGGTTCATGGTGTAAAAATATTATTTTTTAATCGAAATTACCTGTTGAACAAACATAAGAGTCACTAAGTGTTATGTTCGCATTATGAAATGATAGCCTTGCATTCTGGCTCCTCCGAATTCAATTCGGTGCAAACAATTATAGTCCACAGCTTATAACAATGGCATATGGGTTCGACAGATAATTTCTAAATATAATATACAGATCTAACCAAAAAGCGAGTCGCAAAATTCCTAAAAGTTTATATTGTGTTGTGGTTTTAGGAATTTGCTTATCTTTATCCTATGAAAACAATTGCGCGTAAACGGTACTTAGATACACTTAGTGTTCTTAAAGACAAGAATCTAATTAAGGTTGCCACAGGCGTTAGGCGTTGTGGAAAATCAACTTTAATGACACAATTTCAAGACTTGTTGCGAAAAGAAAACGACAAAGTTTCCATTTTGGCTATCAATATGGATATGCCCGAATTTCGGTTTTTAGCAGAAAAAAATTGGAAAGAGATTTACGATTACATCATTAAACATCTCAAAAAAAACGTAACCAATTATGTGTTTATCGATGAAGTGCAAAACGTTACTGAATTTGAAAAACTGTTGGAAGGCTTGTATGTTCACCCAAATATCGATTTGTATGTTACAGGTTCAAACGCATTTTTATTATCAAGCGAATTGGCAACTTTGCTTACAGGTAGAGCTTATGAAATAAATGTGTTGCCTTTTTCTTTTGCTGAATATTTAGAGTTTACAGGCAAAACCACAAACCCCGACCGTGCTTTTGCTGAGTATATGAGTACAGGAGGTTTTCCCGAAGCTGTACGACTTTCTGTAGACGGAAATCATTTTGCAAATGAGTATTTGCAGACGGTTTTCAAAAACATTTACAACAACGATATTTCTAAACGCTATACTATTTATGCCGAACAATCATACCAGGAAGTTGTGAACTTTTTAATAGATTCGGTTGGTTCAAGCGTTTCAGCAGGAAACATTGCCAAAGTTTTAACGATAAACAAAAAGAAAATTGACAACAAAACGGTGTCGAAGTACATTGATACGTTGGTTGAAGCTTATTTGTTTTACAAAGTAAACCGCTATGACATCAAAGGCAAACAACATTTGGCGACGCAAGAAAAATACTATTTGGTGGACTTAGGTTTTCGCAACGCATTACTTGGAAAAGAATTGACAGGCGATGCAGGACATTTGCTTGAAAATATAATTTATCTTGAGCTAAAACACAGAAACAACCAGGTATGGATAGGGAAAACCAACAATTTAGAAGTTGATTTTGTTGTTCGCAATAACGAAGGTTTTACACAATACATACAAGTTTCGCAAACAGTGCAAAACGCAACTACTCTAGAACGTGAGTTAGCTCCATTTGACAGTATTTCAGACCATCACGAAAAACTTTTGATTACAATGGACTACGATACGGGTACATATAACGGAATAAAAAAAATAAACGCAATAGATTGGCTCGCAAAGACTGAAAAATAAGAGAGAACCGATGCGCTTGGTATAAAAAATTGCCGGCACAGTAGGTTATTCAAGGGTTGTAGTCCACTTCATCTTTCCGTGTAACTTGGTAGAAATTGAGAATCAACTTTAGCTAAATCGCCCGCAATTCCTTACTTACCGACCTTCAATATTTTATAAGTAGGTGATTAGTATAAGAATTACGAACTAATACAACACTAATCCATGCTGAGAAAATATGAAATAATTACCGCATATTTGCGGCAATTATTTCATATATTTATCGCATTGGAATAGTAGGCAATGGCAAAATACATTTACGAATATAAAAGCTGGACAGATTTTTCGTGGCACGACAAAGTCATAAATGTCGTATTTGGTGAGGTGCGGCACATGCAAGGTAAAATAATAGGGCAAATGAATACTTTGGGCATTTCGGCCAAATCAGAAGCAACGCTCACCGCCTTAACCCTAGACGTAGTAAAATCATCAGAAATTGAAGGCGAATTACTCAATTATGATCAAGTACGCTCATCCATTGCAAGGCGATTGGGCATTAACACCGCAGGTCTTGTAGCGAGCAGCCGCCACATTGAAGGTGTTGTAGAAATGATGCTCGATGCCACCCAACGATACACTTTGCCTTTAACCGAAGAACGTTTGTTTGGTTGGCACGCCGCGCTTTTCCCCACAGGGTACAGCGGACCATACTCAATTGAAGTGGGAAAATACAGAACTGGTGAAATGCAAGTTGTTTCGGGAGCAATGGGCAAAGAAAAAGTGCATTACGAAGCCGTAAAACCTGAATTTGTAAAAACGGAAATGGACAAGTTTTTGGATTGGTTCAACAACGAAAAAGGCCTTGACCCTGTTTTGAAAGCCGCCATAGCACACTTTTGGTTTATCATTATTCACCCCTTTGATGACGGAAACGGCCGAGTTGGAAGAGCCATAACTGACATGTTGCTTGCCTGTGCCGAAGGCAGTGGAGATCGTTTTTACAGTATGTCGGGCCAAATATTAGCCGAACGCAAAAAGTATTACGAAGTATTGCAAAAAGTGCAACATAGCTCTGGCGACATTACCGAATGGCTCGACTGGTTTTTGCATTGTCTCAAAAATGCGATGCTCTCCACCGAAAGCACCACACAGAAAATAATGCGTAAAGCTGTGTTTTGGAAATTACATGCACACACACCTATCAACGAGCGCCAACGCTTAATACTAAACAAACTCTTTGACGATTTTGAAGGAAAACTTCAAACCTCAAAATGGGCTAAAATTGTTAAAACCTCGACCGACACCGCCTTGCGTGACATAAAAGACTTGGTAGAAAAAGGCATATTGAAACAAACTGACGACTTAGGAAGAAACGCAAGCTATGAATTAGTGGATTTTGAATTAGAATAGCCCCCTGCTATATCAAAACCCATCTGCCAATTAACTCCCTTAAACCTCCGTTAGTTGTTTGGGGTTTGGCAATCTCCATATTAGAGCTTCAAAAGTATAGACTGATAAAACGTACGAGAAATATTACTAAACAGTTTAATAGATAGTTATGAAACCTATAATTGACCATATTCAGATTACGGTGAAGGATTTGAAAGTTGCCGAGAAATTTTATGACAACTTTCTCCCTATTATTGGATTTGACATCAAAAGGAAAGTAACAGCTTTTATTGAAGAGCATGATTTTCATGTAATTGAATATACTCATGATTTATTGGCTTTTGCGATTACTTCGCCTAGGAAATCTTTTGAAAATGACACAATTAACAGGAGGAAACCAGGGGCACTGCATCATTTGGCTTTTAAGGCAGATTCGAGGCAAGAAGTTGACAGAGCTTATGAAGAGTTAGTAAAGATTGGGGCAAACATTGTTTCTAAACCCGAAATACACCCCGAATACGGTGAGAGTTACTATGCTGTTTACTTCAAAGACATGGAGAATATAAAATACGAGATTGTTTGTACCAAAGCATAAGAATTTTTAAATGCTGGCTATGTATCTAAAAACTCTGAGAGAAGGACCGATTGTGCAAAAGGAAATAAACACACCTCGGAGTTGTTATTGAAATAGGCTAATAACAAAAATAAGCTCAGAATAAAAATTATTGTTTTATTCTGAGCTTAAAAATAGTGGTTATAAACAAATAACAATGTTCAAAAAAACAAATTGATTGTTAAATATTACAGTTTAATGAATTCGACCCTACGGTTTTTGGCTTTGTTAACGCTTGTGTTGTTGTCGGCTACAGGTTCAGTTTCGCCTTTTCCATCGGTTTCAATCCTGGCCGCATCGGCGTTAAAGTTTTTCTCCAAATAGGCTTTTACCGAGGCTGCCCTGCGTTTCGAAAGGTCGAGGTTGGTGGCATTGTCGCCATCGGCATCGGTATGGCCAACAACTTTGATGCGTAGTGTTGGGTTTTCGTTCAGCACCTGGGCTATGTCTTTAAGGGTTGCAAACGATTCGGGCTTAACCAACTCTTTATTCACATCGAAATAAATGCCGTAGCTTACCAGCTTGCCTTCGGTTAATAATTTGTTGCGCAAATCGGGAATTCCGGCGGCAATTCTGAAGTTGGAGATCAACGGCGAATAGTCTTCACTAAAAAGTTCGGTCCTAAAAACATTGTACTTGTAGCCTGCTTGTAAGGCTTTGGGTGCGTCGAGAACTTTACTTTCGTTGGCATAAATCCTGACCCGTTGTTTTTGTACCCAAATGGCAAAGTGATATTTTTCGTTTGTATTGAACGTGAACTTCACGCCGCCATCATCGCCTTGCCATTCACGGGCTTCGGACCAATTGTTCCAGAAAACGTTATCGTACTCAGGGCGCATTTTGAATCCTGCTTGCCCAGGTTGGCTGCCTCCCATCGGGTTTTTCAAATCGGCTGAAAGTAGGAAAAAATCCACACCACCAACACTGTTATCGCCAGTAGAGCTAAGGAAAACGATATCGAATTCAATGGTGTAGTTATCGGTAAACTCGTCGGATGCTTCGGGGATAAAATAACCTTGTTTGGTGAGTTGAAGCCATTTGCCAGGGAATTTGGCCGATGTTACTATTTCGCCACTTCCGTTGGTGTTCCACATTACGGGGAAATCGCCCACGTTTTCTTGCGAGAAATCGTCGTAAAAAATAACTTTTTCGCCTGGAACAAAGTCATATTTGCTAGTGGTTTGTGCATTTACAACTGTAAATAAGACTGTAAAAATTACAATAGCAATAGATGATAATAACTTGGTGCTCATGTGTTTATTTCTTTTTAGATTTTTTTACATTGAATTTATTGTTGGTGTTTTTATATTGGTCGACTTTGTATTATTTCCCGGACTTCAATTTCAGCATTAACTGCGCTGCAAGGTCCGAAACCACCCATTCTTCAATTATTTTGTCATTATTGAACTTAATGACTGAAATCTCGTACCACTTCACTTTTTTCCCCGATGCGGGTATCCCTTTTAAGGGTGAACGATGGGTGCCCGAAAACGTTTTTTGGACAGTAAGAACGTTGTCGTTTTCTGAAAGAAGTTCACACTTCTGAATCTTTATGTCGGGAATGGCAGTTCTGATTTGCTTTGCAAACTGAAGGATGAATTTATGACCATAATAGGTCTTTTCGCCGGAATGGGCTACGAGTTTTCATCAAAATAAGTGTTCACAAGCGTCAGGTTGCCAATCTCAAAAAGTTGATTAAGGGCTTGTTTTACAATGACTAGCTTTTCCATAAACTAATTTTACAATTGCAACTAAAGTTACAACACAAACTATTATGCTCCGATGCTATCACTATAATTTCTTTGGATTTTTTTAAGGATTTCGAAGTTACAAGTCGAGCCAATCTTTAAAACTTTTGACGGCATAGCGGCTAACAATTATTTCTTTGTCGATTAAGGGTTTTAGTTCAATTTTAAGCGTGTTGTTGAAGTAGTTATGAATGGCGTGAATGGCTTTAAGTTATAAACCATAAATAATGTCGTGTTTCACTTAATGTAGAAAGCCACAGTAAGCGCGAATTTATAGTTCCATTGAACTTATATTTCGCCTCAAGCCGGCTGGGCTCTTCATTTTTTTCTTGATAAAAAAACGAAGCAAAAAAATCAAGGCTCTCGAAAAAAAGGGATTCGACTTTCGCAAAACCTTAGTGCGGCCGGGTGATCTTCGAGCAAAGCTCTCAGCTTCCCGGTCTTACTATGGTTTTCCTTAACTTCGAATTCCTTTTTTTCTAAGGCCTTTGGCTAGTGCAAAAATTGCATCCCACAAAACCTTAAATGCGACATTAAATTATTTATAGTACTTAATTGATGCCATAAATTGCCTGTTCAGCCTGAAAAACTTCGAAGGGTCGAGCTGTTTCTCAAGTTCGTCGAGGGTTTTTTCTAGTGTAAAACGTTGGTCAGAAGTTGTTTTTATAAATACTATTTGATTTTTGATGTATATAAAAGCCACATCTTCAATGGGTAGCGTGTGCATGCCTTTGGTGGTTTTTACAAGCAAACGGCTTTTGAATTCTTTTTTCACAAAGGAAATTTGAGCCAGCATTTGTTCAATTTGCTTGTTTTGTGTTGGGGCGGCAAAGTATACATCTTATTTCTGAATCAAGAAAGATGCCTTATCTGTTTCGTAATTTAGTCCGATTGTTCGTATTCTCTTTTGTCTGTTTCTATTTTTGCCATTTAAAGGGTTTCTTAGCAAGTGCTTATCATGTTGCACAACACCTGTTTGGTGCTTTATATTAATGTGTATTTGTCATAAATTATAGTCGATTATCGATAGTCAATCAATTTTGTGGGTACATGAATGCAAAAGAACAGTTATGCGATTTTCTGCGAACTTCAACCTTACTTACGCCGTATGAGGTTTCTCAAATTTGTTCCTGTTTTAAAAGGGTTGTATTAAAATCAAATACTTTTTTTCAACAAGCCAATTCTCCGGTAACTCAGCTAGGTTATGTGGCAAGAGGATTGTTGCGTGTTTATACCATCGACGAAAAGGGTAGGGAGCCTGTGCGATACTTTCTTCAGCGAGGCCATTTTTTTTGCGATTTTGACGGATTCTTTTTTGACAAACCTGCGGGTTCTTATATTCAGACAATTACACCATGCCATCTGTTGGTTATTTCGCTTTCCGATGTTGAGCGGTTGAAGAAAAAGATAGCTGCAATGAACGAGGTTGTTAATCAGGTAAGCCAGATGGAACTGCTTTCGATTATGAATACTCAGTTTATAAAGAATGAGACCGACCCTGCTGTTAGGCACGATTATTTTCTGCGGCATTTTCCTGATGTGGCAAATCAGATTCCGCTAAAATTATTGGCCAATTATCTGCATATCTCATTGTCGTCGTTATGCCGAATCAGGCGGAAGTATCCTAAATACGTGTCATTTGACAATTGATTTGTGATTTTTTTAGCGTTGATTTATTCCCGGAATATAATGTGATGTTCAACGTTTCGGACATGTTTAAACAAAAAATACAATCAAAGAATTTAGCGCAAACAGCTCCTTTTGAAGAATTGGAGCAGGGGGTATCTGTTCCGATCGTTCGTTCCTGTGCATAATTAATATTGACATTGCAATTAGAGAAACATATAATTTACTTACAAAACAAAGAAAGGAGGCAATAGCGGAAACTGTTTTGATAGACAAGATCTTTTAACTTTTATAGAATTGAAAGGGCAAAGTAATTAAAAACCTTAAAACGAAAGAAAAATGATTAAAGAAAACAATGAAGAAGTAAAAATCGAAATTGGTCAGGTGATTGATATATCATTTGAATCAATGATGGGATCAACAGGTTATGGATGGGAACTTTCTGAACTGTCCGGCCCTATCCGATTAATTGGGATTTCAGTAATCCCTTCTTCTGCAACAGCAATTGCTCCCGTAACCCAAGTATTCCATATTAAAGGAATTGGAAAGGGAGATGCTAAAGCTTCATTTGTGCTCACTGCTCCCTGGAAAATTGAAGACCCAATTCAATCGGTCACCTATCAAATTACCGTTACTGAGGCCGCTGTTGCCGATGATGATGATTTGAAGATTAAAGGATTTGTGGCCTCGCCTAAAGCCACGTTAAGTGACAAGGTCCCTACTGTAATTCTTTATGCAGTTTATCCTCCTAACCTGAAGTATGGAATTCCTTGCGACGATGCTTACGAACGGTTGTATTATGGTGTATTGCCAAAAGCATACTACGGCGTATTGCCACAAGCTACTGCTGATCCACGCCTTTATTATGGCGTATGTTGTGCCCCATCGGCCAACGATTTGAGCTCTTCTGTTAATAGCCTTTATAATATTCGTTGTGCTCAAACTGCCGATTGTTGCAGCGATGTAAGGATGTATTATGGTGTTCGTTGTCAGCAATCAGCTGCTAATATTGCCGACCCACGGGTTTATTATGGAGTGTGTTGTGCTTCTGATACCGACCAGTGTGGAACCCCTCCGCAGATCTATAAATACGGCATTTTACCCAGACCATTGTATAATGTTAACTTCCCTATCGAGAAGTATAACATTCCTCCGGTAATGCGCTATAATTTTCCAGATAAGTGTTAATAACCATTCATGACAAGTGCTGGGAAACCAGCACTTGTTTTAAATACTAAAGCCAATAAATATGACTACATATAAACCTATTACAGCTGTTTGGGAAATTACAATGGCCTGCAATATGCGTTGCATGCATTGCGGTTCGGCTTGTAGCCACGCACTCCCCGATGAATTGACAACAGAAGAAGCTCTTGCCCTTTGCGACGACATTGGAAGACTTGAAATGAAATGGGTTACCCTTTCGGGGGGCGAACCATTGACAAGAAAAGACTGGCCACTGATTGCAAAACGACTAAACCAAAATAAGGTTATCCCTAATTTGATCACCAACGGATGGTTGCTCAACGAGGAGATTATTAACCAGATGAAAGAGAGTGGTATTGGAACCGTTGCAATCAGCCTCGATGGCGTGCGTGATACCCACGACTCTATCAGGTGCAAAGGTTCTTTCGATAAAAATATGGAATCATTCAGGCTTCTGAGAAAAAACGGACAGTACACGGGAGCTATTACCAGTATCAATAAAACCAACCTGCTTGAACTTGATCAGATCAAAGATATACTGATTGATGCAGGGGTCGATTCGTGGCAATTGCAAATATGCATCCCGATGGGGAACATGGTCAACCACAAAGAGGCATTGCTTGATCCTGAAGATGTGGACACAATTCTCGACTTCTGCCTGGCAACAGCTATGGAAAAGAAAATAATTGTTTACCCGGCCGATTGCTTGGGCTATTATACCGAGAAAGAGGAGTTGATTCGTGCAATAAGTCTGGGCAGCAATGCTTTTGCTCCATGGGCAGGGTGTAATGCTGGGCGAAGGGGTTTTGGCATTTTGCACAATGGCGATATTCTGGGCTGTACCTCCATTCGCGACCGTTCTTTTATTGAAGGCAACATCCGTGAGAAAAACCTTGTCGATATTTGGAATGCCGAAAATGCATTTAGCTGGATGAGAAACATGACAAGGGACGATCTGGGCGGATTTTGCAAAGGGTGCGAATATGGTGATGTGTGTCTTGGTGGATGCCCTAATACGCGCTTAACAATGAATGGTTCAATGAAAACCGAAAATCCTTATTGCTCTTTCAGAGTAGCAAATGAGAGGCTAAAAGTGAAGATCGAAAATTTCGAAAAGCAGGAAGAGCTTTTTCCGAAGGCACTCAAATTTGCTCAGGAAGGTCATTTGCAGGAAGCTTCAACTATATTGGAACATTTGCTGACTCAAAAGCCTAACGACGAAGATGTTCTTGCCCTTACCGGGTATGTTAACTTCTTTATTGGCAACTATGCAAGGGCAAAAGAGGTTAATGAAAAAATATTGAAAGATAAACCTGACCACTCCTATGCCAATAAAGGGTTGGGGTTAACACTTCACCGTATGGGGCAAACCAAAGAAGGTATTGAGTACATTGAGAAGGCAATTAAATATGCTGCCGACGATTTTCTTGATCCGTATTACGATTTGGCAACGGTTTATCAGGAAATTGGTGACTTTGAAAAGGCAAACCAAATTATTTTGGATGCAACGAAAAAGAAAGAACTTTTATAGTTTCTTCCCTTCCCTGTTGAATAAAAGACAGATTAAACCCTCCTCCTCGTCAGTCCTCTCAACTGGCGGGGAGGTTTCTTAACCTTAATGCGTTACATGATGGGTGTTAAAAATAAGATATTCGACAATGTGTTGAAAACTTGTGAAGATGAGTACAATGATAAAATTGCCATCTTCAATCAGCTCGACTCGAAAGCACAACAGATAGCTGGCTTTTCGGGTGTATTGTTAGGCGTGCTGATCTCCTTTTGTAAGCTCGAAATGCTCAAATTTCTTGGAGACATCAGCATTTGGTGCCTTATGCTCTGCTTGCTGTCCGTTGTCCTTTTGATGGTTGCAATTGGATTTGCCATCTTCTCGATGAAGATTACAAAGGTAATTGGACGGCCTGCTTTTAACGATATCAAAACAGAGTTCGATGATTTGTGCCGGGTAGGGGACAGTAATTTGAAAGACGAACACTACCTGAACTTTATCTCTTCGCAAATCAGACTTTGGGAAGCCTCTTTTGAAAGCCTCTTTGCAACAAACGAGCGGAAAGCAAAGTGTGTTCATCTTGCCCAAATCATTTGCGGGTGTGGCTTAATACTGCTTGGGTTAATTGCCATTATAATTATCCAGGCTTCAATTTCGTCGTGTCAATGTAATTAAAAACAAAATGGGAATAAAATGTATTGGTAAAGGTTGTGATAAAGATGCGGTAATATTGAATTATTGCAAGACTCATTTTGAAGAAAGGTTTATAAAACCAGTAGCAAGATCTGAATACGGAGCTTCGATGATGTCACGTTCTCCTTATACCACAAGACTTTCGCGAAGGATATTGCGAAGAGCGGCTAATGGCGATTTGGATAATCCACGATTGGAATCCCGGATTTCAAGAGATATATCGCATATGCGCCCATTCAAGGGTGGTTTGGTGTAGACGAAGTGCATATCTTTTTTCTTCCCTGCCGATGAAGTTTCATCCAGTATTGGGGCAAAGCCACTTATTGGGCAGGTAAGGTGAGCAAACCGATATTCCGTTTCGGTTGACGGAAGCACAAGGCAGCTTTGCCCATAGCCTGTTCTAATTGAGTTTGCAACAACAAGTTGAAAGGCATCGGCTATTGCCGTGCCTGATGGAAGTTGGCCTAATGCAATAGGGTAAGCATATTGCGGGTGACCTTTTCAAGTGTAGGCCGAAGGGTTCGCGTTTGTTTATTGCCCCAAAAACAAAAGTGCCACCCCTGAAGGTGGCACTTGGTATGTTAAGTAAAATGCTTTATCGTCAAAAAAAAGGGGGTGTTACAATACAAAACTTGAGATTGGATCGCTCCAAACCAAATTCGGATCTGAACCTACCGCAGCTACTTTAAACAAATACTCTTTGCCCCTTAACAATCCTTCAATAACGATTTGGTGTTTGCTGCTGATTTTATGTATCCAGATAGTCTCTGCGCCTTCGGGCGCTTCGGTGTACATCAGTTCGTATACGCGGGCGTTTTTAACAACGTCCCAGCTTAGCACTAAACTCCCCCTCGATGCACCTACGATTGCTTTTAGCCCTTCGGGCATTGGCAATTGGCCTACAGGGGAGGCTTTTTTATGGAGGTCGAAACCACTGCTCAGCAGCATGGTTTCGTCACCTTTACAGGTTAATTCCACATAAATAACCAACCTTTTTAGTAGCGACACCAATTCTTCGCGAAGCTGGTTTTTATTGGCTGTTTCTTGTTTTCCGCCTTGCGGTGCTTTTGCAGCTGCAAGTGTGAAGAGGTCGTTCTTTGCCTTAACTTCGGCTAACGCAGGGTCAGGGTTGGGGAATGAGATGTTCCCCGTCATCTTTTCCAGTACAGTATTCACTTTTGTGGTCAGCGCACTATCGCTATACTGATTGGCAGAAAAATTTGAGCTGATATTGTTATATTCCATACGAATGTAATTAAAGATTTATT
>Ga0209373_10003658_pt1 | contig 13987 bp, 12 predicted proteins | sample Higcelweek5metaG_FD_187173 | JGI IMG/M metagenome (GOLD analysis project Ga0209373, IMG submission 187173) | Freshwater pond sediment microbial communities from the University of Edinburgh, under environmental carbon perturbations - High... | ecosystem: Environmental > Aquatic > Freshwater >...
CAAAACGGCACTTAGGGTCTTTGTGATATGAATTATTTGCGAACGGACGCGATAACCGCTGCTATGGCTTCTTCCGCATTGCGTTCCAGAACTTCGCCGTCTGCCCGCGTCTTCATTTCGACAACACGATCCACAGCCTTGCGTCCGACGGTAACACGCAGAGGAATACCGATAAGATCGGCATCCTTAAACTTAACACCGGGGCGTTCATCACGATCATCAAGCAAGACCTCAATTCCCTGCTCCTGGAGACTCTTGTAGATCTCCTCTGCAAGAGAGTTGATCGTCGTATCCGTTGTATTCGTCGGAACGATCACGACATGAAAGGGAGCGGCCGACATGGGCCATGCAATGCCGAACTCATCGCTGTGTTGCTCAATAATCGCTGCCAGTGTTCGGCCTACACCGATTCCGTAGCAGCCCATGACCATACTGTTCTCTTTTCCGGCAGCGTCTAAATACTTGCAGCCGAGAGCATCCGAGTACTTGGTCCCCAGTTTAAAAATGTGACCGACTTCAATTCCACGACAGGTATCTACAGGATGCTGACATTTCGGGCAAGGATCACCCGGAACGATATTCCGCACGTCAAGAACACGTGTCGGTGTGAAATCCCGACCCGGATTGACATTCATCAGGTGATAATCACTCTCATTGGCTCCGCATATCGCATTGCGCATCGCCATTACCTCATGGTCGGCGATCAGGTCGATTTTCTCGGCAAGGTTGACGGGGCCGGCAAAACCGACCTCCGCACCGGTAACGCGCTCGACTTCCGCGAAAGCAGCGAGAGTAAGTTCATTGGCATCATAAAGGTTCTTCAACTTCGTTTCGTTTATCTCGCGATCTCCCCGAACCATGACCGCGACCGTCTTCCCATCGATCGAATAGAGGATCGTTTTGATGAAGGATGCGGGAATCGTTCCGAGAAACGCTGTAAGCTCCTCGATCGTTTTCGCGTGTGGGGTATGAATCTTCTCAACCGGCAAATGTTCCGGCTCGACAGCAGGTGCATCAGCACAACAAGGAGCCTTCTCCTCATTGGCCGCGTATCCGCACGACGGGCAGAATGCGATCGCGTCTTCACCGACGGAAGACTTAACCATAAACTCTTGCGAGCCTGATCCACCCATCGCGCCGGAGTCGGCATCAACGAGTAGATAGTCCAGGCCAAGGCGGCGGAATATTCTACAATATGCGTCGTACATCGCACGATATGACACATCGAGCCCATTCTCGTCGACGTCGAAGCTGTAAGCATCTTTCATCACAAATTCACGGGCTCTCATCACGCCGAATCGAGGACGTTTCTCGTCGCGATACTTATGCTGAATCTGATAAAGAGTAACCGGCAACTGGCGATACGAACGGATCGTATCACGCACGGTCTCCGTAAAAGGTTCTTCATGTGTCGGACCGAGGCAGAACTGGCGTCCGCTTCGATCCTCGAGACGGAACATCTCCGGACCGAACTTCTCCCAGCGGCCGGAGGACATGTAGACCTCGGCAGGAAGGATCGCCGGCATAATCAGCTCTTGCGCGCCTGCCCGATCCATTTCTTCGCGAACGACTTGCTCTACCTTGCGGTAAGAGCGGTAACCCATGGGCAGAAACGCATAAATTCCCGACGCGACCTTGCGCATCATTCCGGCACGAAGCATAAGCTGGTGACTTATAATCTCGGCATCGGCGGGGACTTCTCTTTGGGTCGACATGAAAAATTTCGAAAGACGCATACAGGCGGCACCTCTTTATTTGGGATTTGCGAACACATGTGAGTATACGTTTTTCGCCGCGTGGCTGTCAAACGGAAAGCACCTGTTCCTACATTTATTCCACCGATTTCTTCGTGAATTCTTGCGAGATTCCACTCAATCCCTTATACTTTATCCATTCTTATGTCGCGAACGGAGCGGAAAATGAATAAGGTCAAGGGTGAACAGATCTGCATTCCCCGCTTGTTGCGTAGGCAACCGGTCTTTGAGATCGTCTTCTGCTCCCTTCTTCTGATGGCAGCATTCTCTTCTCTCTACATTCTGATCGCCTCGAACACCGAACTCCAGAGTACGTATTTTTTTGACGGAGCAAAATCCGGCGATATGTTTATGGACTTTTATAACGTTCTGCGTTATGTGTCCAAAGGGGATCCGTACCGTTTTGAGTTTCCCGTCTTCCAACCGGAGACAGCTTATCCTCCTTTTGCCTATATGCTGTTGTATCCGTTTTCCCGCATCGTCAGCGCGGAATTCTTCCATCAATCCGTGTATCGCACGACGCAGTTCGGACTTATGGCTTTGATGGGCTTTCTGATCATCAGCATCGTTCCTATGTCCTTGCTTTATTTCGCGAAGAAGAACGGCACCGCATTCGTGAAGTCCGTTACTTTGCTGACTTTCTTTACCTCCGGGGTTTTTATTTTTGCTGTGGAACGCGCGAACTTGATTCTCCTCGCCGCGTTTTTTCTCGGCGCATTTCTATTGGGATATCAATCCGAAGACAAGCGTATTCGCGAATTGAGCTATATTTGTCTCGCGATTGCCGCGGCACTCAAGGTATATCCCGTCATCTTCGGTCTTCTGATTCTGAAAGATAAGCGATATTTTGCCGCTGGCAGGACCGTTCTATACGGAGCCGCGTGCTTCTTCCTTCCGTTTCTTTTTTACCCGGAACCACGGGAGTGCCTTCGTCTGATGATCGAGAATGTCGGCAAGAACACCGAGAGATACCTGATGCAGAATCCTACCTTCCGCTTTGGATTTGTTCCGTTCCATATGGTGACGGATCCTACCTATTCACAGGTACAGCTTTTTGTCGTACTTTCGTATGTCTTCCTGGCCGTCGCTCTTCTGGCGAGTCTTTTCGCGAAAAAGCACTGGAAAGCGGCGATGTTACTTTCTGTCGCCGTCATCGCTACGCCAGCCAACAGCGCGTATTATTGCGGCGTATATCTTTTCGCGGCTATTCTTTTGTTCCTGAATGAGAAGGAGCACTCCCTTACGGACTGGATTTATCTTCCGCTATTGGTTCTGATCTTGAATCCCCTTCAATTTGTGGATGCGAACATGTTGCTGCATAATGGAAGAATCGCAAACGCGGCACTTCTCGCTTTGTATGTGATTCTGATTCTGGACGGCCTGATTTGCGGCGGTCGAAGAATCTATGATTTATCCCGGCAACGCAAAACGAAGAAACCAGTAGAATCACTGGATGCGACTTTCGTGAAGGAGGTTTGTTAATGGGGATCAGTGTCGTTTTGTTGGCGGCAAACGAAGCCGAGAACCTTGTGGTCCTTCTTCCGCGTATTATTTCGTCTTTAGAAGCGACCCAAACATCGTATGAAATTCTTGTCGTCGATTCATCACAGGCAACGGATGATACGCCTCTTGTTTGCGCGAATTTTCCCTCTGTCCGATATATCAATCAGGAGGAACCGCGTTATGCGGGAGCTTTCCGAACCGGTATTCGCAAGGCTATCATGGGAAAGATCCTTGTGTTAGACGCGGACGGATCGCACACGCCGGAGACGATCCCGGAGCTGTACGCCAGATCCTGTGAAGGCTATGATTTGGTTATCGGATCCCGTTATTGCAAAGGCGGTCACACCCGGGATTCGAAGGTCTCTTTTCTTATGTCTATGATTCTCAATACTGTTATGCGCATTGTCATCGGCGTCCGCGCGCGCGATATTTCGACGAGCTTTCGGATCTATGACGCGGCACAGCTTAAGGCAGTTAGCCTCTCATGCCAGAACTATGAGGTCCTTCAGGAAGTCATCCTGCGCATGAAGAAGAACAAGAAGAATTTCTCGATCGCCGAGGTTCCGATCACATTTGAAAAGCGCGTATTTGGACAGTCAAAGCGCAAGCTTCTTGCGTTTATCGCGACATACATAAAGACTCTGTTCATGTTCCTCCGAATACGTTTCAGCCGGGCATAATCCATTTTTTGAGAATATTACATGTAAAAACGCGAAAACCTTTGCTACGAGAAGTCATTGACCTCGTAGCTTTTCTTATACAAGCGTACGATGACTGACGCAATCGGCTTCGGCCAGATTCGCGAAAACATCGTGACATCATCCCGATATCGCGCGCCGTTCTGAATCGTCTCATTCGTACCGGACTCGCGGTGCAGCCGCTTCACGGTAAGAGGCTTCTTATGGTACACAAAGGTTCCCTTCTTATCCGCTAACGTATAAAACAAGTCCCAGTCGACAGCCATTGCCAGTTCCGAATGGAAGGGTGCCGGCCCTGCGATTTCGCGGTTATAGGTAACGGACGGACAACAGATTGAGTTGCCGAAGGACAACGCGAGTTTGCGGAAAAAGCGATGCTTCGCGAAGAACTGGAAGCGTACCAGAAAATTGAGGAAAGTCTTGATCTTCTTGTTCATGTTCGCCGGAAGCGTCTTGCCATCGACCACGTCGTAGTAATTCGTGTGGAGCATGATGATTCTGGGTATTTTCTCGATCGCGGCAAGGGTATACTTCGCGAACTCAGGCATGTAATAGTCGTCCTGATGACAAACGGTGACAAATGGAGTCTCTGCCTTACTGTAGGCAAAATTCCAATTGTCCTGCATATCTCCCTTGCCTTCATTGATGTATACAGGCAGTTGATATTTGTTTGCGATCCCACGAATATAGGCGTTATCCGTCGATGTCGAAATAAACATATTGCTTCTGACGGTCTGACCCGCCAAAGAGGCAACACATTCCTCCAAATAGGGGGATTCCTTATAGGCGCAGATCGCAAAGGTATGCATTGGGTTCATTTTATCCATGAATCGTTCTATCTCCTAATCAAGAAATTTCTCAATGATATATTTGGGGCGTCGCTTCGTCTCGAGGTAGATCTTGCCGATATATTCGCCGATAACGCCGATCGCGAGCAGTTGAAGTCCACCAATTGCCCAGGTCGAGATCACAATCGTTGTCCATCCCTCGACCGTCTTCCCCGTCGAATAACTGATGAGGAAGTAGATCAGCATGATGATGCTGACCATAAACACGAAGAAACCGAGATTTGTAATCATCTTAATCGGCTTGACGCTAAAGGAGAGAATCCCATCCATCGCGAAACTGAGCATTTTACGAAGAGGATATTTGGACTCTCCGGCAAAACGTTCCTTGCGCTCATAGAACACTTTGTCCGATCGGAATCCGACCATCGGCACCATCCCGCGCAAGAATAGATTCGATTCCTCAAACTCACTGAGAGCCTCGACGGCCTGGCGGCTCATCAAACGGTAGTCGGCATGATTATAGACGACCTCCGCACCCATCCACTTCATCAGTTTATAGAAAAACTGCGCTGTGGACCGCTTGAAAAAGCTGTCCGTCTTGCGCGACGAACGAACGCCGTAAACGATATCGCAACCATCCTCATACCGGTCGATGAACGCGTCGATCGCGTCGATATCATCCTGAAGATCCGCATCGAGAGATACAACGGCATCCGCATGTTCCTTCGCCGTCATAAGACCGGCGAGAAGCGCGTTCTGGTGTCCGCGATTACGAGAGAGCTTCAGACCGGAAATCAACGTCTCCCCGCGGTGTAACTCTTCGATCATCTGCCATGTCTTGTCCTTCGAACCATCGTCAATGAATAGAATCCGGCTATTCTCGCTGATCTTCCCCGACGTTATCAGAGAATTCATCTTGGCGACAAGCTGTTTGGATGTCTCGGGAAGGACCTCTTCCTCGTTGTAACAGGGGACGGCTAAATAAATCGTCTTCAAGGGTTACCTCCTGGGATATCGTCACCGGCATCCGGCATCTCATCCGAACCAAAGCCCCCGAGAGATGCCAGAAACGTGTCCAGCGTCTGGAGTGCGGCGTCCTTCTCCGAGATAATGACCGACTCATTCAAATCGATCGGCCATTCTATGGAGAGGCGAGGGTCCATATAATGAATTCCCGTGTCAAATTCCCGGTAATACTTCCCTGCACAGATGTAAGACACAAGAGCTTCCTTCGACAAGACGAGGAAGCCGTGCGCACAACCATGAGGCACCAGAAGAGATTGGCGGTTCGTCTCGCTCAAGTGGAAACCGCGCCATTCGAGAAATGTCTCCGAGTCCCGACGAAGATCGACGATGACATCAAAAATCTCGCCCTTCACACTGCGGACGATCTTATCCTGCGGGAAGCGGCTCTGGAAATGCAAGCCGCGTATGACATTATGAGCTGACAAGGTCTCGAATTCTTCGGCAATCTCGCGAAAAAATCCAAGCGAGCGATAGATGTCCTTCTCGTAATTCTTCGCGAAATATCCGCGAGAATCTTCCATATAAAACGGATTAACAAGATATGCGCCTGCGATATCCGTAGAGATAAAGCCAAAGGATGTCGGATTTGTCATAGGTTCTCCTCTCTTGCCTTCAGCCATTTCGTCGTTCGCCGAATGCCTTCCTCGAACGTGACGGCTGGTCGGAATCCCGTATCGTCAAACAACTTCGATGCATCGAAAACATCCTTCGGCAAAGATACTCCGTTAAACGGAACTGCGCCAAATCGAAGCTCTGCTTTCGGATTTGCTACCTTGCCCATCACCTCAATATACTCCCGAAGGGGGCGAGCATCGCCGCTTCCCAAATAATATGCCGTAAACGGTTTTCCCGATACGCCAATACGATAGAAAGCCTCCGCCATGTCGGAAACATGTAGAAAGTCATACATCTGAAGTCCTTCGGTAAAATCAACGGATTGGCCTGCCATCAGCTTCTGGAGAGTGGTGTTGACGAAGCGTGGCGAGATCTCCCCCTCACCGTACGCATTGGAAATCACGCCCCAAACAAACGGTATTTGAAGGGATGCTGCCATTGTCTTAGCCATATAATGTGCAGTGAGCTTCGCTGTACTGTAGATGTAGCCCGCGCCCGGCATTACGCCGTCCGCCGGAATATAACGATCCGCTTCTGTTTCCATAATACTGCCGGCTCCGCAGAAACATTTCGCCTTCATGCGGGCTGCCGCCGAGACGGCATCCACGGTATAGCGAACATTCATCAGCTGCAAAGCAGTATCAGCCCGACGTTGTCCGGCACTGCCTTCCCATGCGAAGTGATAGAACAAATCCAACTCACCATCCGGTATGATCTCATGAAGCGTGTCGTATTCGTCCATATCGCATTCGACAATGTGTAAATGGGAGGACAGAACAAGTCTCGATGTGCCTAACCCACCACGGCGGACTACGGCATATACCTCGATCTCCCGGTCAGTCAGTTGGTGAACCAGCTCAGAACCGATAAACCCTCCGGCTCCGGTAACTACGACTCTCTTCATCCTGCTCCCCTTCTCGACATTATTTCATATGTCATTTTATGTTTTTGCCATACATGCGTCAAGGAAAACCCCGATCCGGCTTTCTTCCGGACGCAAATAACGCTTCTTTCGAATTCTTATACTCGAAAGAAGCGTCATAAAGCATGCTAGGAAAGAATAATTACCCGTGAAGTTTCTCGTAGAAACGTTCCTTCACACTTCGAAGCGCCGCCATGAGGACGAGGCCAAGGCCGATGCCAAAGGCTCCCTGTACGAGATTCATCGGGACGGATGTCAATGCTGCCGCAGGACCGTACATGAAGGGTAAGGATTCAAATCCCAAATACCCCGCGACCATGATGACTTCCGCGAGCAAAACGGCAAGTATGCGACGCTTCCAGGAGACATTCTTCCTGCGAAGGATAGCTCCTGCCACAAGTCCCATACAGCCCTTGATGAGAAAGGTAGCGGGAATATAGACAGCATATCCCAAGATGAGGTCCGCAAGTGCCGATCCGATTGCCGCTGGGAAAAAAGCCAGCGGCCCCAACACGTAAGAGGCGGCCAAAATGAACCCGTCACCCAGATTTCCGTAACCGATCGCCGTGGTTATCTTAATCTGTGTGGCAAGAAACACGATAGCAGCCATTACCCCGGAAATTGTAATGTTAAGAATATATCTTCGAATTCTCAGCGACGACGACGGCTTCTTACCCGTCTCGACACCGGAAGAATCGCGAGCAGAATCGGACTTGTTATCCATTTGTCATACCCTCCAGATTTTTGATTATCGACATTGTAGCCTCTATTTGATACCATTGTAAGAGTCAGATATCGACTATTTGTTGGTATCAGATTGGAGGAAAGATGAATACTTCTCTACCTTTAGGCAAGGATCCGATCTACATTCGCTTATACGAAGATATAAAAAAACGGATTATCTGCGGTGATATCAAGCCAGGAACAAGGCTTCAGAGTAAGCGTGTCATGTCTTCGCTCTACGGTTATAGCGTGAATACAATCGACAGTGCGTACCAGCAACTCGTTTCCGAGGGTTACATCGAAGCTCGTCCCAAGAGCGGCTTTTTTGTTACCGATCCCGGTCCGATCGCCAGGAGCATCGACCAAGGCAGTGACGCCTTCCCACAGGCTGTGCCTATGAACGAGAAGCCAAATCTAGCAACGGATGGATGCCTCGTTGACTTCTCCCCGAACGCCGTCGATCTGGATGCTTTCCCTCTTCCACGATTGCGCAGGATCGTGAAGGAATGTTTCGAAAAAAGCGCGAGCGAGATCCTTTGTTCCTACGATGCAGCAGGTTCCTATGATTTGCGAACCTCACTGTGTCACTATCTTGAGTCAGCCCGCGGACTGACCTGTCGTCCGGAGCAGATCGTCATCGGGGCCGGAACAGATTTTGTCCTTCAGCTTATTATGCAGATTATCTGCTCAGACACACCCGTCAAAGCGATCGCTATGGAGAACCCTCTATACAATAAGGCCTTCCAGATATTTTCCGGTATGGGAATTCCCGTTCGACTGATTCCCGTAGGCAAGGAGGGTTTGCGTACGGATCTGTTGCGGCAAAGCGATGCCGACATCGTATATCTAACGCCTTCTCACCAATTCCCCCTCGGCGTTATCCTGCCTATCAATAAACGCTCCGAAATCTTGTCCTGGGCGGCGCAGAAAGATAATCGTTACATAATTGAAGATGACTATGACAGCGAATTTCGATATATTGGACGTCCAATACCTCCGATCGGCGAATCCGATCGAAACGGACGCGTAATCTACCTCGGAACTTTCTCGAAATCGATCGCTCCTTCGATCCGCATCAGTTATCTCGTTCTACCCGATCGCCTTCTCGCCGCTTTCCGGAAATCTCTTGCTTTCTATGCGGCAACGGTATCCTCCGTCGATCAGATTGTCTTGTCCCGTTTCATCGACAGCGGCGATTTTGAACGACATATCAGCCGTATGCGGACATTGTACCGGAAGAAACGAGACGTGCTCCTGGGGGCGCTTGCACCTTTTCGGGACAAACTGACGATTCGCGGAACAGATGCCGGTCTCCATCTTATCGTAACCGTATCCAATGGAATGTCGGAGAAGATTCTGCTCGAGAAAGCCGCCGCCAACGGGGTCCGGATCTACGGGATCTCTTCGTATTACATCGAGACAGGCGATCCGGATCTCTCGATTCGTCCGAGTACCGTCCTTCTTGGCTACGCAGGACTTACGGAAGAACAGATTGCATCAGGTGTTCATCGTTTGGCCGACTCGTGGAATCTCTTGAAAGAATAACGTTTGTCACCGCATAGACAGGATCCCAAAATGGCAATTCGGTCTCATACTTTGCTTGTTACCATAAGAAAGTGCCCCTCCAAATGCGGTTATATCCGACATTCGAAGGAGCACTTTATTTACAGATTTATGCGAGAAATGATATTCGATTTGTCGAGTAATTAATGACGGGCCAGTCGATCGGTTTCTCTTGCAATCGCCAATTCCTCGTTAGTCGGAATTACAAGGACACGCACCGTGGCGTTCTCCGCGGAAACATCCGCTTCCTTACCACGAAGTCCGTCATTCTTCTTCGGATCCAGGTGAAGCCCCAGGTACGTCAAGCCCTCGGAGACACTCTCGCGAAGTTCTGGCGTATTCTCTCCAATGCCAGCGGTAAATACAACGGCATCCAGTCCGTTCATCGCGGCGGCATAGGCGCCGATAAACTTCTTGCATTGGTAGATAAACATATCGAGAGCCATTTTTGCCCGCTCATTACCCTCTTTCGACGCTTTATACAAATCTCTGAAGTCTGAAGAGACGCCAGACACGCCCTGAACACCAGATTTCTTGTTCATAAGGCTATCGACACCCTTCATATCAAGGCCTTCCTTCTCCATGAGAATGGTGACGATCGCGGGATCAATATCGCCGCAACGCGTTCCCATGCAGATGCCGGCCAGAGGGGTCAATCCCATCGACGTGTCGATGCTCGTACCGTTCTTGACCGCGGCAATGGAGGATCCGTTACCGAGATGGCAAGTGACAATCTTCAGTTCTTCGAGAGGCTTCCCGAGCATTACGGCTGCACGATCGGCGACATAACGGTGCGAGGTACCATGGAAACCGTATCGGCGGATCCGGTACTCCTCGTAAATCTCATAGGGAAGAGCATACATATAGGCTTCCGGCGGCATGGTCTGATGAAAAGCCGTATCGAAAACCGCAACCTGCGGTACGCCCGGCATCGCAGCCTCACAAGCCTCAATGCCGATCATATTCGCCGGGTTATGAAGCGGAGCAAGTGAGGAACAAACGCGAATCGCCGACTTGACGGAAGGCGTGATGATGACGGAGGAAGAGAACTTCTCGCCACCATGCACAACACGGTGACCCACAGCGTCGATCTCCATCATTGAGTGGATGACGCCGAGATCCGGACTTGTAAGAATCTCTAGAACCTTCTCGACCGCATCCTTATGATTCGGCAGATCCTCCTCGATACGAACCTTCTCTTCGTCAAACCGGACGTGAATAATGCAGGCATTGTCCAGACCGATACGCTCGGCGCCTCCCTTGGCAAGAACCTCACCGGTTTCGGATTCCAAGAACTGATATTTCAGCGAAGAACTGCCGGCATTGATAACAAGAACTTTCATGTTAATCCTCCCTATTCATGGTGAATCCGCCGCAGTGTGTAGCCTTACACGCAACGGCGGATCGTCATCTGTTCGTATTGATATTTAACCGATCGCCTGCACCGCGGTAATAGCGGCGACGCCGACAATGTCATCCGCGGAGCATCCGCGCGACAGATCGTTGACTGGAGCGGCAATTCCCTGCGTGATCGGGCCGTAAGCCTCGGCCTTCGCCAGGCGCTGCGCGAGTTTATATCCGATATTTCCGGCATTCAGGTCGGGGAAAATCAGGACGTTCGCCTTACCGGCGACCGAGCTACCCGGAGCCTTGCTACCCCCAACGGAAGGAACAATCGCTGCGTCTAATTGTAATTCACCGTCGAGATTCAGCTCCGGAGCCTTCTCTTTGGCAAGACGTGTCGCCTCGATGACCTTCTCCGTGAGAATGGACTTCGCGGAACCATATGTAGAATAAGACAACATAGCGACATTGGGCTCACAGCCGGCAAGCTGACGGAAACTCTTCGCGGATGAGATCGCGATCTCGGACAGATCGTCCGCACTCGGATTCTCAACAAGGCCGGAATCGCCAAACAGGAAAACTCCGTCCGAACCGTACTCACAATCCGGAACAATCATCATAAAGAAAGCGGATACCAGCTTCGTGCCGGGAGCTGTCTTGAGGATCTGAAGCGACGGGCGCAGCGTATCGGCGGTGCTGTGGCAAGCTCCGGCGACCATACCGTCTGCTATGCCCTTCTTGACCATCATGACACCCACGTACATCTCATCTCGCATCAGCTTCTCGGCAGCCGCGCGAGCTTCATCAACGCTGGGGAACTTGCTCTTGCGCATCTCCGTGAAAGAATCAACAAAATCCGGATATTCGGGGTAATTCAGCGGATCAACAAAAACGGCTCCGGATACATCCCAGGCACCCGCGCCGCTCATGATTTTATCTTTATTCCCGAGAATGATAACCTTGACAATCTTCTTCTCAAGAAGCTTCGCCGCGGCTTCGATCGTTCTCGGATCGTTGCCCTCAGGCAGCACAATCGTCTTGTTAGCGGCCTTAGCCTTCTCCATAATCTTGTCAATAAACGCCATGTTTAGACCCTTCTTTCTTACACATCATTTTACGTACGCAGATAGTATAGTGAAAAAAACGTTTAGAAACAATGGAAAAATCGGGTTTTTTTCGCATTTCGCCTTTATTATGAAGGAAATGTGCCGCGAAGCACGATTTATTTAAAGAATTTATCTGGTTTCGGGTATCTTGGACAACGCAATCACAGCGAGGAGATTTTCGCGAGCATACACAGCCACACGGGAGGTAAGAACCGTTCGAAACAGCATTCCTTTCGCCTTACTCGAGCTATTTGTTGCCAGCGCCTGTTCCATTGGCGTGAGAGCTGCCTCGCACAAAGCCGGATCACCTTGCGTAAGTCCGATAGAAAAAGACAGCGGATAGGCATCCATCGCAACAGACTCAGATGTAGCGTTGCCCGTAATCACGTCATATTGTGTAAAGAGTATGCGTTGGTTCAGAAGTTGTTGCTTAAGCCAACTCGACATATCGCCGGGCAAATCGGTTGTCTCTGACAAGTAGAACAATGCCAGTACGGATCGGTCAAGACGTATGGAAGATGTACGATCCGATATATAGAGATACCCACCCGTTTGGGGATCATAACCCTCGGCGGGAAGGGGAATTGCCTCCGAGATCCTTGATGAAGCGAGAATCTCTGCTGCTTTCTCTAACAACGGAGTGAATCGCGAATCGATCGACGCAAGCATCTGAAGCGACGCGAGATCCAGGGAAGACAGAGGAATGAAGCTATACTCCTCCACTGCGGGTGTAACCGCAGCAAGCTCCGGATTATCTAGAAGAAACTGTGCCGGAATCGGTGTCGGTGTGGGGGCTGGCATACGTAGCCCAGCGAGATTCTCAAGATTCTCGCTATATAACGCGTCCGCATACTTCTTGATCCGATCCATGTCAGAAGATGTACCCCATTTATCATAATAAAGAAGAAGTGCCCCGACGTACGATAATGTATCGGAATAGGAAGACGAAGACTCCGGGATCACGGTTGTCGTCGACGAATCCCCGGTTACGGATGACTCAGAAGACACGTCTCCTGAAGCTGTCGTAACAGAAGCGGTCCGGTAGATCTCTTGCTGCGAATCCGTCGGCTCCGATCCGATCGCCGTGTCATCTTCGACAATATCCGCTGTTCGCAAGAAATCGACAAGGAATCCATCCTCGCCGCGAAAAGTTGTGTCAATCGCCGCTTGAAGCACGGTCGCGTCGTCCTTGCGATCACAAGCAATGAACGCGCGTAGAAGTAATATCTGGTCCTGTACCAACAGATATTCCGACATCGATTCCTTCTGCGACGCTATATTTCCGGGCAGAAGGTACCAGGACACGACAAAGGGCGCTGTGTCCCGGTTCTCACTCATCAGAATTCTCGTCCTGTCGAGCATATCTCCCGCATCCAGAGGAGATTGTACCAATATCTCTTCTATGCCTTCGGGCAACGGAACATTCGTTGTATGAACCGGCACGCGGCGATACAAGATACCTGAGGACAGTATCCCGATGATCGTGCCCGTCACTGCGAGTACGAGAACGACAAAGATAACGATAGGAATCAATCTTTTATTGATCGATGGGCTTCTATGTTGGGAGCGCATGTCGCATTCCTTTCTGTAGGACACATGTTTGGACGATATATCGAAGATCGGTGAAAAGCGAATGCTTTTGTGTTATAAATTGATGGTAAGTGAGGCGTTCATTCGCCTACACGGCTATTGTATCATAAGGGAAATGAGAAAGGCGGGACATACCCATGCACGTCGTAGGCATAATCGCAGAGTACAACCCCTTTCATCTCGGTCATGAATACCAGATCCAAAGAGCACGTCAAAAGTGGGGTGAAGATACCGCGATTGTGGTTATCATGAGTGGTGACTTTGTCCAGCGCGGAGAGCCGGCGATCGCGTCAAAGCTTTGTCGCACGCGCGCAGCTCTGGCATCCGGCGCTGACCTCGTTCTTTGCCTTCCTTT
>Ga0209373_10003659_pt1 | contig 13978 bp, 12 predicted proteins | sample Higcelweek5metaG_FD_187173 | JGI IMG/M metagenome (GOLD analysis project Ga0209373, IMG submission 187173) | Freshwater pond sediment microbial communities from the University of Edinburgh, under environmental carbon perturbations - High... | ecosystem: Environmental > Aquatic > Freshwater >...
GTACAAAATGGATAATTTGCTGATTCTGCTCCCGCTTTGGTTAGCGAATTAAATAACGTACTCTTTCCGACATTGGGCAAGCCCACAATTCCTAATTTCATATATAAATTATCATCCTTTCACAATATTCACTCAGACATTTGCCGAATGATACCATTATGTTTCTCACCGCCTTACAGTTTATCATACTTTACACAAAATGCAAATGAAGAATCATCATACAAATAATAATTTTGACAAACAGACTCCAAATGAGTAAACTATAGGTTGTGTAACTCTATTTATGTAAGAAAGGATATGCAAAATGGAAAAAATATTATTATTCTACCCACCCGGGCCTCTTTTTCAGAGAGGTGAGGACAGATGCCAGCAAAATGTAGATGAGGGCTCTGCACAGGCTATGCGTGCCTGTAATGACTTAGGATATGCGGCAGCTATTTTATTAGAGAACCATTATGACGTAAAGCTTCGTGATTACCAAACACAAAAGGATACTCTCGAAGACTTATATAAAGATATGGAAGAATACAAGCCTGATCTGATCATGCTCAGTGCCACAAATACGACTATTTTTGATGATATCAAACTTGCGTCAGCATTAAAGGAAAAATATAATCCGGTTATTGTTTTAAAAGGTGCCATTTTCTATGCACCTGAACAGGCAATGCTTGATTTACTTGATTTGTCTGCCATCGATTATATGATTGGCGGTGAAGTGGATTTTGCAATAGGACAGGTGGCAAACTATGCCCTGCGACAGGAAGGAGATATCTCCTCGGTTCTCAGTATCTTATACAAAGATGTGCAGGGTGCTTTGCAGCAGACAGCTTTCCATGTTTGGGGCGAGGATTTAGATACACAGCCTTTTCCTGCTCGTCATCTGATGAATAATGCTCTTTATACAAGACCCGATACCGATGCACCGATGGCTACGATTCAGACTGCACGTGGTTGCCCTTCTAACTGTGTCTTTTGCCTTACCCCTGAAATATCAGGAAAGAGGGTCCGTTTCAGAAGTCCTCAAAATGTGCTTGCTGAAATGATGGAGTGCTATGAAAAATATGGTATTAAAGACTTTTTCTTTAAGGCCGACACTTTTACAATTAATCCGGAATGGGTTAAAGAAATGTGTACGCTTATTATTGATTCTCCGCTTCATGGCAATATTCAGTTTACTGCCAATTCCCGGGTGAATCCTCTTAGTAAAGAAACTCTGGCATTGATGAAAGAAGCTGGATGTTTTCTTGTTGCCTTCGGATTTGAGTCAGGAAGTCCTGAAATATTAAAGGCAATTCGTAAGGGTGCTACTTTGGAACAGAATCTACAGGCTGCACGTTGGTGCCATGAGGTCGGTATTCCGTTTTGGGGTTTCTTTGTGATTGGTTTTCCTTGGGAAACGAAAAAACATATTTTAGAAACGAAAAAACTCATCATGAAGACAAATCCGGATTTTATTGAAATCACGGTAGCCTTACCTTTTTATGGTACTCCGCTCTATGATACCTGTAGAGAGAAAAATCTGCTGGCTGAAAATGTTCTTGGCAGTGATTTCTTTCACTCAAGTATGAATGGCACTGAACACTTAACAATAGAGGAGGTAATGAAGCTTCGCCGCAGTATATTACTTGGCTTCTATTTACGCCCTTCCTACATTTTTAAGAAATTTGCCGAATGTATCACAAAACCATCTGTTTTTTTCAACTATGTGAAATATGGTATCAAGCTTATCGTAAATCTGTTCAGAAAATAAATATGTATATTAAGAAACAGTCATTACAGGGATTCCTCTGCAATGACTGTTTTCATTTGTTTTCATTTGTTTCAAATTCATCTATCAATACTGCATATAATTTTTCTCTTGCTGTTATTCCCTTATCCAGAATAATATAATCAATCCCCGCATTCATTGCCGCTTGCCCATCTTTACTCATACGGTCGCCTAACATGATTACTTCTGAGGCTTGATATCCAGTTTGTTTCAGAATCACTGAAAGACCTTTAGGGTCTGGCTTTAAACTCATAATCTCTTCATCTAAGGCTGAATATACCTGGTCTGCGCTGATACTAAGCGCCGCCAGTTTATCTATTGCCGGATAATCCGAGTATACTATAATCCTGATATTCTTCTCGCGAATCACATTCATAAAGTCAACAATCGTTTCGTCCCTGCATTCTGGCAAGAGCGAAAGTGGTCGTTTATACATCCATTCCTCCACGACCTTCTTTACATATATTGCTGGAACATGTAGCATGTTTCCGACATACTGGTACTGTGCTTCGTCTAATCTGTCTTGCGTAGATTCTCCGCGATGGCTCTCCTGCATCAACTTATCCCAATTCTCGCGTACTTCACGGAATTTCTTAATCAAAAACAAATCCCTTATTTTCCAAAAGTGAAGAAGATAATAGCCTGCCAACTGCACTGCCATCATCATAGTCATTTTATTCTGAAAGTATAAAGTTCCATCCATATCAAAAATAACTGCTTTGTATTCTCCAATTTTTCTATTCTTATTTATTTCCATCTTATACACCGATCAATCTGATATCTACCCAATAATTTAGAAATGGAACATCCACAAATGTCAATATCAATAAGAGTAAAACAAGTACTGTGATATATATAATTAAATTCTTCTCTCTGTACAATTTTTCTGGTTTCTGCACTGCTGAATCGGGTTTGAAGCTAATCCAAAGGTAAAAGCAAAACAACCCAAAGATAAGAGGCATGGCAATCAAGTATTCTATTCTGTATTTTATCATAAATACGCCAATAAAAAAGGTGGCACACATTGCATAAAAAAATGCCGAAATTAGCAGAGAGTGTTCCGTGTAATACTTAAAAGACTTCCTATAACATCCAGCTTGCTCTGAATTACCTATCATCCTATATTCAGCATACCGCTTCGTTGCCATTAGAAATGCGCCTGCGAGCCAATATCCAATCAAAATACTGCTTGGTGGCTGATATTCATTTGTAATAATAAACCACCCTAGTAACAATCGAATCATATTATTGATGGATTCTGATAACACATCTAAGTAGGGAATGTCTTTTGTCCTGATGGGCTTAACATTATATAGAACACCCATAATAAGAAGCCACAGCTCCATATACATAAAAATCTTTGATACGAGTAAAGAACAGGCCACGCCCAATATAATAAATAGCGCATATTCTATCATAACAAGCGAAAATTTCATATTTTCCGCCACTACAGGTCTGTTTTTCTTGGTGGGATGGAATTTATCAAAATCCGCATCCAGCCATTCATTAATTACATAGTTCGCCGACGCAATAAAGCATGTTGCAAAAAATCCCGCAACAAACTTCCACAATGTTCCTAAATCAATTGCTGATTCTGTAAGAAATACCGCTATGATAACACCAGGCACAATAAATACATTTTTTACCCAATGGTCAATTCTTGCAATCTTAATATAATTTCTCATCCGCTCTGTCACCTCGCGCGTTTCCTATTTGTTGGTATGCTCCTTTTGAAAAAAAAGCAACTCTTTTTGAAAGTATTTCACATTTTCTTCGATATTTCCCTTGAAAATCGAGGAACCCATGACGATTACATTAGCGCCCGCCTCTAGTACCACAGAGAAATTATCACGTGTAATACCTCCATCTACCTGAATATCCTTTTGTATCTTTCTTTCTGACAATATTTCGTGCAATTTCCTGATTTTCAAAGTACAAGCATCAAGATAAGACTGTCCTCCAAATCCAGGTTCTACCGTCATAATCAAAAACATATCCGCTTTATCAAGAACTGGAAATAATGCTTCAACTGGTGTGTTCGGGCTTATGGAAACCCCAGCCTTTAACCCTTTTTCCTTAATATAATCCACTGTTTCAACAAAGGACTTGCTCGCCTCCGCATGAATCGTAATACCATCTGCCCCGCATGCTATAAAATCATCAATATATCGTTCTGGCTCCTGTATCATCAGATGCACATCGAAAAATTTATTTGTCACACTCCTGATTGCTTTTATAACTGGCATTCCGAAAGAAATACTTGGAACAAATACACCGTCCATAACATCAATGTGTAGATATTTTGCACCTGCTGCATCTACTTTCTTTATTTCTTCGCCAAGCCTTGCAAAATCAGACGCAAGAATAGACGGTGATAATATGTACTCCATTTTAATATCTCCTTCGTTCTACTAATACTTCATACAAAGAAACATAGTTTTCATATCGAATCCTACTTATCTTTCCTTCACTGACTGCATCTTTAACTGCACAATTTGGTTCGTTAATATGCGCACACCCGCCAAACCTACATTGTGGTTCATATTCTAAAAATTCATTGTATGCAGTAACTAGCTGTTCTTTTTCAACAAATGGTACTTCAACACTACTGAAACCTGGTGTATCCATAATGTATGTTTCTTCATCAATCGGAATCAATTCCGTATGACGTGTTGTATGCTTTCCTCTATCTACTTTTTGACTAATGCATCCTATTTCCATAGATACATTTTCCTGCAACAGATTAATCAGAGATGACTTCCCCACTCCTGATGGTCCTGCTACCGCTGTCATCTTGCCATGTAATACCTTTGTCAGCATCTCAATGCCCTGTTTTTTCTTGGCACTTACAAATATGACTTCACATCCACAATTAGAATATATATTACGTATTCGGTCTACTTCTTCCCGCTCAACCAAATCTGTCTTATTAAAGCAGATTATAATTGGCAGCTCCTGGACTGTATATTGGACCATAATTCGATCCAGAAGATTTAAACTTGGCTCTGGTTTTATCAATGCAAATATAATCAATGCCTGATCTACATTTGCAACCAATGGTCGAATCAGCTGATTCTGCCTTGGGTATATCGTAATTACATTTCCCGTTCGGTTTTCTTCATCGAGAATATCTATCTCGACTTCATCCCCCACGAGTGGCTGTATTTTCTCTTTTCGAAATATTCCCTTAGCCTTACACTCATATACCCCTTGATGTGGTATATGTACATAGTAAAAGCTGGCAATTCCTCTTGTAATCCTACCACGCATTATGCTCTATTCCTTTGTGAACGTGACCGCAACAGGTGAAGTCGTTGCCCACTGTCCGTCTGTTTTAAGATATGTCAAAGTAATGCTTCCTGACGTGCTTCCAACAATGCCGCTTTGATTAAGTGCAAATGGAAAACTACTTGTTGTATATCTTGCAATCTCAACACCAAGACTATTTGTCAATATTACAATTGCCTCGCTTCCAGCACCATAATCACCTGGCGCTGAAATACTGTAATTACAACTATACCCTTCCGGTCCGAGACTTAACACAAAGTCAACACTGGTTCCTTCTACTACTGTCATACCTGCCGCATAGCTTTGGCTCGCTACAAGACCTGCAAGTACTGTATCATTATTTTCTTCTTCAATTGTCGTCCAAGTTAAACCTGCTGCCGTTAGTAGAGCCTTTGCGCTGGTTTCATCTTTTCCTAATAAATCTGGTACCACAACATCTGCGCTGCTTGCGCCTGTGCTGACAATAACCGTGATATCACTTCCACTTGCCGCATTAGCGCCTCCCAGAGGATTCTGTGAGATAACATTACCCTTTGCGACTGTATCATTTTCCGCTGTTTGTTTGACCATCCTAAAGCCTTCTGCTTCTATTGCTACTTTTGCTTCTGCCTCTGTCTTCCCCACGATAGAAGGCACAGCTGTTCCATCCGCGCCAAGACTGACTGAAAGACTGATCGAAGTATTCTTTGCAACTTTAGTATCCGCTGCTATATCCTGTGATATTACGATATCCTCACCATATTTATCTGATGCTTCATATTTTTCTGTCACACCAAGTCCTAAACTATTGAGTGCATTCTTCGCCTCTGTTATGGAGATACCAATCACATTGGGAACTGTTACGTCTTCTACTGACTCTTCAACAGCTGTTTCTTCTCCTGAGGGTGTTGCATCAAAAAGTCCCATCACTTTTCCTACTAAAAATATCGCCAGTAATCCAATAATGACAGCAGTAATAATCGTAAGAACAGTCATTACTTTCTCCATTTTAGGATCTACATCATCACCATAATCATCGTCTCCATCTTCATAATAACGATCCTTGTTACTTTTCTTTGTTGTTGTTTCTTTATTTGGCTTTTTCTTTCGCACATCACTATTATCTTCATAATATCCATTTTCACGTCGCTGATTCGTACGGCTACGGGCAGATTCTTCCTTTGGTTGCTTGATATAAGGATCATAACCTGCTTCATAATTAGCTGTATAGGCAGAGTCATAAGGTACTTCAGCAGCTGGTTCAAAAGACTGCGCGTATCCTCCCTGTGGTGCATATGCCTGTTGATTATATGTTTGTTGTCCATATACATCATTCGATTTTTTCTTAATAGCCATTCTGTCAGCATCAGTAATTGCTTTTGTCCCTTCGCTTCCAGCTACAGGAATCATTTTGACAAAATCCTCATCAGGATTAATCAGCGAACGCTTCAGGTCTTGAATTAACTCGCTCATATTAGAATATCGTCTATCAGGATTTTTCTGCGTACATTTAAAAATAATCTGCTCCACACTGACCGGAATCTCAGCCACGAAATCTCGCGGAGAAGGAATTTCCTCCTGTATATGTTTAATTGCGATCGAAACCGTTGTCTCTCCATCAAAAGGTACGCGCCCCGTCAGCATTTCATACATCGTAATGCCAAGGGAATAAATATCACTCTTAGCATCACTATATCCACCGCGGGCCTGTTCTGGTGAAGTATAATGTACAGATCCCATGGCATGAGAAGTAATTGTATCGCTTGTGGCTGCTCTGGCAATACCAAAATCTGCTACCTTTACTTTTCCTTCCTTGGAAATGATTATATTCTGAGGCTTTATATCTCTATGGATTATATTATTATTATGTGCTGCCTCAATACCCATTGACACCTGAATTGCAATGCTAATGGCTTCCTTGACAGATAATCTCATCTTCTTCTCAATATAGTTCTTCAGTGTAATGCCTTCCACTAACTCCATAACAAAATAGTGGATGCCTTCTTCTTCTCCCACATCATATACATTAACAATATTGGGATGCATTAGTCCCGCAGCAGACTGTGCTTCCACTCTAAATTTGGAAACAAAGTTCTTGTTCGCAGAAAACTCGGCCTTTAATACCTTTACCGCAACAAATCTGTTGAGCTTATGATCTTTGGCCTTATATACATCAGACATTCCGCCCGCACCTATTTTATCTATAATCTCATATCTGTCCCCTATAATTGTACCTGGTCTTAGCATCCTATCACCTCATCAGCAAAAGGCTCAATAATAATTACTGCAATATTATCTTTGCCTCCATTGTTATTTGCTACCTTTACTAATTCTTCTGCTTTCTCAACGACATCTCGCTGCCCTTGCATGATAATTCTTATATTATCATCTTCTATCATATTCGTCAGACCATCAGAACACATCAAAATAATATCGTCCTTCTCCAACTTTATTTCAAAGAAGTCTATATCTATTAGTTCGCCTGCACCAATCGCTCTTGTAATTATGTTCTTATCTGGATGGGTTCTGGCTGATTCCCGATCTATCTCTCCTATGCGAATCATTTCTTCTACTAGTGAGTGATCACGTGTAATTTGTCTTATTTTCCGGTTCATGATATACAAACGACTGTCTCCTACATTAGCCACATACAGAGTGTCATCCGCTATCGTTGCTACCACAACGGTAGTTCCCATGCCTCTTAAGTCCTCTTCTTCCTCAGCTTTCTTTCGAATGGAGGCATTTGCATCTGTAATTGCTCCACTGATGACCTTTATCGGACTATCTTCCTCTGTATCTACAATATATTGCACTATCTTTTCAACCGTATGCTTGGATGCAAAGTCACCTGCATTATGTCCGCCCATTCCGTCTGCTACAATAAACAGATTCTGAAGTCTTCCAATGGGCATTTCACATGTATATACAAAATCTTGATTCAGTTTTCTTTTTCGTCCTACATCAGTGATTGAAAAAGTCTTAAGCATAGTCGTTTGCCTTTCATATGGATTGTTGGGCGACATAATGCCTTCGAAGTTGTCCGCAGGCACCGTCAATATCTCTTCCCATTTCCCTTCTAATAGTAACATTTATTTGTTTTTTTTCAAGTTTATTTTTGAATTTGAGTATATCTTTCTGCGCAGACTCTACGTAAATGCTTTCTTTTACTGGATTTACAGGTATTAGATTCACATGACAATTTAAATGTCCTATCAAAGCAGCCAGCTGCTCGGCATCATCATCAGTGTCATTTACGCCACCCACTAAGCTATACTCAAAGGTAATTCTTCTCCCTGTTTGTTTAAAATAGTATGCACACGCTTCCACCACTTCTTCAATTTTATATTTATTAGCAATAGGCATGAGCTCTCTTCTCTTTTCATTTGTTCCAGCATGCAAAGAAAGCGCCATTGTAATTTGCAATTTTTCATCTGCTAAGCGTTTCATTTCAGGAACCAAACCACAAGTCGATACTGTAAGATTCCGTTGGCTAATATTTAATCCTCTCTCGTAACTGATTAAATAAATAAATTTCAAAAGCGTATCATAATTATCCAGCGGTTCTCCTGAGCCCATAACGACTACGTTTGAAACTCTCTCGCCCGTAAGACGTGTAATTTCATAGACCTGTGTCAGCATTTCTCCTGGCGTAAGATTACGCTCCAGACCGCCTATTGTAGAAGCACAGAACCTACAGCCCATACGGCATCCAACCTGTGAAGAAATACACACGGAATTTCCATATTTATATTGCATCCATACACTTTCAATCATATTACCATCTTGTAGCTTAAAAAGAAACTTTTTTGTCCCATCTATCTTCGATTCCTGTACTTCCACAATGGAAATCTGACATATCTCATAATGCTCCTTAAGCTTATCCCTTAAACTCTTTGATAAGTCAGTCATTTCATCAAAATCCTTAACCAGCTTATTATGCAGCCACCCAAATATTTGGCCTGCTCGAAAAGCTTTCTCAGATAAGTTTGCAATATCTGTCTTTAATTCTTCATAGGTGAGGGATACTATATCCACTTGCGCCATACTGCTTCCTCTCTTAATAATCAACTATACTCTCTTAAGCCTAGCCATAAAAAATCCGTCTGTATCATGAATGCCTGGTAATAATTGCAGATAACCAGACTCTGTTTCTTCATTGATAAGCTCCTTTGGCAAGTATGGGTTCAAGGACTCCGTTTGATATGGATAATGACTTAAAAACCAATTCAAATTTTCCTCATTCTCAGCTTCATTGATTGTACATGTGCTATATATCAAAATTCCACCTGGTTTTACATAGGTATGTATTGTATGTAGTATTTTACGCTGCAGTTTAACAAGATCTGTCTGTCCAGCTTCCGTCATATGGTATTTTATATCTCCCTTACGACTTAATACACCCAATCCTGAACACGGTAAATCTGCAATTAAAATATCAGCCTTATTCACAGACTCCTCGTCAAATATTGTTGCGTCCTTAGTAATTACTTTAACATTCTGAAAACCAGCCTGTTTTACATTACTGCGAATCAACTCGACTTTTGCCTCCGTTAAATCTCTTGCTTCCACAATTCCTGTCCCGCATAGCTTATCGGCAAGATGCAATGATTTGCCTCCCGGCGCTGCACACACATCAATAATAGTCATTCCTTTTTTTACTGCTGCAATCTCTCCGACCAACATGGAACTAATATCCTGTACTTGAAATAACCCTTCGCGAAAGCACTTAAGTGCGCCCAGATAATCATAATCCATAATTAGAAAAGCATACTCAAGGTATTTTGCTTTCTCTACACTGACACCTTCTTTTTTTAGTCTTTCCTCTAATTGCTCCTTCGAAATTTTACTCTCATTACACCGGATTGTCGTTCCCACATGTGATAACGAAGCCAAAAGCATTTGCTCTGTTTTTTCAAATCCATAGCGTTCACACCAGTTCTTCACGATCCACATCGGCATAGAATAAGAAACAGATAAGTAGTCCATGGGTTCCTTCTCAGCACTCGGGTATTTTATGTTTTCTATATTTCTGCTAATATTACGCAATACGCCATTCACAAATCCCTTGAGATTATAGAAGCCTTTCTTTTCTGCCAATTTAACAGCCTCATTGCAGATGGCCGATGCTGGCACATGATCCATATATAAAAACTGATAAACGCTCATACGTAAGAGATTAAGAATCACTGGCTTCATCTTTGCTGTCTTTACATTTGAAAACTGATTGATAATATAATCCAGTCGAATCTTATATTCTATAGTGCCTTCACTCACCCGCTTAATAAATGCTCTGTCCTTTTGTTCCAGATATTGATATTTTTCAAGGACATTACGAATGACAACATGACTATAGGAGCCTGCCACTTCTGTTTCTAACAGAATTCCCAGTATTAATTCTCTTGTATTTATCCCTTTAATCACGCCTTCTGCCTCCACCAAACAACATTACCAGTCTGAGCAATTGCAAAATGGAAGCTGCTGCCGCTGCTACATAGGTAAGTGCCGCTGCCCTAAGTACTTTTTCTGAATACTTAAGTTCTGTTTCTGACAATATTCTGGTATCTCCTAATATTACAAGTGCACGCCTCGAGGCATTAAATTCCACAGGAAGTGTAACCACCTGAAAAAGGACTGCAATAGAAAAAACCCATATCCCAATCGTGATTAGAAATTGTGATGACCCAAGTATGAGTCCAAGAATAATAATGGGGATTCCGATTTTAGATCCAATATTAGCCGCTGGCACAAGTGCGCTACGGAGTTTTAAGGGTTGATACTCTGTGTTATGCTGTATTGCATGTCCACACTCATGGGCAGCAACACCTATTGCTGCAACCGAATCCGAATCATATACAGCTTCTGATAAGCGTAATGCTTTTCCCTTTGCGTCATAGTGGTCCGTTAATTTCCCCGCTATTCTCTGCACACTTACATCATAAATTCCTGCCCCACGAAGTATTTTTTGCGCTACCTCGGCGCCTGTCATACCAGATCCACTTCTTACTCTTGCATACTTGCTATAAGTCGATTTTACTCTTGCTGATGCAATAATTGTCAGGAGGGCACCGATAATAACCAGAATATAAGTTCCATCCATATAGTAATACATTGCGTTATACATACAATCATCTCCTAATTACCTAGTTTTTCTCCTGCATGCAGTTCATATCCCAGCAAAAAGCTGCCTGCATCCATTTTTTTCTTTCCTTCTATCTGAAGTTCTTTTATTTCCAGCAATTCCTTGCCCGTATTAACCACTATTGATGACTTTGTTACTCTTGCAATACTTCCAGCATCTCCCTCAGATTTCTCATGGACGACGTCTGCTTTCCAAATCTTCAAATTCCTTCCTTTGCAGGAGGTATATGCACTCGGCCAGGGAGTCAGTCCCCTCACCATGCGTTCGATTTCGACAGCAGATTTTTTAAAATCAATCTGTCCTAATTCCTTCGAAATCATTTTTACATAAGTTGCTTCTTCATTATTTTGCTCGATTGCATTCATTGCGCCGTTCTCTATCCCATCCAGAACGTCAACACATAACTTTGCGCCTGTCTCTGCTAATTTATCGTGTAGGCTACTGCCAGTTTCTTCTTTTTCTATTGGCACAACATACTTCATAATCATATTCCCTGTATCAAGTCCTTCATCCATCTGCATGATGGTAACTCCGCTCTCTGCTTCTCCATTGATAATTGCCCATTGAATGGGCGCTGCGCCTCTGTATTTTGGGAGTAATGAGGCATGTACGTTGATACATCCATATTTAGGCATATCTAGTATTTCTTTAGATATTAGCTGGCCAAAAGCTGCCACCACGAAAATATCGGCCTCTAGCTTACGAAGTTCCTCCACTGCTGTGTATTCTTTTATTTTTAATGGTTGCAACACCGGTAGCCCCTGCGCGAGTGCATATTCCTTGATTGCTGAAAACTGTATTTCCTTACCACGACCCTTTTGTTTATCTGGTTGTGTAATGACTGCAGTAATCTCATGCTTTGATGAAAGAATTGCTTTCAATATGGTGACTGCAAAATCAGGCGTTCCCATAAATACTATCTTCAATCCTCTTCCTCCTCGTCGTCATCATCTGATTCCCCGACATCCATCAATTGTCCCTCTACTTTTTCAATATACAAATGTCCATCTAAATGGTCAATTTCATGGCATATTGCTCTCGCAAGCAATTCTGTCCCCTCGATTTCATATGGCTCCATATTTTCATCAAGTGCTACTGCCTTCACATACATAGGTCTTGTTACAATACCCGTTTTACCAGGTACGCTAAGACAGCCTTCATGACCTGTCTGCTCACCTGACGTTTCTATAATCCTTGGATTGATTAGTACATGCGGTCCGTCTCCTGCATCGATTACCACCACTCTTTTCAGAACACCTACCTGTGGTGCAGCAAGACCTGCGCCTTCTGCCTCATACATTGTTTCGAACATATCTTCTATCAATATTTCCATCCGCAGTGTCATTTCAGATACTTCTTTGCTTTTTTTGTTTAATACTTCATCTCCGACTTCTCGTATTTTCCTGATTGCCATTGTTATTTCCTCCACATTATATATCATCCGTTTAATATGCCATAATCGGATTAAAATCAAATTGTACTCTCATATCTTTACTATCCAGTGCCTCAATATATTGTTCCAACAAGTCTTTTTGTTGTATCAATGCTTCATTATTAGAAGCCTTCAAATAAATAATTTTTCGATAAATATCATTTATTTTCTTAATGGAGGCATCTGCAGGTCCCACCAGTGTAATGCCTTCATGAAAATTAATTATATCATAATTATTTTTGCTTTTCATCCTATTTATATTTTGGCGTAGGATATCCGCCACCTTTTCGCTGAAAATAACAGCTTTTTTCTCATCTCCTGCCTCTATCAAAATAGCAACCATATAGCCTGCAGGCGGATAATGTAATAATTTTCGATATCCGATTTCTTCATAATAAAAGGCTTCATAGTCTTGCTTTGCAGCAGCCTTAATACTATAGTGCTCTGGATTATAGGTTTGTATTACTACTTCTCCAGCAAGTTTATCTCTTCCTGCTCTGCCTGCTGCCTGTGTCAGTAATTGAAATGTCCTTTCTGATGCGCGATAGTCATTTATATTAAGGGACAGATCAGCCGCAAGGATGCCAACGAGTGTAACATTTGAAAAATCATGTCCTTTCACAATCATTTGCGTTCCGACCAATATATCTGCTTCCTGATTCGCAAACGCAGCAAGAATCTTTTCATGTCCGTCCTTTTTCTTAGTTGTATCAAAATCCATGCGCAGTACACGTGCCACTGGAAATGCCTTTCTGATTAGCATCTCGATTTGTTCCGTTCCTGCTTTCATGCCTCCGATATAATTAGAGCCACATATAGGACATTTTCGTACATTAGGTTCTTCGTATCCACAATAATGACATACCAGCTTCCCATTTCCATGTGCTGAAAGCGATACATCGCAATGTGGACATTTCATTACATGACCGCAAGCCCTGCAAGACACAAATCCAGCATATCCACGTCGATTCAAAAACAACATAATCTGCTCTTTCTTTTCAAGCTTTTCTTCTATTAAAGTATATAATTTTTCACTAAATATCGAGCGATTTCCTTTTTTTAATTCTTCCCGCAAATCAACTGTATAGATACTAGGCATTTTTGCATCAATTGCCCTTTCTGTTAATTGATACAGCCTATACTCACCAGTAAGCGCCTTGTAATAGGAATCTACTGACGGTGTTGCTGATCCGAGAACCACTGATGCACCATGCAACTTTGCAAGCTCGATGGCTGTCTCTCTCACATGGTACTTCGGCATTGTCTCGCTTTTATAAGAGCTCTCATGCTCTTCATCGATAATAATCATTCCCAAATTAGCAAATGGCGTAAATAAGGCAGAACGTGGTCCAATTATTACATCAATCTCACC
>Ga0209373_10003660_pt1 | contig 13974 bp, 6 predicted proteins | sample Higcelweek5metaG_FD_187173 | JGI IMG/M metagenome (GOLD analysis project Ga0209373, IMG submission 187173) | Freshwater pond sediment microbial communities from the University of Edinburgh, under environmental carbon perturbations - High... | ecosystem: Environmental > Aquatic > Freshwater >...
TGCGGCATAATTTGCTCTTCGTCGGCCTCCGATTCTGCCTCTTTTTCAGTCTCCTTTTTTGGGTATAGCACGCGCCATCCATCTTCCAGAATTACCTTTCCGGTTGCTTTAAATTCGTGGGTGCTTACTTCGCCAATTACTGTTGTGTTCGAAACAATACAATCGGGATAGAAAGCTGCGATAAACCTCCGAGCAATTAAATCGTAAACACGTTTCTCTTCGGGAATCAATCCCGAAGGTCTTATCCCTGTTGGGATTATGGCGTGGTGATCGGTGATTTTGGCATCGTCGAATATCTTTTTGCTTTTCTTGATTGGTTTGCCAAGCAAAGGAGCTGTGAAGTTGGAGTATGGCTCCATGTTCTTTAAAATCCCTTCAATTTTTGGGTACATGTCGGTGGGCAGAAAAGTGGTATCGACACGAGGGTAGGTCACCATTTTCTTCTCGTAAAGGCTTTGAATATACTTTAACGTTTCGTCGGCTGTGAAGCTGTATTTTTTGTTGCACTCGACCTGTAATGCCGTTAAATCGAATAGTTTGGGAGGAGCCTCGTTACCTTTTTTCTTTTCGAACGAAACAACTTCGAAGAGGTTTGTTTTAATCTCTTCAATAATTCGGGCAGCTTCCTCAACAGATTCGAAACGGCCGTTGGTCGAGTTAAAAATTACATTTCGGTAATTTGTTTTGATCTCCCAGAAAGGTTTTGATACGAAATTCTGAATCTCTTCAAACCGTCGGACAATCAGAGCCAGCGTTGGGGTTTGGACCCTGCCAATTGAGAGAACCCCTTTGCCGTTGGCGTATTTTAGTGTGTACAAACGGCTTGCGTTCATTCCTAAGAGCCAGTCGCCAATTGCACGGGCATTTCCAGCCGAATATAGACAGTCGAACTCTTTCCCGTCTTTAAGTCTTTCAAAACCTTCTTTAATCGCTTCATCGGTCATCGACGAAATCCACAAACGTTTCAATGGTTTTTTGCATTCAGCTTTTGTAAGTACCCAACGCTGAATAAGTTCTCCCTCAATTCCGGCATCACCGCAGTTAATCACCTCATCGCATTCATCAAATAGTTTTTTGATTGTATTGAACTGTTTTTCAACGCCATTGTTGTCGATGAGTTTTATGCCAAACCGTGGAGGAACCATTGGCAGGTAGTTCATCCGCCAGGCTTTCCAATCGGTTGTATAATCTTCAGGATTTTTGAGGGTGCATAAGTGACCAAATGTCCATGTAACCTGATAGCCGTTGCCTTCAAAATAGCCATCCTTGCGGGTATTGGCTTGCAATATTCGGGCAATTTCTTTGGCAACACTAGGTTTTTCGGCAATACAAACTTTCACTTGGTTCTCGATATTTTTTAGGATAACAAAATTAGGCAATTCGACGAACAATCAAATTCAACACAACGTGTAGATACCACGAGTTTTGAACAAAGAGGTTTTTGTTGTTGATTGTTAGCGGTTAGCGAATGTGTAGTTAGATGGCTTTTCGGATGTGGAATGAGGTTTTTCAAAGCAGTGAATTTAAGAACTCCCTATTTTTTTGCCCAAAAACCTTATTTTTTTTAATCTGAATTTATTTGGAATCTCTTTTGTAGTACACTTTAAACCGAAGTGGTTATTTTTGCAGCCGAGTTGGTTTTTTAGGTTCGATATGTAATTGTATATTATGAAGTTGAAATTTTTATTTTTCGCATTGTTGGGTTTAATTACAAATGCTTGGGCTCAGTCTTTAGTGAAAATGGAGCAAGCGAATGGTGTATCAACAGTTGCCTGTAAGATAAATGGGTTCGATTTAAAGTTTGTGCCGGATACAGCAAATACTGATGTTTCTATTTCGTTGGTAACCGCCTCCGAAATGCTGAAGTTAGGGTATCTGTACGAAAAAGACTTGTCAGGACCTATTCAGATTGGCGGTGAAATTAACCTGAGTATTATCGAAATAGGAGACCATTTTCTATTTAATACTAAAGCTATTATTGTTGATAATCAAACGTTTCATGTGCGAATTGGGAAAAATATTCTCGATCAACTGGGGCAGGTTAGTATTGATTTCACAACCAGCGATTTCTTAATAACAGATAAAGAGATTTATAAGAACAATTACAATGTGAAATTTGGTTGTGCATCAGGGAATTGCCTTAACGGATATGGAGCTTATTTGTATCCTGGAGGTGCTGTTTATGTTGGGAATTTCAAAGAAGGCGATTTGGTGGGTTATGGCACCTATCTTTATGAAGATGGTACAAAGTACATTGGATACTTTATTGCCGGAGATTATGAAGGCAAGGGCGTTTTAATGAATCCCGATTGTTCAACCTATGTTGGCGACTTTGTTGATGGCGAATTTAATGGCTTTGGCCGAATGTCTTTCGCAAATGGTCAGAAGTATGTTGGCGACTTTGTTGATGGTATTTTTAACGGTTATGGCGTTTTTACATTTGTTAGCGGTCAGAAATATTTAGGCGATTTTGTTGATGGTCAATATAATGGAAATGGAACCATGTTTTTTGCCAATGGTCAGAAATATATTGGACAGTTTGCAAACAATAAGCGTAACGGGAAAGGTACATTGACTTTGCCCGATGGTACTGAAAAAACCGGGATGTTCAGGAACGGCGAATACGTTGGACAGTAGCAACAACCTAATAGCGTAAAAAAAGCTCCGTGATTTAAAATACCACGGAGCTTTTTTAATGTCTAAAGTGAAAACCAGTAATTAAGTTTCACCATAAAGATGTTGCCAGAGAAAGCATTGCCCAAACTACGGTATGTTTTGCTTATGCTGGCATCCGAAATGGTTTGGTAAAGTGTCCGCTCATTTGCCCAAACTAAGAATAGTTTTGATCCGGGAAGGTATTCCCATTTGAAAACCAAATTCGATCGGAATTGAGCAAAACTGAAATCAGGATTCTTGAAAGACAGATTGCCTGTTGTGTAAGTGTTTTCGGCAGATAATTCAGGATTTAGCGCAGTGAACCTATCGGTGTAATTTTCGGCCTGTGGATTATCTATTAATTTAAAATTAGAATAGCTTCCGACTGAAATGTACGGACTACCATAATATTGCAGTGATAGCTCGGGTGTAATATTGTAGTCAACCCTGAATGTTGCCCCCAATGTTTCCTGATAAATTTTGCCCAAAATGCTTGCTTGAGATGAAGATAAATCTTTGCATTCTACGTCTTCGATGTATTGAAGCTCATTTGTGCTAGAGGTGTAACTTGCGCTAAATGACAATTTTAGAATGTTGATTGGTTGGTAGGTGAATGTTGGGGTTATGGTTTGAGTTCTCGAACTCTTTTCGCCTCCTGTTTCGGTGAAGGCATAGAGCGAAAATGCTGCTTTCTTAGAATTGTCGGAGCTGATTTTAAAATCGGCGTGCGATTTTGCCGGGGTTTTCATAGCTTCTCCGCCTCTGAGAATGCGGGTGTCGAGAGTGTTTGTGAAAAAACAGGTGTGTCCTTCAACCGCCCATTTGTTCAGAAATTGACCATAAATGTAGTAGGTGAATTGCGAGTTCAGAAAGTCGAAGTTGTAGTTCCAATAGTTTGTTTGTGTGAACGATGTGTTAAAAGAGCGGAGAATTCCTTTCGGCTGATTGATAAAATAAGAAACTACATTTATATTCTTTATCTGATCGGAAATACTCATGTATCCCAAATCGTTCAGTTCTAATCCTGGCGATCGCCATGTGAGCAACGTTGAATATCGCCACAAACCTTTGCTGCCTTTTCCTATTTTCACGCTTCCACCTTGTCCCGACAGCTGAGTGCTTTCACTGTCATACTCCAGATGTTCGGCATCGGGGCGCTGGTAATATCTGGCCGAAGAAGTCTGTAACAGACTGATTGCAGATGTATCGCCCAGTATAGTGCTGCCAATAAGTTTTGCATTCAGATAAAACTCTTTGTCGTGCCATTGGTGCAGAAAATCAACTCCCCCGGTGTAAGCATTTTTATTCAGAAAATTGAAATTTGGGTTATTGCTGAACCTGTTTTTCGACGTAATAATTCCACCTAGAACAGTGTTTCCAGAGTTGAAATCTTTCTGAAAGCGGGCTACTGTATAGTTTGAAAGCGGCTCAACAATTTCTTTCTTTCTGGTTGAACCATCGCTTATTTGCGCGGTTGCATTTCCTGAGAAACTTTGCAGAACGCCCATTGAGAAGCCATTAGCTGTTTTGCCACTTACTTTTACAGCACTTAAAATTGGTGTTGTTCCTGGGTATTTCATATATTCATCTTCGCCTATAGTAGGGTAGAACGAAGGGCTTTCGCCAATTCGTCTTGTGTAGAAAATACTCACATCGTCGAATTCGTAGTTGAAAATATTTTTCCCTTCGAGGAAGAAAGGTCGTTTTTCATTGTAGAAAGTTTCGAAGGCGGTAAGGTTCATGCTCGACGGATCCGACTCAACTTGACCGAAGTCGGGGTTGATGGTTACGTCGGCAGTAAAGTTGCTCGAAAGTCCGATCTTTGCATCAAGCCCAATGTTCCCAAATAGCTGATAGCCATCTTTTGTATATGGGTTTAAAGCATCTTTTTCAACAATGTTGAGTTTTCCCGATGTGTACGGCATAAGCTCAAGCCTGCGCGATTTTGGTAAATCAGAGATCCCTTCAAGATGTCCAAAGAGGTAAAGAATTCCTGGTCCGGTTGAGGTTTGTGGCTCCCAATCGCTCTCTTCCTGAACCCGGTCTATCCATCGCCATACATGTATTCCCCAAGTCTGCTCGTTTTCATTGCTGTATCTGAGCTGGCTTAGCGGAATTTTGTATTCTGCCACCCATGCCGAATCTTCTGTGCCTGTTTTGGCCGACCAAACAGCATCCCAACTCATGTCGCAATTCGAAGGATTGGTTAAGATTAGGTCTAATTTTTGTCCTGCTGCTGTAACGTTAAACTCAAATCCGGTACGATGGTCGTGATATGAGTCGATATTGATACCTACTACGTCGCCGGTAAACTCATCCCTGTTGCCGGCTTTTCTCGATATCTTCTCTGGTTCATTATCGTAGGCTCTGATCGCAACATAGATGTTATCGTTGTCGTATAAAATATTGATAGATGTAGGTTGCGACGGTTTTGCCCCTTCCGTTGGAATCCATTGGGTGAAATTCCCTGACCAGTTGCTGTTTTGCCAGCAGGCATCGTCAAGTTTTCCGTCAATTTCGGGTGGTCGAGCTAAAAGCCGTTGCGTTTTGTAGGTGCGGGGAGTTGTTTTTTCCTGTGCATTTAGTTGAAATGCAATCAGCAACATTAATGAAGCTAAGGTTAATAATTTTCTCATGGCTAAAAATAAAGTTGTCACATTTTAATTGTCATTGTTAATCAATTGACTGCTAATTTACTTTGTATTACAGCACTATTTAGGGCTTTTTTAAATTCGATTTGTGTGTTTTTTGTAAAACAAAGCAATAGAAGAATACAAAACAGTCATGGATAATAAACTTTTGATGCGGTTTTTTAATAATCCAATTCTTACTTATAATAAGTTTTGAAGTATTATTGTTTCACTTTACAATTCATTCGATAGTAGGATGTCATGATTTGGAACCGCTCTTGAATGTGTTTAATTTTGCATTATTTTTTATCGTTCTAAAAAAGCTTTATTTTGGTCGTACGTTTGTGTTAACTCAAATTTGTTGCGACCCACTAATTAATTAAATATGGACAAAAAGGCATTTATTGAAAAGATAGAAAGTTCATACACTTTCAAAGGAGAGTCAATTTTAATAGGCTCGGCAGTATTGGGCGATGACTTCGAAACTGGTTGTCAGGTACGGTTGCCGTTGAAAACATTTAATCGTCACGGACTAATTGCCGGGGCTACCGGAACAGGGAAAACAAAATCGTTGCAGGTAATTATGGAGAGCCTTTCCGATGCAGGTGTACCTGTTCTGGCAATGGATATTAAAGGTGACTTGAGCGGACTTGGTGCCGAGGGTGAGATGAATCCGGTTATTGAGAAGCGTTCGAAACAGATCGGTTTTGATTGGAAGGCAAAGTCGTACCCTGTTGAATTTATGTCGATTTCGGATGAACCTGGCGTTCGGTTGCGGGCTACGGTTTCGGAATACGGCCCCATGTTGCTTTCGAAAATTCTTGGTTTGAACGAAAGCCAGGAAGGCGTTTTGTCGATGGTTTTTAAGTATTGCGACGACCGCAATTTGCCCCTTCTCGATTTGAAAGATTTGAAAAGTGTGCTCAATTATGCCCAAAATGATGGGAAAGAGGAGTTTAAAGAAAAATATGGATTTCTTTCCGGTTCATCGGCAGGAACAATTCTTCGAAATATTATATCGCTAGAGCAACAAGGCGGGGAAGGCATTTTTGGAGAACCGTCGTTCGACGTGTTTGACCTTATGAAATCGAACAGCGAAGGGCAGGGAATAATCAACATTCTTCGCCTTACCGATATGCAAAGCAAACCCGATCTTTTCAGCTCGTTTATGCTGAGTTTGCTGGCCGAAATTTTTGAGAAAATGCCTGAGCTTGGCGATCCCGACAAACCTGAACTGGTGATTTTTATCGACGAAGCCCACCTCATTTTCCGAAACGCATCGAAAGTGTTGCTCGATCAGTTTGAAATGACCATTAAATTGATCCGCTCGAAAGGGGTAGGGATCTTCTTCATCACACAGTCGCCAACCGACATTCCGGCAAGCATTCTTGGTCAGTTGGGAACAAAAGTTCAACATGCGCTGCGGGCATTTACAGCTAAAGACCGTAAGGATATTAAAATGGCGGCTGAAAATTATCCTATTTCCGATTTTTATCAGGTTGATGAGCTGATTACCCAACTTGGTATTGGCGAAGCTTTTGTTACCGGGCTCGACGAGAAAGGCCGTCCTACAGAGTTGGTTTACACGCTAATGCGCCCGCCATTTTCGCGCATGGATGTTTTGACCGATCAGGAGATAAACAGCTTTATAAAGAATTCGGATTTAGTTAGGGAATACAACGTTGAGGTTGACCGTGAAAGTGCTTTCGAAATTCTTCAGAGCCGAATGGACGATCGCGAAGAAGAGGTTGAACAGGAGATGGCGCGTGTTCGCGAAGAGCGCACCCCACGTGGTCGACAAGAAGTTTCAACTTTCGAAAAAATAATGAAAAGCCCCGTTACGCACATGGTGGCAAAAGAGGTAACCCGCGGTCTATTGGGCGTTCTGGGACTAAAAACCACCACCCGCTCTCGTTCGCGAAGGAGCTTGTGGTAAGAGGTTTGATAGATATAAGAAAAGCCTGATCAGATAATCTGGACAGGCTTTTTTATGCTTTGTTCTTTCTATTTCCGGGTTTCATCGGGGTCGCAACAGTAGTTCTCTTCAACTTTCTTCTTTTGCTCTGGGAATAGTAACCTCGATTGTATTTCGATGCGCCTTACACCGTCGTAGTCGAAGTAGCCGTTCCCACTTGGGTTATTGGCGGCAGGATACGGGTATTTTGGGTTTTCGATATCGCCATCTTCGCGTTTGCCGCGGGTAATAATAATGATGTCGGCATCTTTGTAACTGACATTATTATCGGGCAAGGCAACTTTCCCTTCTTTCAAATACTTGTTAAAGGTTTCAGAGTCGGCAAGCCGTTTCAGTACTTCCTTGTAGCCATACCAAGCCCGCAACCTCGAAAGGTTGGTGTTTTGGTCGGTTCTTCCGCTTCCTATTCCAAGTATAGAGCCGTTGTCGCCATCTTTATTCAGTTCAACAGTACAAGGTTTTAACTGTGTTATGGTTTTGGTTTTTTCGTCGACAGATGGTGGAATAATTTTCACTGGTTCGGTATTGAAATCCTTCCTGACTTCGTCATATTCCGAGCCGCGGTATTGAACGGTATCGCCAATGTACCAGCTCCGTGATACTTCGCGTTGGTCAGAAACCGCAAAGATTTCAATCAGAAGTTGAGGCTTCATATCTTTATGAAGGTCGAGCAGGTGAATGTACTTGTTCTTGATTGTATCGGTAAGATTCTTCAGGTTTTCATCTACCTTTTTCGCATAATCGGCGTACTGATCTATCCTATCTTTTCGGCCTTTCATGCGTTGTTCGGCCTTGCTATCCTTGCCCGGACGGTCGCCCCAGTATTGGTTGTTCGGGTGAAGTTCAATCCACGAAGCATTTGCGATAGAGTAGATGAAGTGGTCGTTTGTTTTCACCGGGAAAATAGGAGCTTCGTAGCCTGTAACGTTGTAATCGCTGCGTTCCCTGTTGATTCTCCCTTTGGGATTGTAGATGGTTCCCGATTCGGTAAAATCAAAACCTTCGTGAAGTTTTTCGAGGTCGCGTTTCAGGTTTTCCGAAGTGTTTACTTCCCAATAGCCTGTCTGGAAATAAGAGATTGAACGGTAAGTTGGTTCAATATTGAGTTTACCGGGACAAGGCGGTTTCTTCATCCATGCACGGGTAATGTAAACAGTGTCGTTCACAATGGTGTCGCTCAGTACGCTGATAATTGGGAGCTTGCCGTTGGTTTCTGTTAGTGTTGATTTTACCTCAGCTCCGTTTATTAAGCGGGTGTGTGCCGAAGGAACAGATGGGTCGCCAACAATTTTGCTGTACCCGATGAAGATGTAATTCCGGTCTTCGTTGCAGATGTACGTGCCTTTTTCTTTGCTGGCAAACGAACCTCCCAAAATGCGGTATTCCAATCCCGAGTAAAGTTTGAAGCTTGCCATATTTTTTTCAACGGTTTCATTTCTGTCGCCTTCGATTTTGATGACAGGAAAATCTACTGGTTGAGGTTTGGTTGTTGGGTATTTGTCGACAAGCACAATGTTCAGATCAACCTCGAAAGGCATGGCGCAACCGTAGATATCGAAACTGCCGTAGCCCGAAGGAAGGTCGGCCGACCAGAAGATTGACCGTGGTGTTTTCTTGTTCAGCGGATTACTGTAGATAAACGGGTAATTCTGGTTGTGATCGCTGTTTACCGATATTTCGACAGCCCCTTTTGATGTGAAATCGTAGGTTTTGTTGGCAAACAGTTTCACATCTCCATTGTTGATTTTATAACCACCGCTCACGTCGTCTAATTGAAGTTTCACCTCATAAATTTTATACGAACCATCTTTGTCCGACGAGAAGTAGAGTTTCGAACCATCGAAACAGATGTGCGGCGTAACTTCATTCTTTTCTGAAAACAGTTCAGTTACAACAACTGCTTTACGCCACTTTCCATTTTCATTGAAGCTGTAGAAGATGTTCAACTCTTCGCCTGCAGCATCGTTGTTAATGGTTTTGCCGTCGGCTTCAACTTTCCGGTTCGAAACGAAGAAGAGGTGTTTTCCGTTTTGCGAAAGTGTAGGCTGCGACTCCCAAGTGTTTTCGTTCGAAAGCTCGTTGATTGGCTTTGGATTTTCAAACGTATCACCTTTTCGGCTCATCTCCCAGAGGTTTTTAAATTCGCTGTTGCCTGTTTTAACAATCTGATCGCAGGAGAATATCATCGTATTGTTTGCAATGGTAACAGCTCCTTTTGTCGATGAATTGAATTTGTCGATGAATTCGGAAAAGTAAGGGTTGTCGGTTTCAATTTTCAGAATAGACACATCGCCCCAGCCTTCATTGGGGGCTTTACCTTTGCCAATTTCGCGTTCGCAATAGTAGATTTGCTGATAGGTGTTGGTGCGTTTTGAACCAAAGAACACGGAGTCGGCACGGCTCGAAGAGAACCATAGCCGTTCCTTTTTCCCTCCGTCGAGGTATTCAATAAACGGTGCGTTATCTTTGAACTTATCTTTCGTGTTTTGCAAAATGAAGTAAGTCTGGTCTGTGGTGTAAGCAGGTTTTGCCAACTCCTTAACATCCGAGCTGTTCACCGGAGGGTTCAAAATCGTTGTCGAAGTTGATGTTTTCCCTTTCAGATCGCCTTTTACTTCGTAAGCACTGTTCTTCGAAGTTTTGCAACCAGCAGCCAAAAGGGTGGCAATAGTTGCTATCAGCAGTATTTTATATGTGATTTTCATATCAGTCGGTTTTTATTCTTCGTATTGTAAAGGGTATTCAACATAGAACGAAACGGAAGCTTTCCCCATGCCGCCAGTCGATCCCGTGTTGTCGTCGCCCGATTCTACTGAAGCAACATAAATTAGGGCAATTCCACAATAGATATATTTGTTGCCTGTGCTGGTGGTGTATTTGTCGGCTTTAAGAGTCGGATCCCATACCACATACACATTGTACGGCTGGATCTGCAATCCTCCCAATGTTGGGAATTCGTAACTGCTTCGTTTTTCCGACCATGAGAACTCTTCAGGTGTCCCGGTGTTTTTGGGGCTTGTCATAATCATGCTCATCAAACTTCCATTTTCATAAGCCGCAATAAATGCATCGTGAGTATCGAATGCGGCCACTGGTTCCGATGTGATCATCGAGAAGTTGTTATCCGAAGAATTTACCAGGTACAACTCAGGTTTCTGAGTGAAGTTCAGTGCGGGGTCGTTGGGCGAATCGACATCGAAATACAATGAGTGGGCGCTAGCCGGAACATTCGGAACATTTGAATAATCGATGTAGCCGCTTGTAAGGGCTTCCCTCAATCCGTAGTTTTTGAGCTTTGGATTGAACTCATCGATGTCGTAAATGTGGTACGAAGGAACCGACGAGTAGTTTGAAATCTGGCTGAATGCCTCCATGATTACCACCTCGCGCGAGCCTTGCGAGAATTCGCAAACCTGGGCTTCGATGTGGATTTCCTGACTGCATATTTTGTTTCCCGAGCCATCGGTTGCATCAACAATAAATGCGCATTTGTAAATGCTGTCGTGCTTGTCGTCAAAGTAGTCGCCAATATCGGGTGTTGAGAATAAGATGGTTAGGGTTGACGTTCCTCCTGTTTCACTAATTTGCTCGGGCAACGATGCTGCATTGAAATAGTTGCGGTCGTCGGCAGTGCCAAGAGTTTGCTTTGTAATTTTTAACTGAATGTCGGAACAATAGTCACCATCTGGCAGGTCGAATTTGAATGCTGCAACTCCGCCTTCTTTCAGTTCGTTGAGGCAATCGTTTGCCATTACCCCTTTTATCTTTTGCAGAATGAAACTGGTTGCATCCATCTCGGTTTTCTCGCCAACAGACAGGGCTGTTTGTGTTCCTGTTGATGAATCGACCCGTTTTGCATTGGCTGCAAGTATTTGTATTGTAGGGCAGATTAATTCGCAACCCTCAGCCTTTAGATTGAATTTATAAGAACAGGTTTTGTCGTTCTTTTTAATTGTTGGGTTCGATTCTGAATAAACAGAAGTGTAAACTTCGAACGTCTCGGTTACTTCGCCTGCCTTTGATGGTTCAAAGTTTGCCGATATTTCGAACGATTCGCCTGTTGCTAATCTTGGAAGTGCGGTTGTTTCAATTACCCACGAATTGGTTCCCCTGTCGTATACACTTGTTCCGTCGGTCCGTTTTATACTGTCAATTTGCAAAAGGCACCCTTCGCCCAAATCGGCTGTCGATGTTTCAATAATTTTGAAGGTGAAGCTTTCCGAACTGCCCAATATAACTTTTTCGGGAGCGTAGTAATTGTCGGCTGAACCTGAGTTGCCGAATGGACAGTAACACTCTGATGGATCGCAAACTGTTGTGCTTAGTGTGATGGTAATGGTTCCTGAATTTACAACCGCACCATTTTCGTCGAGGCAATCGGCCGGCAGTTTTACCGTTACTGGTGCAACGGTGGTAGGCGCAGACCGGTCTACGTTGAAATAAATTTCGAGCTGACTGTTTTCCAGCGTCACCGAATCGCCGGTTGCGCCGGGAGTCATGCTTTCCACATATATTTTGTCGCTGAAATTTTTCAGGCTGCTGATGTTGATTCTGAGTTTTGTTGATGAGAAGAGCACCACCGAATTGTTTTTCAAGTCGCTGAATTGAGCGGTTTGCAGTACGCATTCGCCCGAGCTGGTAATGTTTTTCACAATAGTGGTGTCGATGCTTGTACAATCAATTGAATCGGCAGGCTGGCATGTTATGTCCTTGAAAATATAGGTAAGGGTGGTGTCGCAGCACAAAACGCCAAAAGTTTCGCTTACCGATTTGCCGTTGTAGCTGGTTTCAATCTTTAGGTTATTCAGGCCGCAACTGCTGTTTTCGATGGGGCCGGTTTCGAAAGTTCCGGTTTCGTCGAGGTTTCCGGTAGCCAGCGTGTCTTTGCCAACAATAATTTTAAAACTTGCACCACGGGCGGGGAACAGGTCGCCGGGTTCGCATTCGGTAGTATATTGCCCTTTAATAACGAACTCAATTTCGTCGAGGTCTTTGCAGTCGTCCCTGAGTATATTTTCGGTACAAGTACTGAAAATAAACATTGTAAAGAGGAGCGATAAGGTCAGAAGTATATTTCTCTTGTTCATAGTTTCGGCATTAGAAGGTTAAACCAATACGAATAAAAATCTGGCCGGCACTTCGCCTTGGGTAGCCGGAATATGCAACACCATGGTTGTTGAGGCAATCGCTCCAGTCGGCGTTGTCGTTGAGGGTTGCCAGAGGTAGGGTAGTCCTACGGTATCCCAAGTCGAACGAGAGGTCCATGTTTCGTGTCCTCCAAATATCGATACCCGCGCCTAAATCCCAGAAGTAGGCGTTTAGCTTTTTGCCTGTCCAGAACTTGTCGAACTTGCCTGCTACATCGTAAGCAGTGCCAAGGTCGCCAAAGAGGTACCATGCGTTGCAATTTCCAAAGAGCGGATTTGTAATATCGTTGAAAGTGAACCTTGGGTGGATTGAGAGCGGAACAAACAGGCCGCCATCAACAGGCCAAAAGCCGGTCATAGCTCCAAGGTGGAACCTATGCTTGTCGTCTACATTAAATATTGAAGGCAGAAAAGCAACTTCGGGGCCAAAGGTGATCATTGTGCCCTCTTCGCCAATACCGATTGTTTTCTTTTCGATTGGTGTGTCGCCGGGGATTGGTTCGTAGGTTGTTTTTTCAAACGAGCGGAACCCAACCATTGCCCGCGCTTCTATCTTGAACGGGTTCCGGGTGCGCTTGCACAAATTCATATTGGTAAGCTCTTTCAGCTTTTCGAAGGTGAATGCTTCGGGGTAAATGTCGGCATCTGATGTTCGGGTTACCCGTTTCACATCGAGCGAATCGACAATCACCATGTTATTTTTGACAAAGGTTTCCATCTCTTTGCCATGTTTCAGTTTGTATGGTTTAATCTGATCTTCTTTTTCGGCATTTTCGCAATCGACCAGGTAAACATTTACTTTTTTCTTTGCCGATTCGACCGGGACAGGGGCAAAGTAGGTCAGGTAATTCTTTTTTGCATACTTCTGTTTGGTATTCTCTTTCATCTCAACATTGTAGATGGTTGTGTTGTCGAGGTCGCACATGGCGCAACGCTTTGTTTTGCACGACGAGAACATAACCAAGAGGAATAGAAAAAGAAGTAAGGGGATCGTAAAGGCAGAACGAAGCCTCTTTTGTGTTTTTCCTTGTATCATTTTTGCAGATTAAAATTTTACTGACTCAGTTGGTTTGTGTAGCAAAAGGTACAATAAATAAATTTCAAGATCAATATTGCAAAGCCATTTTCCCGGCATCGGTTAACACCATTTTCCCCATTGGTTACGCAACCAAACAAACAGGCGCGATTATGACAACAAACGGTGATGAAATACAACCCGGCCTGCGAATAATCGTATTAGTGTAACCTGATTGAACAACGGTGATGGATGTTGGGATTTTAGGAGTTCATTGTTCAATTATTATTAAATCAATCGAAAAGTATTGCTCTTACCAATTGTTCTATGGTTTTTCCGGTTGCCTCGTGGTTATTGTCTGTTTTAAAATTATACAATCCAATGTAATTGGTGTTATTGGCGGCCACGCCCATTTTGCCAAAACAATTCCAAAACGATATAGCCCCGAAAAACACATTCGGCCATATTTCTGTAATCTCTTTTTTGCGGTTGTCGAGGTGGTCGGTCATGGTTTTACCTTTCCAACCGTCGCTCACCTTCAATTCGATCACG
>Ga0209373_10003661_pt1 | contig 13972 bp, 13 predicted proteins | sample Higcelweek5metaG_FD_187173 | JGI IMG/M metagenome (GOLD analysis project Ga0209373, IMG submission 187173) | Freshwater pond sediment microbial communities from the University of Edinburgh, under environmental carbon perturbations - High... | ecosystem: Environmental > Aquatic > Freshwater >...
CTGAATGGCGGCGTGGCGTTTGGATACCATCGGGTCATTAATAATAATATCCGCCTCTTTTCTTCCCAGTACGCAGGGGAGCGAACTGCCAAGTTCAGTGCCTTCCTGGGTTCCTTCCTCCACCAGCAGTCTGAGCTGATCATGACGCTGTACGCTTAACTTTCCCGGGGCGATGGTCTGTTCCGAATCATCCACGGCAGTAAACAGATGTACCAGTCCTTCCAGAGACATGTTGGCAGAATCCCGTGATTCCATGGTGCGTAAGGTCTGGTAGATGATGGCGTTAACCGGTTGAGTGGTCTCCTGAAAGGCATACAGCAGCATCTGATCTACAACCGAGAGGTCTTCCTGATTTTGTTGCAGGCTGTCGGACCAGTAGGCAGCGGTTTTGGTGCCATCAAGAAAGAAGAAAAAGTTGCAATTGCCTGCTTTTTCCAAAATTATGAGGGCATCTGCGGCATTATTCTGGATCTGATGGACCATTCCTTCCAGGTTGATCAGGGCAACCGGCCCTCTGGCAGCCGGTTCATCTTGAATAAATACCAGCAGACACTTCAAAAGTACCGGGTCAGTTTCATGCAATGAGACGATTCCGCTGCCCTGGGGGATGGATGCCACTTGGGCACAGAAGTTGGTAATCGTGAGCGGTGCAGACTTTATTCCAGCGGTGACACCAGCCGAATAGGGACGTCCCTGAAAGAAGAACAACAGAAAAAGGCGGTCTCCGGCGCTAACGGCCAGATAACCGGTAAAGGGCGCGTCAGAAAGACCTTTCAGCAGCTTTACCAAAGTGTTGCAGCTGAATGGCTGTGCGCAAACGCGTATTGTTCCGGATGGCAGGATCATAGCTGACATGCTGAGAACTATACGGTGAGGTCGGCAGCCTGTCAAGTTACAGGGGGCTTTTCTGGGTTTTTCTTGCTCTCATGGTGCTGCAATGTTACTCTTTTGCCCCACTATCCAACTGCAGGAGATGGTCTTTATGCGTTATATTACTGCCGGTGAATCCCACGGCCCCCAGTTGACTGCTGTTATTGAAGGATTGCCTGCCGGTCTTGAGGTGTCTCCTGATCTGCTTGATCTGCAGCTTGCCCGGCGTCAGCAGGGTTACGGGCGGGGTGACCGGATGAAGATTGAGCGGGATCGGGCTGATATCCTGTCCGGTGTCCGTTGGGGTAAGACCCTTGGTTCTCCCGTTACCCTGGTCGTTAAAAACCGTGATTGGGATAACTGGCTGGAAAAGATGTCGCCGTTGGCTGAACATGAAGGGCGGGCAGAGGCCGTAACCCGTCCCCGGCCAGGCCATGCTGATCTGTGCGGTGCCATGAAGTACGGGCATCGCGATGTCCGCAATATACTTGAACGTTCAAGTGCCCGAGAGACAGCTGTGCGGGTAGCCGTCGGTGCGGTTGCCCGTGCTCTGCTGAACGCTCTTGATGTGCGTATCGGTGGTGTGGTGACCGAAGTCGGTGGTATCGCGGCAAAGGCTTCCCTGTCACCCTATACTGAACAATGGCAGCAGGCTGCTGCTTCCGAGATGTTCTGCTGCGATCCGGCTGCCGAGCTGGAGATGAAACGGTTAATTGATCATACCAAGGCGATTGGTGATACCCTGGGTGGCGTGGTGGAGGTGCAGGTGTTGGGGTTACCCCCTGGTTTGGGAAGTTGTATGCAGTGGGACCGCAAACTGGATGCCCGTCTGGCTATGGCGTTAATGAGCATCCAGGCCATCAAGGGAGTTGAGATCGGGCTTGGCTTCGAGGCTGCCCGTCGTCCCGGCTCAAAGGTACATGACGAGATTGCCTGGAACCCGGCCCGGCTGCAGCAGGGAGAGCTGATCTCCTATCAGCGTCCCACCAATCATGCCGGTGGACTTGAAGGTGGTATGACCAATGGTGAACCGCTGGTGCTGCGGGCCGCCATGAAACCGATCCCGACACTGTACACGCCGCTGCAATCAGTGGATATTGAAAGCCATGAACCGTATGAAGCATCAGTGGAACGCTCCGATACCTGCGCGGTTCCTGCTGCTTTGGTGGTGGCTGAGGCGGTGGTGGCGATTGAGCTGGCTCAGGCGTTACTGGAAAAGTTTGGGGGCGACTCGCTGGATGAGATCCGCCGTAATCGGGACGGCTATCTGGCAGGTCTGCGGGATTTCTGATGGGAATGTCGATTATTCTGACCGGCCCGATGGGGAGTGGCAAGACCAGTGTCGGAAAAATGCTGGCTGCCCGTTTGAGATACACCTTCAAGGATCTGGATGCTCTGGTAGTGGAACAGGCTGGCAAAAGTATCAATGAACTGTTTGCCGATGAAGGGGAAGAGTCTTTCAGGGATCGAGAATCAATGGTCCTTTCCGGTGTTGTTGGACAGCAGCAGATGGTGCTGTCAACCGGTGGCGGGGTGGTAATCAGAGAGCGTAATCGTGCCCTGCTCCATGAGGCCGGACTGGTGGTTAACCTGACGGCAACGGTTGATACGTTGGTGAAGCGTTTAGCCAGGGCTAATGATCGTCCTCTGCTGCGCGGCGAGAGTCCGTTGGAGGAGCGAATCAGGCAGATTATGACAAGCCGGGAGCCGTTTTATGCCGATGCAGACATAAGAATTGACACCACCGGGAAAACATTGGAAGATGTCGCCGCTGTAATCCTTCAATTCTACGTAGAAAGGCGCTCAGAGGCACCGTGAAAACTATCTCTGTTCAGCTTGATTCCCACAGGTATGGCATCGACATCGGCGAAGGATTGTTGTCCGGTGTTGGTGCTGCATGTAAGGCGGCAGCTCTTGCCGGACGTGCTGCTGTTGTATCCAATCCGACGGTTGCACCTTTGTATGCCGACCTTGTAACCGGTTCTTTGCAGGATGCCGGTTTTTCACCGGTAATGATTGAGATTCCTGATGGTGAAGAGTTTAAGACCAGTACTACCCTGAATAGTATCTATGATCGTTTGATTGAGGCCGGACTGGACCGCCGCTCGTTTATTGTTGCCCTTGGTGGTGGAGTGGTTGGTGATCTGGCCGGTTTTGCGGCTGCCACCTTTTTGCGAGGGATTCCCTTTGTGCAGCTGCCAACAACGCTGTTGGCCCAGGTTGACAGCAGTGTCGGGGGTAAAACCGGTATCGATCACCCATTGGGCAAGAACCTGATCGGTGCCTTTTATCAGCCCCATCTGGTGCTATCTGATATTAGTACCTTAAATACTCTGTCCGAGCGTCACTATCTTGCTGGACTGGCCGAGGTGATCAAGTACGGAGCCGTGCTTGATGCCGACCTGTTTGCGCTACTGGAGACCGAGGTGGATGGATTGCTCAGGCGCGATCCAGTGTTGCTTGGCCAGGTTGTGGCCCGTTGTTGCGAAATCAAGGCCTGGGTGGTGGAACAGGATGAGAGGGAAGCCGGTCTGCGGGCGGTGCTGAATTATGGACATACCTTGGGGCATGCCTTTGAAACCTTGTCCGGCTACCGTGATCTGGTGCATGGAGAAGCGGTTCCTTGTCCGGCTACCGTGATCTGGTGCATGGAGAAGCGGTTGCTATCGGCATGGTGCAGGCAGCGCTTCTTTCCAGGCTCGAAGGTTATTGTTCGTCAGATGATGTTGAGCGGATTGTATCGCTCATACAACGGCTGGGGTTGCCGGTAACAGCCCCCGAAGTGGCCCAGGATGATCTGGTCAGTGCCCTTTCCAGAGATAAAAAGAATCGTTCTGGTACCCTGCAGTATATCTGTAACCGTGGTATCGGTTCCCACGCCATGCATCAGTTTACCCCGGCCCAGTTGGCCGAAGCCTGTTGTAAAGGGAGGTAAAGGCAGATATGACATCATCAACAGAGTCCTTCTGGAGTGAGATAAAGGGATATGAGGAGCGGTTGAAGAAAAACCCTGCTTCTTATTGTTTTGCCCCCCTTGTTGATGTTTATTTACGGGCTGGCCTGCTTGAAGATGCGTTGTCGGTAGCCCGTGCAGGTGTGATCAGATATCCCGGCTTTGTTGCCGGGCAGATGGCCCTTGCCCGGGTGTGTCATCAAAAAGGTCTGGTCGATGAATGTCGAGTCGCTTTGGAGGTGGTTACCGGTGCGGTTCCTGAACATCCCGAGGCTCAAAAAATGTTGTCCCGCCTGTACACCGAATCAGGCCGTGGTCAGGAGGCGTGTCGTGCGCTTCAGACGCTGCTTGAATTCTGCCCGGATGACATAACCGCCAAGCTTGAGCTGGAGTCCATGCAGCGCAGGTTTGCTATTGATCCCTCTGATGATGATCTTGAACTGATTGAGTTTACCGAGGCAGATATCTATGAAGAGCTTGAATATGAAGATCAGCTGGTTGAACGGGTAAAACCGGTTGCAGCTGTAATTGAAGATCCCTGGGCCGGTGTTTCTGTTTTGCCGGAACCTGTTGCGGAGCCTGCACTAGAACCGGAGCCGATGCTTGTCTCAGTGCCTGAGCCTGTAACTGAAGTGATGCCGACCTTTGAACAGTTGACAACGCCTGTGCCAGAATCAGAACCGGCGTTTGTTCCAATGTCTGAACCTGTGCCAGAAGCAGTACCTGCTTTTGAGCCGTTGACCGCATCAGTGGCAGAATCAGAAGTACCGGCTGTTCAGGTGCTGCCTGATCTGGATTCTGTCTGGTCCATGCCTGAACAGCAGCTTGAATCCCCTGTTGAGGCAGCAGAAGAGGATCCGCTGATCACGCCGACCATGGCAGAATTATACGTTTCTCAAGGTTTTCCTGATAAAGCGATTGCTATCTACCGTAAGATTGTTGACGCCGATGCATTGAATCAGGATGCTGTTGCCCGCCTTGCTGAACTGGAGCATTCGGCGGATGCTGCTGACGCTGCCCAGTCTGCTGTTGCAGCGGCAGAACAGGCTCCGGCACAGATCAGCCTTCCTGTTGAAGGGGCAGCAGACCAGCAGGCCAAGATTTCTGTTCTTGAAGGGTGGCTTGAGAATATCCGGAGGTTACGTGTATGTCGTTAAGAGAAACATTGACCCAAATGCTGGAGCAGCTGGAGGGGGCATACGCCGTTATGCTGATGGGGTATGACTGTATTGCCATTGATGAGATTCATCAGGGCGTTGCTGACTTTGATGTGCAAACCATGGCGGTTGAATATGGAACGGTAATAAAGGAGATCCGACGGACGATTGAGGTGGTAGGTGCTGGTGCTATGGAAGAGATTACCATTACCACCGCCAATTCCCGCATGATCATCCGGGTTTTAAGTGATGAATTTTTTGCTGCTTTTGTATTGCCCAAAAATGCCAACCTTGGCAAGGCTCGCTATCTGTTGAGAGCCAAGGCGTTTGAGTTGGTTGAGGCAGTGGGGTAACCATGCGTATTCTTGTGCTGCATGGCCCAAATCTGAACATGCTTGGCAAGCGGGAGCCTGAAATCTACGGCACACTTGGCCTGGATGATATCAATGGAGCGTTGCAAGCTCTGGGGGCAGAGTTTGAGTGTACTCTCGCCTTTTTTCAATCAAACAGCGAAGGGGCATTGGTGGATCTGATTCAACAGGCGCCTGCCAGTTATGACGGTATTCTGATTAATCCAGCGGCGTATACCCATACCAGCGTTGCCCTGCGTGATGCACTGGCAGCAATCGGACTCCCCTTTGTGGAGGTTCACCTTTCCAATATCTATCGTCGGGAGGAGTTTCGTCACCATAGCTTCCTGGCTCCCCTTGCACTTGGCCAGATTGCCGGTTTCGGTCTTGATAGTTACCTGCTTGGTTTGCGTGCGCTTTTTAATCATATTAAAAATTAATCTGTCCGTGTTCCACAAAAATATACATTTAGAGAGAATTCGGTTGAGGGCTTACTTTCAGTTATGCTAAAAAGCAGACGCCTTCGTCTCATGCCGTTCTTTGAAAAACATGACCTTGATCTACTGTTGATCGAGCACCCGGTTAACCTGCGCTATCTGTCCGGTTTCAGTGGTTCTGAAGGGGCATTGTTACTCACACCGGAGGGAGGCTGGTTTCTGTGTGACTCCCGCTACACGGTGCAAGCCACCAAGGAGGTTATTGGCCTTACAGTGGTTGAACAGGCACAGCGTCAGGAAGGGGTAGCTGACCTGATCCGTCAGTCTGGCGGGGGCCGAATTGGCTTTGAGGCAGTCCATACTACGGTTAGCAATCATCAGGGACTTGCAACAAAATTACCGGGAGTAACGTTGATTGCGCTTGGAGCTGAACTGGATGCCATCAGGAGCTGCAAGGATGCGGGTGAGTTGAAACAGCTGGCCAAGGTTGCCGGGTTGGCCTCAACTGCCTTGAAAACGTTACTGCCACTGATCAAGCCCGGCATGACTGAGGCTGAGCTGGCCTTGCAACTTGAGTTTGAGATCCGCCGTAGTGGTGCTGATGGGCGTGGGTTTGATTTTATCGTAGCGTCGGGAGTACGGGGGGCGATGCCACATGGTCGGGCCTCGGACAAGGTTATTCTGGCAGGCGAGATGTTAACTATCGATTTTGGAGCTGTACTGGATGGTTACTATTCCGATGAAACCGTTACCGTAGCTGTCGGTTCAATCAATGATCGGCAGCAGCAGCTCTATGAGACGGTGCGTGAGGCCCATGGTCGTGCAATTCAAGCGGTGAGGCCGGGAATCTCCTGCAGGGACCTTGATGCGGTAGCGCGTAATTACATCAAGGAACAGGGTTTTGGCGAGTTCTTTGGCCATGGTTTAGGGCACGGAATCGGTCTTGATGTGCATGAAAAGCCGGTTATTTCTCCCCGTAGCGAGGCGATAGTTGAAGAAGGAATGGTTTTTACCATTGAACCGGGTATTTATGTTCCCGGATTTGGCGGGGTGCGAATTGAGGATACCGTGGTGGTTACGGCTGACGGTTGCCAATTGCTGACCAAGGTTTCTAAACAGTTGACAGTTATTTAAATGTCTGTTCTTACATTTGAGCCGTGCAGATAATGCGATAAGGAGAATACTAGTGATGGAAGTAAAAGACCTGAAGCAGTTAATCAAGATGATTACTGAAACTGACATTACCGAATTTGAAATGGACAACGCTGAAGAAAAGATCGTTATCAAGCGCGGTCAGCGGACTGAGATTGTTCAGATGGCGGCAACACCTGCCTACATGCAGGCGCCTGCCCAGATGATGGCACCCCCCGCATCATCTCCCGTAGCAGTTGCTGCATCACCCGTTGCTGCTGCGGTGGAAACCGGCGAAACCATTAACTCGCCGATTGTGGGCACCTTTTACCGTGCAGCCTCTCCTGAATCTGCCTCCTTTGTTGAGGTTGGACAGGTAGTTGAAAAGGGGCAGGTACTTTGTCTGGTGGAAGCGATGAAGCTGTTTAATGAGATCGAGGCAGAGTTTAAGTGCAAGATTATCAAGGTCTGCGTTGAGAATGCTCAGCCGGTTGAGTTTGGTCAACCCCTCTTTGTCATCGAAAAGCTCTAGGAGAAGGTCAATGTTCCATAAAATCCTTATCGCCAACCGGGGTGAGATCGCCATACGGGTTATCAGGGCCTGTAAAGAGCTGGGTATCAAGACGGTGGCGGTTTATTCCACAGCTGACGCCGAGTCGCTGCATGTCAAGCTGGCTGATGAGTCGGTTTGTATTGGTCCTCCCCCAAGCAGTCAGAGCTACCTTAACATTAATGCCATTATCAGTGCTGCTGAACTGACCGACGCTGAGGCGATTCATCCTGGTTACGGTTTTTTGTCTGAAAATGCAAAATTTGCCGAGATTTGTGAACAGTGCGGTATCACCTTTATCGGTCCTTCTGCTGAAAGCATGCGGGTGATGGGGGATAAGATCTCGGCTCGTCAAGCGGTGATTGAACATGGGGTGCCGATCCTGCCTGGCACCAAAGAAAGCGTCAAGAGTGTGGATGAAGCGGTAAAGATTGCCAAAAAGATCGGTTTTCCGGTGATTATCAAGGCAACGGCCGGAGGCGGTGGTCGTGGCATGAAGATTGTCCACTCTCAGGCAACCCTTTCCAATGCCTATGCTACGGCACGGGCAGAGGCGCAGGCCGGGTTTGGCAATCCTGATGTTTATATCGAAAAGTATTGTGTTGAGCCGCGTCACGTAGAAATCCAGGTGCTGGCAGACAAGCATGGCAATTGCATCCATCTTGGAGAACGTGATTGTTCCATTCAGCGTCGCCATCAAAAAATGCTTGAAGAGGCGCCATGTTCAGTGCTGAAACCTGAAACCCGTGCTGCCATGGGGGCCGCCGCAGTCAAAGCGGCAAAGGCGGTCAACTATTCCAGTGTTGGTACCGTGGAGTTCCTGTTGGATAAGAGCGGCGAATTTTACTTTATGGAGATGAATACACGGATTCAGGTTGAACATCCGGTCACTGAAATGATCACCGGAGTTGACCTGATTCGTGAACAGATCCGTTCCGCTGCCGGTCTTCCGCTGCGTTACAAACAGGAAGATATCAAGATCAATGGCCATGCCATTGAGTGTCGGATCAACGCTGAAGATCCGTTCAAGTTTACCCCTTGTCCCGGCAAGATTACTGCCTATCATCAGCCAGGTGGATTGGGGGTTCGGGTCGATTCATTTGTGTATGACCAGTATACCGTGGTGCCCCACTATGATTCCATGATTGGAAAACTGATTGTGCATGCTGAAACCCGTGAAGATGCTATCAGCCGTATGGCCCGTGCATTGGATGAGTACATTATCGAAGGAATCAAAACCACCATCTTCTTCCACAAGAGGATTATGACGAATAAGGATTTTATAGAAGGGAATGTGGATACTTCATTCCTTGAAAAAATTGTGCTGGAGTAGGGTATGGAATTTCCTGAAGAGCTGAAATATTCAAAAGAGCATATCTGGCTGAGGATTGAGGGCAATCGTGCTGTGGTGGGGATAACCGATTACGCTCAGGAAGAGTTGGGAACTATTGCCGCTGTAGAGTTGCCCGATGAAGGGGATCAGGTTGAACAGGAAGATTCCATGGGTTCTGTCGAAGCCCGAAAGACCGTAGCTGAGCTGTATGCGCCGATAACCGGTCTGGTGCTGTCGGTGAACGACGAGGTTGTCGATACCCCTTCTCTGGTGAATGATGATCCCTATGATGGCGGTTGGCTTCTGGAGCTGGAACTGGAAGACAGGGATGAGTTGAAAGGGTTGATGTCTGCTGATGATTATGCAGATTACGTTGAAGACAAGGATGTATGAATCAGGCCTGGATTGTGCTATAAGGGCGGGATGGAAATCCTGCCCTTTTGTATATCATGAGTAACCGTTTTGGCCGGTAATCAGGTGGTGTTGTGAAGAAAACTTTTGTGTTAACACTCTTGTTGTTTTTAGGAAATGCCGGTGCCCTTCAGGCTGAAACGGTCCGTCTGACCAAGGCTGAAGCGGTTAAGATGGCTGTAGAAAAGAATCTTGATCTGAGGGTCGAACAGTACAACCCGGCCCAGCAGGAGGCAGAGTTCCAAAAGAGTCTCGGGATCTATAACCCCGTCCTGACCCTGCAGGCTGCCTATAATGATACCACCTCCTATTCTGCAACTACTTCTTCAAACCGATTCTGGAGTCAATCAACACAGCTGAATGCCGGTATCAGCCAACTACTGCCAACCGGCGCCACGGCTGCCCTGGGACTTAACAACAGCTACCTTTCGGCAGATCAGGTCAGTACTTCAAACGGGTTGTCTTCATACTGGCAGTCTAACCTGGGGCTGACGTTTAGCCAGCCCCTACTGAAAAACTTTGGTCGTGAGACAACTGAGCTGACTATTGTTTCGGCCCGATTATCCAAAGAGGCCTCTCTTGAAAAGCTTGGTACAAAGCTGGTTGGGGTGGTTGCTCAGGTACGTACAGAGTACTACAAGCTCTACAGCTTGAAAGAGGAACTGGTGGTTCGCAAGGTGTCTCTTGAGCTGGCTAACAGGGTTTTACATGAGACCAAGGCCAGGGTAAAGGCCGGGGTGCTGCCAACCATGGAGATCCTGAACGCAGAATTTGGCGTTGCCAGTCGAGAGAAAGAGTTGATTGACGCTGAACGGGCGGTGAAGGATCAGATTGATGTGCTTGCCCAATTTTTGCAGCTTTCACCAGGGGTTGAGATTGAAACAACGGAGGTGCCTGCAAAAACCCGCTATGAGGTCTCAGAGCAGGTTGAGATCAAGCGGGCATTGGAAAATCGTCCGGAACTGAAGGAGTTGAAGCGTAATCTTGAACTGCTTGAGTTGCAGGTCAGAGTGTCGGACAACAAAACCCGTCCGGATCTCCTCCTCTCGGCATCTGCTGCTACATCCGGTTTGGGTGATACCTATCCACGGGATATGGATCGACTCTCTTCTGGGACCTATCCTGTCTGGGGGGTGGGGTTAACCTTTACCTATCCTTTGGGGAACAGGGCCGCTGAAAATGATTACCGTAAAAACAGGCTCAAGCTGGATCAAGCGATCCTGCAGATGCGTAATCAGGAAGAGCTGGTTGTGAATGATGTGCGTTCAGCGGTGCGAGCAATTGATGCCAATTACAAGCAGCTTGATGTTGCTGACCGGGGCAGGGCTTTTGCTGAAGAACGTCTAAAGGCATGGGTTCGTAAGGCGGAGGTGGGGCTTGCCACCACCAAGGATGTACTTGACGTTGAGAATGATCTGTCAACGGCTAAAAATAACCAGATCAAGTCATTGGTTGCGTATGCCAATGCAATAACCCAGCTTTGGAAATCAACCGCACAGATTCTGGAAAAAGAACAGGTCCGTTTGATTAATGCAGAGCCGGATGGTCTTTATAAAGGGATCAGGTGATGCTGAAGATCGGTAGAATAGATTACGCTAACTGTACACCATTGTTTTTACAGCTTGAAGCACAGCTGCCGCCAGCTTCAACAGAGATTGTGCATGGTGTGCCCGCAACCTTGAATCAAAGGTTATCTCTGGGAGAGATTGATATCTGTATCTCCTCTTCGATAGAATTTTTGCGTCATGCAGATGAGTATGCCATTCTTCCTGAACACTGTATCGGTTCAGACGGACCTGTCAAAAGTGTGCTGCTGTTTACCACCCGACCTGTGCAAGAGCTGGCAGGACAACAGCTGCTGGTGACCAGCGAATCAGCCACTTCGGTTATTCTGTTGCAGATATTGCTTAAACAACACTGGGGGTTGGCAGACTGCTCGGTGGTTGCTACGTCATTACCCATTCACGAGGCACTACAGCAGGCGCCGGGAATACTGTTGATCGGTGACCGTGCTCTACGGGCAGCGACCGATTTGGAGGCCCGTTACTGTTATGATCTGGGACAGGAATGGAAACTGTTGACCGGTCTGCCGTTTGTGTATGCACTCTGGCTGATTAATCGTAGCTCTGCCAAAGGAAAGGAAGCAGCACTCAAACAGTTTTTCTCACTGCTCGGCCATGCCCGTGACCGGATTATTCCTGATGCTGCACAGCTTGCGGCACGGGCGTCGGAAGCGGCCTGGTTTGGCTTGGAGCCGCTTGCAGACTATTGGCGCGGAGCCATCACCTACCATCTTGATGCTGCTCATCTGGCCGGTTTAAAGCGATTCTATCAACTTGCTGCCCAATTGCATTTGATCGCTTCAGCTGCTGAACCGGAATTTTACCCCCTGTGACTTCCCGAACCTCTCAAGACGTACCCGGACAGTGCTCAACCAGTTGGTTTGACTCAATGTCGCGCATGATCAATCCTGATGATCAGAGTTGTTCCGTACGGGATCGACTTGCTGAACAATGTGTCCGTGTATCGGTCATGGTCAGATTGCGTTGGACTCTTCTGTGTGCCCTCAGTCTGTATGTGTTGCTTGCAGAGGTGCTGCTTGCACCGGATATCGATCTGCCGATTTTCCATGTTAATCAGTGGAGTTTTGCCCTGAAGGCGGCAGCCCTGTTTTTTGCGGTAGCCTATCCCTTGACCTCGCTTCCCTGCGGTGTCTGGCGTAACTGCCGTCTGGTGATTTACCTTCAGGTACTGGTGGATCTGCTGTTTGTAACCGCAGCTATTCACTGGAGCGGTGGCGTTGTCAGCTGGTTTTGGCCAGCTTATCTGTTGGTTTCACTGGAATCTGCTTTTTTATTTGAAAAAAAGCGGGAGGTCTGGGGGATCGGTATGATTGGTGCCACCCTGTATGGCCTTCTGCTGGTTGCAGAGCAGCTTGACTTTATCGCTTCCATCAGGATGCCCTTTATGGAAGAAGAGACACCAGGCATCCTGTTTGAGCTGCTGATGTGGCTTTGGGTTGCCGGAATTAATACAGCGGTTTCTTTTTTTGGGGCCTTTCTGATGGGGAAAATCCGTTTGGATCAAGAAAAAGTCAGAAAAAGTGAAGAAGCACTGGCTGGCTTCATCACTACAGCTCACGATCTTATTTTTTGCTGTCGACAGGATGGAGCTCTGCTATATCTGAACCAGGCAGGGCAGGAGATGCTCGGAACGCTGGAAGTTGCAAGCAAGGGGATCAATCTGTTTGAACTGACGGATGAAGAAGGGAAAGCACTCCTTGTGCGCCGGTTTGATAAGGTAATCAGGAAAGTAGATGCAGGACATTTTGAGCTGCGACTGGCTTCTCCTGGAGCGGGGAAGATGGTTGATCTTGAGGTGAGTCTTTCCACCTGCTGCGGTGATTTGGCGGATCAGGTGATCTGGGGTGTCTGTCATGACATTACGGAACGAAATCATGCGCAACGGGAGCTGATCAAGCTGGCACACCATGATGTCTTGACCGGGTTGCCAAATAGAATTCTGCTGCATGATCGACTGCAACAGGCACGAGCCTTTGCACATCGGATGTCCACCCGGTTTGCCCTCTTGTTTCTTGATATGGATCGCTTCAAGATTATTAATGATACCTTGGGGCATGCTGTGGGGGATGATCTGCTCAGAATGATTGCCCAACGATTGAAGAGCTGTTTCCGCGAAACCGACACGGTAGCCCGGATTGGGGGAGATGAGTTCGTTGTGCTGATGCTGAATGTTACTGATCAGTCTGATATCAGTCTGTTGAATGACAAGTTGTTGAACGAACTTGCTCAGCCATTTATGATACGTAATCATGAACTGTTTGTGACCACCAGCGGTGGCGTCTGTATCTATCCAGATGATGAGGATAATGTTGAGACCATGATGCAGAAGGCGGATATTGCCATGTATCATGCCAAGGCCTTGGGACGAAATAACATTCAGTTTTATCACGATGATATGGATCAGAATGCCTCCCGTCGTTTTACTATTTCCAATTCCATGCGGCGGGGTCTGGATCGTGGAGAATTCAAGCTGTACTATCAGCCCAAGCTGGATGTCTCAAGTGATTGTATTGTGGCTACGGAGGCATTGGTGCGTTGGCAGCACCCGGAACTTGGCTTGTTGGCGCCAACCGAGTTTATACAGGTGCAACCGAGTTTATACAGGTGGCTGAGGAAAGTGGTTTGATAGTTGAGCTTGGCGAGTGGGTACTGCGAGAGGCCTGTCGTCAGAATGTTGCCTGGCAAAAAGATGGAATGCCGGGACTGCGGGTGGCGGTCAATCTGTCCGGTTATCAGTTGCAGCATAGCCGTCTGGTGGAAACAGTCCGAGACATACTTAATGAAACCGGTATGATGGGCCAGTGTCTTGAGTTTGAGATTACAGAAAGTGTCATTATGCAGAACCCTGATTATGCGGTCGAAGTTCTGAACGAGATTACCAACCTGGGGATACATATCTCGATTGATGATTTTGGAACCGGCTATTCGTCGCTCTCCCACCTGAAGCGGTTCAGCGTAAACACCTTGAAGATCGATAAATCTTTTGTGCGGGATGTCGAAAGTAATGCCACCGATGCTGCAATTGCCACGGCTATTATTGCCATGGGAAGCAGTCTTAATCTGAAGGTGATTGCCGAAGGGGTAGAGACGGAGCAGCAGATGGATTTTTTGAGGAGTAGTAACTGTGATCAGGTGCAGGGGTTTCTGATCAGCCGTCCATTACCGGCAGATCAGGCACTGCGGGTTCTGAGGGAAAA
>Ga0209373_10003663_pt1 | contig 13967 bp, 13 predicted proteins | sample Higcelweek5metaG_FD_187173 | JGI IMG/M metagenome (GOLD analysis project Ga0209373, IMG submission 187173) | Freshwater pond sediment microbial communities from the University of Edinburgh, under environmental carbon perturbations - High... | ecosystem: Environmental > Aquatic > Freshwater >...
ATATGTATTTCTGTGCCACGGGAATTGAAGGTGGCTCTGCCTTTGCTGTGACGCTGGAGGAGCATAACGCGAACGTGGAGCTGTATCGCCCGAATTGGACGGATACTCCTGCACAAGTTGACGTCGCTGTCGTTCCAGAAGAAGAATCTCTTGAAGAGACGCCCGTCGCATGATGCGAGAACAAAGAGTCGAGATTCTGTCCCCGGCCGGAGACAGAGAAAAACTTGAAGCAGCCGTCGCCTTCGGCGCAGATGCCGTGTATATGGCAGGGAAGACGCTTGGTCTTCGCGCCGGAAGCGCTAATTTCTCCCGTACAGAGATGATCGATGCGATTGCCTGGGCGCATGAACGCCATGTGCGTTGCTACGTGACGATGAATATTCTCGCCCATGAGGTTGATTTTCAAGGCCTGGAAGAAGAAATTCTGTTCCTCCGCGATGCGGGTGCGGACGCATTGATCGTTTCGGATCCCGGGATTTTCGCGACGATTCGTGATGTCTGCCCCGATATGGAGATTCACATCAGCACGCAGGCTAACGTAACAAACGCGAAGACGTGCCGGTTCTGGCATGGTCTCGGTGCCAAGCGAATTGTCCTCGCGCGGGAACTGACCTTGCGGGAAATTGCCGCGATCCGCAGCGAGATTCCAGATGATCTTGAACTCGAGTGTTTCGTCCACGGAGCGATGTGCGTGTCGTATTCCGGCCGGTGTCTATTGTCAAACCACTTTACGGGCCGTAACGCGAATCACGGGGAGTGCGCGCAGCCTTGCCGGTGGCGCTACTATGTCACCGAAGAGAAAAGGCCGGATATGAATCTTCCGGTTGAAGAGGATGATCGCGGAACCTATATCTTTAATTCCAAAGACATCTGTATGATCGATCATATTCCAGAGCTTATTAAAGCTGGCATTACGAGCTTTAAAATAGAAGGCAGAATCAAGGGCGCCTTCTATGCCGCTGCAACCACCAAAGCGTATCGGGAAGCTGTTGACGCATATTTCCGTAACCCGGAAGCGTATTCGACAGATCCTTACCTGAAAGACATTCTCGAAAAAACGGTGCATCGGGTTTTCGATACCGGATTTTTCTTCGATACACCGAGGGAGGATGCCAAGATATTCTCCGAGAGTACGTATCTCCGACCGGCTTTTGTCGCGGGAGTTGTGGTTGGTTATGATCCAGATCGCCGGGCGGCCATCGTGTCACAGAGAAATAAAATCAGTAACGGGGATGAGCTTCATGTGCTGTCGCCGTCGACGCGTCCGGACATCATTCCTGTCGACGGACTTCTTGACGAAGACTTACGCCCCATCACGTCGACACCGAGAGCGACGATGCGTTATTATCTACCGGTTCCCTATGAACTGGAGAAGAATTCCTATCTGATCCGAATTGGAGACAAAGATAATCCCGTAAAATCAGCAACATGACGTATCTCCCGCGAAGGGATTGCATGTAGGCGTCCGAATTGAGTCACAGTTCGTCGTCGTCTGTCACCTTGTTGAGAATCTTGCCGATTGTCCCGCGGATCTTCTTGTCTAGCTGGAAGCCCTTCACGGCTTCGATCAAGACCAGAAGAACAACAGGTCCCATCAGAAAACCGATCGCTCCCCAAATGGCAACACCGAAAATCATAGCAAAAAGCGTTGCCATCGGGTGCATGTGCATGGCGTTACCGAGGATGGGCGGTTCGAGGAAGCGCCGAACAACGGTGATCAAGGCCATACCGATAATGATGACGACAACCGCCAGGTAGTTCCCCTGCAGAGCCAGATAGATCATCAAAGGAACCATCGTCGCACTGACGCCGAGGACCGGCATGAAGTCCAGTACAGCGGTAATTAATGCGAATATAACCGCATAATCCACTCCGGCGATCATGAGGATGACCAGAGACTCGACGAAAGTTATGACGAGCAGAAGCATATAACCGCCAAGCACTCGAAAGAGCGTGCCGGAGAGCCGGTCGACAAGAAGGATGGATTTGTGACGGAAGGAACGGCTCTTGATGTTTCTCGAAAGAAATTCGAAAACCAGCCGGCTATCGGTAAGAAAATAAAACCCGGACATAATAATTACGATGATGTAGAAGAGGATCATGGGAAGATTTCCGATGATGGACAGAAGACTGTCAAGTGCCGAATTGATAAATGTTCCGACCTTCGCAGGAAGCTGGGCGCTATCAATATTCCCCTCGACATACGACGAGATCGATTCAACCTGTTCATTCGAGAAGAAATTTCCGCTCTGCGAAGAGAACTCGGTTATGCGTTCGCGTACAAAACCATCACTATTCAGTTGCTCCATCCAATACGGAACCTGATCAGCAACCTTCTTCGCCTGGACGGCCAGAAGAGAGGCGGAGACAACGAGTGATAATGTGACGATAATCAAGAGCAAAATATAAATAAAAACGGCGAGCTTCGTCTTCGTGGAAAGAGATTTCTTTGTTTTTGGTGGGAAAAGAAAAAGCCATACCTTACTCTGGAAGATCGACTTCCCTGATTTGGGTTCGACAGTGACCGACTTGGCAGCCGGCTTGTGATTCTTCCGGTCGGAGCGCCGAACAATAGCGTTCGAGAGAGCTCGTGATGCCTTCGCAAGAATAAAGCCGATGAGAAACGGCATAATTATAACCAGTACCTTGCTCGAAATAAAGAGTATAGCGGCAAGGATTAAGAGGTAAAAAAGATACTTGATAATCGCGATGACCGTGGATTTATCCTTCTGATACTTCTGAAGCTCGTCCATGTGTCCTCCATTAGATGAATTCCTGTTCGTTCCATTATTATACAGGAAAAGGACAGCTGTTTTATACCATAACATGGAGGTTTTCTTAAGACTACGTTAAATCAAACGCCAAGAAGTAAAATCCATGTACAGACGATTACCAATAAGCCGATGAAGAAAGGAATTCCTCCGATTACGGATAGAAGGCTCCTTCTGTTCTCCTGATCTTCATCCGAGGACGTCACGTCGACCCGATCCCGGCCGAATTGGAAGAGTTGTGAAAGCACCGGGAGAAATCCGACGATGCAGATGACGATGACAACGACTGAGGTGTAGACGAAGGTCATGTCGAAATCGGCTTTGCCTCGTATCGTTCGAATATCCAGAAGCGGAAGAAAATCAGTCACCAGAAAAGTGAATAGCAGCATGGAGACTCGGGCAATCATCGAACAAAATACATTGCCGGTATTTCTGCGAATGAAAGAAAGAAGAAGACCCGTAAGAAACGTTGGGATGATCCGGACCGGATCGAGCGAAAAGGCTGTAAAGAGAAGCGCGGAAAGAAGAACAGTGAGAAATTCGCGTTTGACTCCCCGCAGAGAGGCAAAGAAAAATCCGCGGAATAGAGTCTCCTCAGCAATGACCGGGAGGAGAATCGTAGCAATAACCGATAGAGCAATCATTTCGGGCGAGCCTTCGTCTACGGGCCGATAGAGAAATGCAGCTTCGGGAAGACTCAGGCGATTGATCACGAGAAAATAGGTCTGGAGATTCGATAACGCGATCACGATCGCCGCGAACGGAATGCCACTCAGCGCACTGAGAAGAAACGCGCCGAGACCAGGATTCTCGCCCAGGATCGATTGATCGGGAAGTCGATAATACTTTGTGAAAAAAAAGACGGGAACCCAGACGACAAAACTATATCGCAGCATGGAAAGAAGGGTGAATCCAATCAGAGAAGTCTTATCGAAAAACCATACTTTATCCGGAAGATAAACCGAGGCAAGAAAAGATAGCAAGAGACAAATCGAAGAGAATAGAAAAGCAGGCCCGAAAGAGGCCTCGCGCGAAAATAAGGTGAGATCGCGATCTGAGGAGCCCTTCAAAGCAAACCGCGAAAAAAATGTCGCGTGTTTGGCTCTCGAAATTGTCTGCTCTTGCTGTTTGTCTCTTCCCTCGTCCGGCATACTTCGATCACATCCCGTAAAGCAGGAACATTTGCTTAAAAACCTGATGCAAGGGCGTTTCCAGCATCAGAAACGCAATGGTACCGATCGCCAGAAACGGTCCGAACGCGATGTAGTCCGGATCATCCGCGTAATGCATTGCGTCTCTATCGGCCTCTAGCTTCCGTCTCGTCTTCTCCGGATCATCACTCATGATGATCACCCGTTCTTCCTCGCGGATTCTGCGACGCTTGCGGATTAGTAGAGGAAACGCAAATACACCACCTGCGATAAAAGCGAGAAAAACAACGAAAATCAGGCCATATGCGCCGGATAAGAGACCGCAGGCGGCGATCAGTTTGACGTCGCCAAAGCCTAATGATTCTCGTCCGGTGATCATTGAACCCAAGTATCCGATCAGGAAAAGAATCAGGGCACCGATAAGTCCACCCAGGACGCGATTCAGAACCAGGTAATACCAGGGGGATGAAGCACTGAACCATAGACTCCCCTCAAGGAAATCCGCAGCGAATCCGAAGATGCACAGGACACCCGCAATAAGACTCAGCTGATCGGGAATGATGCGGTTGAGCGCATCAGATAAAACAATCATCGATAAGGGAAGAATAGGAGCGAGTGCAAGGAGATAGTGAAAAACCTTGCCGCTAGCAGCGTACGACGGATTCAGATAGGAGGTTAAAAAAAAGACTACGGCGCAGACCATCGACATTACAACGACATGAGGTACGTACTGCATACGCCTCGCCAGTCGAAAATCCTTCGCCTTCGGATTGAAATCGTAATCCTGTAACCAGGATTCCGGCATTCTCGCGAATAACCACTTAGCAGGCAGAGCCAGCGATGCTCCCAGAACGGATAACAGCAAAGAAATCGCGATGGAATCCATGAAAACCTCCGATAGTTAGCTAGGACTAGAATACCTTTTCGCGAAAATAGATGCAAGTAAAAGCGGGGGAATCAGAGAGATCAAGGCATCTTGTCTTGTTTGACCGCGTTGTCTTTGCCTGTTACAATCGATTATGAGCATAATTTGAATGAAGGAGAGCGACAAAGCGCTCGATCTTCTTGACAGCGCTTTGTATATAATATTATGAATAAACCAATAACATCTTCACTTATCCGGGATAAGATGGCTTCCTATGTGCGTGCCGAAGCGGGTAAATCCGCCGATCGCGGAACGTTATGGGACTACTGGACAGCTTTATCACATACGATTGTTGAACTCATCGCCGACGATTGGGAGACGACGCGAGACCGATATGACACGGTTCGACAAGAGCATTATCTCTCCGCCGAATTCCTTGTCGGTCGTTCCATGTTGAATAATCTCGTTAACCTGGGCATATACAATGAAGCGAAGGAAGCGGCCACTTCGTTCGGCATCGATTTAACGGAGCTTCTCGAACAGGAGAAGGATCCCGGCCTCGGTAACGGAGGACTCGGTCGACTTGCGGCTTGTTTTCTGGACTCATGCGCGACGATGAATCTTCCTGTCACCGGTTACGGCATCCTGTACCGCTACGGATTATTCCGCCAGACGATTACCGACGGCTTCCAGAAGGAAGTTCCGGATGTCTGGATGGAGAGCGGATACCCGTTTGTCATTCGCCGGGAGGAAGAGCGCGTCAAGGTCCACTATAAGGATTTTGACGTGTGGGCTGTGCCCTATGATATGCCGATCACCGGTTACGGCACGAATAACGTGAACCGGCTTCGCCTGTGGAAACCGGAACCCGCGCAGGAATTTGATTTCAATCTCTTTAACTCGCAGCGCTTTGACGATGCGGTCATCGAGAGAAATCGCGTCAATGACATCTGGCGCGTCCTATATCCGAACGATACATCATACGACGGCAAGGTCCTTCGAGTACGCCAACAATATTTCTTTGTGTCGGCATCTCTTCAGGATATCATGCGTCGTTATAAGGCAGTCCATGGCGACGACATGACCCATTTCGCGGAAATGAATTCTGTCCAAATCAACGATACACATCCGGCGATCGGTATCCCGGAATTGATGCGTATCCTTGTCGATGAGAACGGTGTCGAGTGGACCACAGCCTGGAACACGGTCGCGTCGGTTTTCGCGTACACGAATCACACGGTCATGGCGGAAGCTCTGGAGAAGTGGGATATTGGGATTTTCCAGTATCTATTTCCCCGGATTTTCCAGATCATCGACGGCATCAATCTCCAGTTCAGAAATGAAATGACAGAGAAGAAGGTTCCTGCTCACAAGATTGATGAAATGGCGCCCTTAGGTGACGGACGCGTCCGCATGGCGTGGCTCTCCATCTATGGATCACGTGCAGTAAACGGCGTAGCCGCGCTGCACACAGAGATTCTGAAGAGGGATACGCTGAAGGACTGGTACGGTTTCTGGCCGGAGAAGTTCTCGAACAAGACGAATGGTGTGACGCCGCGCCGTTGGCTCAGAGCATGCAATCCGGAGCTCTCAGCCTTGATCACGGAGCTTCTACAAAGCGACGAGTGGGTAAGAGATCTTGATCGTCTGGAGGACCTCAAAGCATTCGTAAATGATGATAAAGTCATGCAGCGCTTTCTGGCGATTAAACGTGAGAATAAGGAGATCCTCGCCAAATACATTGAGCAGAAGGAGGGCATCGTCCTTCGTCCGGATTCGGTTTTCGATATTCAGATCAAGAGACTGCATGAGTACAAGCGCCAACTTCTGAACATCCTTTATGTCATCAATCTGTATGACCGTTTGAAGGCGGATCCGAAACTCGATTTCCCCGACATCACGGTCATGTTTGGAGCGAAGGCTGCCCCCGGTTATTTCCGCGCGAAGGCGATTATCAAGTTCATCACCGAAGCCGCCCGCATGATCAATGACGACCCCGACATTGATGGTCGCCTCAAGGTTGTCTTCGTCGAGAATTACAATGTCAGCAACGGTGAGCGGATGTTCCCCGCGGCTGATGTCTCCGAACAGATCTCAACGGCCGGACTGGAAGCATCGGGCACGGGCAACATGAAGTTCATGATGAACGGTGCGGTGACGCTCGGTACGTACGACGGAGCGAATGTCGAGATTGCCGAGGCAGTTTCGGACGAGAATATCTATATTTTTGGATGCCGCGTCGAGGATATGGAAGCAACGCGCGGTTTCTACAATCCCCGCTGGCAATACGAGAATGTTCCCGGACTCAAGAAAGTCCTCGATCGTCTGATCGACGGTACCTTTGACGACGGCGGAACCGGAATGTTTCATGATTTGTTCAATGCGCTCTTGTCGGGGTCCAATTGGCAACCCGCTGATGTTTTCTATGTGCTCGGCGATTTTGTCGACTACCGCGACACCAGAGATCTCGTATATCGCGATTACACAGACCGTCTTGCATGGGCGAGAAAGTGCTGGCTGAATATTTGCGGTTCCGGCCGCTTCTCCTCGGATCGAACCATAATGGATTATGCAAGGGATATCTGGAAGATCTCCGAAACCAAGATCTGAGATTTCTTTCGCGAAAATGACGAATTTGGATCAGCCCGCTGAAAGGCGGGCTTTTTCGTCCCCTTCCTTCATGGGAAAGATCTCCAGAAAACTGATCTCCGGGACGGAAAATAAGCGCAAGGGGATGAGCACACATCCGACGCCGCGAGAGATGTATCCCACATGTCCGTCTTTCACGAATAACCCTTTGCGAATTCCCTGTGCAGCGAGGGTTTCTTTACGGAACAAGCGATACTCGATGTCAAACGGCATATAGATTTGTCCTCCGTGAAAATGTCCGGAGAGTTGGTAGGCATAGGGAGCTCCATTGCGATAGATGAGATACTCGGGATTGTGGACAAGCAGGATGCGTCGATCCGCTGGAAAATCTGCCGGTTCGACCGGCGGCCAGTACCGGGATCTCTTTCCGGAATCCGTAAGACCGGTAATCAGAAAAGGGCGGCCGTCACGAGCGTTCACCACGATCGATTCATTATCGAGGAAGGTAAAGCCGGAAGTTTGTAGGAGAGTCTTCTCCGCATACGCCTCGTGATTGCCCCGTACCGCGTAACAGGGAATACCGCGGCTATCTGCCTGATCTGCAATGGCTTTAAGGCGCAAAAGGCCGCCGGATAACGGGGAGGAGCGGCTCGTAATATCACCGCCAAATAGGATTACATCGGCTTCCTGTGAAAAGATTGCTTCCACCAGGCGTTTTGCGGTAATCGGCGAAAGGTTGGCGTGAAGATCGCTGAAGAAAACGACTCGCAGCGGTGTTTGTGCGTTCTCATCCGAAGAAGTCTGTGTAGCAAGGCGAGCGCGCGTTATATGCAAGAGGAACGGTTCCACCATCGCCCGGATAAGAAATCCGAGCAGAACGGCAAGCGCGATCAACAGAATGACTTGTAGGAGGATAACAGCATATTCCGGCAAGGGTTGTACCTCTTTGTTGGTTTGGATGCCTGTACAAAATGAAAAATATGCTATAATCATGGGGCATTTGAAAATGTCTGTCAATTCTTCGGACTTCGGAAAGAATATTTCGTGTAGGTCTGATCAAACTATGGAGGAATGCTTATGCCTAAGGGAGAAATAACATCGGAAATTATCAAGGAGATCGGAGTCCTGTCTACGAGTAAATCGGGCTGGAACCGGGAAGTCAATCTTGTAAGCTGGAACAAAGGCACCCCGAAGCTCGACATTCGCGACTGGGCCCCTGACCATGAGAAAGCGGGCAAGGGTCTTTCCTTAAATGCCGAAGAGGTTGCCGTTCTGAAGGAACTTCTTTCCGACTATGACCCTTATTCAGCGGAAGCCTGATTCCCGGAGGACACTCAATTGAAGGGCGGTACGCGCGCGGCAATTTTGTCGCTGATCCTTTTCTTGACATGGGACACCTTCCTGACCGCGCCTTTTCGGTGGTTTGCGAAGGCGTTTCGAGATCTTTCTGTCACGACGGCGGAGGCGCTTCATTTGCCGGCGGTTCTTCAAGGATTTCTGCTGGTTATCTTTCTTCTGGCAGTTACAATCTTTCTTCTTGTATTAACAACGAGAAGTATCGTTCGACACATTGCCGGTGCCTGTGCGGTAGCATCCGTGATTTACTACGTCATCGTTGCGATACGTTCCATGTCCCTGGATGGTGATATGATCTGGGTGACAGCCGGTTTGTGTATCGCTTTTCTGATGCTCTTGTTCCGGACGGATAAGCCAAACCTTTTTTTGGCGGATGCCTATATTCTGGCAATCCCGGTTATGTTGTTCCGCGAGCTCGTTTTGGGTTCGTTGTTTTCACGCGCCAACATCAATCCCGAATTACTATCTCCGGTAATTCATGTCCCGACGGACCTGATCGCTGACCGCATCGGCGATTTTCTCGGACTGCCGATGCCGGTATGGAGTATATTTCTTTTCGCACTCGTAGCGACGTCTGTCGTTTTCTTTTCGCGGGCAAGAGAGTGATGGCCCAAGGAGGTTGAAATGGACATTTGGAAGCGCATCAATGAACTTCGGGAGCTACTTACCTACCATAATCGTCTTTACTATGAACAAGACGCTCCCGAGATTTCGGATTTTGCATACGACGCGTATATGCGTGAACTCATCGATCTGGAGACGACTTATCCAATTTATTTCTCGCCGGATTCGCCGTCGCAGAAGGTCGGCGGAAGCGCAACCTCAAAGTTTAGCAAGGTTACTCACAAGAATGTGATGCAGAGTCTTTCGAACGCCTTCTCTCTCGAAGAGGTCAACGTGTTTACCTCGAGAGTTCGCAGAAGCTTAACGGAGGCGGGGCAGCTTGATGTGCCCCAATTTGTCGTGGAGCAGAAAATTGACGGTCTTTCGGTGTCTGTCGAGTATGAGAACGGGCGGCTGGTCCGTGGTTCGACGCGTGGAGACGGGGTTGTCGGCGAGGACATTACGGAGAATATTCTTGCGCTCGAGGGTTTGCCACGCAGACTTCCGGAAGACATTCCTTATCTGGAGGTTCGCGGAGAGGTCTATATGTCTTATGACGCGTTTGAAAGAACCAACGCTCTGATGGAGATTCGCGGTGAGAAGTTATTCGCGAATCCCAGAAATGCAGCCGCCGGTTCCTTGCGTCAGCTCGACGCGAGAATTACGGCGGAACGTGGGCTTAGGCTCTTTGTGTTTAACGTTCAGGAGATTCGCGGCAGGCAATTCATGTATCATTCGGAATCGCTCCGATTTCTTAACGACCTCGGTTTCACCGCGAGTCCGGGGTTTCGCATCTGTACAACCGATGAAGAGATTGCCGGGGCGATCGAAGATATTGGCCGTGCGCGGGAGAATCTTCCCTACGGGATAGACGGGGCGGTTATTAAGCTCGACGCCATCGGATTGCGTTCATTTCTCGGTCAAACGACCAAAGTTCCGAAATGGGCGACCGCATTTAAATATCCGCCGGAGCAGAAGACCACGAAGCTACTGCGAATCGATGTTCAGGTTGGTCGCACCGGAAAGTTGACCCCTGTCGCCATTCTCGAACCGGTCCGGATCGCGGGAAGTGTGGTATCACGGGCGACGTTGAATAACGAGGATTATATTCGCGAAAAGGATATCAGGCCGAATGACCACGTCATTCTACAGAAGGCAGGCGATGTCATACCGGCCATCATTGGTATCGTGCCCGAGCATCGAACTGAGGAGAGCATGCCTTTTATTATGCCCGAGACCTGCCCTGTTTGTGGTTCCCCGGTGATACGTGAATCGGGTGAGGCGATCAGTCGCTGCACCGGCGATTCGTGTCCGGCACAGCTCTTCCGTCGGATCGTTCACTTTGTGTCCAAGGATGCCCTTGCGATCGACAAGATCGGACCTGCCGTTATCGAGGCGCTTCTGGACAAGGGATTTATCAGCGACATCGACGATATATTTCTCCTTCCGGCCAAAAAAGACCTCCTCCTTTCGATGGACAGAATGGGGGAGAAGTCCGTTGCCAATCTGATTGAGGCGATCGAGAAAGCAAAGAACAGCCCGTTAGATCGACTGATCGTATCCCTCGGTATACGAAATGTCGGCTCGGCTGCGGCGCGTACCCTGGCGTCGAGTTTTCGAAGTCTCACAGATATTGCCGGAGCGGATGTCATGACGCTTGCTTCCTTGCCGGATTTCGGCTTTGTAACGGCTCAATCGGTATACGATTATTTTCACGAAGAGGATTCGTTGCGCAGAATCGAGAGACTTGAGGCGGCTGGTGTTCGTATCCAGAGCGAGAGCATACCTGTTAGCATCGACGATCGTTTTGCGGGCAAGACATTCGTCCTGACGGGAACTTTGCCGTCTCTGACCCGCGACGACGCGACAGAGATCATTCTCGCACACGGCGGAGCGGTATCTACTTCCGTATCTGCCAAAACCAGCTATGTTCTTGCGGGAGAGAAGGCGGGCAGCAAACTTATCAAAGCCCAGAACCTCGGAGTGCCGATTCTTTCGGAGGAAGAGTTCATGCGTATGGTAGAAGAGCCCGTAGATGTTGCGGATCAGGCTTCAGATGTCATAGGTGACACCCCGAATGAAGAATGACGGTCGAAGCGAAAAGGATCGGATCCGGCAGCATATGCAGGCGCTACGCCGCGATATGTCAAAGGAGGCCTGTGTCGAGGCTGCCCATGACATGATGCGGCATCTCTTCGCCGATTCCGATCTGCTTCGTCTACAGCCCGGTGACGCTGTCGCGATCTTTTCGCCGATTCGCGGTGAGCCGGATTTCTACCACCATCGATCTGTATTTTTCGAGAAACACCTTACGGTATGCTTGCCTCGCGTCGAGGACGGTCAAATGAACTTCTATGCAGTCGGACCGGACGATAAACTTGTTCTAGGAATCTTTGGCTTATCGGAACCCGGAAGTGATTGTCAGCTTGTGACCAGAGAGAAATTGCGCGTTGTACTTTTTCCCGGACTTGCTTTCTCCAGGAGCGGTGGGCGTATCGGCTATGGGGCCGGCTATTATGACCGTTATTTCGCCCGCGAGACAGTCCCGGATCGAGAGATCCGTATTGGAGTCGCTCATAGCTATCAGGTATTTGATAGCCTGCCGCAGGACGCGTATGATATACGTGTCGATTATCTGGTCACACCCGACGGAATCTGGCCAACAACCTAACCTGCGGCCGTGATTGACAATCGGGCCGTAACTGGCGGATAATGACCCCGATGACTCTATTTTGAGCAGAGTAAGGAATGAAGGAGAGGAAGCTACTATGCCGTATTACTTCATCAATCTGACGCTCCATCTCATGATCTCCTGCGGAATTTTGTTTCTGATTCTCGTTAGCATCCGGCAGAATAAGACAAGACAGACGAAGAGGGGTTTCCTTTTTCTTCTTCCGGTGCTTCTCACTTTGATTTTTTTATTTCAGGCGGCGTCCTTTACCATACCGCGGGCGCTGGATATGATTTATGTGCTGAAGAATAATTATCGCACCATCGATGGTGTCGTTACGGATGTGGGATATTTGAATAACACGATGATGATTGATGATCAGACCTATTATTTCAATCCTTTCCTGTATAAACCGGAAGAGGGGGATCAACTGACGGTCCTATATACGCCGTATGCCCGATTTGTCGGAGAAGTTAAGCTTTCTTCTGATCGTTAGATTACCGCAGATTGAATTGAAATTGGATTTCTTTCGCATATATCCTATTGAACGGCTCCGATCCCGGTGTCATGATGTTTGTACGCCGAAATCATAAGGGAGGGGCTATATGGAAGCAATCTTCGGTCAAGCAACGCATTTATCACCAATATACCCTTATCGCGCGCAGACAGAGGTGGGCTTCTATGTCGTCTGCAACGATCGTATGATTCTTGACAATATTAACGATCTACTGAAGCGTAAGGGCATCGTCGGAATATCCGATACTGCGGGGCACATGCATTATCTTGTCGACGGCAGAAGGAATATCTACGAGGCCGCGGGAAATATCGCCTCGGAGGCATTACGTGTCGTTGATTCCTCGAAGTATTCGAGCGAATCGCTAAGTGTAGCGATTGATGAGACCATACAGCGGTATCGATTGGATCACTCACTTCTCGGCACGCGAATTCTCCGTAGCATGCTCTTTCTGATTATTGAAGACCCATCTCTCATGATGGTTGTGACAAAGCGATTGTATCCACTGGTTGGGAACGAATACGGAATATCTGTCACGCAAATCGAGCGCAATCTTCGATATGCAGTGGTGAGAACTACGCTGCATCGAGACGGACTTCGCAACGTACAGATCATTCGGCGTCTGTATGATGATCTCGTCGGAGCCCTTCTTCGTGAGAAGAAGGAGCCTCCCACGTAAGAATCTAGCGGAGTAATACAAAAAGACAGCCCCCGGTTTCGAGGGCTGTCTCTCATGGACTTGCGTATCACGTAAAGACGCGATTACTTGTTGACCTTGTCCTTCATTCCCTTGCCAGCCTTGAAGACCGGTGCCTTGGAAGCGGGAATGTTGATCGGCTCCTTGGTGCTGGGATTGCGTCCCTTGCGGGCGGCGCGCTTCTTTGTCTCAAATGTCCCGAAACCGACGAGAACTACCTTCTCTTCGTTCGCAAGAGCACCGACGATCGCGTCGAGCGTAGCGTTGATAGCAGCTTCGGATTGCTTCTTGGTAAGGTCTGTTGCCTCTGCAACCGCATCGATTAAATCTGTTTTGTTCATACTTGATTTGCCTCCTTCAGGCGATATTCACACTGGCTATTATGAATCGTCAATGCCCGGGATGTCAAGCCTTTCGCGTGATTATTTGAGAATTATGAGAAGAATAATGTAACGAAATAAGGTTCATCACAATATTTTCACCACAGAAATCATTTTACTTCACTTGTAGAGATTTGCATAGTAGAATGAGACGGTATTTAGCGGTCATTCTTCGCTTTATCATAGTTTTTCGAGGAGATCAAGATGCGGCAAATCGATGTACAACAAGTAGAGGACGCGATCGCGGCTTTGTGTATTCGCGCGAATATTGAACTCGGGCAGGATATCGAATCGCGTATGAGAGATATGTTAGCTGCTGAAACAAGTCAAAGGGCTCGGGCGATCCTTGAGGAGCTTCTTGCGAATGCTT
>Ga0209373_10003664_pt1 | contig 13964 bp, 11 predicted proteins | sample Higcelweek5metaG_FD_187173 | JGI IMG/M metagenome (GOLD analysis project Ga0209373, IMG submission 187173) | Freshwater pond sediment microbial communities from the University of Edinburgh, under environmental carbon perturbations - High... | ecosystem: Environmental > Aquatic > Freshwater >...
TCGATATAGAACATTATCAAAACGTTTTATCATGAAATGTACGATGAACCCCCATTATTGGGATAGCGCCGAGTTTGCGAAGCAAAGCTCGCGTGCAAAGAAATAGCGCCGAGTTTGCGAAGCAAAGCTCGCGTGCAAAGAAATAGCGCCGAGTTTGCGAAGCAAAGCTCGCGTGCAAAGGGATAGCGCCGAGTTTGCGAAGCAAAGCTCGCGTGCAAAGAAATAGCGCCGAGTTTGCGAAGCAAAACTAATGGTACCGTGGAGGAGTAGACATGTGTGGAATAGTAGGATATATTGGTGAAAAACAGGCGGCGCCCATATTATTGGATGGGCTGGCAAGATTGGAGTATCGTGGATATGATTCTGCTGGAATGGCAGTTTATGATGGAAAAGAGATTAAAATAGCAAAGTCAATGGGACGTCTTAAAATCCTGGAAGAACTAACTTGCGGTGGGAAAACGCTACCTGGTACAGTTGGAATCGGACATACAAGATGGGCAACACATGGTCAGCCATCTGATATTAATTCACATCCGCATTTTAATGAGAACGAAACGATATCTCTTGTTCATAACGGTATTATTGAGAATTATATAGCTCTTAAAAATAAGCTAATGGATAAGGGATATTCTTTTAAATCGGAAACAGATACAGAAGTACTTGTGCAGTTGATTGATTACTATTACAGAGGAAACCCATTGGAAGCAATTACAAAGGTAATGCATCGGGTGGAGGGCTCCTATGCTCTTGGCATTATGTTTGCCGATCATCCCGATCAGATTTTTGCAGTTAGGAAAGCGAGCCCATTGATAGTAGGAAAAAGTGAGGATGGTTGTTTTATTGCATCAGATGTGCCGGCTATCTTGAAATATACACGTGATATTTATTATATTGAAGACCAGGAAGTGGTAAGATTGCGTCGCGATCATATGCACTTCTATACGGTTGATGAAGAAGAGATACAAAAAACTCCTGTTCGCATTGATTGGGATGCTAACGCTGCCGAAAAAGGTGGCTATGAGCACTTTATGCTTAAAGAAATGTATGAACAGCCTAAAACAGTTCGAGATACATTTAGCCCACGCATTATTGACGGAGATATCTTGATAGAAGAATTAAAGATGTCTGATCAGGATATCACTGCTATTAAGAAAATACATATCGTTGCATGTGGATCTGCATATCATGCAGGAGTGTCTGGCAAATATGTGATAGAGGGTATGTCAAGGATACCCGTCGAAGTAGATTTGGCATCCGAATTTCGGTATCGAAATCCTATATTAGATGAGGGTTCCATGGTAATCGTTATTAGCCAGTCAGGTGAGACCGCAGATACTCTCGCGGCACTCAGAGAGGCCCAGAAGAGAGGCAGTAAAGTACTTAGTATTGTGAATGTGGTAGGGAGTTCTATTGCGAGAGAAGCAGATAATGTTATGTATACATGGGCAGGGCCAGAAATAGCAGTTGCTACAACAAAAGCATATACGGCGCAGTTAATTGCGTTATATTTGTTGGCTATGAAATTTGCCAAAGTTAGAGGTCAGATTAAGGATAACGTATTTGCTGATATGCTTTCTGATTTAGAGAAATTACCAGATCAAATCGAGATGTTACTTGCTAACAAAGAGAAGATTCAACGGTTTGCCAATCGCTATATTGGAGCTAAGGATATATTTTTTATTGGGAGGGGAATTGATTATGCAATTTCGCTTGAGGCATCGCTTAAATTAAAGGAAATTTCGTATGTACATTCAGAGGCTTATGCAGCAGGAGAGTTAAAGCATGGAACGATTTCACTGATAGAGGAAGGCACACTGGTAGCGGCAGTATTGACGCAGGAAGATTTATATAAAAAGACAATTAGTAATATGGTCGAGGTAAAGAGTCGTGGAGCCTTTTTATTAGCGGTGACGAACGAGGGACATATCGATATTGAAAAAGCTGCAGATTATGTTATTTATATTCCTCATACGAATTCTTATTTTGCTAATTCACTTGCCATAATACCTTTACAGTTGTTTGCCTATTATGTTTCTGTAGGTAAGGGTTGTGATGTGGATAAGCCAAGAAATCTGGCAAAATCGGTTACGGTAGAATAATATAATATTCTTTTATTTTATAAAAATCACCTTTTGAGTAGTAACAAACTCAGGAGGTGTTTTTTTTATTTCTAAAAGAATCTTGAATTGTGTAGAAATTGATATAAATTGCACGACTAATTCAATCTTGTACTATAAAACATCTTATTTTCTGAAAATTTAAGGATTTGTTAAGAATGTAATGTTAACATAAATTGGAATTGTTTTAATTTTAAAATTTATTCCAAGGAGGAACCTATTACAAAGGTAATAATTGTTGAAAATGCAGTTTTATAAGGCAATAGCGAAGATGATTTTTATAAAAACAGTATTTGATGGTCTGAATTTGGTCTTTTAATAATTTGTTATCATAACTTTAGATATAAATAGAGATTTCAAAATAAATTTGGTATATAATTCATGCAAGATAAATTTTTAAAAAAATTTAAAGATTTATTATAATATTAAAATAAATTTTGAAAGAAGTGAGAAAATGATTTCAGCAGTTATCTTTGAAGCAAATGAGAATGCATTGGAACATCTTAAAATTATTCTAAAAGAAATGAGATATATCAATGTGTGCGAGTATTTTGTAAATGAAAATGCATTTTTAAAAAGTTTAGGTAAGTATAAACCCAATGTTGCAATTATCGATATGGAAACTTCTAATGTTGTTCGTACTGATTTTTTATCTGATATTGAAAAAATCAGTAATGAAATGGATATTATTTTTGTTACAGCAGAACTAATCTATTTTTATTATGATTATATGAAAAATGGCAGAACTAATTTTTCCTTAATGCTTTCAAAGGAAAGAGAGACGATTGGCTTCCATATAGAGGATGGCGGGGAACAGAACATTTATATACGTTGTTTTGGTAGTTTAGGAATATATAAGGATAAAAGTAATACGAAAGAAAGTGTTATAAGGTGGCGCACTAAAAAAACAAAGGAATTGTTTGCCTATTTACTATGCCAAGATGGGAAAAATGTTTCAAAGGAGGAATTGATTCGGGTACTATTTCCTGAAAAGGAGGATGGACTAAATAATTTATATGTGACGATGTCTTTTTTAAAAAAACAAATTAGTGATTTGAACTTAAAAAAAAAGCGAAATTTTAATTAAAGATAATTACAGACTAGAAGTAGCAGACGGAATTTGTGACTTTATAGATGCGGAAAGATACATAAATAAGCATATAGTGATAGACGACCAAAATATTTCACAGACTCTTTTAGTACTTGATTCCTTTCGAGGTACATTTTTGGAGGAAGAGGATTATCTGTGGGCATATGATACGAGAGAATATTTGGAAAAAAAATATGAGGAAGTGTTATTAAAGGTCGGAAAGTATTATGGTAGAAAAAAGAATTTTGAGGAGGCCAGAAATGCTATTGAAAGAATTATTCATCGCAATCCACTGTCTTGTGAAGCGCATTCAGAGTTCCTAAATCTATATTTATATTTTAAGAGATATGACTTATTTTTGACACAATATCGGAGGTACGCAAAACTTTTAAAGGAAGAGTATGGTGAAGTTCCTGAGATAGAATATGCAGAAGCATATCAGAAACTGTGGAGCGATTGGAATAAAGCTTAAACAACTTATACTTAAAACCTATTACAAGAGGAGGGAGTCTATGAAAAAGGTAATGATTGTTGACGATGCAGCTTTTATGCGTCTGTCGTTAAAGATGATTTTGGAGAAAAATGATTATATGATTGTCGGAGAGGCGGAAAATGGAGAAGTGGCTATAGCACTGTATCAGGAAATTTGTCCTGATATTGTTACGATGGATATCACGATGCCTGTCATGGGTGGTATCGAGGCATTAAAAGAAATCATCAAAAAGGATGTTTCTGCAAAAGTGGTAATGATTTCAGCCATGGGACAAGAAAGCTACGTGAGAGAAGCAATTGTAGCGGGTGCGAAACACTTTATCGTAAAACCCTTTAAGGAAGACCTTATCATTAGAACATTAAATAGCCTTTCATAAAAAGAAAGAGGTGATATTTATTGACAAATATAGAATGGGAACCATTGCTAGAAATGTTTATTTTTGAGACAACACAGATGCTAGAGCAATTAGAGCAAAATATTTTAAAGGGAGAAGAGGCAAAGATTTTTGATGCTTCTGATATTAATGAAATTTTTCGAATCATGCATACGATTAAAAGCTCGGCCGCTATGATGCAGTGCTTGCCTATTTCTAAGGTCGCACATTCCGTAGAAGATTTGTTTTCCTGCTTACGGGAGGATAAGCCACAGAATATCGAGTATTCTATATTAACCGATTTGATTTTAGATGTTCTGGATTTTATGAAAGCGGGTATAGAAAAAGTATCAGCGCGAGTTGAGCTAAATGATGACCCTACAAGGCTGATTCAGAAGATTAATGACAGGCTATATGCGATTAAAAATGAAAATGGAGATGGGAATAAGGAGTTCATTTTATGTAATAATTACCGCGCGACTATATTTTTTGAGGATGATTGCGGAATGGAACACCTTAGAGCCTTTACACTTGTCCATAATCTTAAAGAGCACACAGAAAGCATGGATGAAATAATTCCAAGTAATCTCGATGAGGATAAGAGTCAGGAAATCATAAAGCAGGAAGGATTGAAAATCAGATTTAGATCATTAAAAACAAATGAACAGATGCATGAAATTCTGTCAAATAATCCTTTTATTAGAGACTTATTATTTGAACAGATATTGGAAGAGCAGGAAACTTTAAACACTGCTAAGGGAGAAAGTTACCAATCCAAAGAAGGCGGAGCTGAAGAGGAAAATACGAATAAGACAGTCCATCAAAATTTGATTAGTGTAAATGTTACAAAACTCGATATGCTTATGGATATAGTGGGAGAATTGGTTATTTCAGAAGCCATGGTACTACAAAATCCGGATTTGACTGGATTGAAAATAGATAATTTCCAAAAATCATCTATACAGCTCCAAAAAATAACAAATGAATTAAGGGATATCGTTATGTCAATTCGTATGCTTCCACTATCTACGACCTTTCGAAAGATGCAAAGATTAGTCAGGGATATGAGTAAAAAGTTAGATAAAGAAGTACGTCTCATCACAAGCGGGGAAGAGACAGAAGTAGATAAAAACATCATAGAGAATATTTCAGATCCACTGATGCATCTCGTCAGAAATTCCTTAGATCATGGAATCGAATCGTCAGAAGAGCGGGAAGCAACTAATAAGCCCAAAATAGGAACCATTTCGTTGGAAGCGAAGCACGTAGGGAGTGATGTATTAATCATCATTAAAGACGATGGTGGTGGATTAGATAAAAAGAAGATTCTTGCAAAAGCAAAAGCAAATGGATTATTGCATAAAGCAGAAAATGAAATGTCTGATAAGGAAATCTATAACCTTATCTTCCTGCCTGGTTTTTCAACAAAAGAAAGTGTTACGGAATTCAGTGGGCGCGGGGTAGGAATGGATGTTGTCATGCGAAGCATAGGAAATATAGGGGGAACTGTATCGGTAGATAGTAAAGAGGGAGCGGGTTCTACTATTACGATGAAAATCCCACTTACACTTGCTATTATCGATGGAATGATTATTCAGGTAGGAAAAGGCTGGTATACGTTACCCATTACTGCTATTCGTGAATCGTTCCGTCCAAATGAGCATGATATTATAAAGGATTCCGAGAACCACGAGATGATTATCGTCAGGGGGCAATGTTATCCGATTATACGTCTTCATGAGCTTTATAAAATCCATACAAAAATCACTGATTTCAAAAATGGTATTTTAGTTATGGTAGAGCAAGGGGAAAAAAGTATTTGTTTATTTGCAGATGCTCTATTGGGGCAGCAGCAGGTAGTAGTCAAATCATTACCAAACTATATTAGAAATGTAAAGAAGATAGTCGGGGTAACAGGATGTACTTTATTAGGAGATGGTAATATCAGTTTGATTTTAGATATTGGGAGTCTGATTGATTTTCGTAATATCAATTTAATAAAGAACTACAAATCCAACTTATAAAAAATAGAAAGATAGGAGATGAAACTATGACGGAAGCAATGCTGGATATGGAATTAGAACAGGAGGAGGACACGCAGAAAGACAAGTATTTGATCTTCGCTTTAGGAAAAGAATATTATGGGATTGAAATCCAAAGAGTTACTGAAATTATCGGTGTACAGCCAATCACAGAGGTGCCAGAGCTACCAGAATACATCAAAGGGATTATTAATTTAAGGGGAAAAATAATACCTGTCATGGATGTCCGTATCAGATTTAAGAAGCCATTTAAAGAGTATAATGATAGAACCTGTGTGATTATTATTGATTTGGAGGAGATTTCGATAGGACTAATCGTGGATGGTGTAGCAGAGGTTGCAATTATTCCAGAAACAGAAATTGTATCGCCACCGGAAATGGATCAAAACAGTAACAGATTTATAAAAGGAATTGGAAAAATCAGCACAGAGGTCAAACTAATATTAGACTGCTATCAGTTATTAAATGAAACGGAAAATGAAAAATTAAATAGTATAGATAATGGGAGGGAAAGTATATGAAGAACATAAAGATTGGTGTGAAACTCTTAGGCGGTTTTGTTATTGTTGCAGCGATAGCGGCAATTATTGGTATCGTAGGGTTACTAAATATTCAAAATGTTGCGAAGCAGGATACAAAACTATATACAAATATGACAGCGCCATTTGAATCTCTGATTGCTTTAAATAATAATTATCAGGATATGAGAATAGTGATAAGAGATTCCATCATATCAGAAGATAAAGATGAAATCGAAGAGAATATGCTAAAATTTGACGAGAAAAGCCAGTCCTTTGATGAGGCAGTTGCTTCATTTTCGGAGACAATTACATCCGAAGAAGGAAAGGAATATGTTCAAAGCTTGATAGATGCAAAAAAAGCATATGTAGAGGTTGGCAATAAAATACTAACACTTACATTAGATGAAAGTAACCAAAGTGAAATCCTGGCATTAATGAATGGTGAGGGTGCGGATGCAGCTACAAATCTCGTAACTGCAGTCAGTAATTTGACGGTAAATAAAATCACGCTTGCAAAAACAACAGCTGATGAAAATACTGCTATTGCCAATACAGCGGTTACGACAACGGTGATTCTACTTGTGGTAGGTATTTTGATAGCAGTTGTGCTGGGGCTTATCATTTCACGTTCCATCAGTACACCAATTAAGGAAATACTGGTTGTCGCAAATGAAATTGTAAAAGGTAATCTTGATGTGGATATTCAGATGGATTCAAAAGATGAGGTGGGGACTTTGGCCAAAGCATTTAAGGCTATGATTGATAACTTAAATGAGCTACTGGGAAATGTCACAGAGGCTGCAGAGCAGGTTGCAACAGGAGCGAGGCAGGTTTCAGATTCCAGTATTGCATTGTCACAGGGTGCTACAGAGCAGGCAAGCTCAATTGAAGAACTAACGGCATCAATTGAACAGATTTCCTCACAGACAGTACAAAATGCAGAGCGCGCTAATGAAGCTTATCAGGTTGCTCAGAACATCCAGGAAGATGCTGCCAAGGGTAATAAACAGATGGAAGAGATGCAGAAGGCAATGGAGGATATCAACGAGTCATCAAGTAATATTTCAAAAGTAATTAAGGTCATTGATGATATTGCTTTCCAGACAAATATACTAGCATTAAATGCAGCTGTTGAAGCGGCAAGGGCAGGACAGCATGGAAAGGGATTTGCAGTAGTGGCAGAGGAGGTCAGAAATCTGGCAGCAAAATCAGCAGATGCAGCAAAGGAAACAACCAGTATGATAGAGAGTTCTATCAAAAAAGCAGAAGGTGGAACCCGCATAGCAAACGAGACAGCGGGAGCACTTAGCAAAATTGTGAGTGGTGTAGAAGAAACAGCAAAACTGGTGGGAGAAATAACAGTGGCTTCTAATGAGCAGTCACTTGGCATAGAGCAAATCAATCAGGGAATCCTGCAGGTATCTACGGTAATTCAGACTAATTCGGCGACCTCAGAAGAAGCTGCTGCAGCCAGTGAAGAGCTATCCAGTCAGGCTAGTATCATGCGTGAAGAAGTGAAGAAATTTAAACTCAGAAAAGACAGAAACCATGCTATCAATTATGATAATAGAAAAGAAATAAACCCAGAGGTTATGGAAATGCTGAATGCCCTTGGAAACAAAAAAGAGAGAGAAGGGAAAGTGAGCAAAATTGCATTAAGTGATAGTGAGTTTGGGAAATACTAAATGAATCGTGAAGGGGCTGATGGGAAAGTGATTGAAATAACCGATAAGGAATTTGTGCAACTTTCAAACTATATCAAAGAGAATTATGGGATTTTTCTAAAAAAAGAAAAAAAGATGCTTGTGGAAGGAAGATTACAGCAAGTACTTGAAAAGATGGGCTTTCAAAGTTTTACGGATTTCTATCAATACGTAATCTCTGATAAGAGCGGAAATGCAGCGCGACTACTAACGGATAAAATCACAACGAATCACACCTTTTTTATGAGAGAGGCAGACCATTTTCATTATTTGCAAAAAGAGATACTTCCTCATTTATCATCAAGCATCATGCATAAGGACCTTCGAGTATGGTGTGCAGCATGTTCTTCTGGAGAGGAAGCATATACACTTTCCATGATTATGGATGATTATTTTGGAAAAGAGAAACTGTTTTGGGATACAAAAATACTAGCAACAGATATTTCTAGTGCAATTCTGGAAACGGCGAAAACTGGAATATATAACCGACAAAGTATTTCGCCGCTTCCTGAATCATGGACAAGAAAGTATTTTGAAACAATAGACCCAAACACTGTAGTTGTTTCGGATAAAATTAAGGAAGATGTCATATATCGAAAATTTAATTTAATGGACAAGGTTTATCCATTTAAGAAAAAATTTCATGTAATTTTCTGTAGAAATGTAATGATATATTTTGATAATGTTACAAAAGATAATCTGGTAGAGCAGTTCTATAATTTATTAGAAAATGGAGGCTATTTGTTTTTGGGTCATTCTGAATCAATTGACAGAAGTAAAAGCCATTTTAAATATGTATTGCCGTCTATATATCAAAAGCGGATATAGAAAATGGGAGGTCGCATTATGACACTGAACAATGGAAAAAAAATCAAGGTATTAGTAGTTGATGACAGCATGCTGGCCAGAGAGATCATATCTAAGATTATTTCATCAGATGAACAGTTAGAAGTGGTAGCAACAGCGGTAGACCCATTTGATGCGAGGGACAAACTACTGAGATTTAAGCCAGATGTCATGATCTGTGATGTGGAAATGCCTAAAATGAATGGCGTTGAATTTATCAGAAGACTTATGCCGCAATATCCGCTACCTGTCATAGTTGTAAGCTCAGTTAGCGAAGCAGTATTTGATGCTATGAGCGTGGGTGCAGTAGATTTTATTACTAAGCCAGATATTCAATCAGTTGCCGATATGGAGGCGTTTGTCAGGGAATTGAACGGTAAAATACATACCGCGGCAAAGGCTAATATTGAAAAATATAATATTTTTGAAAAGCCAGAAATGATTCCAAACAGACAGTATGACACAAAAAAAATAATAGCGATTGGGGCCTCGACAGGAGGAACGGAAGCGTTGTATAATGTACTTAAGGATTTACCGCCAAATATGCCCGGCATTGTAGTAGTACAACATATTCCGGCTAGATTTTCTAAAATGTTTGCAGACAGACTCAACATTCAGACTAAGCTTCATGTGAAGGAAGCCGAAGATGGAGACATTTTATCTAGTGGAATGGTAGTGATAGCACCTGGGGATAGGCACATACGTATTAAAAAGAATTACGATAAATACAGGATTGAATGTATACAGGGTGAGAAGGTAAATGGCCATTGTCCATCGGTTGATGTATTGTTTGAGTCCGTTGCCAGAGAAGCTGGAAAGAATGCGATAGGAGTTATTCTGACTGGAATGGGAAGCGATGGTGCGAGAGGGTTATGGCAGATCAGAAAAGAGGGTGCCAGAACGATCGGGCAAGATGAAAGAACCTGTGTGGTATATGGAATGCCTAAAATAGCCTATGAAATAGGCGCTGTCGAAATGCAGTTACCTTTGAATAAAATTTCATTTCAATTACATATGCTCCTGCAGTCAGAACTTTCTGAAAGAGAATAATAGAAATTTCCTTCTTGTATCTTGATGTAGTTATATAGTCGAGTATGAGGAGGAAATGTGTTTTATAGGCTTCTTTAATTTTAATTGTATCATCACATTTTTTTTAATATTCTGTCACAAATAAAACACATCTTATTTGTAGACTTAGGTTATCAAAATGAAAAGCGAAAGGAGTCTTTATTATGTATGACGAAAATAACAACAATTTAAATTATAGCAGTAATATAGGAGGTGCACCGTATAACAATCCATATTCTTCCTATGAAATACCAAAGAATAATGTAACATCACCAATGAATAGCAAAAAGCCACAAGGATTTATTAAAAAAGCGATGACATTTATGATATTAGGATTGATATTTGGCGGTTTTGGAGCACTTGGATTTTTTGCTGTTAACTTAGTGACAGCGGAGCTAGGTGGGAAAGAAACATGGACCATACAGGGCTCTGCTACAGTGGATGCGGTCTTGCCCGTTACGCTTCCAGAAAACGAAGAGAATGCACAGGAAACTGATACAGCAGAGAATTCTGGTACAGCGGTGCAAGCTTTGGATGTTACAAATGTTGTAACTGAAGCAATGCCTTCTGTAGTATCGATTATCAATCAGTCAACACAGACGGCCACTAATTTTTTCGGTCAGACTGGCACATATGAAAGTGAAACAAGTGGTTCTGGTATTATAGTGGGGAAAAGTGATTCTGAGTTGCTGATTGTAACGAATAATCATGTGGCAGATGATGCAAATACCCTATCCATACAATTTATTGATGGGACAACGGCAGAAGCGAAATTAAAGGGTGCTGATTCAGAGATTGATTTGGCAATTGTTGCGATACCACTTGAGGAGATTAGTGAAGATACGTTAGCAGAGATAAAGGTTGCTGTATTAGGAGACTCTTCTTCATTAAAGGTTGGAGAACCAGCCATCGCCATCGGGAATGCGTTAGGATATGGACAGTCTGTTACAACAGGTGTGATTAGTGCACTTGACAGAGAGATAACAATAGATAATAATACTAATATATTAATTCAGACAGATGCAGCGATTAACCCAGGTAACTCTGGTGGAGCTCTTCTAAATATGAATGGCGAAGTAATCGGAATCAATGCTGCTAAGTTTTCTTCTAGTATGGTGGAAGGCATGGGATATGCAATACCGATTTCAGAGGCAAAGCCAATTATTGATGATTTAATAAACAGACAGACACGAGAAAAAGCTGGAATTGGTGAGGAATCTTATCTCGGTATTTCGGGTGTGGATGTCACAGAAGAGGTCGCGCAGACGTATGCTATGCCAATCGGTATTTATGTGGCACAGGCACTAGATGGAACAGCGGCAAAAGAAGCAGGGATTCAAAAGGGCGATATTATTACGGAATTTGATGGACAAAAAATCAGAACCATGGCAGAATTACAAGAAACATTGTCATATTATTCGGCTGGTACGACGATTGATATTGTTATAAAACGTTTTAATGGTGAAGAATATGAAGAAAAAACACTATCAGTAGCTCTTGGAAGTAAGGCTGTGCAACAATAATCTGTAAAAGGAGTTTGAAATGTCAAATATAGACAAAGATCTAAATCATGATAATGAAGACAGAGAGAGCGAATATGAAGATATTTGTTATCTCTGTCATCGTTCAGAGCGAACAGCAGGTAAGATGTTCAAATTGCCCAATAATATTTCGGTCTGTTCAGATTGTATGCATAAAACGATGGATACAATGACACAGATGGATTATCAGAATCTGCTAAAGGATTTTACAATCAACCCGGATATGGTTGCTAATTTGGATAGTAATCAAGCCCAAAAACATGAACTAGATCAAAAACATGACTTAGGTCAAAAACATGACCTAGATCAAGACCAGAATCAAGACCAGAATCAGGGAAAAATACCGAGCATCAGTTTCTTGAACTTATCGGATTTGCAGAATTTAATGGGCAATTCTATGAGCAACAAGCAGAAAATCAAAAAAAAGAGAGTAGACGGAGAGCAGGTCAAACCAATTATTGATATAAAACATATTTCGCGACCACACAAGATTAAAGCAAATTTAGATGAATATATTATTGGACAGGAACACGCGAAGAAGGTCATGACAGTAGCTATCTACAACCATTACAAGAGAGTGGCTTCTGAGACAATGGAGGATATCGCATTTGATAAGAGGCTAAGCGGAGTAGAAATCGAAAAGTCAAATATGCTTATGATAGGTCCTACGGGTTGTGGAAAGACTTATTTGGTTAAAACATTAGCAAAATTATTAGATGTGCCTCTGGCAATCGCCGATGCAACATCACTTACGGAGGCAGGCTATATAGGAGATGATATAGAGAGTGTACTTTCAAAACTATTGGTAGCAGCAGATAACGACGTAGAGAGAGCAGAACAGGGTATTATTTTTATTGATGAGATTGATAAATTGGCAAAGAAAAAAGATACACATTCCAGAGATGTTAGTGGAGAAAGCGTACAGCAGGGTTTGCTAAAACTCCTAGAAGGTAGTGAAGTTGAGGTTCCGGTAGGCGCTAGCAGTAAAAATGCTATGGTACCTCTCACAACTATGAATACAAAAAACATTCTCTTTATATGTGGTGGTGCATTTCCTGATTTGGATGAAATTATTAAACAGAGGCTAAGAAAGAAAACGTCGATTGGATTTAGTGCTGAGTTAAAGGATTCCTTAGATAAAAGAAAGGACATTCTTAATGAAGTCAGCGTTGAGGATATCAAAAAGTTTGGAATGATTCCGGAATTTGTAGGACGCCTTCCTATTATTTTCACATTAGAAGGTCTGACAAAAGATATGATGATGGATATTCTGAGAAAACCAAAGGATGCTATATTGAAGCAGTATCAAAAGCTATTTGCGCTTGATGAGGTTCAATTGGAATTTGAAGATGAAGCATTAGAAGTAATCGCGGAGAAAGCACTTGAGAGAGAGACAGGTGCGAGAGCATTGCGATCTATTATAGAAGAGTTTATGCTTGACATTATGTATGAGATACCAAAAGATGATAGTATCGGTCGTGTAACGATAACAAAGGATTATATCCTAGGAAAAGGTAGCCCAATAATTGATCTGCGGGGTGGAAACAAAAGGATTGAAGAACATGAGAAGATGAAGGCGATTCCTATGAATGCAGGAGCAGCTGGTCAATAGTCTTTTATACGAGGTACGCATGAAACGAATACTATTTAGGAGTAAGAAAAATTTATTTTAATTTTACAGCCATCACGATACGTATCATGATGGCTATTTTTGTTTTTCAATTATTTTTCAGGGTAATCACAAATTGTAAGAGAGAAAAAGAACAATTAGGAGTGTAAGTATGATATATATCGGAATCGCAGCGACAATTTTTGCGTTGGAGTTGTTTGTTAAGAAATATGTGGAAAAGAATAAGGTGATCGGAAAAGAGGAATTGGTATTTCACAACAGGGTAATCGTTGAAAAGCATCACAATAAGGGCGCTTTATTAAATATATTTGATCAACACCAGAAAGTGATAGCGGCCATATCAGTTGGTCTTACTGTTTTTGCACTAATATTTGGAATTTATGAGTGGAAAGAACCTAGTAAGAGCATAGCAAGAAGTGGACAGAAGCTAGGATTGGCGTTTTTGTTAGGAGGAGCTTTAAGCAATACATATGACCGTGTAGTCCGTGGATATGTTGTAGATTATTGCTGCTTAAATGTTAAGTGGAAAGCAATACGCAA
>Ga0209373_10003665_pt1 | contig 13962 bp, 12 predicted proteins | sample Higcelweek5metaG_FD_187173 | JGI IMG/M metagenome (GOLD analysis project Ga0209373, IMG submission 187173) | Freshwater pond sediment microbial communities from the University of Edinburgh, under environmental carbon perturbations - High... | ecosystem: Environmental > Aquatic > Freshwater >...
TTTATTCTTCTACGTATTTACCAGGGCGCAGATATTGAAGCAGAAGGTCGGGAGATTCAGCTATGGAAACCTTTCTCAGCGAAATATTTGAGAAGCTGATCTTCTGGATGGCGTGGATCGTCATCCCGTTATTCATGGAAATAGTCCCGGCGATTGGTGGTTTCTTAATCCTGATTAAGAAAAGATTTTGGGGGAAAAAGGACGCAACGCCTCTTAGATTTCCGGAGATCACGCTAATTATACCGGTATATAATTCGGAGGATACACTCGAGGAGTGCCTTGCTTCTGTTTATGCTTCAGACTACCCGCTGCATCAGATGCACCTGATTCTTGTCGATAACCAGAGCCCGGATAAGAGTTTTGAAGTGTATTGCAAGTGTCAGGAAAAATTCCCTGAGCTATCCATGCAATGGCTTCGGTCCAAGCAGGGCAAGTCAAAAGCGCTGAACATGTCGCTTTTCAACAGCGAGGGTAAATACATTATCCATATAGACAGTGACGGTAGGCTCGAGACCTCTGCGATACGAAGCATGGTGGAGCGGTTTGAATCCAACCCGGGCATTCACAGCATGACCGGTGTCGTTCTAACAGATCCGAATCAGATCGAAAACACAGAGAATTTCTTCTGGCGTGTTTTTCACCGCTGCGAGTTCTTTGAATACTGCCAGGCATTTCTTGCCGGACGAAATTTCGAATCCGAACTGGACAGCATTTATACGCTCTCTGGGGCTTTTTCCGCATTCCGCAAATCTACGATTCTTAAAACACAACTCTACAATACAGACACGGTCTGTGAGGACACGCACGTTACTTTCCAGGTCAGGAAGCTGATGAAAAAGAGCATCCATTTATGTGAGAACGCATTCTTTTTTGTCGGACCGGTCGAGAATCTGGATAAGCTCTATACGCAGCGCCAGAGATGGCAAACCGGTGAACTTGAAGTATCTCATATGTTTTTAAAAAAGGAATTGAACTCAAAAGGTTTCTTTTCCGACTTCATGATCCGGATGCTGACTTTTGACCACACCTTTGCCTTCCCTCGTATGATCTGGTACTTTGCCCTAATTTGTCTGATGTTTCTAAATTATCCTTTTTACCTGATCGCCGGTTCAGTCATTATCTTATATGTTTTGTATGCCCTTTCAGGCTTTCTCTATTACCTGAACATCGTCTCCTATCTGCGTGGTTTCCCGAAAATTAAGCGCTATTATGCCCGTAAATGGTATATCGTTCCACTCATGCCGGCATATAACTTCCTGATTTTCTGGATTCGGTTCGCGGGAATTATCAATAGTATCAAGAATCGAAGCGGCTGGAAGACGAAAAATCTGAATGACGAGAAGAAACAGTTTTCAAGCACGGTGCAAAGTGATTTAATAATATTGTCAAGAATTCGCAAGAAACTCTATTCCTTAATTAACGAAAGTGACAACGGATAGGAGAAACCAATGAAGTTACTCAAGAAAGCAGATCAGACACTTCTTACTGTATTGCTGACCGTTGCTTTAACGATCCTGTTTTGTCTGATTCTTTGGTTTTTTCTGGAAAGTCAGATTGATCTGATGCAGAAAGGTTACATCAACGGCATTGCAAAAAACAACGAGTATATCGTGAATCAGGTCAAGGCGAAAATAACAAATGAGGCCGGGAGCGAGCAAGAGGTCATCGATATTGTAAAAGCAGCGCAAAACACCGGCACCCGATATTGGATGCTCTTCTCGTCCGAGGGGGCGCTTTTCGAGCGGAATGCAGATGTTACCGGAGTGGTCGCAGGGATGAATTTTGAAGAGCTCGAAAAGTATTATCTCCGCAACGGCGGCGATGGTGCCGGACCACTCATTGATTTGATTCAGGCCGGCGAGTTTTTCTCCGCGGACGTAGTTAAGGACGTTACGGCCGGGAACGAACTGATCAGTGCCGGATTTGTAACCGTCGACGGCAGGACTTATTGTGTTGCAACAAGCATTCTGGAAAGCTACCTCTTTTCTTCCGCTAAAGTCGGTGAACGAATCATGTTGCTGCGCATTCTTTTTCTGGCAATGTCTGCACTCCTTATCTGTTTAGTGACATATCTTGCTTCAGCAAGGAGACGCGTTCTGTTGCAACTCCAGGGTCTGCGTGACGAGTTAAAAGAAAAAAACCTGCTGGTTCTCGAACAAAACGGTGACGGCACGCAAAACGGCGAGGATCCATCTTACAATCCCGTTAGCAGCACCGACCCGCTTACGGGGCTTTACAGCAATGCTTTTTTTGAGACAGTACTTCATAAATTATCCAAGAGGGGCGTCTCTCAAATCGGTGCTATTGTCGTCCGCATGAGCAATTATTATGAAATCAGCACATCGATGGGAGCTGATTATGCAGATCAGGCCCTGATCCGTGCTGCAGCAATAATTAAGAGTCATGCCGATCCAAAAGATCTCAGTGCCAGAATCAAGGCCCAGGAATTTGCACTGATTAAGCTTGAATCAACGGACAAACTGACCCTGCAGACCGCCAAAAAAATCTTCCACGATCTGCGTGAAATAGATTCAGACGCCAGATATGTGGCTGGTTTTGCTTTCAAAGACGAGGTATTTGCGATCGATAACGTCATGGAGTCCGCATTGGCCTCAACCAAGAAAATTTAGGAAGGATTGATTAATCCGATGAAATACAGTCAATACAAGTTTAAGTTTTATCTAAATGCAAACCATGCGATCTATCTGGGCGGCGTGCTGGGTCAAAACCATCCGCACACGTGGGAGCTTAAGTTGGACACAATCAAGGTCCGTGATGACTTTATTCAATTCGATACCATTGAGAAACTGGTTGAAAAGTACATTTTGAGCTTTCAGGATATTGACATGAATAAAGTGGAGCCGTTCAACATTATCAACCCGACACTTGAAAACATCTGCGTGTTTTTCAAGACAAAGCTCGGCGAAATTCTGAATAAAAGCGGTTGGCTGCTTACGAAGATCGAAATCAGCGAAACTCCCTCACGATCATACATTATCGACTTAACCGATGACATCGACCGTCTTATCGCGGAGCATCCGGAAAGCAACGGGTCAGCTAACGGGGGTAACAATCTGGAGTCGGATGCGGATGCGCTTCTGAACTCACTGTTGGGCGATAAATAATGCATTCCCTCCCTCGCGCAGGACTTTCTCGCATTTTGACTGCAGGCAAATATCGTCACAAAAAAACCGGCACTTCAGGGAAACCCCCTCAAAAATGCCGGTTCTTATTATTTAGAGTTATTTCTTATGCATTAGAACGGTGCTTACAGATAGATAATCTTCACATTTGCAAAATTGCACTCGCCCGTCAGAAGAACTGTTTTGAAGTCTCCTGAAGAATTTGTGGCTCCCTCGACGCTGCCCGCAAAAACTTTCATCCGGTTGTCGATATTCCAGCTCCGCGGGATGTATAAAAAGACTCCGGCAAAATTAGCCTCGACATTAATTTGGGCACCTTCCGGGCTTAATGTACACTGATCAAAATAGATCTTGATCGAAGAGAAGTTGGCTTCTGCCTTCACGCTCTTAAGATTTGTGGAGCGTACATATTTGACGTGTTCACCAAAGGTGGATTCGACAACGACTGTTTCGTTTTCATCGGTCGATGTGATCGTGTCTGTAGGTGACCAATTTCCGTCCGGTGAATGAACGTGACAGTGAAACCAATTTTTACCGTTTTTCTTGAATCTTCCGAAAATCATGGAAAGACCAATTCCCAGAAGCCCTGCGCCCAGCATCACCGGCCACAATTTCATGTCTGGCACGCCAACGTAATCGCGCCACAAATATAGAATTACGGATAGCGGCAGCAGACCCATAAAGAAATTAAGTTCAACCAGACTGGATATACTGATCGCCAGAAGCAGTGCGCTCCCGACAATTTCCAGCGTAGGCATGCCGCCAATCCCGATGTTCAAGGAATTCAGAAGCAATAATACTCCGCATCCCAAAAGGACAATGGCCCAAAATATACTATGCTTTCTCATGTAAATACCTCTCCTCCATTTTTGTTTTCAAAAGATTTGCATACATTCTTGATGCGTACGTCACCTTGTACGTTGCGCGAAAAGTCACCAGTCCGACTCGGGTCAGTCCGCGTTGAATCGAAAAGATGTGTGCCGTATTTGCAATGGTAGAACGCGAAATGCGAACAAAGGAACCGGGCAATACGGACTCAAGCTCATACAATCTTTGCTTTGTCTCATAAGTGTCTGAAGCGGTGTGCGCGAATACCTTCTCGCTCTCCGTCTCGAAAAACAACACTTCGGATAAATTCAGATAATACTGCTCCTCGCCCTTAAAGAAGGCCGGCATGCACACCGGCTTGTCTCCCCGTTCGATTGACTGAACGATCGCCTCAATATCGGGAGTGATTTTTTTGCAGCGGATTACTGCTTCTTCCGCCTCTTTGTCACTGACGATTTCGACCCGAACGCGCATCTGCTCACCTCGCTTCTTCCCTACGTCATCAGTATACAGATCCTCCCGTTAAACAGAAGAAGGTTAACGGTCAGCGGTCAGTTTTCGGGGGTAAGCGGTCCAAATAGAAGGGGCAAGAGATATCCGTAGCCTTCGCGATCCATGTCTTCAAGTTTCACAAATCGCAGCGCAGCGCTGTTGATACAATATCTCAGCCCGCCGGCCTGCTTCGGACCGTCATTAAAAACATGGCCTAAATGAATGTCACCGACGCGGCTTCGCGTCTCAATTCGCGACATGAAATGGGACCGGTCTTCCTTTGAGGTAATGACCCCCGGGTCAACCGGCTTTGAAAAGCTTGGCCATCCGCATCCGGATTCAAATTGGTCATTCGATGAGAAAAGCGGTTCCCCCGTTGTTATGTCAACGTATATTCCTTTTTCTTCATTGTTCCAGTATTCGTTCTTGAACGGTGGCTCGGTCGCATTTTGCATCGCCACACGATACGATATGTCAGGCAGCTTTGTGCGAAGTTCCGAGAGCGGCTTCTGAGAATAAAGGCCGGGATCAACAATGGCTTCTGCTGCCTTCTTCATTCGTTCCGGGCCGATATGGCAATATCCTCCCGGATGCTTGTCCAGATATTTCTGATGGTATTCCTCCGCAGGAAAATAGCTATTCAGCTTCGATATCTCTATTGCCGAAGGCTTTTTGAGTTGATTCTCAAGAATTCGAAGCTCTTGAAAAATGACTTCCTGATCGCCCGGATCCGAAAAGTATATTCCCGATCGATACTGATTGCCGACGTCACCGCCCTGTCGGTTCAGTGACGTCGGATCAATCGCTTCAAAAAACAATTTCAAGATCATCGACAGCGTAATTCGATCCGCATTATAGACAACCTCGACGGTTTCCGCATGTCCGGTCTTCCCGGAGCAGACCTGCTCATAGGTCGGGTGATCGGTTACACCGTTGGCATAGCCGACGCTCGTGCGCACAACTCCGTTTACCAGAGACATATATTTCTCAAGTCCCCAGAAACATCCTCCGGCCAGATGGATTGTATGCTCGCTCAAGTGATTTCGACGCTACCTTGGGTAATCAGCGTATTGTCAGGGGCGTAAACATATACCCAGTAAACTCCGGGAGCCATTGCTGTTGTCGCGTTCTCAGCCAAAGGGAAATCGCAGTAAGAGTAGCAATATCCGTCCTCATTTAGAGCCATTGTACCGTATAGTGTGTCAAGGTAGGTCGTGCCGTCATCCGCATACCAGTCGTAAAGCAACTGTATATTCTGCTCAGTCCAGTCCGAATAGAAAAAGATGTCTGCGCCGATTTGGTATGTCGTTGCTGAGTCATATGACGCAACGTAATCCTGAAGTGTAAAATCCCACCAGGCAAGCGTTTCCATGTCCGCTTTGAGTTCTTCACCGGAAACCGTTGCAATTCCAAACTCAGCAAGGATCTCATTATATAGTTCCGGTGTGATTGAGCCCTCATCAAGCAGCATCTCTGCAGAACGGGTCATTATTGTAACTAATAGTTCTTCTGAATTGGTTGGTTCATCAGGAAAGGTATAAAGTTCTTCGGGAACGCCGGAAAGGATCCAGTGATCCACTCCCTCTGCAGATACGAAATCAAAAGTAACCGTTTCGGTAATATAATCCGAGGCAGTATCGATATACGCAATAGCTGCTTCATCGACAGCCGCGTTCATTTCCTCCTCAAGGACAACCGTATCCTGGCTGTTGACCAGCGCATACACATAATCTTTCATTATCAGCGCCATGTTCTCGGTATCTCCGAAAACCCTGTCCATAATTGCCTGCGCATCCGGATAAGTCAGCGTTCCGGTCAGGGAAGTTCCGTAATCCGAAATTACGGTATCTCCATCCGGCTCAAAGGTTACAGCTCCGTAATACGCTTTACGCAGATCGGATGCTACGCCGTCATCAAACATCAGCGTCGACGAATAGGTTAAGCTGATCTCATCCACAGCGGCTGTGTCTCCGGATGCGAGAGCCGCCAGATAAGTGTTGAGTGTATCCAGCGGATCACCGAGTAGCGGTGCAAAAGAAACCTCAGCGAAAGACTCTGCGAGAATTTCCGCAATTTCCGAAGTATCGGAAATCAACCACTCTTCCTCGTCAGAATCGAATTCGACATCAAGTGTCACTTCGTATTCCTCGGTGGGTGCTTTTTTATCAAGAATTGCCGCTTCGAAGTCCTCAGCAGTGAATCCCTCTTCCATATCGCCCAATACTTCTTCTACGTTTACCGCAGTCAGGACAACATCACATGAGCCTTCTTCCTCATCTTCGTCCCCCTCAGCCTCGGCAACTTCAAATTCAATTTTCTCAAATGCCGCCTGCATGATCGGGATGACAGCATCATCTTCAAATGTTACGTCGGCAAAAGGAGTATCCGTGGCGTAATCAGATTCGTATTCCGCCTCGGCAAAGGTCCCGTCCGCGATTTCGTCGAAATAAGCTTCGACCGCTTTTTGAATATCTTTACCGGACTTATTGCCGGAAACCTGCCCGCATGATGTCAGTACAAATATGCATGTCATAATGAGCGATACAATTTGAGTGATTTTTCTTTTTGACATAGTGTTCATATATCTATACCCCCTCTTCATTTCTGATATGATTATTGTATCACCGACAGGGCAGGAAAAAAATCTCTTGCACTGCTTAATCTGATTATAAACAAATAGAAAACGGGGGAAAAACCATGCGAAAAATCCGGACCGTCGTCTTATTAATATTGTGCCTTATATTTCTTTCAGGATGTAATCTCGCCGATTTGCTCTCAACGGAAGCAACAGAAAGCACTTTTTCAAGCACCGCGCAAACGGACACCCCGGCCTCTGATGCGCCGGTCACGGAAAAAGTCACCGTCGAAAGAGTTGTCGACGGAGATACGATCTGGGTTCAGGATTCTTCGGGAAACGAATTTAAGGTTCGAATCATTGGCGTCGATGCCCCGGAGACAGATAAAGAGAATCAGGAAGGCGAGTTTTTCGCGGAAGAAGCAACTCAATTTGCGGAGCAATTACTTATGGATAAAGAGGTTTTTCTTGAACGCGATGTCTCGGACACCGACAAGTACGGACGATATCTTCGCTATGTTTGGCTTTTAGAACCGCAAACCGGAGACGATGAAACTGTTTTACAATATAACTTCAGTGCGCTGTTGATCCGTGGAGGTTATGCCTGCTTCGTCGCAATCGGCGACGATACCAAATATGAAGAAGTACTTAGCGATGCAGAACTTTTGGCTGTTTCGGATAAGTTGGGGATGTGGTCGCTGCGATAGTTATATTTCATTCACATTTGTGCAATATAATTAATAAGTATAAAGAATAGGAAACAACGCGTCCGAGGTACGATCTATGGAAAAAGTCCCTGAGAAAAAAAGCAACGGCGATCATTTTCGCTCATTCTTGAGGAATTTCTTTAAGAAACCCGTGTATGCGAGCGATTTTATTGCCGTCATTCCTGCAATCAAGATTACGTTCATTTACTTTTTAATCAGCGTAACATGGATTGTTCTGTCAGATACTATCGTTAAAGCGTTGTTCCCGAGTCATTATAATTTATATATCGTCAGTATAATAAAGGGAATACTTTTTGTATCTGTTACCAGCGGTTTTATTTTTTATATGATTTCACGCGAGTTGAAGCGCGCTGCAAATCTTAAGTCAGACATTGTCGAAGCAGACTACGCTCTCGACCAGAAAAGCGTTCTCTTTTCAGCAGTTCTCGAAAGCTCTCCTGACATTATGGTCTTTTCGCTGGATCGGGACTACCGCTACTCTGCATTTAATAAACGTCATAAGTATTCTATGCTTCGTTCCTGGGGTCAGGAAATAGATATCGGGATAAGTGCAATTGATATCATGAAGGACAAGGAAAAAGCAGAGGTACTCCGCAAAGAATTTGACCGTGTCCTTGCCGGAGAGTATTTTTCGTCTGTAGATGAATTCAGCGAGTCCGTCGATTCAAGGTCCTATTGGCAGAAATATTTTTCTCCGGTGATGAATGAAAAGCGTGAAGTTATCGGACTTACTTGTTTCGTTCTTAACATTACCCCGCTTAAGCGAGCCCAGGAGCAGAACTTGTTCATGAGTTACCACGATGTGCTCACAGGACTTTATAACCGCAGGTATTGTGAGGATGCAATCCGGAAAATAGACAAGAAGGAAAATTTGCCCATCTCTGTGGTTATCGGTGATGTTAACGGGCTGAAACTTGTGAACGATGCTTTCGGCCATCATATCGGTGATCAACTGCTTAAGAAGGGTGCGGACGCAATTACTGAGGCATGCGAAGGTAAGGGAATCGCTTGCCGATGGGGAAGCGATGAATATATGCTCTTGCTTCCCGGAGTCACTGAAAACGCAGCCGAGGAGCTTGTTAGCAAAATTAAACTATTCTGTGCCCAATCCCAGGTAAATTCCATACCGGTGGATATTTCCTTCGGTCTTGCTACCAAAACAATTTTGGAAGAATCGATCCTTTATATCATTAAATCCGCTGAAGACCGTATGAACCGGAATAAGATCGTCGAGAGCAAAAGTATGCGTAATAATATCATCAAGACGATTATGCATACCCTTCACGAGAAAAATCCCCGTGAAGAATCACATTCCAAGCGCGTAGGTGAGTTGTGCAAGAAAATCGGTCTCGCTCTCCGGCTCCCGGAAATTGAAGTCAATTTGCTTAATCTTGCGGGTTTTCTGCATGACATCGGAAAGATCGCCATTGACGACAGACTTCTCAGCAAATCGGATGATCTGTCTGCAGATGATATTGCTGTTCTAAGGACACATCCGGAAATCGGATGCCGGATTATCCGGTCCTCTTATGATGTCGGAGAAATTGCCGAAGCAATTTTATATCATCACGAGCGATGGGACGGGACCGGTTACCCGAAGGGACTTATGGGAACGGCAATTCCGAAATATGCCCGCGTCATTGCTATAGCGGACAGTTTTGATGCAATGACAAGCAAGCGCTCCTACCGGGAGCTGTTTACCCCCGAGCGAGCGGCTGAAGAAATTCGAAAAGGTTCGGGAACACTCTATGATCCTGAAATCGTGGATGCTTTCTTACAGGCGGTACTTACATTTGAATGGGATCTTGCAGATTGGGAAGTATAACGAGAGGCGGGCATAGCATTGTTTGAAAAAGCGTACGACGAGAACTTGAATCGGGCCCTTTCTTTTCAAAAGATCGGGTATTTTCTTATGGCCTCTCTGATCATTATTCGTGAGATGCTCGGTGAATATACGACATCGTGGGGTGCGCGTAGCGTACTGATTGCATCAGTGAGCGCCGTGGCAGCCGTTGTTTTAATCACTGCAATAAACGCCTATTTTTCTCTCCGGATAATACCCCGGTCAAATGTAGTTACTCAAAAGAATCTGCTTATCCTCGAATCCTATATTCTTCTGGCAATTTCCATGCTGTTGATATGGTTTACCGGTAAAAACGACAGCCATTTTATGATCGCTTTTCTCCTTGTGCTCATACCGGTTACAATTCAACTGGGTAGTTATCATGCACATTTGATGACTGCTATATTGTCTGTTTTTGTTCTTTCCTGTGATTTCTATTTTTCATTCGGTCGGATATTTCCTCATTTTCTCGAAAAAGACATTGTCCCGATTGCTGTTCTCTTTCTTACGACGTGGTTTCTCGGCCATTATGTGAAGAACGATCGCGAAAAAATCGCAGCCCTTGAGGTCAAGGCAAATGTCGACGGTTTGACAGGACTTTATAATCATCGGTATTTTCACAATACGTTGGCCTCCGAAATTGATTCCTGCATTTTTCTAAACCAGCCCCTTTCGCTTCTGTTTCTCGATTTGGATTCTTTCAAGGAATTTAATGACCGGTTCGGGCATTTGAGCGGGGATCGGATACTAAGTGAAGTTGCGCAAATTCTCATCAAAAACAAACCCAGAGAAGCGATTCTCGCTCGTTATGGCGGGGATGAATTTGCAGTGATCCTTCCAAATCATTCTAAAGAGTCCGCCCGCTTGTTCGGCGAGAAAATTCGCGAGGCGGTTCAAGAAGTGGATCTCTCCTTAATGTTCGAAGCCGATATTCCCGAAAAAGAGAAAAGTCTCCAATCGACGGCACTGACAATTTCGGTGGGTATTGCCCAGTGGAATACTCATACAGAAAACACGCTGTCACTGATAAAGAATGCCGATGATGCCCTGTATCGAGCGAAACTGTTTCGCAAGAATCGCGTGGAGGTATATGATTCGATACTCGATGCGCTGGATCTGGAATTTGACAAAGATGATTATGACCTCTTGAGCTCGCTTCAGGCGCTCATCAATATTATTAATGCACGCGACCGGTATACATCCGGACACGTCGAAAGAGTTGTCATGTATTCCAAGGCACTTAGTAAGAAGTTGGATTTAGATGCCCAAAACCAGAAATTTCTTTCGCTTGCGGCTTACATGCATGATATCGGGAAAGTGAATTTATCCGAACAGGTGCTAAACAAATCGACCCCACTCGATGAACATGAATGGAAAAGCGTCCAGGATCATTCCGAAATCGGCGCAAACATTTTGCATGAAGTCTCCCTGCTCGCAGATATAGCCCCTCTGGTTCTCTCCCACCACGAGCGTTACGACGGTAAAGGATATCCGAATCATCTTGTCGGCAAAGACATACCGTATCTTTCGAGAGTTCTTGCCGTTGTTGACAGTTTTGATGCAATGACGTTTGACAGGCCTTACAAAGCAGCGATGAACTGGCAGCAGGCGATTGTTGAAATGCGTGCGAATAAAGGAACCCAGTTTGATCCGGAAATCGTGGAAATGTTTATTTCAGTGGTCGAGGAATCCTTGAAACCGTCTGTGGAATCAGAAGATGATGCTTTTTCTTCGCCGGAAGATTGATGTTTTTGCCATAAAATTGTTTCTTCGCATAAAGAATTTTCAGTGTGTCAATTGAAGACAGCTGTTCCGATACTAAACACAATAAATGCAACTACCCACGCAAACCCGGTCTGGTATACAACTGAGGCAATTGCCAGGAGTCTGCTGCCCAGCTCACGCCTTATTGCCGCAACGGCTGCGATGCAGGGAGTATAAAGCAGTGTAAAGACCAAAAATGCATATGCAGATACGGGCGTAAAAAACGTTTGCAGAGCCGTCGGCAGATCCGCTGTACTTGCCTTCGTCAGAACCGCAAAGGTACTGACAACGGCTTCTTTTGCCATAAATCCGGTGAGTAACGCCGTAACCGCTTGCCAGTTGCCAAAGCCTATCGGTGCAAAAACCGGTGCCAACACTCTGCCTAAATCGGCCAACATACTTTCTGCGTCACTGCTGACCCAATTGAGAGTGATGTCAAAATGCTGAAGAAACCAGATCACCAGAGACGCGACAAAAATGATTGTAAATGCCCGCACAATAAAGTCTTTGGCCTTGCTCCAAAGCAGTATTCCCACTGACTTCAGACTCGGGAAACGATAGTTTGGGAGTTCCATGACAAAGGGTACCGGCTTCCCGCGAAAAAGTGTGCTTTTCATTAGTAATCCGGATAACACGGCAAGCACCATGCCGAGAACATAAAGAGATATCATCACAAGCGCTGCATGATGCGGGAAAAATGCCATGGAGAAGATTCCGTAGATTGGCATTTTGGCAGTGCAGCTCATAAACGGAATCAGAAAGATCGTCATTTTCCGATCTCTTTCGCTGGATAACGTTCGCGTCGCCATGATGGCCGGAACCGAACAACCGAATCCGATCAGCATCGGTACAAAGCTTCTGCCGGAAAGACCGATTTTGCGAAGCAGTTTATCCATCACAAAAGCAACGCGCGCCATATACCCGCTGTCTTCAAGAATAGCCAGAAAGAAAAACAGGATCAAAATTGTGGGAAGAAATGTCATGACACTTCCAATTCCCGCAAAGGCACCGTCAACAATAAGAGATATTACGGCGTGATTAACCATAAGGCTTTGCAGAAATGACTCGACTTTTGATCCGATAAAGTCGATTCCCCCGCCTAACCAATCGCTGATTCTGTTTCCGATAACGCCAAAGGATAACCAGAATATCAGCCCCATGATCGCAAGAAAAACCGGAATCGCAAGATACTTATCCGTCAGAAGCCTGTCGATTCGCTGACTCTTTTGACGGTGAATATCGACATCCGGTTTGATTACGGCAGCAAGGACGACTTTTTCAATATATGTGTATCGCATGTCGGCGACAGCTGCTTTTCGATCGGTGCCCAGCTCTTCTTCCATTTCGCGGACGGCATGTTCAATCATATCGAGCTCGTTTTCGTTGAGCCCCAGTGACTCCTTAATGGGTATATCGCCTTCTACGATACGGGTTGCCAGAAATTTGGCCGGGACACCCACCCTTTCGGCATGGTCTTCAATCATAAACGCAATGGAATGCACGGTTCTGTGCACACCTCCGGAACAATAATCGGTTAGTTGGGGGCGCTTATTACCTCGGATCGTCCGGATTGCCACATCAATCAGTTCATCTACGCCTTCATTCTTGCTTGCAGAAATAGGCACCACCGGAACGCCGAGTTTTGACTGCAACTCGTCGATCTTTATGGTGCCACCACTGGAACGAACTTCATCCATCATATTGAGTGCGATGACGATGGGCACGTTGAGTTCAATGAGTTGCATGCTGAGGTATAAATTTCTCTCAATATTGCCGGCATCCACAATATTGATAATTCCGTCGGGCTTGTTTTTGATGATGAAGTCCCGGGCGACGATCTCCTCGCTGGAGTAAGGGGCTAAGGAATAAATGCCGGGCAGATCAACAACTTTAATATCCTTACCCGACCTAAGCAGTCCTTCTTTGTGTTCAACGGTAACTCCGGGAAAATTGCCGACATGCTGATTCGAACCGGTCAATTGATTAAAAAGAGTCGTTTTTCCGGAATTCTGATTTCCGACGAGCGCAATTATCATTCCCTGTCCCGGTCCCTTCTTCCAAACCTTTTCTGCTTTTTCATGCATTTCCTGCAGTCACCGCAACTCAAAGGAACAATCTCGTCGCGCGTGATTTCTATTTTGGCGGCATCTTCCTTGCGAAGCGTCAGTTCATAACATCTAAGGGATATTTCGATCGGGTCTCCGAACGGGGCTGTTTTACGAATCATTACTTTGGTTCTCGGTGTCAGACCCATGTCCAGCAGCCTGTCCCTCAGCGCACCTTGTCCGTGAACGGCGACTATTCTCCCCGAACCTCCGACCTCAAGCTCTTCCAGTGTCATATGATCAACTCCCGACTCCGACTAATTTATTATATCAATTGTTAGACTCGTCTAACCTTTATGTTTTTATAATAACCTCTTCGCTCTTAAATAGCAAGTGAACAGACAAAATCGACAGAACAATATCAGCAATCTGTACCATATTCTTTACGCTTTTCATAAGCTAGGGTAATATAGAAATAACAGTCAACTCACTGTGACGACGGGGTTTTAGCGATGACTAATTGGTGGCGGGATAAAGTTGCATA
>Ga0209373_10003666_pt1 | contig 13962 bp, 6 predicted proteins | sample Higcelweek5metaG_FD_187173 | JGI IMG/M metagenome (GOLD analysis project Ga0209373, IMG submission 187173) | Freshwater pond sediment microbial communities from the University of Edinburgh, under environmental carbon perturbations - High... | ecosystem: Environmental > Aquatic > Freshwater >...
ATAATGATTACCTGAAGATTTATTGCAGCTTATTTTGACAAAGCGGGCCTTTTTCCCCTTGAGTTGCACGGTTTCTGCTCCTCCATTTCCATTTTGTGTTGTGCTAATTTTTTCCCAACTGATTGTTTTACCGGGCTCTCCAGCTGAAGCAACTTCTAAATCGTAGTTTTTCGCAAAAGCACTTCCCCAAGCAATTTTTACTGAATTAACGGTACAAGTAGTTCCCAAATCAACATAAATCCATTCTTCTCTGCCAGTTTTGCTTTGCCAGTAGGTTGATGCATGCCCGTCGGTTGCTAGGTGGGCCGTTTGATTGTAATCTATGGAGCTCGACTGGTAGGCAGCACGGTTTTTCGCTATATTGGTTTGCGCATTGGCCAATTTCAAACCAAAAACAGCAAACAACACCATTGCTATGCAGACAACTTTTTTATTCATTTCCAAGAAATTAATATTGATTGAATTTGAGTAGATAAGCAATAACTATTGCACCACTTGGTTAAAGTCCCAACCGTTTTTTGTACACACCACTTTTACATGCTCGTCCCAGGTTGACTCAAGCGGTTTACTGGCAAAACAATCGACACATAGGTATTTGATGTTTTCGTTGCTGTCGGTTTTGATGGAATGAAGCGTAGACATGGGTATGCGAATCACATCGCCAGGTTTTACGGCGTATTCTTTTTTCTCTTCGCCAATACACAAAAAACCTGTTCCTTGCAGCATGTAAAATATTTGTTCGGTATCGTCGTGCTTATGATGAATCACCGACTTTCCGGGCTCTACAATCACCATAAACACTTCAGAGGCTTTTGATTTTGCGCGGTCGATCACCAAATCGTTAATATGTGTTGGGAACTCGTATCGTTTTAATGAATCGGTTTGAAAAACATACTCTTCAACCTTTACAGCATCAGCAACCGTGGCATTGCTTTCAACTTCCTTTTTATTCTGAGAACATGAAACAATCATTAAGACCGCCATGACACCCATTGTCGTTTTAATTTTACTATCCATCGTGAATTAAATTGAATTTGTATGGTGTAAAATTAGATCGCAAATGATGCGAAATGGGCAAAAAAACGGTCAAAGCAATGGGGTAAAACAGTCAAAAAAGGGAGATTTTGAAAAATTTGATTTCTCAAAATAGTGACAACTTTGAAGGTAAATAAAATGGCAAGATTTTTTTTGCTTACGCACCTGTGCTATTTTGTTACATTTGGGATTTAGAAAATTGAATCTGTCAAAGACTTACGACAATATTGATAAACACAAAGACCTTGAAAGCGTTGACGAATAAAAAGAATTGAGATGGCAGACAAAAAATTACAAATACGCAACAGTACAGCCGAATTTCTAATATTCACGTCCCAAGCAGGAGAAAACACCATTGAAGTAATGGTGCAGGATGAAACGGTTTGGCTTACCCAAAAAATGATTGCAGCCCTTTTTGAGGTAGAGGTAAACACCATCAATTATCACTTAAAAGAAATTTTCAAAAGTGGCGAATTGCAGCAATTGTCAACTATTCGAAATTTTCGAATAGTTCAAACCGAAGGCAAAAGAGAGGTTTCACGCGAGGTGGAGTTTTACAACCTCGATGTAATAATTTCAGTGGGTTACCGTGTAAATTCTGGGCGGGCAACGCAGTTTAGGCAGTGGGCCACTTCGGTATTGCGCGATTTTGCCATTCGCGGGTACGTGCTCGACAAAGAACGATTAAAAAACGGCTCATTTCTAAGCAAAACATATTTTGATAATTTACTTGCCGAAATACGGGAAATACGTGCTAGTGAACGCAATTTTTACCAAAAGATTACCGACATCTATTCCACGGCAATGGATTATAAAACAGACGATACGGTAACACAAACCTTTTTTGCATCGGTTCAAAACAAACTGCATTTTGCCATTCACGGCCACACAGCATCGGAACTAATAATGAGCCGTGCTAATAGCGAGATCGAGCGAATGGGTTTAACCACTTGGAAAAATGCACCATCAGGGAAAATTATAAAAACCGATGTGGTAGTTGCCAAAAATTATCTCACCGAAAAAGAACTAAAGAACCTCGACCGCTTTGTAACTATGTACCTCGATTATGCCGAAACACAGGCAGAACGAAACATTCCCATGACAATGAAAGATTGGGCAGGCAAATTGAATGCTTTTTTACAGTTTAACGATAAAGATATTTTGGACAATGCAGGGAAAGTAACACAAGCCATTGCAAAATCGTTTGCCGAAAGCGAATTTGAAAAATACCGCATAGTGCAAGACAAACTTTTTGAAAGCGATTTTGACAAAGCCATAAAAAAATTGGAAGAACTATAGCGGCCTTCGGCTCTGCTCAGGCTTCGGAGCGTAGCCGAAACCACCACTTAGGCTATACCAAACTTTTAAAGTTACAAAATAGCTTTTTTATGTAGCCTTAAAACACCAGCATCGGCAGTGCTAAAATATTACGAGTGAACAATTAAGCCAACTTTAAAATAAATTTTACGAAAAGAGACTGCAAGGTCAAACGTGGTTGTTCTTATTCTTCCTGTTTAATGTATTCCAATGGGTTCATTCCAAATTGACTTTGGAAACATTTTCTGAAGTATTTCACATCGTTTAGCCCAACCATATATACAACTTCGGTAACCGAGTAGTTGGTGGTAAGCAACAATTGGGCTGCCCGTTTTAATCGAATTGTACGGATAAAAATATTGGGGCTTTGCGATGTTATTGCTTTCACTTTTCGGTAAAACGTGGCATCGCTCATGTTCATGGCCTTCGCTAAATCGCCTACCGAGAACTCAGGGTTCTCAATGTTTTGCTCAATCACTTTAATACTTTGCTCAACAAATTTTTCATCAGATGAAGTAACGGTTATTTCTCCCGGATTAACTTGCACATCGCGCACAAACTTCTTTTGCAGGTTCTTACGAGACTCAATAAGGTTAACAACCCTTGTTTCGAGTATTTTCGTATTGAATGGTTTGGTTATGTAATCATCGGCACCTGTAACATAGCCTTTTAGCCTGTATTCATTGGTATTGAGTGCCGTTAGAATAATTACAGGAATATGGCTGGTATATACGTCGCTTTTTATTTTTTCACAAAGTTCAACCCCATCAATGCCAGGCATCATCACATCGGTAATGACTAAATCGGGCAAATAACGTTTGGCCATTTTCAAACCTTCCAACCCATCATAAGCATCCATTACCCGGTAATTCTCACTAAGCTGTTGCTGCAAAACTACATTTAACTCTTTATTGTCTTCAACAATCAACACCAACGGACGGTGATCTTTCTTTAAATTCTGTTTCGTCACCTCTTCTTCTTCATCAGGTGTGTCTATTTCGGGTTCATTGTAATCCAATGCGATTTCGGTATTGCGCACTTCAAAACCAAACTGCTCGATATCAGATTTTTCAAACAATGGAATCATCACCGTAAAAACAGAACCTTTATTTTCCTCGCTATCGATAGAAATGTACCCTTTGTGCATTTCAACCAACTTTTTGGTCATGTACAAACCAATTCCATAGCCTGTTGCTTCAACAAAATTATGCTGATGATTCAACTTTTTTACACGATAATATTTATCGAAAATGTAGGGTATTTTTTCTTTCGGAATGCCAATACCATTATCCGACACCATAATTTTAACTTGGTTTGTTCCGCCCACAATTTCCAAATCAACGTTTACCATCCCATCGCGTTGCGTGTATTTTAGGGCATTGGAGATTAGGTTGTACATTATTTTCTCCATTTTATCGGTATCGAAATAAGTCAGTTGATTTTCTAATGACGATGAAAATTTCAACTGAATATTTTTATTGTGAAATATCTCCTTAAAGTTTTCAACTATATCGGACACAAACCTGTCGATACTCTGCTTACTCATCACCAACTGAGTTCTCTCCTCTTCAATCTTTTGAAAATCGAGCAGTTCGTTAACCAATTTCAATAGGCGTTTTGAATTGTTTAACGCAGTTTGCACGAGGTGGGCATCAAATTTCGCAGTATCGAAAATGCGCTGAAGCGGCACTAAAATAAGGGTAAGCGGGGTGCTAAGTTCGTGCGAAATATTGACAAAAAAATCGGTTTTCATGCGAGCAATTTCCTCCGTTTTCTCACGCCTCACCTGTTCCATGGCAAGGTCGCGCTTAAAACGCAAGCGAATGAGCGTATATCGATAAAAAAAGGCAACACCAACAGCCGAAACCAACAAATAAAATATTAATGCATAAGTAGATAGATAAAATGGTGGTTTAATCACAAATTCGATCGAAGCACCTTTATCGTTCCAAACATTGTTATTGTTCGATGCAATTACAGAAAAAGTGTAGGACCCGGGCTTTAAATTGGTGTAATTAACACTTCGGTGGTTTCCAACATCAACCCAATCGCGGTCGAACCCGTCGAGTTTATAGCGAAAATTATTCTTTTTGGAATTGATATAATTTAAGGCTGTGAATTTTATATTAATGGATGAAGACTCTTTAAAGGGAACCGTAATTTTACTATATACCACACCATTTTCGGTTTGATCGTGTATACTAAAGACATGTTGTTTTCCTGTAGTTTCAATATTGGTAATGTACACAGGAGGTTTTGTGGCATTTTGCTTAATTTTTTTTGGGTCAAAAAAAGTTAATCCGTTGCTTCCCCCAAAAAATAAAATATTCTGATGCTTAAGATAGGCACCATGGTTAAACTGATTATTTATCAACCCATCGGTATAATCAAACAACATAAACTTCTTGTTATCAATATCGTACTGGCAAATTCCATTATTGGTGCTGATCCACAATTTTTGATTGTCGTCTTCAATTATCCCCATGATCTCGTTACCCGGAAGTCCTTCGTTTTTCGAAAAAATGGTAAAATTCCCGTTCTCAACATCAAAGAGGTTTAGGCCGAAGTTGGTACCAATCCACATTCGCCCCTTTGAGTCTTCGCAAAACGTATAAACCCAATCGCCACTCAGTGAATTTTGATTCTTAATGTTGAAATAATTTCGAAAAGTTTCTGACTGCCTATCCATAATGGCAAAACCATTATAGGTGCCAATCCATAAATTTTTGTTTCTATCTTCAAAAATAGACATACAATAATCGGAAATCAATGAATTGGGATTGTTAACTATTTTTTTTATGTGCTTGAATTCCTTTGTTTTTGGGTTAAAAAGGGCAATTCCACCACCATTGGTGGCAATCCAAAACTGGCCATAACTATCTCTCACTATATGTCTTACATCGTTGTGAGGCAACGATTTCGGATCGGTTTCAATTCTGCGATAACTATTTATTTCCTTCGTTTTCTTATTTACAACAGTAAATCCTTCAAGGTATCCGCCATACATCAGGTACTCATCATCGCTATAGACAGTCAATACCGATTTTACAGTTGTGTATTTCATGGTTTCAATTTGGTTGGATTGAACATCGTACAAGTCCAAACCTCCTCCATCGGTACCAATCAAATATTTTGATCCTCCAGCGTGACAAATGGTAGTTACCGATCGGTAGGAAAAACCTGAATTCAGCGGATTTTTTTCACCAACATTCTGAAATACAAGCGCATTATTATTCAATACGAAATTAATGCCCCCTTCGCGGGTTGCCACCCAAATATTCCCCTGCCAGTCTTTGTAAATCCCTCTTATAAAATTACTATACAATGAATTAGGGTTTAAGAATTCCTTCTCATAGTGAACAAATTTCCCATTTGGGGCAAGCATATATATTCCTTTACCATCGGAACCAAACCAAACGTTTCCTTCATTATCGCCCGAAATGGTGTAAATTTTTTCATTCTCGATGCCAATTTTTTGCTGCGGATCAGGATTTACCACAACAAACGTATTGGTGATTGGTTGATAAAGGTTTAGACCGCGCCCAGTACCAACCCATAAACGGTTTAAATGGTCGTAAAAAACAGTGTAAATCACATTTGAACTAATTGAACTTGGAGATGTTGTGTGCAAAAATGGCGTAATCTGTTTGTTCTTTATATCGAAGCGGAAAAGGCCGTTGTTCTGCGTTCCCATCCAAATGAGCTGTTCATTTTGTTGACAAATAGAATTAATAACCCCAAACTCGGTGGAAGTTAACTGGCTTATCCAGTCAGGCTGTTCAAGTAGGTTTTTTGCCTTGTTGTAAATAAAGATGCCATACTCTCCTAAACTTACATACAACTCATGTTGCGTGGTGTATAAGGCTGTAGGAACATAAAACTTGGCAAGATACTCTTCGTTTGCACCTTGCTTAACTTTTGCGTCAATGTGATGAAACTTGTTTGATAATCGGTCGAAGCGGTCGAGGCCATTGTTGGTACAAACCCACAAATTCCCATCAACATCTTCGATTAGCTTGAAAATCACATTGCCCGAAAGCGACGTAGAATCATTCGGATCGTGTTCAAAAAGAGTAAAGCTGATACCATCGAAAAGGTGAAGTCCATTTTCGGTGCCAAACCAAAGAAATCCAGAGTTATCTTGAAGAAGGCAATGGATGTTACTGTTTTCCAAACCATCTTCATTTAGCAAATGACCAAAAGGAAGGGTTTGAGCATATCCATTCAAAACACTTAACCAAAAAAACGCCCATAAAAGGCAAATTGAAAAATATGTTTTAATCCTCTTCATTTTTCCCTATCCTCTTTATTTATTAAACTTTACCAATGAAAAAACGATCCGAATGAATTCTAAATCAACCAGTATAATTAGCGGTTACATTTTCCTCAAAAGTTAATTAAAATTGCTTTAATAATTCAAATTCTGCTCTACGCCATATTTTTCAACATCATCGGTTGGAATTGGGAAGCAAGGCACCTTACCACCAATTAAATGGCTATGGTAATTTGCCACCGATTTTTCACCATCACTGTCTTTTGCAACCATAAGGTAGTCTTCTTTAACATAGGTACGAATAGCATCCTCCATTTTTCCCCAACGAATAAGGTCCCAGAGCCGGTGCCCTTCGTGGGCAAGTTCAACCCTACGTTCTTTTCTGATGACATCAAGCAAATCAGTTCCACTTGCTGAGATATCGGGAAGCAGATCGCCCGAAAATGTATTCACAGGATAGCCTGTGTTCAATAATTGAGACCCTTTGGGCAATGAACTTTGTCGAGCCCTTTTTCTTATTGTATTCAGCAACTGAAGGGCTTCATTTTCTTTCCCAATTTGTGCTGCCGCTTCGGCATTGGTGAGCAATACTTCAGCATATCGGCAATTGCGTTTGTTCACATTTGAGTTTTGATTGTTGCTCGATTTGTTGGCTAATGGAACGGAATATTTGCGTGAATACATCAATGTTGGGCATTTATCCTTCACACTAATATCAATGCGCTCATCGGTTTCGGCATTACCATCTTCCCAAAGGATATCTTCGTCTTCAATAATGGTACATTTCCTACGTGGATCGCCCAGTTCAAATGCATTAGATAAGTTTGGTGTTGGGCACATAAAACCCCACCCATCGAAAAGGTTTTTTCCTTTATTGTTGCCGCTGGTAAGTCGCGGAGTAACCATAAGAACTTCAAGATTGCCACCGGGTTTCCCCCATCCTTGGTCTATGTTCACACATTGAATTTCAAAAACCGATTCAGAAGAATTTTGTCCTTCGGGTTCAAATAATGTGGCAAAATTGGGCACAAGGGCATATTCTCCCGATTGGATGATGTCTTTTGTAACATCATAAACTTCTTGCCAAGTTTTACCATTAAAACCAAAACCTATTTCCATGGTTAAAACACGTGCTAAAACTGCACGGGCAGCACCTTTTGTTGCCCTTCCTTCAGGCTGAACACCAAACATGGGTACCCACTTGCCTTTTTCTTCGAGCAACGAAACAGCTTCGCGCAAATCGGCCTCGATACGACTATAAATCATTTCAGGTTCCATGCTTTTGGGGTTCCTGAATTGCTCTGGAAGAATTGGCTCGCTAAAATACGGGATGCGGCCAAACATTTTTACGCCATAAAAATAGAAGTAGGCCCTAATGAATAAAGCTTCACCTTTAATTCGGCTGTAAACCTCAGGCGATAAATTGTTTTTATAAGTTTCGATGTTGAACAATATGGTATTTGCCCGTTCCTTAGCTACATTATAAGCAATGTAAGCCGAACTTGCCGGCCCCATGTTGGTTGGCAGGGTATTCCAAAATCGCCAGTCGAGCATCCAGGTTTGGTTGCCGGGTCCATCGCCACCTTTTTGTGCATCGTCGGTAACTATGTCCCACATCCATTCGCCATGGTGCCCAATAGCATTCCATTGCCCCTCATCGAAATTGAAGCTTTCGTAAGCTGCAACAATCATTTTTTCAAAATTGGCATCGGCATTTGCAGCATTTCCCAAAAAACTTTCAGTGGTTTCTTTTCCCAAAGGTTTACGGTCGAGAAATTCTTCACCACAACTAGCGAGAAGCAACAAAATGACAAGTGAATATGCCACTAAAAGGTTAAACGCAGTTATTTTTTTTATCATGACATCAGTTATAAGTTGAAAAAAGTGGCAACAGAAAAATTGAATAACCCTCTGTTGCCACTGTAAATCAATTGGTTTATTAACCTATTAAAAAAGCTTCCGATAGCTCATCGAACAACTAATTCAATGTAAGAAACAAACCATCGGCATATTTCAAAGTAACGCCATAGCTGTTTTTCACTTCGATTGCACCACTTGCGGCACCGGCAGGAATGGTTACCAAAAGGTATGGTTCACTTAATTTGAACGATGCAACTTTTGTCCCTACTTTAATTTCGGTAATCAACTTAGCATATTTATAGTTGTCGAAAATAAATTTTGCCTCGTCACCAGGTTTGTTCCCTTTTGGGTCAACAGCTACAAGATTGGTTGCAGGATAAGCATCCATCACAACAACATCTATCTTTTGTCCCATATCGTTACCTGCCCTGCATTTGAAACTTATTTTTTCAACAGCCTTTAACTTCGCCTTTAACGGATTTTTTTCTTTCGCTGAAATAGTAAGTTTTGTAGGATCTTTAACCGTGGCACCATCAACGTTAACAACGGTATCGGAAAAGATAACCTGTGTCACCAAATCGAGGTTCTCACCTGTAATAACGTAATTTGCTGCTTTAAAAATGGTATCCCTTAATGCTGATAAAACAACTTTGCTTTCAGGATAAACGGGGATAAATTTTGTAGTAGAAACAGCACGCGCACCATAAGAATTAATGGTTGTAAAAAATCCAGGTTCAATTACCCTGGGCAATTTAATTTTTACTGAAGTTGCCATTTTTTCAACAACGGTGCATTCAACACTTCCGATATAAACCTTGAGGCTTTTATCGTCCATGTTAACACCTGTCAGAATAACTTCAGAACCAATTATTGCCGAGGCAGGTTCAAAGCTGGTGATTTCCGATTTTGGCAGGTTAATATCAAACTCCTCGAGTTCATACTCTTGTGGCTGGCAAGCTACAAGTAATGACATTAGAGCGATGATTAAGAGCCAAGTCTTTGATATATGATTATTCATACTTATTATTTTTATAATTATGCAATTAAATGAATCAATAGTTCACATTTTGCTCTACGCCATATTTGATCACATCGTCGTTAGGAATAGGGAAACAAGGCACTTTGCCGCCAATAAGGTGGCTACGATAATTGCTTACTGCAACACTGCCATCGGCGTCTTTTGTGTTCATCAAATAATCCTCTTTCACATAGGTACGAATGGCATCTTCATACTTATTCCAACGTATAAGGTCCCATAAACGGTGACCTTCGTGAGCCAACTCTACACGGCGTTCTTTTTTGATTGCCTCAAGCAATTCGGTTCCGCTAGCAGTAACATCGGGCAATAAAGCTCCACTAAAAGTATTTGTTGGATAACCAGTATTCAACAACTGCGAACCCTTAGGCATTGTACTTTGGCGTGCCCTAGTTCTAATAGCATTAACCATTTGCCTTGCTTCGGCATCTTTGCCAATATTCGCAGCCGCTTCGGCATTTGTCAATAAGATTTCGGCATACCGACACAAACGTTTGTTCACATTCGAGTTCATGTTTCCGCTTGATTTGTTGGTAAGCGGAACAGAATATTTACGTGAGAACATAAATGTTGGGCATTTGTCCATCACACTAATGTCAATACGTTCATCGGTTTCGGCCTTGCCATCTTCCCAAAGGATATCACCACTTTCAATGATGGTGCTTTTTCGGCGTGGGTCACCTGGTTCAAAAGCAGCCGATAAATCGGGTGAAGGCAAGCAAAATCCCCAACCATCGTAAAGGTTCTTTCCTTTGTTGTTACCACAGGTTAAACGTGGCGTTACCATAATTGGGGCACTGTTTCCACCTGGTGCGCCCCAGCCCTGGTCAAGGTTCACACATTGTACTTCAAACACCGATTCGCTAGAATTTTGACCTTCGGGTTCAAAAATGGTGGCAAAGTTTGGTACAAGGGCATATTCGCCCGATTTGATAATGTCACTTGTAACATCATACACCTCTTGCCATGTTTTGCCGTTGAAGCCAAAACCAATCTGCATGGTAAGTACTCTTGCCAATACCGCTCGAGCTGCACCTTTGGTTGCACGGCCTTCGGGATGTACATTGTACATATCGATCCATTTACTTCTCTCTTCCAACAATGACACGGCTTCTACTAAATCAGCTTCGATTCGTTTATAGATCTCTTCGGGCTCCATGCTTGCAGGATTTTTAAACTGATCGGGAAGAATTGGACTATCGAAATAGGGAATACGTCCAAACATTTTTACGCCATAGAAATAGAAGTAAGCACGAATATAAAGTGCTTCACCTTTGATACGGCGGTAATTTTCAGGCGATAAGCTTTCCTTGTAATTTTCGATATTGAAAAGGATGGTATTTGCCCGTTCTTTGGCCACATTGTAAGCAATGTATGCCGAACCTGCAGGTCCCATATTCGTTGGAAGCGTTTTCCAATTTCTCCAATCGAGCATTCCGCTGTAGTCGCCTGGGCCGTCGCCACCTTTTTGAGCGTCGTCGGTTACAATGTCCCACATCCACTCGCCATGGTGACCAATTCCGCCCCATTGACCTTCCTCGAAATTAAAGCTTTCGTATGCGGCAATAATCATTTTTTCAAAGTTCTCGTCGGCCATTGCTGCATTCCCTAAGAAGCTCTCGGTTGTTTCTTTTCCAAGTGGCTTTCTGTCGAGAAACTCTTCTCCACATGATGATAACAAGACCACCAATGCAAATAATGATACTATTTTAATCTTCATATTTCTTCACTTTAGAGATTAGAAACTTAGGTTGATACCAAACAAAATTTTACGTGCAACCGGATAAGTTGCCATATCTATACCTTGTGCCATTGAACCTCCGTTGCTACGTCCAACTTCTGGGTCGAAACCAGTATATTTAGTTGCAGTAAATAGGTTATCGGCCGACACATATAAGCGGCAACTAGTGATTTTAATCGGATTAATCAACGAAGCAGGAAGTTGATAACCAATTTGCACGTTCTTGATTCGTAAATAGCTGGCATCCTGAACATAGCGATCACAGAAATAGGTCAAGAAGAATGGATTACCTTGCACCAAAACAGGCACATCGGTATCGGTGTTTCCATTGAAGTCATAGCTTTGCAGTACTTTTTTCGATAGATTATCGTCGCCTTGGTTAGGCGTATCGAGCCAACTGGTGATACCATTAACCAGTTCAACACCTTCTACACCTTGAATAAAGCACTTGATATCGAACCCCTTGTATTGCAATCCGAGATTAACACCATAAAAGAAATCGGGGTTAGCGCTTCCAAGGTTCACTTTATCGTCAAGATCTTTAAATTTACCGTCACCATTGATGTCAACAAGCTTTGGATCTCCTACCCTAAATTCTTCGTAAGTATAAAGCTGATCGGTTTTGCCATTTGCTTTTACCACTTCAACAAAGGTGTTATCTATATCTTCCTGAGTTAATAAACCATCGGTTAAATAACCACGGAAGTAGGCAAACTCGGCACCTTCTTCAACACGGCAAATACCGCCAATCTTGGCAGCATTTCCGCTATTGTAAACATAGTCGGGTGTTGCAAGGCGTGTTACAATTGGTTTTTCGAGGAATGTGATGTTGCCACCAATCTCAAAATTCAAATCGGTATTAACACTCTTTTTGTAAATAATTGAAAGTTCAACCCCTTTGTTTTGCATTGAACCAAAGTTGAAACGAGCAGCATTCATACCGTTGAACAACGGAGGATTGTTGTCTACAATCATATCTTCGGTATTACGGATAAAGTAGTCGAACGAACCGGTTAACTGGTTATCGAATAAACCAAAGTCGAAACCACCATTGTACTGAACTGTAGTTTCCCACTGCAAACGTTCGTTAGGTGTTGTAGTTTGAATTGCTCCTGGAATCTTTGTTTTATCAGGAGCAACCATCCAAATATTGCTGTTAACAGTTGCATACAATGAATAAGGATCGCTTATACTGCCTTCGTTACCAGTAATACCCATACCACCTCTGATTTTCAACAAGCTTACGGCCGATACAGATTTCAAGAACTCTTCTTCGTTAATTTTCCATGCCAATGAGAACGATGGGAATGTTCCCCAACGGTATTTTTCGGCAATTTTAGAAGATGCATCACGACGGATGTTTGCAGTTGCCAAGTATTTTCCGGCATAGGAATAATTCACACGTCCGAAGTAAGAAAGCAGAGCCGATTCGCCCACATAACCACCTACAGTTGGATAAGTAACCCCGCTTGCAGTTGTAACATACATCAGGTTTGGATCTTCGGGCACCCCGTAAACAGTATGGTTTGAACCCATCCAATGGAAATACGACATCTCTTGACCGGCCATGATACCGAAATCGTGTTTCCCTAGTTGTTTTGTATAGTTGATGAAATTTGACAATGTCCAGTTAGTACTTCTATCAAAACTCTCATTTAAAGTAGCCTCCGAGTTGTGCTCGTCTTTAGGTCCAATGTAGTAGGTTGGATTATAACCTCTTGGATTACCAAACGACATACTTCCCCCAAACTTAGAAGAGAAAATTAAACCCGGCAATAATTCAATATTCAAGGCTAGATTTGTAACAAACATGTTTGATTTGCTCAAACCATTGTTCATTCTATCGATTGCTGCAACGGGGTTTGCCCGTGCGTTGTAGTTCGCATAAGAGTATCCTTTGGGGTTAAGTGCAGTTACGTTTTCTGGATCATAAATCGGGGTAATGGGAACAGCCAACAGCGCCAATACAAGCGGACTAGAATAGTCGTTAAAATCGTAATTGGTTTTTTTGCTGTTTGTGTACGCCAAATTAATTTCAGAATTTACCTTCTTTGAAATTTTAATTTGGTTCGACAACCTGAAAAAGAATTTTTCGTTCCATGAATTACGAACAATACCATCGGTTTTATCGTAGGTACCTGAGAGGTAATATTTATAATTATCGCTTCCGCCGTTAATGCTCAAGTTGTAATTTTTTATTGCACCTTGCTGCAATACAGCATCTTGCCAGTTTGCACCTTCAAGATTATTGTCTATAACATATTTAAACACATCGTATTTCGAAGGGTTGGTTACTTTCAAATCGTCGCCCGAATTTTCATAAGCTTCAATTTTAGCCTTTGCATACTCAGTGGCATTCAAAACTTCCATTTTTTTAGCGATTGACTGAACGCCCGTATAAGTGTTCAAGCTAAACGATGTTTTTGCCTTTTTCCCTTTTTTGGTAGTAATAAGAATTACACCATTTGCACCTCTGTTACCATAAATAGCAGTTGCCGAGGCGTCTTTTAAAATATCAATGGTTTCGATGTCGCCCGGACTTAAAAAACTAACGTCGCCAGAAGGAAAACCATCAACCACATAAAGAGGATTTGAATTGTTGATTGTACCGATACCACGCACACGGACTTTCATGTTTGCACCCGGTTCACCAGACTCAGCAGTGATCATTACCCCCGAGGCGCGCCCCTGAAGGGCTTG
>Ga0209373_10003667_pt1 | contig 13956 bp, 23 predicted proteins | sample Higcelweek5metaG_FD_187173 | JGI IMG/M metagenome (GOLD analysis project Ga0209373, IMG submission 187173) | Freshwater pond sediment microbial communities from the University of Edinburgh, under environmental carbon perturbations - High... | ecosystem: Environmental > Aquatic > Freshwater >...
GGTTTCGGCCAGGGAGTGCTGAACCTTGTTGGTCTGCCGAGGGTCGGCCAGGGCGACGAATACGTCCGTGATGGGCATGGGAAGAGAGGGCATGCGCAGGTGCTCAAATATCCCATTGATACAGTCTCGTGATCACGACTTCAAATGCGAGGCGTTCGCTTCATGCGATTGCCCTGTCCGGGAGGGACTAGAACCAATCTCTGAAAGCCTCGCCGTTTCTGGCTTTCGGCTTGATGTGGTTTTTTGCCTACTCACAAATCTACTCACAAAACGAAAAGTCCCCCCTTTTTCGGCAGCTTTTTGACCAGTTCCAAGCCCACCATGGTGACGCGCTGCTGGCGCTGGTGATCGTCGCACTCCCTCGGGTCGGGGTGGTGATGCGGTGATCGGCACCAGGGGGCGACGCGGTGATCGGCCCCAGGGGGGCGGTGTTTCCTCGGCCCCTGGCACGTGCGCGTACTGGCTTCACCAAAAGGGGAGAAATTTCCCCTTTCCCCCCGGCCCCTCGCGTGCGTGCGCGTACTGGTGCAGAAAGTCGGCCCGAATATCAGGTTTTGTCAGGTAGGCAGTCACAGCCCCAACTGGCGGGCGACCTCATCTGGCGACAGGCCGTCGCGCAGTCGGCGGTGGGCTGCTCGGGTCATTTCGTCCAGGGCGCGTTCCTCGAACTTCTCCGCCATCGCTGCGGCCTTCCTGACGATCAGCAGCGCCAGCTCAGGCGGGAACGGCATCGGCTGGCGCTGGCGGTCGTAGTCGTCCAGGTAGTTGCGTTGAATGGCGGTCATGGTCGTGCCCTCGCTGGTGGTCTGGTCGGCGTAGTGTGCCAGCGCCTCGCGTGCGTGCGCGTACTGCTGCGCGAAGTCGGGCAGGCAGTCGGCTACCTGCTCGGCAGGGGGGCCTCAGATCGGGGCAGCCTTCTGATGATCGGCCAGCAGGATCGGCAGCCGGCACGGCGGACATCTCCTGATTTCTCAGGCGATCCCCACGCGCGCACGGGGCAGGTAGATCGGCTGAACTTCCAGCCGATGCCCCTGGCGCAGGTGGGGAACCCGCTTACAAAAGTTTTGTAAGCACCCAGCAGGATCAGGCAGCGGCGAAGTTTTCCGCCGATCACCGAAACCAGCATGATCCAGTTCTGGATCATCCTCCCCATGCGAAGGAATGAGGCGTGCTCAGTGAGACGTTTTGCTCTCAGTGAGACCGATCGGTCTGTCTCGGCTCTGCTGGTCCGAGTCGGATCGGTTGGTCTGTCTCGACCGTTGCCGACAGTCTCGCGGCGATCAGCCACACACGGCCAGTTGTGCCGCCTGGGCAGGACTTGTTGTGCCGTTTGGGAAGGACTTGTTGTGCTGCCCGGGCACGGCACTGAGTGCCATTCCCGGCACAGAGTGTTGATTCCGCCACAGTGTGTTGATTTCGACACGGTGGCGGCCCGGCCACAGCGTGGCGCTCTCGCCACTCAGGGCAGCACCAGGGCGGGCGCGGTGACCAGCTGTGGTGACCAGGGTTGGTGACCACTGCGGGCTGGTGCGTGACGGCCTGCGTGAAGGGTGTTTTGCTGGATACCAGCGCCTGGATACCGTGCTTTTGCTGGCAACCTGCGTGGAAACCTCGATGGAAACCAGCGCCAGCACCGGGCGCGAACAGGATCAGGCCGGGTCATGAGGGAGCAAAACTACAGGTTGGTAAAAGCTAGAGGGGCGGGATTTGGCAGGACAGAAAAGACAAAGGCCGCACAGTGGCGGCCTTGATCACGGAGCAGGTTGGCTTGTCATCGCCGTCTACCTGCCCGGCTCAGCGACTGACGGTTTCCCGTGATCCACTGAGTCTCACAAGCCCCTTTCGGGAACGCTTTAATGGTGGGGTATTTAAAAGGCTTTTTCAACCGCGACAGTGGATTTACAGACCAAGCGCGGTCGTCACCGCATTCCGCACCAAGGTCAACTGCTCTGCTGTTGTGTAAAGGGTCACATAACGGCGGTTGCCTTGGCGGTCCTTCTGTTTTATTCGGTCCAGCCGCTCAATAGATAGCGTGTAGACCATATCGCATTTGGCCCAGCAGCAGCCGGTGTCTCCAAGGCTGGAAGGCAGCTCAATGTGGTAGTCCTTAAGCTCAGTCGGGGCTGTAGTACTGAGCGGGACGACCACTACCAGTTTGGAGTTATGCCGATGCTTACGGAGAATGACCACTGGGCGAGTCTTCACCATTTCAGGCTCAACCAATCCCTTAAAATCGCACATCACAATCGAGCCGTCTTTGGGTTGGAACGCCAAGGCCATTTGTTCGCCATCACCATGAAATAAAGCCTGATTCTGGAACAAGCCCAGCCCAACTGGAAGGCCCTAAAAAGGCCCAAGCTTCAGCGCCCCCGTCTCATTGGGGGCCGCCGGATCTCTGGATGCCGACGATTGCCTTGCCCTTGCCATACCTAAAGGCGCTTGACGCGGGGATTGCATGGGGTTGTTTTCGCAAAAGCCGGAATGCCGGCCTTTTAGGGAGTCAAGAAACCCCGCCTTACCGTGTTCTTACCGTTCCCCGGCCTCATTCATGGGGTTGGTTTTCGCAAAGCCGGGGCATGACTGTAAACGTGCTTTACAGGTGGCTTGCATGGGGTGTTTTCGCAAACGGGGGATTACATGGGATTGTTTTGCAGATCGGGGAGCCGCCCCGGATTGGCCGGCGATCATTTCCGGCTTTCCGGGTATGTAGAAAGGCCGGATCGGGTAATGCCGGATTTTCCGACATCAAACCCGCCAGGGCATTGCACCCCGGCAGCCGATAGACCCGGATCAGCCTTTTTCGCTGAACTCGACTTCCTCCTCGGGGGCGCCGAGCTGGGCGATATGCCGGTGGACGTAATCAGCCAGCACGCAGGTAACTCGGTCAGCCTCAAGGCCAAGTTCTGCCGCCAGCAGGGGGCCTACGCGGGTGGGCCAGTTCAACCAGGCATCTCGCTGGGCTCGGGCCTGCTCGAAGAGGATCTTCTCGGCTAGCTCCAGCTCCACCAGGGCGCCGGACTTCTGCTCGTACTCCAGTTGGCGCAGCAGGGCGAGGTAGTTCTCCTTTACCCTCTGGGCCTCGTCCATCGACATGGTGGCGCCTTCGGTGGCGATGATCCGGTGGGCTGCCTGCTCGCTCGTTTCGCCGTCGAGGGTGGTGGGCAGCTTGTTACCCTGGCAGTTACCCCCTGCGCCGTTACCCTTCTTGTTACCCGTGCCGGTTTTTCCGGGTTGGGTAACGGTTTTTCGATAGCGCTCGATGTTGGCGTTTGAGGCCTCCACGTCGATCTTGCCACCGGCTATAACCAGCCAGCCACGGGCCTTCCACTGAGTTACGGTCTTGCGGGACACGCTGTGCAACTTGGCAAAATCTGCTTGGTTCATGTTACCTGTTACCCAAATTTGGAAAGTTTGTAGCTGGGCGAGCATCGCGGCGCGCAATGCCCTCGATGCGAAAACGCCCAGGAGGGACCCATGAAGGGGGGGCCTGTCACTGCCCAGGCAGGCAGGGCCTTCGATGCGACGGCTCAGGTTTGGCCGGGTGCCTGCAATATCGTGACTGTGCGTGACAGCGCGTGACGCGGGGCTCGGCACCAGCCACCAGGGCATTGCCCGATCAGCAGCGCGGCAGAGCCGCCCCGGCAATCTTCACGCCGCGCTCGATGCTGGCGAGCATGGCAGCGGCATCCTCCAGGGCACGGGCATCCACCCGCTTGAGCTGCTCGATCTTCCGCCCGAACGTCCGCCAGTGCATGCCCTTGGGCTTGCGGATCAGCTCGGCAGGCAGGAACAGAGGTCCCTTGTCGCAGCCCAGGGCGCGGCGCAGATCCCACGATCTATCCAAGGCCCGGTCACGCTTGTTGGCCTGCTGGCTTCGATAGTTCAGGCGCAGGCAGTGACGGCAGGCGAACAGCCGGTGTGCATACAGCCTCGCCACGCGCCGGCCACAGCAGGGGCACAGGAACCACGGGCGTTCCCCTCCCAGGTGGCACGGCATCCACTCGACGGACACGGGGTAATCCATCTGCTCGGCCTGGCCGTTGAGCGTTACTTGATAACGCAGGCGCACACGGTCCCGGTTTTCGACCTCAAGGCCGATGCTGGCCGCTACGGCATCCTGTCGTTTCCATTGCCAACCGCCGCGCCAGCCCGGCACCAGTGTCCCGGTACGATGAAGCGCCCGAACGTCCAGGGCGCGGTAATCCTCGGTTGCTGCTTTGCTCATGGCGGACCTAAATCAATTGGAAAGACTAAGTAACTGGTCACCGGGGTGCGAACCCCGGCAGCCGGCAGGGTTCAGCGCTTCACCACGCGGGATCCGCTGGCGTCGTGCACAGTCAGGTCCGGGCGCTTGACGGTCACAGTTCCGTCCGGCTGAACCATGCGAACCGGAGCACCGTACAGCGGGCCACCCGGGCCGAACGGATCGGGCAGCAGGTGCTTGGGGGTTTCCTTGATGAACTCCATCATGGCCGCATGGCAGGCGCTGAACAGCGGCCCGTCCTTCCAGTCGGGGTCGTGGCGGTCGGCGCTGTCCTCCAGGCCCTCGACGAAAGCCAGCTTGCGGACGGTCGTATGTCCTGCCTGGCGGGCCTTGTCGCGGTGAACCGGGTTGATGTTCAGCAGGTCGCACAGGCCGTCGAAGCCCAGCGCTTCGGTCAGCCGCCCGTCGTCCAGCAGAAGGTCGCGCCCGAAGCCCACCAGCACGGGCCGGATAGCCTCCAACTCGTCGTCTCGGTGCTCGCCGGCCTGTTTCTCCAACTCGGCCACGCGGTCGGCGGTGAACGGCAGGAAGGCGCGCTGCTTCTCGGCCTGGCGGCGCAGGGCACGGCGCTCGTCGTAGATGGTTTCGCTCACCTCGTACAGCCGGCGACAGATGCGACGGATCACGATCAGGTTGGTACGCGGGCTGATTCCCGGCTTCAGGCCAATGGTGGCGAGGGTGTGAATGATCGGGGTCATGGGGTCGGTTCCAGGTGTTGGGGATAGCCGGCGCCAGCTCGGCGCCGATGTGTGCAGATCAGCCGATCAGGTTTTCGAGGATGGCGTCACCCTTGGCCCCATTGAGGAGGTCGCGGATGTTGGCGTGGCGCAGCACGGCCTTGGCCTCGTCGCGGTTGCGGGGGCGAATCTCCGCGAGCCTGTCCTCGACGAAGAAGCGCCTGGCGCTCGCCTCGCCCGGTCCTTCGTAGGCATAGGCGCCTGGCGACTCGCGGCTGGCCCGGCGCAGGCGCCACAGGTCGCGCCAGTAATCCAGCTCATGCAGGCAGTCGGCCAGGGTATGCGGTAGCCGGTCGGGGTGGGCCTTGAAGCGCTCGGCCACCTCGTCGCCGTCGTAGAGGCCGAAATCGTCCGGCTCCATGCCGGCGAGCACCACGCAGCACCAGTGCTCTTGATCGGTGTCCGCATTGACGTTGCCGAAGCGTCCGGCGGCCTCGGCGCGATCCTTCGCCAGCGCCAGCGACTCCTTGGCCAGCCCCTCCAGCTCGTGAAGCCCATGGAAGCGGAAAGGCGGAATGCCCGGTTTCAAGCCGAGGCGGTACGGCCTCGCCTCCCACTCCCGGAAACGCTGGTCAAGCTCCCTGTGCGGCGTGGCGATCCGCTTCGATGCCTCCAGGGCGAGGCCGATCAGCGCCTCGTCTCCCGTCTCTATGCACTCGCGCAGCCACAGCAAGGCGTCCACCTCCTTGTCGCCGGTGATTGCCCGCTGCGGCGGTGCGGTGCGCGTGCTCAGGCCTGTGCTGGCGCTGGGGCGGAAAGGCGGCAGGGTGAAGAAGGCCCGGTGCTCCAGGTTGTCGCGGAAGGCGCCGGAGCGTGAAACCAGGGTCTTCACCGTGCCCAGCGGCAGGCCGGTGGCGGTGGCCACCTCGCGCAGCGACATTCGGCGGCGCAGATCGAGCACGCGGCGGCGCTGTTCTTCTGAAACCCGCTGTTTCGTGGTCGTGTTCATGAATCAGTTCTCCAGGATGTCGGCATCCGGCCAGCGCCAGCGCGCTTCGGCCAAGGCTTCGGTACGGGTGGACGGCTCGCCGACCATCGTGCAGATCGGCTTGCCGCCCTGGGTGATCGTCCAGGCGTTGCGGCGCGGCTCGGTGGGAGGTGGTGCCTGCGGTTCGGGCTGACTCCCTTTCTGGTAACCCCGGTAATCCGGTTTCTCTCGAAATGGTAAGTCGCGTGCGACCCCTCCCGGATTTCCGGTCTTTGGTGGCGGGTTCGGGTTTTCGTCTCGACCTTGACGACTTTTTGGAGTTACCGAGGTTACTGGGGTTACCGCCAGTGATTCCGGGGCCTCCAGCGGTAACCTCGGACTTTCGAGCGGGGTTACCGGGGTTACCGGACGTGCCGCAAGCCTGGCGATCAGGTGCGAGGCGCCGGCCATGTTCAGCCCTCCACGGGTTGCAGGTGGTACAGCCATAGGGGGCGACCCTCCACCTTCACCTGCTTGGAGCGCTTACCGTCCTTGCCGCGCTCGACGATCCAGCCGGCGGCGTCGAGCACGTCCAGCACGGTGCGTTGCTCGAAGCCCGGCACGGCCCGGCGCAGCCCCTCGGGAGTGAACAGCCAGATGCGCTGCTCGCCTCGCTGCTCCCACCAGCCGGCCCGGTCGCGCACCTTGTCGGTGGGGATGCCCCGCTCGGAGAAATGCGCCTCGCCGTGACGGGTGACGAACTCCAGCAACTGCGCCTTGATGGCGGCATCCTCGCTGGTGTCGGCACTGCGCTCGGCCTGCCAGCCGGCGAACAGCTCCAGCATGGCCAGCCGGGCGCTGTCCGGGGCAATCGGCAACAGGCCGAAGTCGATGGCCAACTCGCCGGCCAGCGCCAGCAGGGCGAAGCGGTCGGCGGCGCGGCCCTCCAGCCCGTTGCGCGGCTGGTACTCGGCGCGCAGCAGGGCCAGGGCCTCGGGCAGTCCCTCCAGCCCTTCGCCCTCCAGCAGCCGGCGGACGAACTCCGGGCCGGCGTGGCCGTAGTGGCTGGTGGCGGCGCGGGCGATGGCCTTCGACAGCGTTCCCCCGTCCTGCTGGTCGTGCAGGGCGTCCCAGCAGCCGAAGGCGCGGGCGGCGCTCACCTCCAGCAGACGGACCTCCTGCCCGGCCTTGGTGCGCTTGCCGGCCTCGGCCATCTTCGCCGACAGGGTGACCTCGCCATTGGAAAGCACCGACACGCGCCAGCGGTTGGTGGTGCGGGCGGCCCCGGAGCGGCTGGCGCGAGCCCGGCCCGTGCCGTTGGCCAGCGCGTAGACGATATCGCCGGCCTTGGCCGGATCGGCCTCGGTCAATTCGTCCAGCGCCAGCAGGGTGTCGTTGCGCTGGGTGGCGATCCCCTCCAGGCCGTTGCCGGTGGCGTTCCAACTCCGCTTGAACTGCTCGGCGTGCCCCCAGACCGAACAGCCGGCGAACAGGATGCTGCTCTTGCCGGTGCCGCTCTTGCCCCACAGGTTGATGCCGCCGCTCTGCTGGCGCGTGGGGTGGAGCAGCGGCCCGGCCAGCGCCGTGCAGATACCCAGGATCAGCAGCGGGTTGCCAGCGCAGTAGCGGGCGATCTGCTGGCGCCAGCCGTCCAGGTTGCCCGCCTTGGCGAAGTCGTCCAGGTTCGCCGCCTCGCTTTGCAGGATGGCGTCGCCCTGGCCGATGTTCTCCCCCGGCATGATGAACAGCTGCCCGTCGTGCCAGCCGGTGGCGGTGGCGGCCGTGACCTGGCGTTCCGGGTGCTGGCTCTGGATGTAGCGGTTCAACTGCTTGAAGCCGTCCGGGTCGATCTCCACGCCCATGTTCAGCAGCTCGCCGCGCAGCTCCTCGCCGTTGCCCCGGAGCATGGCCATCGGCATGGCCCACTCGCGCCAGCGCCCCAGGGTGTTGCGAAAGCGCAGCAGGCGCCCGAAATGGCCGTCGCCGTTGCTGGTGATGGCCTCGACGTGCAGGGGGCTGCAAATCCACTGGTCGTAGTCGGCGGGCGGCGCATCGCCCTTGCCCTGGCGCTGGCCATGCCAGTACACCCCGGCGCGCCGCTTCTGCCCGGTCTTGGTGGTCAGCGAACGGTCGTATACCCGGAAGCAGGGGCGCTCGATCTCCGGCGCGGCTTCGGCCTCGGCCATCAGCGGAGTTACGTTGGTCGCGGTCATGGGTGGGCCTCCCGCCATTGGCGCAGGTCGTTGAAGTCGGACAGGGACAGCGGCTCGGCATCCGTCCAGGCGGGAAACACCACGCCACAGCCCAGCAGGGCGGCAGCATGGTTGGCCTTGGTGCGGCCGGGATTGCCCTCGGTCTGGCGGTCGTCGTCGCCGGCCACGATCAGCACGGCCTCCGGGTAGCGGCGGCGCAGGTAGTCGCCCGCCGGGTAGAGGTTCCCCGCGTTCATCGCACAGGCCACGGCGGCGCCGGTGTGCTCGTGGATGGTCGCCCCGGTCGCCCAGCCTTCGCAGAGGTAGAGCCGCTGCTCGGCCTCGATCCGGCCCAGCGGCGAATAGGCGCCTGTCACCCGGGCTCCCGGCAGGAAGCGCTTGCCGCCGTCCGGGTAGATGCGTTGCAGGTTCACCAGCCGGCCGGCGTGGTAGAGCGGGACCAGCAGCACGCTGCCGAGCTGGCGGGCGTTGTGCGGCTTCACCCCCTTGCGGCTCAGGTACGGGTGATCGGCGGCGGCCGGCGCGCTGGCGCTCCACAGGCGTTGTGCCTCGACGGCGGCGAGCTGCTGGCGCTGCTGCCGTTCGGCCTCCCGCTGGCGCCGGGCCTGCTCGATGCGCTGCTCGATCAACCGGGCCTCCAGCGGATCGGCAGGCTGGCGGCTGCTCCAGGTCTGCGAGCCGCCGGCCTTCCAGCTGCCGAACAGGCCGAAGGCGATGCCGTCCAGGTGGAGCACATACCAGCCGTTGCGGCTGCCGCTGCGGTCGCCGGGGACGTGGAAGCGATGAATCTGGCCATCCGGCTCGGGCAGCCAGTCCAGCGGGCCGAACACCGATTGCAGTTCGTCGCGGAAGAGGATCACGGCGTCGCTCATGCGGCCCCCTTCGGCGGAGTGACCCGCTCGGCCAGACGCTCCAACTGCCGGGTCAGACGCTCCAGCTCGGTGATGTCCCGGCCTTGATCGCCCTCCTTGATGCACAGCTCGAAAAAGGCAATCAGGGTATCTACCAGCATCAGGTAGCTTTCGTTATCGATGTGGGGCGGCTCTCCGCCACTGCCGCCACCCTTCGGCTTGAACGTGACGATGGTCATACGGCCCCCTTCGGCGGTTGAGTTGAGCGGGTGAACTGCTGGAGCGTGTCGCCCAGCCGGTTGGCCAGGCCGTACAGCTCGATGCGTTTGTGCAGGTCGTGCTCGCGCTCGATGTAGCTGGACAGGCCCAGGAACACGCCCAGCAGTTTCACCAGGCTTTCGCGGTCGATCTGCGGCACTTCGCGGGGCGGCTCGCCCCCGCCGCGCTTGAACGGAACTACGGCCATGGGTGGGCCTCCTCGATGCTCTCCAGGCGAGCGACCAGCGCCACGGCCAGCCGCTCGGCAGCGGCCTGCCAGTCGGCGAGCGCGGCGCCACGTTCGGCGGCGGTGCTGGTCTGGTCGGTGGCACGATGGAGCGCCTGCTGTGCGGCGCGGATCAGCTCCAGGTGGCGCGGGGTCAGTTGCAGGGCCGGGCCTTTCTCCGGGCAAGCCGATCCCGTCGCTGCCGGCTGGCAGCGTTGAAAATCACGCATGGGTCAGTCCTCGCGCTTGATCGCTTGGCGGCGCTCTTGGATGCCGTAGCCGGTATCTGCCAGCTTGGCGGACAGATCACCCAGGCTTTGCAGCAGCCAGCCGAGGTCGGCGATGGCTTCATGGTCAAGGCCGTGGTCTTCGTTCAGCGCCGCGCCGGCCAGCAGGTTGCCGATGGCGGCGATACCGAAGCCGATGGTCTTGACGCTGCTTTCGGTGAAGGCGTCGGCCGCAGCCAGCTTCTCCGGGGGCATGGCTTCGATTTGCTCGAGGCTCGGCAGCAGGGCATTCCAGTTCGGGATGCTCATTTCGCTACCTCCTGCGCTTCCAGCTCGCGGCGAAGGTCGCTGGATTGTGTGTCCAAGTAGTTCGCGCAGTCGCTGGCCAGGTAGTGCCCCAGGGTGGCCAGATCGGCTACGCGGCGGCCTTGGTTGTGCTCGGCGTCGAGGCGGATGGCGACCATCAGAGCGGACAGCCAGGTCGAATGCTCTTGGCCAAAGGCAATGGTGCCGATTGCTTCATCGGCGATGGCATCAGTGGTGCGGACGATGGTGCTCATGCCAGCACCCCCACTTCCAGGACTTGGGCGCGGACCTCGGTGGCGAGGTACTGCTCAAGGTGTTCTGAAAGGCTCCGGTGGCCGGCGGCGAGCGCCAGCTGCTCCAGATCGGCCAGACGCACGCCGGCGGGCAAGCGCATGTTTCCGAGCACGCGGCCGGTGCTGTCGATCAGTTGAACGGCGATCACGCGGCCACCTCCTGCGCTTCCAGGGAGCGGGCGATGGCCATCTGCGCGTTGTAGCGGCGCAGGCGGACGGACAGGCTGGAGTCGGCGCGCAGGGCGGCGAGAGCCATTGCGCGGTGGGCGGCGGCGCGGGCTTTGGACGGATTGAGGGTAAGGACGTGACGCATGGGTGAAGCTCCTTTTGCTTGGTTGGAGCTACCACCAGCCGCTGCTAAACGGTGATTGGTGGCAGCCGTGCGTGAGTTAGCAGTACCGGGGCAAAAGGAACCCGGCGCACCCGAAGGTGCCCCACGCACGGCCGCCATAGAGCAGCATTGCGGACGCAAAAAAAGAGCGCCGGCAATGGTCTTGGGGCGCTGCTGCGCCTTTTGCTTTCTCGGGCTGCTAAACCCACTGGCCGTCAGCACTGTGACGACGGGCGCAGAATAGTGCCGGTTGCTGGCACGTGCAACCCCCGGTTTCAGGATTGAGCCTCTGCAAACGCGACTCCGCCCTTTCCACCTCGTCGGATTGACCCTCGATTTTATTGTTATTACATTAAAATAATGATCATCTACGACGAAGCCAAACGGCAAACCAACCTCGTCAAGCATGGGCTGGACTTGGCCGATGCCGCACTGGTGTACGACGCGCCCGACAAGATCACGCTGCAATCGCCCAGGCAGGGCGAGGAGCGTCTGATGGACATTGCCATGGTCGAAGTCATGGGCGTGGTGTTGGTGCTGGTGTACGTGGAGCGGGGCGCCGATGTGCGCGCTATCTCGCTGCGCCGTGCCTCCAAACAGGAGAGGAAACTCTATGCGAACCTCAAAGACTGACTGGGATCGGGTGAAGCGTGAGGCCGAAGCCGACGCCAAGATCCCGTACAGCTCTGACGACGAGCTGTACGACCCGAACGACCCCGAGGCCGTCGATGCCTTCTGGCGGAAAGCGACCGTCCGCCGACGTGGCGAGCGTGGACCGCAGAAAAAGCCGGTAAAGGTCTCCACCACCATCAGGTTGTCGCCCGAGGTGCTGGAGGGCTTCCGCGCCATGGGCCCCGGCTGGCAGACCCGCATGGATGCCGTGCTGGCGGACTGGCTCAAGACGCATTCGCCGGAGTAGGTCGAGCCAGTAGCGCGGGGGCGGCGATCAGCCATGGCCCCGCGTTTTTCATTCTCCAGGCGCTGGCCGGTAACCTCGGTAACCTCACCCGAAAATCCGAGGTTACCGCTACAGGCCGCGCCATTGCTGGCGGTAACCCCGGTAACCTCGGTAACCCCGCAAAAATGCAAAGTCTGAGTCGTCATGCGGCACGCCCTCCCGCCAGACGCTTGCCCTGCAACGCCTGCATGTACTGGAGCAGGTTGGCCTTGCGCTCGGCGTAGGGCATGCCGGTGCCCATCAGCGCCGTGTCGCGCAGTTCGACCAGGGTGACAAGCTCCAGCTCGGCGGCGCTCAGTTGCTCGCGGCTACGGCCAGCGAAAGCCCCGGTGATCGTCCCGTTGATAAGCCGGGCCTCGTTGATGAAGTGATGGCGCTGGGGCGTCTTGCCACGGGCCTCATGGTGGAGCGCCAGCGCATCGCACATGGCCCGGTAGCCGAGGGCAGCCTCGCGCCGGGCACTCTCCCAGGGCCTCCCGTCGCCGCGCAGCAGGGCGTCAATCTGCTCGTCGCACCAGATTTCAAAGTCCACGGACAGCCAGCGGGCGAACTTCACGGCCAGTTTCGGGTGGAGCCAGGTACCGCTCGCCTTGCTGTTGCCGCGTCGAGTGATGACCAGAGTAATGTCGGATTTCCCGACATTACTCACCGCCATGCGCTCGGACAGTTTGCGGATGTACTCCTTGGTGCTGTCCAGCTCCAGCCAGTGCGCGGACTTCTTCCCGAACCGTTCGGCGATCTCGGTCGCATGGAGCCAGCCATCGGCGTTGAAGCGCACCGGCTGGCCTTCGTACTCAAAGGGGATGATGCGGGTGCTCATGCGTCGGCCCCCTTGCGGCCCTTGGCCGGCTTGTTCAGCAGCGCCAGCACGGATCGAGCACGCTGGTGCTGGCTCTCCGGCAGGCTGTAGCGGGTCACGTCGCAGGAGGTGCCCCAGCGGTTGGGCACCTTCTCCGGCTGGCGGTGGAACTCCAGGCCGTAGTCGTGCGTCAGCTTGGCAATAGTCGAGTTCAGGCAGTGATCGCCCAGGGCTTCGGCCTCGAAGCGGTTCAGCGAGTTGCAGGGCACCAGAACGTAGGCCAGGATGCGGGCGATCTTGGTCGGCATATCCACCAGCAGCTCGGCAGGGCTGGCGCTGGCGGTGATATGCTGGTCCTGCGACGGGCTAGCCTGCTGGTAAAGAGGCTGGCTCTTTTTCATTTCAGGCCACCTCCCTACGGCTCTCGGCGATTCGCGCATCGGCCCAAGCAATTACCTCGGCCTCAATCCAAACAGCAGACTTCGGCCCGAGCATTACCTGTTTCGGGAAGGTGCCGGCAGCGATCCGGCGGTAAATCTCGGACGTGGAAAGAGTTGTCAGGCTGCGGACTTCGGGCAGCTTGATGAAGCGGCGTGCCTTGGCGGCCTCAGTGCGCTGTTCAAGTTCGGCTTTCGAGTCTTGGTGAAGTTGGGAAATGGTAGTGCGTGCCATGCCGTGCGCCTCCTTGGGTGGCGTTGGGAACATGGCGCAATGCTGGCGAGTGGGCGCAGTGCTGAACAGGTGACAGGTTGCAATAAAGGGGTGACAGGTTACGGCTTGCGCTGTATGGGTGAGTTAGCGCGAGCCAGTAACTGCGATGGATTGAAAGGTGTCACTCCTTTTCTTTCTTGCGCTTGGCAACTACTCCGCCATTCTTGCGGGCAGGCCAGCCAAGCGCCCAAGTAAATCGCTTTACTACAATTGCGGCAGGTTCGCCGGATTGTTTTTCCAGCCAGCGCAGGCATAGCACACTCAGCCCGATGCCTGCCTCGCTCACCACGTCCACTGTCCCGTTCTCCGTCAGTTCGCACCAAGCGGCCACCAAGCGGCGGCCTTCCGTTGGTGAATACGGGTTGTTTGGGTTCATAAACTCAATAATCCCGACGTGCTGCTGGAGCATGTCCGCCAGTTTTGTACGGTCGCGGCGTTCCTCAATCAGTTCGCGGAGAGATTGTTCCCAGCCGTCCCGGGCCTGCTGGATCTGCGCGTCTTTGGCGACGAGCATCGCGCGTAGTTCCGCTATCTCCTGTTCTCTCTGCTGAAGTGCCAATGCGTCCTTGCTTGCTGCCTCATATGCCTTTCTCTGGTCGTTCTGCTGCTTTAGCCAGCAGATAAGGTTTTTGTAACCTGCTTCGCTCAATGGCGGCGGCTGATCAATAGGCGCATGAGTAGAAGAAGTATTTACACTCCTAGCGAAGGCTAGCTCATTGTTTGCAGCCGGTATTTCCAGTATTTGAGCGTAAGCGTCCAACCCGGACACCCTTGCCATCACCTCTGGCGTAGTGGCAGCAACTCATCGAGCCGGCTGTTAGGCCAGGTCGGCAGCTTTTCCAGGGTGTCCTTCAGCCAGGCAGCCGGATCCAGTT
>Ga0209373_10003668_pt1 | contig 13952 bp, 7 predicted proteins | sample Higcelweek5metaG_FD_187173 | JGI IMG/M metagenome (GOLD analysis project Ga0209373, IMG submission 187173) | Freshwater pond sediment microbial communities from the University of Edinburgh, under environmental carbon perturbations - High... | ecosystem: Environmental > Aquatic > Freshwater >...
TTAATTGGTTTTGGCAGGGCAGGGAAAGCCGTTGCTTCAGTCATCCTTCAAAACCAGGAATTTTCTTTAGAGTGGGTGTTACGGTTAAGCAACAAGCTTGAAAATCGGTCGGTCCCTGAGTTTCTGGGTTTTGATTCTGACGAACCCGGTCTTATTTATTCCACTGCTCATATTTCCATAGATGATTTACTGGATAAGCATCCGGTGGATTTTATTATTGATTTTTCTTCTGAAAATGGTATTTATACGTATGGAAGAGCTGCTGGAGAAAGAAAAATCAAGATCGTTTCTGCCATCTCACATTATAATGAATCGGAGATTTCTTTATTAAACGAACTTTCAAAAACTACAACAGTATTTTGGTCTCCTAACATAACCTTGGGAGTTAACTTTATGCTGATAACCTCAAAATTCTTAAAAAAGATTGCACCTTTTGCCGATATTGAGGTAATAGAAGAGCATTTTAAACAAAAAGCAGGTGTTTCAGGCACAGCATTAAAAATTGCTGAAGAACTCGATATTCAGCGAACTGAAATCAATTCCATCAGGGCAGGGGGAATCGTTGGCAAACATGAGATCATTTTTGGTTTTCCCTATCAAACTGTTCGGTTTATCCATGAATCAATCTCTCGCGAAGCATTTGGAAATGGGGTAATCTTTGTTGCTCAAAACTTAGTCGATAAAAAAGAGGGGTTATATAACTTTGAAGAATTACTGTTGCCCTATTTCTCAGCGTAACTAACCAAATTTTCCCCTGAATTAGTTGGATGGGGAACGGAACGTAGTGGTACAATAGCGGAGAATAGTAACAGTCACGGAATCGAATCAATCTACACCGGAATGGGAAGGATCGATCACGTAATTGAATGTGTTAACCCCGGAATCGAATGTGCAAATATCGGGAAAGAGTCTTTCATAAGTGGAAATCAATGTAACTTTCACGGAATTGAATGTGCCGGTGGCGGAAAGATATGTAACCGTAACGGAGACGGATCTGCGGGTAATGGGATTGAATTGATTCATTGCGGAATTGAATGTTCCAAAATCGTTCGTTAATTAAATCGGGTATTTCGTCCTTCGAAAACGGGGCTTCGTTAAACGGGATGCCATTTTCTTTACTTTTTCGAAGCTTTTCTTTAATTTACTAATGTATTAATGAACATTCCCTAATTGAGAATCAATGAAAAAAACCCAAGTCACCTTTATTTCGATGTGCCTTGCCCTTGATCATTTTCGTCTGAAGTATCAGGAAATAATAAATGCGAACCCTGTTTTGAAACGGTTGTTCGATGAGTTTTTCAGTTACTTTGGAGAAGTTCAGGCTGCCATACGTGTGCAGGAGGGGCATACATCAGAAGCCGCAAAACTGAAGCAGAAAGAGGAGGCTGAAATGATTGAAGCCACCGTCAGAATTGCCGCCAAATCATACGTCTATGCTGTTGAGAATAATCTTCCCGGTCTGAAGGAGAAATTATCGGTTACAGCATGGAACCTTAGAAACATGAGCGATGTGAAACTTCACACCACTTGCCTGTCGATATACGAAGCGCTCACCGGGATTGATCCCCCTTCTGCTTCGCTTTACGGGATTACACCCGAAATGCTTACCGGGATGAAAAAGGAGATCGACGATTTTTACGCGTTGATTTCACAACCCCGCACCGACATCATTACCCGTTCGCAAGCAACGGGGAAGATTTCGGAATTGATCAAAACCATGAAAGAATTGCTGAACGAACGCCTTGACAAACTAATGATGGCATTGCCTGAGTCGGATGCAACGATGCAAAACGAATACAAAGCAACCCGTATCATTATTGGGATGAAAGGTAAAAAAGGCCCGGGTGAGAACCCGGACAACGAAGAGCAATCCCCGGACGGATAGACCGGAAAATTCAAGAGTGAATAAATAAATATTGTTTAACCGGGAATGTTCATTGTATTTTTATTCATTGAACCTGACAGGTTTCCAAAACCTGTCAGGTTTGGGAAAGGGTTGGAAAGGTCGTAACGGTAAACCTAACAGGTTTCCAAAACCTGTCAGGTTTGGGAACAGATTGGAAGGTGAAAAAATATAAATACATTTAATTGTTTCAACCATGGGAAAAATAGAACAGTTAGAGTATGGCCATTATTATCACATTTATAATCGCGGCATCGATAGTTGCAATTTGTTTGCTGAGGCCGAAAACTATGAATATTTTCTGGGTCTTTACGACAAATACATTTCGCCCATTGCCGACACTTATGCATGGGTGTTAATGCCGAATCATTTTCACTTTCTGGTAAAGATTAAAGAAAAAGAAGAGGTTGAAAAGTTAAACCTGACAGGTTTCCGAAACCTGTCAGGTTTGGAAGAGGTGAAAAAGCTAAAACCGTTGCACCAGTATTTTTCAAATTTGTTCAATGCCTATACCAAAGCAGTGAACAAACGATATTTTCGGCATGGAGCATTATTTGAACGTCCATTCAAACGCAAGTTGATTGATAATGGGTACTATCTGAAACAGGTCGTACTATACATACACAATAACCCGGTTCATCATGGTTTTAAAGAACATCCTTCGGAATATCCATGGAGTAGTTATTTAACCTGCATTTCAGTAAAACCAACAAGACTCCATCGGGAAAAAGTGGTTGGTTGGTTCGACAATGAAGCAAATTTTAAAACCAAACATGATCAAAAAATTGACATTGAAAAAATTGAACATTGGCTTGAATTAAAATAAAGGTATTTAAACCTGACAGGTTTTCAAAACCTGTCAGGTTTAAAAAAATCATTAAAAAAACCCTGCCCCGTTGTTACGGAGCAGGGTTTTGAATTTATCCCTTAAGAGATTATTATCCTTTTTTCAATTTTTTCTTATCAGCCATCTGTTGCAAGTCGTATGCAATTGGAGTAGCTACAAATACGGAAGAGTAAGCTCCCCAAAGTACCCCTACAAGCATAGCGAATGAGAATCCCCTGATAGATGCGCCACCAAACAGGAAGATCGCGATCAATACAACGAGTACGGTTGATGTGGTATTCAAGGTACGGCGCAATGTATGGTTGATAGCGTTGTCCATATTTTTCTCCATTGTTTCCTTCGGGTGTACATGCATGTATTCCCTGATCCTGTCGAAAATAATCACGGTGTCGTTAATGGAGTAACCAATTACAGTCAAAATCGCTGCAATAAACGCCTGGTCAATTTCGAGCGAGAACGGTAATATTCCGCTAAAGAATGAGAAAATACCCATCACAATAATTGTATCGTGGAAAAGTGAAACTACACCTCCAAGTCCAAATCGCCAGTTTTTGAAACGGACGAAGATATAGAAGAAAATGCCGATTAATGCCAGAAATACGGCAATGAATGCACCCTTCTGTATATCGTCAGAAATGGTTGGGCCAACCTTATTCGAGCTTTTAATATAGTTTTCAGAAAAGTTGTCTTTGCTGATTTCGCCTGTAATTGGCTTCAACCCGTTATAAAGCATATCTTCAACCTCGGTATCAACCGAGCTATTGACCTCATCAACTTTATAATCGGTAGTAATACGTACCTGGTTATCGCTTCCAAAGGTTTTTACCTCAGGCGCTGAACCAAATTGTCCGGCCAACATACCCGATACATCTGCAACCTTAACCGGTTGTTTGAATTCAATGACATAAGTACGTCCCCCCTTAAAGTCTACGCCATAGTCGAACCCTTTTATCGCGATAGAGAGCAACGCTAAACTAAAAGTGACAATTGAGATCCAATAAGAATATTTACGCAAAGCAACAAACCTTACTTTCGTATTCTGAAGAATATTTTTGGCAAAGTTGGTAATGAACTTCACGTTCTTTTCTTTATCGAGGAAGAAATCAATAATCAAATGGCTTATGAATATCGAGGTAAACAGCGAGGTCATGATACCGATGATAAGGGTAGTGGCAAAACCTTTGATTGGGCCTGAACCCTGAATGTATAGTACAATACCTACAAGCAGTGTGGTTAACTGTCCGTCGATAATGGCAGATAGTGCATGTTGGAAGCCCTCTTTTACGGCAAGTTTTAAACCTTTACCGCTTCGCATTTCCTCCTGTATCCTTTCATAAATAAGCACGTTGGCATCGACCGCCATACCCATGGTGAGCACAATACCGGCAATACCCGGCAAGGTTAATACGGCGCCAAACGATGCAAGTACCCCCATCAGGAAGAACAGGTTGCAAATAAGGGCAATGTTGGCAATTGTACCGGCCTGAGCACTGTACATCAGCATCATGAACCCGAGTACCAACAAGAAAGCAAAAACGAACGATAATAAACCGGAGCTAATCGATTCTTTACCCAAAGTAGGTCCAACGACGCTCTCTTCAACAATGTTTGCCGGAGCAGGCATTTTACCCGACTTGAGCATGTTTGCCAAGTCTTTTGCCTCTTCAACGGTAAAATTACCGGTGATATTTGAACGGCCTCCTGTAATTTCAGATTGAACTGTTGGGTATGAAACAACGTATCCATCAAGAACAATGGCAATCGATTTTCCAAGATTGTCTTTGGTCATACGTGCCCAAATTTTAGAACCATCGCTGTTCATGCTCATGTTTACTTCGGCAGAAGCTTGGTTTTGTCCGAAATCCTGGTTTGCATCGGTAATCACATCTCCATCAAGCGGAGCTTTACCGTCGCGGGTAGTAATTTTTAAAGCAACCAACTGGTAGAAATTCTCTTTTTCATCGAAAGGTTTTAATTGCCATGCGAATTTGATGTCACGTGGGAACAGCATTCTTACCTGAGGAATATTCAGAAAAGCATTGACAGTGGCAGTATCTTTATAGTGTGAAAATCCTATTACGGGACCAGGAAACAACTGGCCTTCTTTGTTCGAGTTAGGAGTCAGTACCGAAAACAGCGGATAATCTCCGGCAACATCGGCAGTTTTATCCGTAGCGCTGGTACTATCTTTCTTTGCTGATTCCAGTTCATCAAGAAGTGACCCTTCATCGCTTTTTTTCGAATCGGTTACATCCGTTTCAGTAGATTCCCTTTTGGTAACGGAACCCTTTTTAGCTTTATTGATTTCACTGATGGTCTTATTGGCATCGAGCATGAATGGGTATACTTGCTGATTTTCGAAAGTTTCCCAGAATTCAAGTGAAGCGGTTCCCTGTAAAAGTTTACGAACACGTTCCTTATCTTTAACACCAGGTAACTCAACCAAAATACGGCCACGTTGTGCTAATTGCTGAAGGTTGGGCGATACCACACCAAAACGGTCGATACGCGAACGGAGAATATTAAAAGAGTTATCAATGGCAGCATCGGCTTCCGATTTAATAACTTTCAACACATCTTCGTTGGATGAATTGTAGGAAATCTTGTCCTTCAGTTCAGGAGTCAAAAAGATAGCGGCCAACTTGGCATTCGGGTCAATTTGCTGATAAGCCTCTCCGAAAAGTGTTACAAAGTCGCTCTGACTGTTTTTTTCTAACTCCTTTGCTCTCTGGATTGCAGCATTGAAAGTAGGATCCTTGCTGAAGTTCGCCATAGACCTTACCAAATCAATAACTGAAATTTCGAGGGTCACGTTCATACCCCCCTTGAGGTCAAGACCCAACTGTATTTCCCTTTGCTTTACTTCTTTATAGGAGTATTTACGGATTCCTAAAAAGTTATAAACCGTTTCACCTGAAATGGAGTCGAGGTAATGGTTCTCTTTTGTTAAATTACCCCTGGCAATTGTCGCTGCTTTTTTCTCTACATTTCGTGAGACCAGGGTGAACGATAATTGATATAAACATACTAAGGCCAGCGCAATTGCGAAAAGCCTTATTATACCTTTGTTTTGCATCTGTTTTTAAATTTTGTTAATTCTTCTTCAAGATTTTTTTACTGAACGGCAAATATATCTTTTTTTTGAGAACCAACGAGAATAAATTGTAAGAATCTATTTGTAAAGCCATCAGATAAGCTTTGGTGTTTGCCATAATAAAAGGAAAGAAGGAATTATGGAAAGGTGGAAAAATGGGTGACTATTTGAGCGTAGTCCCAACATTCCAATATTCCAGTTTTCCTTATTTTGAAATTAGTAAAATGTAATTTGTCCGAATTTAATTGAATGCTGATCATGTAAGATCCCCTTGTGCTTTCGTTTATTTTTACTTAGCTTTGGATAAGGGTGATAAAAACTAAATTGATGAAGAATAAAAAATTTGCTGTAATTCTTGCAGGATGTGGGGTTTACGATGGGTCAGAAATTCATGAGGCTGTTTCTGTTTTATTAGCAATTGAAAAATCAGGTTCTGAATATGAGTGTTTTGCGCCTGATGTCAATCAATATCATGTTATCAATCATTTAACCGGGAAAGTTGAAAAAGAGGTCCGTAATGTATTAGTTGAATCGGCTAGGATTGCCAGGGGGAAAGTGAATAAATTGAATGAATTCGATCCCAAAAATTTTGATGCCATTGTTTTTCCCGGTGGGTTTGGTGTAGCGAAGAACTTATGTACTTTTGCCTTCGATGGGGCTGATTGTTTGTTAAACCCTGAAACAGAAGATGCTATTATTGAAGCTCATGAAGCTAGGCTTCCAATTGGCGCTTTATGCATATCGCCTGTTTTAATCGCCAAAGTGCTGGGGAAGGGAGCGCTTACAATTGGTGACGATATCGATACAGCCAATGCAATTGAAAATATGGGTGCAATTCATCAGAATACTTCAGGTTCCGAAATAATTGTTGATAAAGAAAATAAGATTGTTACTTCTCCGTGTTACATGCTCAACTCCCCGATAAGTGTTATTGCACAAGGTGCTGAAAATGTAATTTCGGCTTTGTTGAAATTGATGTGATTTTTTAAAGAAGATATTAACCTTTCCGTTTTAAACTGTTATAGTCGATATAATATAGTATTTTAAGCGAGAGGCTATTGGATTGATCAGATTTTAAAGTCTGTTTAAGGTTATCCATGAATTTCAAATTCATCGATTCATTTTCGGAATAGATTGCATTTTTCCAAACCAATGAAAGTTCACTTCCCGGTGCAAATTCCCATTTAAAGGTCATGTCGATGTTGAAAGCATTGAAATTGATATCCTCATTATCGCTGTATTCCGGATATGGTTTCAACGATCCGTCAGGATTCAGGAAGAAATAGGAATTGTAATCGGCCCACGACCAGTAATGTCTTCCCCTGAAATCGATTTTCATTTTGGTATTAAAAGTGTAGCTGGCCGAAATGGTATTGACCAGTGTATGGCGGTCGAGTCCGCCAAAAAATACCGAATCGCGGTTAATATCGTCAACGTACCCAAAATTGCCATAATCCTGATTGGTAGAAATGACGTATTGAACATTAAAGCGTTGGGTTGCTTTCCACCAAATATTTGAAACACCCCACAATCCCCGATTGCTGGGAGTCGTACAAACATAACTGCCTGCACAGAAATACCATGAAAGTTTCTTGTCGGAATTGGTTTGAAAATTAAATTCGTACATATTATAGGCAGGACCTTTGTAAAAGCGGTTATCTACCCGGGTTTCGTAATAATCGTGTGTTCCAAAACTGTGACCGAAAAAAAGTCCAATCCACATATTGTTTTTAAAGGTAGCTTCGGTCCAAAATCGCTGTTGGTTTTCAACTTCTTTATTTGGAGACCAAAGCATGGTGTTTTCATTTCGGGCATGGATATACCAGTTTTTAAAGATCCAGAAAGGTTCATGGATGTTGTAGCTAATCTGCTCGTCGTCGCCAATTTCATTATTACGTTGAATGTAGCCCATGTCGTTTGGATCGTACGTTTTGTTTATGGCCACGCGATCCCACAGAAACCTGAATTTTCCTTTAATTTTCTTAACACCAATTTTATAACCATATCCTGTTTTATCGTCGGCTTTGCTGCGATAGCTTAATGCCCCCGCACCCGTAAGCTGATAGGTTTGTTTGCTGTTTTTCAGTTGAAATTCTGTGCCGGTAACATTTGCCATGTATGGATTACCGACCATCGAAAGGTTCGAGTTGATAAGGCTAATGTATGAATTGTTTTTCATGGCTTTTTCAACTACCGTCACGTTATAGTTGGTAAAAGGTTGGGTTACAAATTCTCGTTTGCTGCCGGTAATGGTATCGGTAATTTCGGCTTTGCTTTGAAGCGACATGGCATTCATAAACCCAATGCCCCAGCCGTTCTTATCGCGCCCCGATATTTTGGTAGCATTTACAAGTTGGGTTTCAGTTGGGTTATAGGTAACTTTTTCGTTGGCTTTCAACTCAGAATCATCGATGTCGCCAAATTTTGGTTTACCGCCAATTCTTCTGGAGTAGAAGATGCCAACCCTGTTAAAAAGTTCAGTTCCTTCAACAAAGAATTGTCTTTTTTCATTGTATTGTATCTCGTAAGGGCTTAGGTTGAGTTGTTCGTCGTCCGATTGTATTTGTCCGAAATCGGGGATCAACATCATATCGAGGGTATGACTTTCGCTAAGGCCATATTTCAGATCGACGCCACCTTTGAAATGGAACTTGGTTCCTGTTTTTTCGGTCTGGTTTTCGGCATAAGTGGCAATATAAGGCGAGACCGATAAGCGGACTGGCGATTTAATATCTTTCAGCCCGTGCAGTTCGCCTGTTTGTTGTATGAAACCCGCAATTTCAGCATTGATTAAATTCCAGGAATTGTTCGAGTTGTAACGCCTGATTCGTCTGAAAAAGTTTAATCCCCAAACCGGATCTTCTTTAGCGGGAAAACGTAACGCGGAATAAGGAATTCTGAATTCAAGACTCCAGCCATCTTTGTTTGTATTGGTTGCACTTTGCCAAACGGCATCCCAACTCGAATCTTCATTGTCGCCATCACTGCTCTTGACTGCTTTTAAATCGCACTGGCTATTGGCAGGCGTAACCAAAAATTCATATCCGGTTAATCCTTCATTATTTGGATCGATGAAAAAGTCGAAATAATCGGATACCCCAATATTATCGCGGGTTGTAATGTAACTCTGGATACTGTCTGGATCATCGTAAAGCATTGCGCCTACGTAGATCGCGTTGTCGTCGTAAAAGATTGACACCTCAGTCGGTTTGTACGATGGCTTACCGTTGTATGGTTGAATTTGTACAAAATCGGTTGCCTTCATCGAACCCTGATAGACTGTTTCATCAAGAATCCCATCTATTTTCAGGGGTTCATTAATTCTGGCGGCTGTTACCTGTTTTTTCTGAATTTGTTGTCCCGATGCGGTGGCACACAGAAATAGTGCCACCAGCACGATAAGTTTGTGTTTTGTTCCCATTTTCAAAAGCTATTGAACCATAGACGTGAATCGGGTTCAATTGTTACATGACTATTTAAATTTTTTCAATATCAGCGAACACCATCGAAAAGTGTTACACCGTAAAATTTTTTGACATCAATCGTTATGCCAGTTTGCTAATTTTCTTAGGAACAACATCTTATTCATTAGGCATCTTTGTGGTGTGTAAGTTTTTCATACATTTTCAGTAAAAAAATTTTACATTTTTTCATGGTTTTTTATCGATTAAGGGGCAAAAAAAAAGCCACTCCCTTTTAAGAAGTGGCTTGTTTTATCTTTTTTCACAACATCAATTTGTTTTTGGCACGAAAACAACATCAATTAAGTCGGGTTTCGTTAAAAGCTTTTTCGCTAAATCCTGAATGTCCTTTTGGGTCATTGAAGAGAGGATATCTTCATAATTCTTTTTGTTGGCCGAATTGATCCCGGAATAGAAGAACCCATAAAGAGAGCTTAACCAGAAATTATTGTGTTCGCGAGCTTGTTCTCTGTCTTTTAGCTTATTTTTTATTGTTTTGTCAAAGTCGACAACTGTTGGGCCATCGTTGATGATTTTATCAATCTCGCGATAAATGATGGCTTTCAATGCTTCAGCTCTTGCCGGGTCACAATCAAAACTCATTTTCAACGATGCCCTGCTGACAGGATATTGTTTGAGGTTAGACCCGATACGTACGCCATACGTTCCACCCTCATCTTCACGCACTGTTTCGGTGTAACGTAAATCGAGTATTCCTTCCAATACATCGAGGGCTAACCTGTTCTTTTGGTTGAATTCAATTTTATTGGCATAAATCACATTCACGTTAGCCTTCGGGGTTGTGAGTGCAATTGGGATTACTCTCTGGGTTTTCCCTTCGGGAGTTCGAACGCCCCTGTCTTTCCATGTTTCCTTACGATCGGTATCGGTCAATGAGCCAAGGTATTTTTCGACATTCGATTTTACGGTTGCTTCGTCGATATTACCTACAATGAAGAAAATAAAATCACCTGCATCGCTGATTCTGTCTTTGTAAATCTTTTGAATATCGTCAAAACTTACTTCCTGAAGAAATTTGGTACTAATACTCTTCACCCTTGGGTTATGATCGGTGGTTATGAACAACAACGAATCTTGCATTGCTTTACGGGGATCTTTTTCCATGTTGGCCACATAAGCCAGGTAGCGCGACATTAGCGCATCGTGTGCTTCTTTGTCGAAGCGGGGTTTTTCAAAGAAAAGATAGGTAAGCTGCATCATGGTTTCAAAATCGTTGGGCGACGAAGAGCCGCTAAAACCTTCGGTCAGGTCATCGAGTGTTGGCGAAATTGAGACCTTTTTCCCCGATAACATTTTCTGAAGGGTAATGGCATCGAAATCGCCGACACCATAAGTACCAATGAATGTGCCGGTCATTTCAGCCGAAGGAACATACTGGTTGTCCCATAGCGATGTTCCACCTTTACTGAATGCCATCATGGCAACTTCGTCTTTTTCGTAATCAGCAAAGCGGTACACAACTTTTACGTTGTTTTCCAATGTCCATTCCACCGCATTGAATTCGTCGAGCTTTTTTTCAGATTTTATTCTCGAACCTTTTAACTCACTGCTTATTAACGAAGCTGAAGAAGCAGCATCGGTATAGGGTTGAATTTCCATCGATTCTACTTTTGCGATAATATCTTTAGCCTCTTTTTCACCAAGATGGGTTACCCCTTCCGATGGCCCGGTTATGACAATGGTACGGTCCGATTCTTTTATCCATTCTTTTGCTCTTGCTGAAACTTCTTCAGCAGTGATTGTTGGAATAATCTGGTTGGCAAAAGAGTATGTGAAATCAATACCCGGATATGGTTCTGCAGTAAGAAAGTTTGAGCTGATTTCACCGCAATAGCTGTCGTTGTTGATTTTATCTTTCTGTTTGTACTGGCTTTCGAGATTGATCAGGTAGTTGGCTTTGGCCCTTTCAAGCTCACTGTTGAGGAAACCAAAACGTTTCACTTTTTCGGTTTCGATCATAATTGCTTCAAGCGCCTTAGCCTCTTCGTTTGGATTGGCAGCGGCTCCGATAACATAGGCATCGTAACCCCTTACAAAATCACTTTTCTGTGTGTACCCATTTACAAAAGGTGGAACACCTTTCTGCATCAGTTCTTGAATACGCATTTCGGTCATCATCCCGTAAAGGGTTTCAATGTAACCTTCGCGGAGGTAATTCAAGTCTTTGGTTTTACCGTCTTCGTTCTCGTTTAAAATATAAATATTGATCTGCGACTGGGTCGCCTCTTTGTCGGTGGCCAGAACAAAACTGGTCTCATCGTGATGCGGTATGGTAAAATCGGGTTTTTGTTTCGGATTCGGAACAGCTGGAATGGTTGAAAACAGTTCTTTTACCTTCATTTCTACATCATCTACATTGATGTCGCCAACTATAGCAATAGCTTGTAAATCGGTACGGTACCAATCGTAATAAAAATTCCGCAATGTTTGCGGGTCACAATATTTTAAAACAGTTGTATCGCCAATGATATCTCGCACGGCATATTTCGAACCTTTAAAAAGCACCGGGAACCATTGGCTGCGCATACGAAAACTTGCATTTCGGCGGGTTCGCCACTCTTCGGTTAAAACTCCTCTCTCCAAATCGATCTCCTTTTCTGTTAAGGAAAGGTAATGAGACCAATCGTGGAGTATCAACATACAAGTATCGACTAACCCGGGTTGGGTTGTGGGTACTTCGCTCATATTATAAACTGTTTCGGTGAAGGCTGTATAGGCGTTGATATTGTCCCCAAATTTAACGCCGTGTTTTTCAAGGGTATTCAATATGCCTTTCCCTTCAAAATGCTCGGTCCCATTAAACGACATGTGTTCGAGGAAGTGGGCCAGACCATTTTGATTATCTTCTTCGAGAAGCGCCCCAACATTTCGGATAATGTAGAAACTTGCCCTCTCTTTGGGCTCTTTGTTATGCCGAATATAGTAGGTCATTCCATTGCTTAATACGCCGGAACGTACTTCTGTGTCAGTTGGAACAGGTTGGTTAAGAACAGTTTGGGCGAGACCAAATTTCGCAATCATTGCTACAAGGATCGCGGCTAAGAACAGAAAGAGTTTACTCATTTTATTTTCTTTAGAAGTTTAGCGGGTTTTTCTGTTGCCAGTTAAAACTTTAAATAAATTTGTCAATAGGTATCAATTATACACTTAAAATTACAACCGTTGAAATAATTCTTTGTATTTAATGTTATTCATAAACATTTCTAACTTAAAATAACTTGATTATGGCTAAGAAAATTGTTTTCCTGTTCTTCATTTTTTGTTCAATATTCCTGACTTCATGCGATATTTTGCTTCAGACTGCCAATACAGTCATGCAAACCAATCAACCTTTAACAACAACTGAAGTAGCCAATGGTTTAAAGGAGGCGCTGAAGGTAGGTGCTGATACTGCCACAACCCGAATAGGGAAAATGAATGGTTACCTGCTCGATCAGGCAATAAAGATTACCCTGCCTTCTGAAGCATCTGAGGTGATTAACTATGCTCAGAAGGTTCCAGGTTTAGACAAACTGATCAACGATGTGATTACCCAAATTAACCGTTCGGCAGAAGATGCCGCCAAACAAGCTGCACCCATTTTCAACGATGCCATTACTTCGATGACCATTGCCGATGCCTGGGGAATACTGAATGGCGCTGACACCTCGGCAACCTCTTATCTGAGGCAGAAAACCTACGATCAGCTTTTCAACCTATATAAACCGGTAATGCAGCGATCGTTGAGCAAACCCATTGTTGCCGGGGTTTCGGCCCAAAAAACGTGGGATGAACTGACCGGAAAATGGAACCAGTTTGCCAACTCTTTTGCTGGCAGGTTGTTGCAAGTAAGCCCTGTAAACGTTTCGCTCGATGAATTTGTGACCCACCAGGCATTGCGCGGGGCATTTATCAAGGTAGCCGATCAGGAAAAGGAGATTCGTACCAATGTGAATGCAAGGGTAACCGATTTATTGAGGAGGGTATTTGGGAAAGGGAATTAGTCAATAGTCATTAGGAAATTTATGAGAATAGTAGGGTTCGAACTTTACCGGTTTGAACCGAAGAGTTGGTTATATGTTTTTATAGGAAACTAAGGGGACAGACACATTTTTTGGTATGAGTTTTATTCGCATTGATTGCTTCGCTGATGCTGAAAAATGCCTGGAAATCTCCATTGATTTCTCAAAATAATCATCTTTCACATTATTCATTTGATAATAATAAACTCTAATTATTGAACAATTTCTATGCTCAAATAAGGTGTTTAAAAGTACTTTATCAGAGATTCCACAGGAATGGCCCATTATGCGTATTTCAAATTCTTCAGAATCGACGAAATTCATTAGTTGTTTGTAATTATCTGATTTGGAATATCCGAACGATTTAAAATTTTGTAGAAATTCATTTCGGTTTATGTTTTCCAAATTTGAGTAAAATGGATTCATTTCGTCACCATAACCAAAAATAATCTGTTCTGGTTTATCCAATTCTCCATGAATATTTATCAGAATATCATCGGTTGAGATATAACTCTTTATCAGACTGGTATAATTGAAATTTAAGAAAAGTGATTTCGATTTTTTATGAGTTGAGATTATGTGACCAGCTATTTCTTCTATTAAATCTATATTGGGGTCTAAGCCA